>Ga0207884_1000049_pt1 | contig 159096 bp, 140 predicted proteins | sample MalvirmetaMSP144_FD_184236 | JGI IMG/M metagenome (GOLD analysis project Ga0207884, IMG submission 184236) | Marine viral communities from the Deep Pacific Ocean - MSP-144 (SPAdes) | ecosystem: Environmental > Aquatic > Marine > Oceanic | place: Pacific Ocean | collected 2011-07-08 | reverse complement strand
AATAACTGTTTCAGTGGCGGGTTTGAAGCGTTATCATGTCCTGTGACTTTTTTACGGATAATAAAATGACACAAGCTCGGGTGATTACGCCATTATTTGAGGACTTTGCTAAGGTTGAACATCATCATCAGCTTGCCTGTCAATCATGTGCTTTGTCTCGATTATGCCTGCCCCTGGGGCTACATCGGGATGACCTGACCAAGCTCGATCAAATCATCAAACGCAGTGCTGGATATAAACGCCACCAGATTCTGTTTGAACCCTCATCTACTTTTAAAACAATCTTTGTTGTTCGCTCTGGTTCCTTCAAAACCACCATCTCTGCGACGGATGGGCGCGAACAGGTCACCAGCTTTTATTTCCCCGGTGAATTTATTGGTATGGATGCCATTTATCAGCAACGTTATTTATCCACTGCACGGGCACTTGAAGCCAGTAGTGTTTGTGAATTGCCTTATGAGCGTTTGCAGGAATTCAGTGCGACAATCCCGGAGTTGCAAAATCAATTAATGACCCGCTTAAGCAAAGAATTATCATCGGATAAAAATTTATTACTCTCTCTGGGCAAAAAAACCGCTCAGGAAAAACTCATCAGCTTTTTACTGTCACTGTCACAGCGTTTCAGTGAACGTGGTTATTCGTCGATGTCATTTCAATTAACCATGTCTCGAGGTGATATTGCCAACCATCTGGGATTGGCGATTGAAACGGTCAGTCGATTATTTACCCAGTTACAGGATCAGCAGCTAATGTCGATTCAGGGCAAAGAAGTCACTATTTTAGACCTGCCAGCATTAAAACATCGCTGCGGATAGCTTTAACCGCACTTTATTGACCTGGATCAATGTAGACATCCAGATACTCCGTATGATCTGAAACTGTGTTCCACAACAGATCATTATTCGGAGTCGTCCCATGAAAAAAATTCCCCTGATTTCCTCAATTCTGCTGGCTGCTGGCATTGCCAGCCCTGTTTCAACTGTTATGGCTTATGAGGCCGGTGACTGGTTAATTCGGGGTCGTGTTATCAATGTTAATCCAAATGATAGCAGTGGTACTCTTTCAATCGGTGGGGTCGACCAGGGAACTAAAGGTGTAAAAGTTGACAACGATACAGTTCCTGAACTGGATATTACCTACATGATCAACCGAAACTGGGGGGTAGAGTTGATTTTAGGTTATTCCGAACACACAGTTACAGGTGAGAAAAGCTGGGCTGCTCTGGGTGACGTGATTGACACCAAAGTATTACCACCAACATTGACGTTGCAATATCACTTCCTGCCAGATTCCAATATCCGTCCCTATATTGGTGCTGGTGTGAATTACACCTATTTCTTTGACGAAAAAGTGCCTAGCAGCTCAGCCATAAGCAGTCCTGGCGATAAAGTGACGCTGGAAAGCTCTTGGGGATGGGCTGCTCAAGCCGGTGTCGATATTGCGATTAACCAGGATTGGTTCATAAATATGGATGTGAAATATCTGGACATTGATACCACTGCCAGTTTCAAAAACATTGCCGTTGGCAGTGCCAAAATTGATGCTGATATTGATCCATTTGTATACGGTATTGGTATCGGCAGACGTTTCTAAGATCCTCTCAAGGACAAGTGTTCCGTCTCAAAGCCCTCCATTGCTGGAGGGCTTTTTTTATATCTTGCGTTGTGGCGTTATTAAAGTTTTCAGCCGGACTCCGCATAGTGCCAATACAGCAAAATAAACAATAGCAGAAGTCGCTATCAGCCCCATTAATATGCCAAACCGATGCCAGCCACTCCAGCTTATCCAATCGCTATTAATCGGCGTTACCCATAATAAGAACGCTACCAATACGATATTGGCCAACACCATACGGATAAAAAATAAGCCCCAACCCGCAATGGGTTGATAGACCGCTTTTTTTCGAAGCGTGAAATACAGTAAGCCAGCATTAAGCATTGCTGATAAAGCGGTGGCTAAAGCCAGACCGACATGGGCCAGATAAATCATCAACACAATGTTTAATCCCATATTGGTAATCATCGCAATAATGCCGATTTTGACTGGGGTTTTGGTGTCCTGGCGTGCATAAAAACCCGGTGCAAGCACCTTGATAAAAATAAATGGCAATAAACCCAAACCATATGCCATCAAGCTTAATGACGCCTGATGGGCATCATGTGGTGTGAATTCACCGTATTGAAACAAGGTAAGCAGCAACGGTTCAGCAAGAATAATGAGGCCGATTGCGGCCGGTGTACCGATTAAAAATACCCAGCGTAGCGCCCAGTCAATGGTATGTGAAAACTCCTGCATGGAGGCTGTTGCATGTTTTTTCGAGAGATTGGGTAATATTACAGTGGCCAGTGCAATCCCCAGTATGCCTAATGGAAATTCGACCAGTCGATCAGAATAATAAAGCCATGAAATGCTGCCAGTGATTAGAAATGAAGCCAGTAATGTATCCAGCAATAAGTTGATTTGTGAAACTGATACACCAAACATGGCCGGGATCATCAGTCGCAGAATTTTTTGCACACCTTCATCTTTCCAGCCCCAACGCGGTTTTGGCAAACTGCCTATTTTCATTAAAAAGGGCATTTGAAAAAGCAGTTGCACGACCCCACCGATAAACACCCCCCAGGCAAGCGCTTTTACCGGTTCATCAAGATGGGGAGCCAGCCACAATGCACAGCCAATCATCGAGATATTAAGAAAAACGGGTGTAAATGCCGGCACAGCGAATTTACCAAAGCTATTTAAAATCGAGCTGGCCAGCGCAGTAAGCGAAACAAACAGTATGTAAGGAAAAGTGATCCTTAACAGTTCTCTTGCAAGTTGTAATTTTTCAGGCTGATCAATAAATCCGGGAGCAAAAATCAGAATAATTATCGGGGCGGCGATTACTCCTATCAGCGTAATAAAAAATAGTACACCTGCAAGCGTGCCGCTGGTTGCCGCAATAAGCTGTTTCAGATCCAGATCTCCGCGTTCGCGATATTCAGCGAGAACCGGGATAAACGCTTGTGAGAATGCGCCTTCTGCAAACAGGCGACGGAGAAAATTTGGAATTTTAAAGGCAACAAAAAATACGTCAGCGCCCATCCCTGCTCCAAGAAGTCTGGCAATGACAATATCTCGAATAAATCCCAAAATACGGGATAAAAAGGTCATTAAACTGACAACCAAGGTAGACTTAAGCAGTTTTTCTTTCATAGTCGCTTATTTTATTGGATAAACGCTTTCAGCGTGTGAGGCGCTAAAAATGCAAAATATGTTTAAAAATGTTCATTCTAAGCGTTTTTTGCTGACATATCTTAGCTTGGTTGTTTTATTGCTATTGCTTTTTTTAACGCTGAGTCAAAAGCAACCGCCAGAAGCGTCATCAAATACCAGTAGCGCCATGTTGACAGTCTTTGAGCCAACCCTAAAAATACCGCAGTTTCTGGCTTATACCAGGGATAATGCTGTATTTACCAATGATGCTTTTTCAGGCAAGTGGAGCTTTGTTTTTATTCCATCTGTCGATTGCCATGATTGTGAAGCTATTTTCCGTGTATTAAAAAACCTTAAAGATGGACTGGCAAATCGATCTGTTCAACTGGTGCTTATAGATATTGGTGGCCAACATGTAGATGAAATCACGGCACTTGTCCATTCTCATGATCTTGATGCTCGATTTATCACCGTTAATGGCACATCATCGGAAAATAAATCATTAACGAGTTTCTTTACCAGAAGCAGAGCCTATCCCGAACAGGATCTGGAACATGCCGTTTTTTTAATCAATCCAGAATCGTTGCTTGCAGCCAGGTTTCAAGCACCGTTTACCTCGGTGTTAATCCGCCAAAGCTTTATACAATTACGTTCAGATTATGCAGCCAACCATTAATCTGCCGTTTCATCCATAGCTTCAGCAAAACTCAAGGCAAGCTGTTCAAGTGTACTGGTTCGGCGAAAGCTGGGTCGCCACACCAGGCCAATTTCACGTTTTGCCAGACTATCCTGTTTTAACGGTCGCAAACTGATATCGGCATGACGCACCATATCGGAATTAATCGCCATTTGTGGAATCAAGGTAATCCCTAAACCACTTGCGACCATTTCTATCAGCGTGTATAGGCTGGTCGCTTGTACACTGCGACGTTGTGCTGAAGCGGGTAATTGACAGGCACTGATGGCATGCTCACGCATACAATGCCCTTCGGCTAACAGTAATAACTCGTTTATTGGCAATTGATGTGGCTGTAGTGACTCATATTTGCTTAAGCTATGTTGTCTGGGTAAGGCTACCCAAAAGGGTTCTTGTGAAATTACCCGGTAATTCAAATTTCTCGTATTGAATGGAAAAGCCAGTATTGCAACATCAATGGTGCCATTCTCTACTTGCACTAATAATCTTTCCGATTGATCTTCAATCAGTAATACCTCTAGCTCCGGTAATTGTTTACGAATTTTGGGTAATACACGCGGAAGCAGAAACGGACTTATGGTGGGGATAACGCCAATTCGGATTCTGCCTGCTAATGGATTTTTTTCAGCTTGTGCCAAATCCACTAAATCATCACTTAATGACAGTATTTGTCGGGCACGGTCAGCCACTTCTTCACCAATTGGTGTTGTCAGTACTTTGCGATTGGTGCGCTCTAACAAACCGACTTCCAGTAAATCTTCCAAGTCCTGAATGCCTGCACTTAGAGTGGATTGTGTCACATGACACTTCTCTGCGGCACGACCAAAATGTTTTTCATCGATTACTGCTGTCAGGTACTGTAATTGTCGTAGGGTGGGAAGTCTCATAATCGGTCTATCCACTTATTAAGTTGAAAATGATTTGTTTTACATAAGTTAGCACAAAAATAATGGCAAATCGTCAGCCAATACAAAATTCGTTTGTTGTAAGATGTATTCATATTATTACTATTTTGGCAGGAGGTTTCATGCGTAAGTGGCAGTGTTTAGTGTGTGGTTTCATCTATGATGAAGCCAGAGGATTACCTGAAGAAGGCATTCCACCCGGCACCTCATGGGACGATATTCCAGATGACTGGGAATGTCCGGAATGTGGTGTTGGTAAAGAAGATTTTGAAATGTTGGAAATTTGATCAGCGACTCGTAAATCCAGCTTCTTTATTTTTATGCCTTTTTCGATATAGCGTATTGTCTTCAATTCGTAATCTTAAAACGAACTAATCGTATTATTATCTGGCAACCAACGTGCTGACAGAACTTTCCCTTACGCATTTTCGAAATATCCATAAAGCAATACTCTACCCCAGTTCTGGAGTAAATTTACTGGTTGGAGAAAATGGTTCTGGTAAAACCAGCGTGTTGGAAGCTATATACCTGCTGGCAATGGGGCGTTCTTTTCGTTCGCGTAATTTGAAGAATGTAATTCAAAACGAAGAGCAATATTTTCAATTATTTGCCAGAATTATTCAGGGTATTCCTGTCGGATTACAATTTGGTAATACGAGTGGTTTACAGATTCGTCTTAACAATGCTCCATTAAAAAAGCTATCTGAATTAGCCACGCATCTTCCCCTCCAGTTTATTCCTGCAAATTGCCACCAGTTTTTTGAACTGGGTCCACGGTTTAGACGAAAAGTTGTGGATTGGGGATTGTTTCACGTGGAACAAGAGTTTTTTTATCATTGGCAAGCTTATAAAAAAATTCTGTCTCAACGTAATGCTGCATTACGAAATGCAAAACCTAATGGTGAAATAAAAGTTTGGGATGCATCGTTAAATGAACATGGAATAAAGCTCGCAACATACCGAAGTGAATACCTTGAACAGTTAATAATTAGGTTTAAAGAATGGTTCATGTTGCTTTGCAATGATTATAAAGAATCAAAATTTGAATTACGTTATCTACCAGGCTGGCCAAAAGGTGAAGATTTTGCTGACATCTTGAACAAAACAATTGATAGGGATCGTGCGCTTGGATATACCCGATCAGGTCCACATTCAGCCGATTGGTCGATAAGAGTAGATGGACATGATCCAGCAGAATTGTTTTCAAGAGGACAGCAGAAACTTTTCTTTCTTGCTATCAGCCTGGCCCAAATATCGTTAATGCAACAACTAAATAAACAACAAAGTGTGTTGTTGATTGATGATTTAAGTTCTGAGTTGGATAGCGAACATCAGATTTCTGTGCTGCAAGCGATTAAAAAACTGCAGGTTCAAACCTTTATTACGACGACAAATACAGAGTTATCAACTAAGTTAGTTAGGGAAGAAAATGACATTATGTTCCACGTGGAACGTGGAGTGTTTAAGCAAGTATAGTCAAGCTGTCAACCGAAGACGATACATAGTAGAATGAACGATTAGGCTTCACCTTGCTGTAAATGGACTAATTTATGACCACTGAAAATAATAGTTACGATTCTTCCAATATTAAAGTACTGAAGGGTTTGGACGCTGTCAGAAAACGGCCGGGCATGTACATCGGCGACACGGATGACGGAACCGGTTTGCACCACATGGTTTTTGAGGTGCTGGACAACTCAATTGATGAATCTCTGGCGGGACATTGCACAGAGATAAATGTTCGCATTCACCCTGATGATTCCGTTTCTGTTGAAGATAATGGTCGTGGTATTCCAGTTGATATGCATGAAGGTGAAGGCGTATCTGCAGCTGAAGTTATCATGACGGTTTTACATGCCGGTGGTAAATTTGATGATAATTCCTACAAAGTTTCAGGCGGTTTGCACGGTGTTGGTATTTCAGTTGTTAATGCGTTATCAAAGAAACTAACACTGGAAATTAAACGTAATGGTTTCATGCACAAGCAAAATTACACACATGGCGTTCCGGATACACCGTTAACCGCATTTGAAGAAACTTCGGACACTGGCACCAAAATACAGTTCTGGCCAAGTGAAGAAACCTTTACTCACATTACCTACGATTACAAGATATTGGCGAAGCGCATTCGTGAGTTAGCCTTCTTGAATTCTGGTGTCAGAATAGTCCTGACAGATGAAAGAGATGAGAAAACAGAAGTTTTCCATTATGAAGGTGGAATAAAAGCTTTTGTTACCCATCTGAATAAAAATAAAACATTTGTTCATGAGCATGTCATTGGCATTTCCGGATTACGAGATGATGTCGTGGTCGAATTAGCAATGCAATGGAATGATTCTTACCAGGAAAATATTTACTGTTTTACCAATAATATTCCCCAGCGTGATGGTGGTACACATTTAGCCGGATTTAGAGCAGCGTTAACCCGAAGCCTAAACCAATATATCGAAAGCGAAGGTCTGGCGAAAAAATCCAAAGTTGTTACCAGCGGTGATGATGCGCGTGAAGGACTCACAGCCGTATTATCGGTAAAAGTGCCTGATCCAAAATTTTCATCTCAAACCAAAGATAAACTGGTGTCATCGGAAGTTCGCACCATTGTAGAATCCTTGGTAAATGAGCATTTCCAGGATTTTCTGATTGAAAACCCAAGTGAAGCCAAACTGATTGCCAACAAAATGATTGATGCAGCACGCGCACGTGATGCAGCCAGAAAAGCACGTGAATTAACTCGCCGTAAGGGAGTTCTTGATATTGCAGGATTGCCAGGCAAGCTGGCCGATTGTCAGGAAAGAGATCCCGCCCAATCAGAACTATTTCTGGTGGAAGGGGACTCGGCCGGAGGCAGTGCCAAACAGGGCCGTGATAGAAGAACCCAGGCAATCCTTCCACTGAAAGGTAAAATTCTGAATGTGGAGCGCGCCCGTTTCGATAAGATGATTGGATCCGCCGAAGTTGGTACATTGATTACAGCTTTGGGTTGCGGTATTGGTCGCGATGAATATGATCCGGAAAAACTCCGATACCACCATATTATTATCATGACCGATGCGGACGTTGATGGCTCACACATCCGTACCCTGCTACTGACATTTTTCTACAGACAAATGCCAGAATTAATTGAACGCGGTCATGTATATATCGCACAGCCACCGTTATATAAAATCAAAAAAGGCAAACAGGAACGCTACGTAAAAGATGACGCTGAAATGGAGCGTTACCTGACAGAAGTTGCTTTAACAAATGCGGTGCTCTACCCAACAACAGATGCAGCGCCTATTGAAGGTAATGCTCTTGCACAGCTGGTCAATGAGTATCAAACCATTAGAGCCATTATTACTCGGCTGGCAAATCATTATTACCCGGCATTCCTGGACGAACTGATTTATCAAACAGCAATACCAGATTTCATCGACACTGCAGCAATGGATGAATGGCTGAAAGCGATAGAAAAACGCATGAACTCAATCATGCCCACAGGAACATATTACGTTCTTAATCTGCAAAAAAATGAAAATGAACCAATGCCCCATGTGAATATCAGTTTCACCAGGCATGGGATTAGTAATGATTTCCATGTCCCGGGTGAGTTCTTTGCCAGTACCGAATACCAGAAGATTATGTCTTTTTCTAACAAAATCAATGGTTTGTTTGGCGAAGGAGCGAGAATTGAACGTGGTGAAAGAAATGAAAATGTTCAGCACTTCTCACAGGCAGTTAAATGGTTGATGGCTGAAGCTCGTCGAGGTCAGCATGTACAGCGTTACAAAGGTTTGGGTGAAATGAATCCTGAACAATTGTGGGAAACGACAATGGATAAATCCAAACGTCGTTTGTTACAGGTCAGAATCTCAGATGCGATAACAGCAGATGAAACCTTTAATACTCTTATGGGTGACAATGTTGAACCTCGTAGAGAGTTCATTGAAACGCACGCTTTACAGGCATCTAATCTAGATATATAAGCTTCAGGGAATTGTTCCCCAAACCAACGGTCGGTAATGAAGGCCATTCAGTGACTCTGGATGGCCTTTTTTCATGTATTCAGGAGTAAAAAATGACGACGAGTGACGTTCGCTACAATCAAGGACAGATAATTCTGCATTGGTTAATCGCGACGATGATTTTCTTTATGATTGGCTTAGGTCTATGGATGGTTGGTCTGCCAAAGGAGTCAGAATTACCGCCCGGTCAGGAAAGCGTGCGAGCTTTTTGGTTTTTATTACATAAATCAATGGGTATCACTGTCGCTGCATTTATTGTTTTACGTGTGGTCTGGCGAATAACACATAAGACTCCCCCACTGCCGACAAGTATTGCAAACTGGCAACAGAAACTGTCCAGTGGAATACATTTTTTACTCTATGGATTAATGGTGGCTATGCCAATAACGGGCTATCTTCAATCTATGTACAGTAAATATGACACCAAACTATGGGGAATGAAGTTACCACGCCTTGCTGAAGCCAATGCTACTGCAAGGGAAACCTTTACCGATATTCATCAGGTATTAGCGTATCTATTTATCGCACTATTGGTTTTACATATAGGTGCCGCCATAAAACATCGATTAAATGGCACTGAAGTGACCCGTAGAATGTCATTATGGAAATAACGACGAGTACGCAATGAAATTAAAAAAAGGCCCTGAAAAGGGCCTTTTTAGTAAGAATGGCAATAATTATTAATGTAGCTTGATTTTAGGATGTACGCTTCGACGGAAAAGATGAGATAGCGATAACATCAATACGCGGAAAGGCCCAAATAAGGCGACTTGGTGCATCTTATACAATGAAAGGTACATAAGACGGGCCATCAAGCCCTCTACTTTCATACTACCCTTACTTAAATTACCCATCAGGTTGCCAACCGTACCGTAACGACCTAAAGAAACAAGAGAGCCATAGTCATGGTAATGATATTCAGGAAGCTCCTTATCCTTCATACGATTAACGATTGACTTATAAACCAGCGACGCCATTTGATGTGCTGCCTGGGCGCGGGGCGGTACATTCTGATCCTGACCAATCCATTTACAGGCACAGCAGTCACCAATGGCATAAATATCATCATCAAAGGTAGTTTGCAGAGTCTGTTTAACGACTAATTGATTCATCCAGTTGGTTTCCAGACCATCAATATCTTTCAAAAACTCAGGAGCCTTAATACCTGCAGCCCATACTTTGATTGCAGCAGGAATATTACGACCACTTTGCGTTTTGATCTCTGTATCAGTCACTTCAATAACGCGCTCACCAGCAAGAATTTCCACACCGAGTTCATTTAATTCCTGAAGAGCAGCGGCAGAAATATTTTCAGGTAATCCTGGCAAAATACGGTCAGCAGCTTCAATCAAAGTAAGTTTTACGTCCTGCGGCTTAACTTCATCCAGACCATAAGCGTTTAACAGATGTGATACTTCGTAAAGTTGCGCGCACAATTCGACACCGGTAGCACCCGCGCCGACAATAGCAATATTTAACTGACCCTCATCGAGAGGACGTCCCTGGGTGTGTGCACGCAGATAGGATTCCAATAACTGATTCTGGAAATATTCGGCTTGTTTAGTAGTATCCAGGAACAGACAGTGATCGCTTACCCCTTTGATACCAAAGTCATGACTCACACTGCCAACAGAAATAATGAGATAGTCATAATCAAAGCTGCGACGGGGAATAATTTCCACACCGTCCTCGTTGAATGTCGGCGCAACAGTTATTTGTTTATTTTGACGATCGAGGCCTTCCATTCTACCGAGACGAAAACGAAAACCACTGCACATGGCCTGGCTCAAGTATTCAATTTCATCTTCATGAGAATCGAGGGTACCGGCTGCAACTTCATGTAAAAGAGGTTTCCAGATATGCGTATGAGTACTGCTAACCAGAGTAACTTGCGCTTTCTTTTTCTTGCCAAGTTTTTTCCCGAGTTTGGTAACCAGTTCCAGGCCACCTGCTCCACCACCAACGACAACTATTTTTGGCACTGCTTCTGACATAGATATGCGACTCCCATCAATCCGTTGCAAATTATGTGGTTAATTTTAACTTATATATAACAGATCGACCTATCTAATTTTTACTAGTAGGTCAGACTCTGGCAAAATTCACAGCTTAATATCAATTGAGATAACAGCATGCAATCAAGGCCGGAAAAGCCAAAATTGGCCTGGGCAATCACGGGTTCAGGGCATTATATGGATGAATGTCTGGAAATTATCCGTGAATTACCGGATGTAGACCTGTTTTACAGTCGTGCTGGAGAAGAAGTTCTCCGCATGTATGGTCACGATCCCAAAACCTTGAACAAAGAAGGCCATATTTATCGTGATAGAGCCGCCAGTTCACCTCCGGTCGGATTATTCTATCGTGGTGATTATCATACTCTGGTGGTTGCTCCTGCCACCTCAAACACCGTGGCGAAAATGGTAATGGGCTTGTCTGACACACTGGTCACCAACGTTTATGCTCAGGCAGGTAAATGTCGCGTACCGAGTATAGTGCTTGCCTGTGATGCCATATCCGAAGTCGATACCCCCGCCCCAGATCGTATGGTTCGATTATGGCCAAGGGCCATTGATCTGGCACATACAGAAACACTACGTACTTTTGAGGCAACCACCGTAGTTGAATCCGCTGAGGCTTTATATGAAGTATTGAAAAAGCGTCTGGAACACGTAAACGCCGATCATGGCTGAGACGATTCTTTTTCTCACCGGAAAACTTGCTCGACCCAGTGTTGAAAAGGTTTTACAGGAAATGGCGCCATTGCCATTCGAGTATAGAGTGCATCAATTGGGTCTATCGGTGGCCGCATTAATGACTGATAAGATGATCGCCCGACGACTCAAGCCAAATGATTATGCTGGCTGTAAACAGATAATTGTTCCTGGCCGCTGCCGTGGAGATTTGGCTGAATTGAGTAAAACACTGGGTATTGAGGTCGTGCGGGGGCCGGATGAAATTAAAGATTTACCGATATTCTTTGGTAAAGAGCGGAAAATTCCTGATTTAAGTCGTTATGATGTCAATATCTTCGCCGAGATTGTTGATGCCCCACAGCGTGATATTGCAGGTATTTTGGAACGGGCAAGTTATTACCGTGATTCAGGGGCCAACGTCATTGATATTGGTTGTCTGCCGGAAGAAAAATTCCCGCTAATGGAAGAAGCTATCACTGCCCTGCATGAAAATGGCTTTAAGGTTAGTGTGGACTCACTTTCAATAGATGACTTGAGGCGTGCAAGCAATGCCGGTGCAGATTACCTGTTAAGTCTGACAGAAAAAACCATCGACCTTGCGAAAGAAACCGATGCCATTCCGATCCTGGTTCCGGCGCAACCGGGTTCACTGGCTTCGCTGGAACGGGCTATGGAGGCCATGGACAAGCTGGGAAAACCGTGGATAGCCGACCCTATTCTGGATCCAATCCATTTTGGCCTTACAGACTCGATAGTTCGATATCACACTCTGCGGCAAAAATATCCAGAAGCACCCATGATGATGGGAATAGGAAATCTGACCGAATTAACCGATGCCGATACCAGCGGAATTAATGCTCTGCTGTTTGGCATTATTTCTGAGTTGAAAATTACTAATGTGCTGGCGACGGAAGTTAGTCCTCATGCAAGACGTGCCATCAAAGAAGCTGATGTGGCACGACGCATGATGTTTGCTGCTCGCGATGACAATAGCCTGCCACGGGATTTCACTGCAGATTTACTGGTTAGCCATGAACGCAGACCTTTTACCGATACTGAGCAGGAAATTATCCAATTATCTGAAAACATAAAAGATCCGAACTATCGAATTAAAATTGCCCCTAAAGGCATATTTGTTTTTAATCGGGATGGTTTGTTGCAGGAAACCGATCCGTTTGCTTTTTACCCTCAGCTGCAAGTGAAAGACGATCCGGGCCATGCCTTCTACCTGGGGGTGGAGTTAGCACGGGCCGAGATCGCCTGGCAGTTGGGGAAACGTTATACTCAGGATGAAGATCTGCAATGGGGATGTGCTGTTGAAATCGAACAGGAAGATCTGACCCGGCAGAAAACTGAAGGCACCACAATGCAAAAAGAACCGCAACAGACCTGTGGCACAGCCGAGATTAAAAAAACCAAAAAACAGGAGCGCGCCTGTGGCACTGCTGACAAGTCGGATACATGAAGTTATTGTCACCACAATATCCGAAAATGGAAAAGTGCATTCTGCACCAATGGGTATAAGTGAAGTAAATGGTCACTTTCATATCAAGCCATTCAAGCCATCCAGTACTTACGATAATCTGCTACGACATGGTCAATGTTCAATAAATTTTGTTGATGATGTACGTATTTTTGCTGGTGCGTTAACCGGGCATCGTGATTGGCCCACCTCCCCCTGCCAGCAGATTGAAGGAGAATATATTGCAGATGCGCTTTCGCATATCGAGTTGGAGATTGTTCGTCTGGAAGATGATGATCCACGAGCCTGTTTTTATGGTGCTGTAATTTGCGACGTAAACCATAAGCCCTTCAGAGGTTTTAACCGTGCCCAGAATGCTGTAATTGAGGCAGCTATCCTGGTGAGTCGGCTGGGCATGTTGCCAGAACATAAAGTCCGCGACGAAATTGCCTACCTGACTATCGCTATTGAGAAAACGGCCGGTGAACGTGAGCTCCAGGCTTGGGGCTGGTTAATGGAAAAAGTTGAACAATCCGGAATAAAGCTAAATGATAACTAAGTGGTTAGCCAGCGTAGAATCGCTTGAGGAAGCACAACTTCTGGTGGAGCAGTTGCCAGATATCCTTGATATGAAAAACCCGTCAAAAGGCGCTCTGGGAGCTCTAACCCATCAAACTGTTACCCAGATCGTAAAGTGGATCAACAAACGTTGTCTTTGCAGTGCAACGGTGGGTGACTTACCTATGCAAGCTGAGATAATTTCAGCAGCAATTCGCAGCATGGCTGAAACGGGCGTGGATTATGTCAAAGTTGGCCTGTTTGATGAATCGGAGCTTATTCAATGTATTCAACAATTAGAGCCCACTATCAGAAATCTTAACAAACCTGTGATTGCGGTCATATTTGCTGATCAGTTGCCTCAGCAAGAGCTAATTCCATTACTGGCAAAATCCGGATTCGCCGGGGTGATGCTGGATACTGCCCGCAAAGATGGTCAGGGATTGTTGAATCATTTATCCGTAGAAACTCTGCAACAATTTGTCGTGGAAGCAAAATCCGCTGGACTGTTGTGCGGTTTGGCCGGCGCACTGAGGATTGAGGATATCGAAACACTCAGTCCATTGCAGGCAGATTATCTTGGGTTTCGCAGTGCGTTATGTCAGCAGCATCGCCGCACTAATCGACTGGATCCTGAGTTGGCTAAACAAATACAAACTCAATTGAACGTGGCTTTGCCAGAAATATTGGCCTGTTAGATGTAGACGCAAAAAACCGGATAGAGAAAGATACCTCTCCCTCTACCCGGTTTATGTTTTATTAAGCAGCCAGTTTTAATCTTAGCGATTTTGCTGCTGTAACCATGGCTTTTAAGGCGGGTTCCACTTCTTCCCAGCGACGGGTTTTCAAACCGCAGTCCGGGTTCACCCATATCAGCGTTTTATTAATTCGCTGTGCGGCCAATCTGAGCAATTCCACCATCTCCTGTTCTGATGGAATATTCGGACTGTGAATGTCATAGACCCCTGGCCCTATCGCGTTGGGATAGTCAAACTCCTGAAAAACATCCAGTAATTCCATTTGCGAGCGTGAAGTTTCAATGGTGATGACATCGGCATCCATGGTGGCAATGGCTTCAATAATATCGTTGAATTCGGAATAACACATATGGGTATGGATTTGTGTCTCATCTGCCACGCCATTAGCGGTAATTCGGAATGATTCCACTGCCCAGTCCAGATAAGTCTTCCATTGAGATTGACGTAATGGCAAACCCTCTCGCAAAGCCGCTTCATCAATCTGAATGATGTTGACCCCGGCACTTTCCAGATCGATTACTTCATCCCGAATCGCCAGTGAAATCTGTTTACAGGTTTCGCTACGCGGTTGGTCATCTCTGACAAAAGACCAGTTAAGAATGGTGACTGGCCCGGTCAACATCCCTTTTACCGGTTTGTCGGTTAATGATTGGGCATATTGAATCCACTCAACGGTCATCGGACCAGGACGTGACACATCACCATAGATGATCGGTGGTTTCACACAACGTGAACCATAGGACTGAACCCAGCCATATTCCGTGAAAGCAAAGCCCTGTAGTTGTTGACCGAAATACTCGACCATATCATTGCGTTCAGCTTCACCATGCACCAGTACATCAAGGCCCAACTCAAGTTGTTTCTCGATGGCATAGCGAATTTCCACCTGCATTTGCTGGCGATATTCGGCATCAGCAAGTTGACCCAGACGATACTGTTTACGTGTCTGGCGAATAACATTGGTCTGTGGAAAAGAGCCAATGGTAGTCGTTGGGAATGCGGGCAACTGCAGCGCTTGCTGTTGAATGGCTGCCCGTTGTGAATAAACACTCTGCCGCTGGCCTGACGCGGAATGAGTTGCTTCACAACGCTGTTTAACGACCGGGTTATGAACCCGAGTGGACTGCTGGCGACCTTCAATCGATTGTTTGTTGTCTGCCAGCTGTGCGGCAACACTATCACGCCCCAGATTGAGCGCCTGAGCTAATATTGATAACTCTTCCAACTTTTGTACCGCAAAGGCAAACCAGTCACGTGTCTCCTCAGCCAGATTCTGCTCAGAATTTAAATCAATAGGCACATGCAGTAATGAGCAACTTGGTGCCAGCCATAAGCGTTCAGCAAGACGGCTATGAATCGGCTCCAGCAGTTCAAGCGCCTGAGTTAGATCAGTTTTCCAGATATTGCGGCCATTAATAATGCCCACTGACAGCACTTTATGAGAGGGCAGCCAGTCAACCACTCTGACTAGTTCATCTGCAGCATTGATTGCATCAATATGCAGTCCTGCTGTGGGTAATTCGCAGGCTAGTTGCAGATTTTGCTGAAGTTGGCCGAAATAAGTCGTCAGCAACAATTTGACACGACATTTCGCTAAACAGAAGTAGGCTTTCTGCAAAGCCTGTTGCCATTCCGTTGACAGTTCAGTGACCAGAACAGGCTCATCAATTTGCACCCAATCGACACCGTTGTCTGCCAGTTGATCGAGAATTTCTGCATAAACCGGTAGTAATTTATCCAGCAAAGCCAATTTGTCAGTTTCGTCCTTGGCTTTACCGAGCCAGAGATAGCTTACTGGACCCACAAGAATGGGTTTTATCTTAAAACCTGCAGCTTTTGCTTCTTTAATTTGCGCCAGCAATCGTTCCGGACAGGCCTTAAAGTCACTTTCCGCGTTAAATTCCGGCACCAGATAATGGTAATTGGTATCAAACCATTTAGTCATTTCTGCAGCTGCGACCTGATGATTGCAACAGGATGAACCTGCCTGCCCACGCGATGCCTGAAAATACTGTGTCAGGGCATCAGCATTTTTATCAACCCGTGACGGCAGATTATCCAACAGCTGACTGGTGTCCAGAACATGGTCGTAAAAGGAAAAGTCTCCAACAGGCACCAGATCCAGGTCAGCTTGCAATGACCAATGACGTAAACGTAATGTTTTTCCGGTTTGTTCTAAATCATCAGCAGCCGTTTCACCGCGCCAGTAGCGCTCCAGGGCAAATTTTAATTCACGGTGGCCGCCAATACGGGGAAAGCCAAGATTATGTGTGGTGACCATTCGATATCCTCTCAATCGGTTTCAAAAAGCTTCATTGTAATCAGGCTGATTGATGAGTAATAATGATGATTATTTACATATTTATGAGAAATATTCATACATGATTGAGCGCGCACATTTACGAATCATCCGTGCCCTGGCAGAAAACGGCAGTTTAACGGCAGCAGCCAATGCCTTATTTCTTACACAATCCGCTTTATCGCATCAGATCCGTTATCTGGAACAGAAGTTGGAAATAAGCTTATGGCAGCGGGATGGTCGTAAGTTAAGACTGACAAAGGCAGGCGAACTGATTTTGCAGGTTGCACAGCAGGTTTTACCGGTTCTGGAGCAAACGGAGCAGACCTTACAGGCATATTCAGAGGGACGAGCAGGTATTTTACGTCTGGGAGTGGAGTGCCATCCCTGTTATGAATGGCTGAAAAAAATTCTGGCAGACTATCTGCGCGAAATGTCGCAAATGGATGTGGATATCGTTCATCAATTCCAGTTTTCAGGTATGGAAGGTTTATTGAATCATCATATTGATTTGCTGGTGACCCCGGATGCCGTAAAACAGGTCGGCGTGGTGTATCAACCAATGTTTGATTATGAGTTGGTCTTGCTGGTGGCTGAAGGTCATCCATTAAGTGAGCATAAATTTATTCAGGCTGAAGCGCTGCAAAAAGAGTTATTACTGACGTTTCCCGTCGCCCATGAACGTCTTGATGTGTTTACCCAGTTTTTGATGCCAGCAGCTATTAATCCTCGAACCAAAGCCATGCAATCAATGGATATTATGGTGCAGATGGTGGCGTTACAAAGAGCGGTGACAGTATTGCCTAACTGGCTGGCCAAGGAATTTTGTCAAACGCTTCCAGTTAAAGCGATAAGGCTTGGAAGAGGCGGTTTGGCAAAAACGCTTTATGCTGCCATAAGAGAGTCAGACCAGGACGTCAGCTACCTGCAAAAATTTATTTCCCTGGGTGCGCAATCCAGCAATGACGTGATCGATTAAGTTTGTTCGTCAAGCACTCGATAAAGGATTTCACGGATAGACTCAGGTTCAAAAGGTTTATCCAGAATAGCTGATACGCCAGCCTGCTCAACCTGCCCTAATCGGGTCTGGTTCTGCTCACTGGTCACAACTAAAATGGGTACAAAGGTATTGCCCATCTCACTGCGGATATGTTCAACCAGCGCCTGACCATCCATTTTCGGCATATTCAGGTCGGTCACCACCAAGTCAAAGCTTTGTTGTTTGAGCATTTCAATCGCTTCAATGCCATTTTCAGCCTGATGGATTTGGGTTATGCCCATGTTCTGAAACACGCGAAGCAGGTGGTTGCGAGACACCAGACTGTCATCGACCAGCAAAACTTCCAGCTGTTCTACTTCGTAATTTTGTAATTCAATTTCAGTTGGATCAATATGCTGCAGCGTCGTACGGATGGCACGTTGCAGATTGGCGTGATCAAAGGGTTTAGGCAAAATGGCCACAACACCTGATTGGCGAAGTGGCTCAAGCGCTTCAATATTTGATTCGCTGGAGATCAGCATAAAATGAGTGTTTTCCAGATTATCCAGTCGACGAATTGACGAGAGTAGTTCAGTCGCAGTCATGTCAGGTAAATACATGGCGCTGATCACCAGATCCGGAGGATACTTCTGCATCGCCACGATAGCCTGAGCGCCATCGTGAACACCATCAATTTTATTCACGCCCGCCTGGCGTAATTCACGCATGATGATTTTCAGCTGAACGGAAGATGGCTCAACCAGTAATATCGAGAGTTCTGATTCATTAAGTGAGTACATGCTGGTTCCGTTTTAGCGAATAACGAGACTCGTTTCCACTTGTTGGCGAGTCTCTTCATCCATAAGTTTTTCGATAATAGTTAACGCAAAAGTCATTGCCGTTCCCGGTCCGCGGGAGGTAATGATTTTATTATCACAGACTACAGCATCATTACTGAATTGAATTTCTGGCCACTCGTTTGGCTTCAGTGCGCCCTGGTAACAGCTGACGTGTAAGCCCTCTAGCAAGCCACCATGTGCCAGAACCATCGGCGCCGCACAGATTGCTCCAAGCCATTTATCAGCCTGGTTAACCTGTTTGATCAACGCATGAATGCGTTGATCGGCATTCAGATTGTTCGTGCCGGGTTGTCCGCCCGGCAGAACCACCATGTCGAATTCATCATCAATCACTGCATCCAGTGTGGCATCCGCCACCAGGCGGACACCACGGCTGGCAGTAATATGTAGATCATCCGTCAAACTGGCAGTAACAACTTGTATCTCAGCCCGCCTGAGAACGTCTATCACTGTGACCGCCTCAATTTCTTCACAGCCCTCAGCGAGTGGGATTAATACCGTTGCCATGAATAACGTTTAACGTTTGCTCATAATGTTCATGCCTTTCAGCAGGTTCAGTGCCTGAGAAAGCGGATAATCACGCAGTGCTAAAGGTTGTTTTTTCGCTTCTTCTTCATCGATATCAACTTCCGCGTCCGCCGGGGTTTCGTCTGATTCTTCCAGTAAACCATTTTCCAGATGACGACTCAGATCAACCTCTCGCAGTGGCTGAAAACCATTATCTTCAGCTGCACTGATTTGTAAGGCATCAATCTCGATATCAGGGTGTATCCCATCCGCCTGAATAGATCGTCCAGAAGGAGTGTAATATCGTGCGGTTGTCATCTTGACCGCGGTATCATTGGTTAAAGGCATAACCGTTTGGACCGAGCCTTTACCAAAGGTTTTAGTACCCAGTATCACGGCCCGTTGATGGTCCTGCAAAGCCCCGGCAACAATTTCAGAAGCGGAAGCTGAACCACCATTTACCAGCACGATAATAGGCGCGCCATTCAGCATATCGCCAGGTTTGGCATGAAATTTTTGATCAGCATCCTCAATACGACCTTCAGTGTAAACAATCATTCCTTTGTTGAGGAAAGCATCAGATACTTCAACCGCTGCATCCAAAACGCCACCTGGATTATTGCGTAAATCAAGCACCAGGCCTTTCAATTTTCCACCATTATCAGTTTTGAGTTGATTGACGGCATCACGAAGGTTGTCACCGGTTGGAGATTGGAATGTGGTGATTCGTACATAACCATAACCGGGCTCCAGAACTTCGGTACGCACACTTTTCACTTTGATAATGGCGCGAGTCAGTTCCAGTTTCAGCGGTTTATCAGCACCTTCACGAATAATCGTCAGAACAATTTTGCTGCCTGGTTCACCGCGCATGATGTCTACGGCTTCAGTCAGTGAAAGACCTTTAACAGGGGTGTCATCGAGACGGATAATCAGGTCACCGGCTTTTACACCTGCTTCGGCAGCCGGTGTTTCGTCAATTGGTGCAACCACTTTGACGAAGCCATCTTCCATTGATACTTCTATACCTAAGCCGCCAAACTCTCCAGATGTACCTTCACGGAGATCCTTGAATTCGCTGAGATCAAGATAGGATGAATGAGGATCCAGTCCAGAAAGCATGCCGCGAATGGCGTTTTCCAGCAGAGCCTTATCTTCCACCGGCTCAACGTAACTGCTTTTGATGCGGCCGAAAATTTCAGAGAAAGCTCTTAGATCATCAATTGGCAAGTCAGGCTTTGCGACAGTCTCTTTATCGGCTAGTACCATTTGGCCAAAAATCATTGTGATGCCGATAATGACACCCGCTGTTACCAGCGCAAAATCACGTTTCAAAAAGCGCATATGAACTTCATTCCTTATTTCAAATTAACCTTGCTTGCGCAGCCAGTGCATAGGATTGGTCGGACTGCCTTTATGACGTACTTCAAAATATAACCCAGCGGTTTGTCTGACACCCTGATCACCACTTTGAGCGATAACTTCACCAGCACTCACGGTATCCCCCGTGTTTTTCAGCAGACTGTCATTATTGCCATACAGCGTCATGAACTGTTCGCCATGATCGATGATGATTAATAAGCCAAAGCCTTTCATCCAATCGGCAAAAACCACCCTGCCTTCTGCGCTGGCTTTAACAGACGTGCCTTTTTCAGAAGCTATCAGTATGCCCTTCCAGCTGAGTTTATCAAGATTACGCTGGCTACCATAGCTTGCCAGTATTTTTCCAGACAACGGCCATTGTAACTTCCCACTCAGACTCGAAAATCGTTCACTTGGTTTCACCGTTTTTGATGGCGGAGGTCTTTTTGCTGCTTTTTTGGCGAGTGAGTCTAATAATGACTGCAGGTTTTTCTCTTCTTCTTTTAATGCAGCCAGTTGTGCATCCTGCCCTGAGATTTTTTTATTCAGCGCGGCAAGTGTTCTCTCACGTTCAACCGTTTGCTGTTTAAAAGCTTCTTGCTGCGAGAGCTGTTGTTGTTCCAGTTCATCCAGATTTCTTTTAACAGCATAAACAGCTTTTTCCTGCTCCGTTAAGTTTTGCAAAGTCGTGTGCAAGGTTTCGAGCTGCTGCTGGCGGGCCGAGTGAAAATAACGGTAATACGTGTTGCTTCGACTGACACGCTCAGGAGACTGTTCAGACAATAATATTTTTAGATAACTGGGTTGAGCATTCATAAATGCAGAGCGAATTTGTTGATTTAATGCCTCCAGTTGCTTTGCCTGCTGCTTTTGCGTCAGTCCCAACTGCTGTTGAAGATTAAGTAATTCATCATCTTTAACCGCAATAGATTGTTTAATCTGATTTAACTCGCGACTTATTTCGGAAACCTTGAGACTCTGCTGTTTTAATTGCTGTTGTAATTCCGCTTTGGTTTTCTTGTTAAGGTTAATCGTTTTATCAAGCTCAGATATTTCACTCCGTACCGCTTCGAGCTTTTTTGCTGACGAAGGTTCAGCAGCAAGATTTAATGGCACAAAAAGCCAGAAAAACAAGATTAAACCACGAATCATCATCTGCACGTTCAGGTGAGTTTCACCAGAAGGTGATTATTCATTTCCGCTGGAATCGGGAGATCAAGCAGGCTCAGCATGGTCGGTGCGATATCAGATAAACCACCCTGTTCGGCACAGACTGCCGAACGTCCCGCATAGATTAACGGCACGAGGTTGCTGGTGTGGGCTGTATGCGCCTGGCCTTTCTCATTGTCCACCATCTTTTCAGCATTGCCATGATCTGCTGTTACCAGCATTTCGCCACCGCTTTCTTTTAATGCGGACCAGATTTTACCGAGACAGTTATCCAGTGTTTCAATGGCTTTAACTGTCGCATCAAAATTACCGGTATGGCCTACCATATCTGCATTGGCGAAGTTACAGATGATGACATCATATTGATTGCTGTGAATGGCTTTAACCAGTTTTTCGGCCACTTCCGGAGCATTCATCTCCGGTTGTAAATCGTAGGTTTCGACTTTTGGCGAGGGCACCAGAATCCGATCTTCGCCTTCGTAAGGAACATCGCTTCCGCCATTAAAAAAGAACGTCACATGCGCATATTTTTCGGTTTCAGCAATACGCAACTGGCGCAAACCAACAGCAGAAATACATTCGCCCAGCAGGTTTTTGAGCTTTTCAGCCGGAAAAGCCACCGGTAAATCAAAATCCTTCTTATATTCAGTCAGCGTGACAAATTTTGACAGTTTTGGTGCAGCCAATATGGGAAATCCAGTAAATTCAGTATCAATGAAACACTGGGTTAATTCACGAGCGCGATCAGCACGGAAATTCATGAATACGATACTGTCACCATCCTCAATCGGCACGGCATCACCAATTCTGGTGGCTTTAACAAACTCGTCCGTTTCTTCTCGGGCATAGGCGTCCTGAAGAGCTTCAAGTGCATTGTCTGTCTGATAAACGGCTTTACCATTAGCAATCAGTTCATAAGCCTGTTGAACTCTATCCCAGCGCTGGTCACGATCCATCGCATAAAAGCGCCCGATAATACTGGCGAAACGGCCCTTACCGGTTTCGTTAAAACAGGCTTGCATGTCCGCAATGAACTTTTGAGCAGATTTGGGTGACGTATCGCGACCATCCAGAAAAGCGTGCAAATAAATTTTAGTCGCCCCGCGGTCTGCAGCAAGTTTTACCATGGCCTGAATATGACTGTCATGACTGTGCACGCCGCCATCGGAGAGCAAGCCCAGAATGTGCAGGGCTTTATCATTTTTCACCACGTCATCCACCGCATCAGTCAGTGTTTGATTGGTAAAAAAAGATCCGTTTCGAATGGCGACACTAATCCGGGTGAATTCCTGATAAACCACCCGGCCAGCACCAATGTTGAGATGACCAACTTCAGAATTTCCCATCTGATCGCCCGGCAAGCCAACACCAGCGCCGGAGGCGTTAATCAATGTATGTGCGTAATCATTCCAGAGGTGATCCCAAACGGGGGTATTGGCAGCCAAAATGGCATTATGCTGGACCTCTTCACTATAACCCCAACCATCCATAATGATTAGCGCAAGTGGGCGGTGCATGTGGCTCATGAAACTATCCTTTAATCACGGGTTACGACGACCTGGGGTTGTGAAAAACAGTGAACACTGCAAATCAACAACAATGCTGTGTATTATATGGGCTTTTGTAATCAATTACAGTTGCAATCTCGTTGACTAACATCATTTCACAATCCGGAAACCCGCAAATGCATGCCATTAATGACGATATTGAACGCGCTGCATTTGCGCTGAAAGCAATGTCGAATCCATTGCGTTTGAAAATTCTTTGTACGTTGGGCGATCAGGAATTATCAGTACAGGATATTGTTGATCAGGTTGGCACAACACAAAGCAATGTGTCGCAGCATCTTGCTAAACTCAAAGATAAAAACATTCTGGCGGCAAGACGAGATGCAAACCGTATATTTTACCGGGTCAACGATGAGCGCCTGTTACGGCTAATCAGCATGATGTGCGAATTGTTTTGCGTAAAATAGAAATCATTATTTATTCATAAATTTAGGGCTGTTTAATGGAAAATCTGGGCGAATTTATTGTTAATCATTGGATACTGTCCAGTTTGTTTGTGGTGTTGTTGTTTTTGGTTTTTTCTGACTCACTCACTCGCAAACTGGGTGGGTTTAATGCCGTTGATGTGCCAACAGCTGTTAATCTGGTGAATCAGCAAAAAGGCTGTTTTGTCGATATCCGCGATAAAGATGCATTTGAAACTTCACATATAGTCGATTCCGTTAATGTGCCGGTAGCCGATATCGAGGCGAATCTCAAGTCGCTAAAAAAGAAGGATCAGCCTCTGGTTCTGGTGTGTGATAGTGGTCAGCGTTCAAAAGCCGCTGCCAAACAGTTCAAAAAGCATGGCTACACCAATATTTATGTAATGTCAGGTGGTCTGCACGCATGGCGAGATGCCAAACTGCCGTTATTTAGTTAAGAGTTGGAGTGTTGTTATGAGCAAAGTCATCATTTATTCATCCGCGCATTGCCCGTACTGCACAATGGCAAAGCAGTTACTGGATCGGAAAGGTGTCAGTTATGACGAAATCCGTGTGGATCAGCATCCAGAAAAACGCCAGGAAATGATGCAAAAAAGTCAGCAACGTACCGTGCCGCAAATATTCATTAATGGTAAATCAATGGGTGGATATACCGATTTGGTTGATATCGACCGTTCGGGGCAGCTCGACGTTTTACTGACAAACAATTAAATTCTAAAGAGAGGGAAAATCATGGCTGAAGAAAACACAGCAGCAACTGAAGAACAACAACCGAAGTTCATCATTCAGAAGATCTACACCAAAGATATTTCATTTGAAACGCCTAATTCTCCAGCCATTTTCCGTGAAGAATGGAAACCAAAACTGGATCTGCAATTGGGTAATGAATATAACCGTATCGATGAAGATACCCATGAAATTGTACTGGTCGTCACAGTCACCGCAAAAGTTAATGATCAAGTGGCATTTCTGGCGGAAGTTAAACAGGCTGGAATTTTCACCTTGACCGGTTACAGCAAAGAAGAGATGGGTCCCCTGATTGGCAGTTACTGCCCGAATACTATTTTCCCTTTTGCGCGGGAAGTTATTTCTGATGTGGTTATCAAAGGTGGTTTTCCACAACTCGTACTGGCGCCAGTCAACTTTGATGCAGTCTACAAACATCAGATTGATCAGGCACGTCAGCAGATGGAAGCAGCACAAGCTACGCACTAGTTTGTCTACACGGCCATGACCGCTTCTTCTTTAATGCCAACAGTTGTCATTGGTGCCGGAGCCTGGGGTACGGCGCTGGCTATTGCCATGGCTCGCAATGGTCATGAAGTCTGGCTTTGGGGTCGTGACAAAGAACAGCTTTCCCGGATAGCGGCTGAACGGATGAACAGCCGCTATCTACCGGAAATTATTTTTCCGGATACATTGAAAATTGAAATGGATTTGGAAAAGTCCCTGAAAAATTGCAGACATGTAATGGTTTCAGTGCCAAGTCTGGCGTTTAGTGAAATATTGCATTGCATTAAACCTTTTTTGTCTGCAGATATCCCGATAAGTTGGGCAACCAAAGGTTTAACCCCCCACAATGGTCAATTTCTGCATGATACGGCTATTGAAATTCTTGGTCCTAAACATGCTTTAGCCGTCGTTTCTGGTCCATCGTTCGCTGCGGAAGTTGCGGCCGGATTGCCCACCGCTTTAACTGTCGCTTCCCGCGATACAGAGTTTGCCAAAGCCTTGGCAAATGCGCTTCATGGACCTGCTTTGCGGGCTTACACCACTGAGGATGTTTTAGGAGTGCAAGTTGGAGGTACGGTGAAAAACGTGCTGGCAATTGCCGCAGGTATCTGTGACGGATTAGGATATGGTGCCAACGCCCGTGCCGCTCTGTTGACCCGCGGTATGGCAGAAATTATGCGTTTAGCCAGTGTACTGGGTGCTGAACCAGAAACCATGTTTGGCCTGTCTGGTATGGGGGATTTGATCCTGACCTGTACTGATAATCAGAGCCGCAATCGCCAGCTGGGCTTAGCGATTGGTTCGGGTCTTACTGTTGATGAATCGGTTTCAAAAGTCGGTAAGACGGTAGAAGGTATGCACGCTGCCAGAGAAGTTTTATTACGTGCTCAACAGGCGGGTGTTGAGATGCCAATTGTTGAGCAGGTATGCAAAATACTTTTTGAAGGGTACGATCCGCGCAAATCAGTTCAGGCATTATTATGTCGTGAACAAAAAGCAGAATCTCCGGTAATCGGAAAATCGTGATACGAATTAATTGAGGAAAATTATATGCAAGGCATTGTGAAATACAGCAGCATCATTGCACTAAGTGTGGCAATGACTGTCGGCTTGTCTGCCTGTGGCAACCCATTCAGTAAGAAATCATCAGATGATGATGAAGTCGTTATGTCACAAAGTGGTCCGGTACTGTGGGAGTCAAATCTGCAATACGTTCGCATGGTAGAGCGCGATCAGCCTGGAACCAATCAGCACCCTTTACCAATCAATCAGGATGAAATGCGTGAAGTGCTTTCGTCGCTATATGTTAATCAGCGTGTGTTACTGAGAACTCAGCAAGTTCCGTTGTTTTCACCGGGTGAGTTGCAAATTTTAAGTTCAACCCTAGCACAGGGTTTAAATCGTGCCCAACCCAACGAAGATATTACCTTTGTCACGCTAGGGGTTCATGCCGGAGCGATTGCGGCGGAACGTAAAACTAACAGTGGCCGCGTGTTTGTTGATAACAATGGCCGTTTGAATATTATCTTTGGTCTTGTTCATCAGGAGTATCGCGATAAAGACCAATATACTGGTCAGGAAATAGATCGTCGGGTAAATCCATTATTACCGGGAACCCGTAAGTCCGATTCTGATCCAGCAACCAAAATTGCTTTAGATAATGGCATTTCATATCATCAGGAAGATGGCTCTGAACGGTCTGACTGGCTGGTGATTGATATCCCTACCGTCTTAGCGTCTGCAGCTGAGCGTAAAGGACAGGATACCGGCGCATTAACGCCTGAAATGCGTGAAGAAATTGCCAGAACCAAACGTCAAACAGATAATTTGACTGATGATGTGGCCAATATTAAGGAAGTCCTGTTTGAAATGTCTGAGCAGCTTGAACAGCTCAAACAACAATTGGACGAAAGTAATCAGCAATAATGATTTCTTAATACAATAAAAAAGGCGCTACGGCGCCTTTTTTATTGTGTTCTTTAAAGACGATAACGCAAATCAGCGGATTTGGAGCGAGCCATATCGACATTTTTTGACAGACTGAGCACCTTAAACAGTTCTCCCATCTGTTCTGGCAATAATAAACGTTTCAAAGCCGCGGCCTGTTGCATCTGCTGAAAGGAATCTGACGCATTCTGTTGGCTGAGATTGAGAATGTCACCTGCCAGCAGAAAATCACTCTGCCGCTGATAACCCTCGACTTGCAGTCCTTTTGCATGGGCTGTTTCAGCTAATGCTGTGAAGTCCACATGGGCAGTGATATCCTGCAAACCGATCAGAGTCAATGGATCATTATGTACCTGATGTTGATAGTGGCAACGCAACATGCCCTGATGCCGCAAGGGATGAAAATAGTCACTGGCTTCATAGCCATAATCAATCAAAAATATAGCACCCTGTGTCAGTATTTCGGCGATAGTGCCAAGCCAGGCAGGTGCTTGCATAGCCACTTCTGTCTGATAGGGAAACTGCTGCAGTAAAGGATAAATCTGTTCGCAACGTGTCTGTAAAAAAGGATCAGTCACCGTTTGTGACAGCCATGTGAGTTGCCCTTCTTCTCGCCCTGTTCCAAGCTCCAGAATCTGATTTTCTTCAAACTGCACCCGATGCACTGGCATGGCATCGCACACTTCATTTGCAATGATGACCCCGGTGAATTCAGCAGGCAGTTGATCCAGCCAAATTATACGATCTTGTTCGCTTCCAAAATGTTTATGGACTATTTCTTGCTGCCTATGGCGTAAGTAGGCACTAGCTTCGATAATATAGTAACGTGCCGGCAGGCAATCGATTTCCTGCAGATACTGCAGAATATCGACTGCCATTTGACCGTTGCCTGCGCCAAATTCCAGGCAATCTGCCGCCGGTATTTGTCTGAGCACATCAGCAATATGATTGCCCAGCGCCATAGAAAATAACGGGCTTATTTCCGGTGCTGTAATAAAATCCCCTGCTTCGCCGATCTTGCTTAAGCCATTGCTGTAATAACCGAGTCCAGGTTGGTATAAGGCCATCTGCATAAATTCTGCAAAGCTCAGCCAACCATTCCGGGCTTCTATGGTCTGAAAAATCAGTTGCAACAGTTGATCGCTATGCTGTTGCGCAATGGGGTCAGGTGCAGGTAACTTGGCGGTATGTTTCATTTAGTCGGTAATTTCAGTGAATAATCCCATTTTAGTAACAGGTGCCGGAAAGCGAGTCGGATTTCATATCGCTTCCAGGCTAAAGCAGGATGGTTATGATGTATTGGCACATTACCGTACTGAAACGGATGATGTCCAAAAACTAAAAAAATTAGGCATACAGACTATTCAGGCGGATTTGCAGGATACTGCCAGCATTTTGGGGTTTATCGACAAACTGCAGCAATTCAGTCCGGCTTATCGGGGCATTGTGCATAATGCCTCAGCATTTACACCGACAGCAGATGATTTGGTTGAGGCTGCGGAGCAATATCAACATTTTTTTACCATACATATGTTAGCGCCGTTTCTGATCAATCAGGCGTTATCAAAGCTATTAAAGGGACCAGGCAATGATCCGGCCGATATTATTCATATCACCGATATCAATGTTGAAAACCCTACCCCACGTTTTGATATTTATGGCACAACCAAGGCGGGATTGCATAACCTGACGCTGGTGTCGGCAAAAAAACTTGCTCCGCAGATCAAGGTGAATTCAGTGGCTCCGGGACCCGTTTTATTCACCGAGTCACATACACAGGAAGCTAGACAGAAGATGTTGTCTGAAACCCCGCTTGCTCGTGAAGGTGGTGCCGAGCCAGTGTATCTCGCCATAAAAAGCTTGCTAGAGAACCCCTTTATTACCGGTGCGACTATCCCAGTAGATGGTGGTCGCCGTCTCTCCAAAGCGTAAGTCAGACGTTTTTATCAAAACCCCTGCAGGAGGCGTGACTTCTGCAGTGTCAGTTAGATAACTGAGCAGCTCTCGAATAATGGGGTAAAGAAAATACTCATCAGTAATACTGCTGACCGGGATATCAGCTTCTTCAGGCAAGCTCAGCTGTTTCAGAATATCGATATCGGCTGGTCGATCTTTGGTTTTGCTTAACGGATCATCCCGATCCCGGCCTAAACTAATTTCAATCTGATTGCAGAGGCTCTTTAATTGTATCTGGGACAAATCGGTTTCAACGAAGACGATGGTATTGAGGAAATCCCGATGACTATTCATGCCCACTGGCGGGATTTTTAATACTCGACTTAGTTTTAGCTCTTTAAACTCTTGCAGCAGCGCAATGACCATTTTTTCGGTATTTTGCTGAGGATTTATGTTGCTGCCTAAACCAAGCAGATAGCCTTGCCGCTGTTTCATTTGCTGGAGCGCTCAATCACAATTTGTGCCTGGTTTTTCCCATGCAATTGAACAGGTTTGGTTAAGGTGAGTTTGAGCCGCGGAATGGCAAAGGTCTTGAGTAAAAGTTGCGCGACCTCTTCAGCCAGGCTTTCAATTAACAGATATCGACTATTGCTGACAAACTCGACAACGACATTGGCAACTGCACCATAATCCAATGTATTGGTTATATCATCCGATGCAGCGGCTTTGCGGATATCCCAATCCATTTCAAAATCAAAGCGCAATGTCTGTAGTGTTTCGCGCTCCCAATCATAGATGCCGATAATCGTGTCAATTTTCAAATCATTTAGAAAAATTTTATCCATGATGTCGCTTCAATGTTGGCAAAAGTGGTAATGGTACTGAATAATACCGCTACATTTTCAAAGGTCGCATCATAACATGCCTGAATTAACTGCCATCGCGCTGCTTGCATTGCTCGGCGCCTACCTTATAGGCTCATTATCGAGCGCCGTCATGCTTTGCAAGGTCTCAGGTTTACCGGATCCAAGGACTCAGGGCTCAGGAAATCCCGGCGCGACCAATGTGTTACGGATGGGCAGCAAAAAGCTGGCGGCACTGGTCTTGCTCATCGATGTGCTAAAAGGCGTCATCCCGTTATTAATCGGACGAATACTAGGCTTTGATATCGATATCCTGGCTTTAATTGCTTTCTTTGCATTTCTTGGGCACTTATACCCTGTATTTTTCCAGTTTAAAGGTGGCAAAGGTGTGGCAACGGCTTTGGGCGCGTTTCTGGCGCTGTCACCTGCGTTGGCTGGAGCGGCGTTACTGACTTGGATTGTGGTTTTTGCCATTAGCCGGATTTCGTCTTTATCTGCCATTACCGCTGCGGCAATGACACCGGTTTATAGCTTATGGCTTATTGATACAGTGTTTGCACGTGCGGTTATTTTGTTAATTGCCCTGCTTTTGCTGTGGCGGCATCGTAGCAATATCCAGCGGTTGCTGGCCGGTGAAGAGAAGAAGTCAGGCTGAAGCTGGCGGCGTTAGCTCATCTAATGGCCAACGCGAACGCACATTAAATGTTGCTTCAGTTTCAGCAACCATGGCCTGGTGACGCATCGCTCCGGCAAACGCAATCATCGCTCCGTTATCGCTACAGAATTGTAATTGCGGGTAATAAACCTGCACTTTCGGTAATGCATCTAAAGCCGCGCGCAAAGATTTATTGGCACTGACGCCACCGGCCACGACCAAACGTTTATGACCACTTTGTTTTAATGCCCGGCGACATTTAATCACCAGGGTTTCCACCGCCGCTGTTTGAAACGCCAGCGCAATATCGGCTTTGGCCTGTTCACTTTGATCACTGTTATGCCAGGTGTTTAAAGCAAATGTTTTCAAACCACTGAAGCTGAAATCCAAACCCGGACGATTGGTCATCGGTCTGGGAAAGATATGGGCGCCCTCTTGTCCTTTTTCCGCTAAAGCCGCTAAGGCCGGGCCACCCGGATAACCCAGCCCCAACATTTTGGCGGTTTTATCAAATGCTTCACCTACCGCATCATCAATGGATTCGCCCATTAATTCATATTCCCCCACGCCCTTAACATCAACCAGTAAGGTATGGCCGCCGGAAATCAATAAAGATACAAATGGAAATGCCGGTGGATTGGCTTCCAGTAATGGCGATAAAAGGTGCCCTTCCATATGATTGATTGGCAAGGCTGGAATATTTAACGCCCAGGCCAGACTGCGGCCAATTGCGGCGCCCACCAGTAAAGCACCTACCAGACCTGGACCCGCTGTATAAGCCACCGCATCTATATCTTTACGCTGCAGACCCGCTTCATCCAAAACCTGTTGCATCAAGGGCAATGTTTTCTGAATATGATCGCGGGAAGCCAGTTCCGGCACCACACCGCCATATTCGGCATGCATTTCTATCTGACTGAAAAGTGCGTGAGCCAACAGCCCCTTTTTAGTATCATAGAGCGCAATACCAGTTTCATCGCAAGATGATTCAATTCCTAAAACACGCATAAATTTATTCTGACTGCATTAAATTAATGCCGATTATTATGCCTTGCTGGGGGTGGTCTCATCCAACTAATTAGCATTTAGTATTTTCTTTCCGAAATAGATCTCGTACAATTAAGGGCTTTTCCGTCATTGTCTGTTTAGGAATGTATTGAATGCCATCTGTTAAGGTTAAAGAAAACGAACCATTTGACGTAGCTTTACGTCGTTTCAAACGTGCTTGTGAAAAAGCAGGTACGGTTGCAGAAGCTCGCGCTCGCGAAGCTTATGAAAAACCAACAACTGTTCGCAAACGTGCTGCTGCAGCAGCTGTTAAGCGTCACCAGAAGAAACTGTCACGTGAAAACGCTAGCCGCGTTCGCATGTACTAATTGCTGATTAGAATCTTATTCTAATGCCTCAAGAAGCCAGTCCACTCAAAGCTCGAATTCAAGATAGCGTAAAAGACGCAATGCGCGCCAAAGACAAAGATCGTCTTGGCACATTGCGACAAATTACCGCTGCCATCAAGCAAGTTGAAGTCGATAATCGCCAGGATATGTCAGATGATGACATTATCGTTGTGCTGACCAAAATGACTAAGCAACGCAAAGATGCCTTATCGCAGTTTGAGCAAGCTGGCCGTGATGACTTAGCCGTTATCGAAAAAGCTGAATTGGCGATTATTGAAGAATTCTTGCCAACAGCCTTGAGCGAAGCAGAATTGCAGGCAGCTATTGCTGATGCAATTCAACAGACAGGCGCTAGTAGCCAGAAAGATATGGGTGCGGTGATGAATGTGTTGCGTCCGAAAGTTCAGGGGCGCGCTGATATGGGCGCAGTGAGCAGCCAGGTTAAGGCCGCGCTCAGTTCTTAAGCCAGCAATGCCAGGTCTTTTATCAGACGTGGTTAACATTCAAGACAGACTTCGGCCATAATTGATTTATGGCCGGACAAATCCCTCCACAGTTCATTGACGAATTGCTCTCACGAGTCGATATCGTTGATATTATTGATGCGCGTGTACCGCTGAAAAAAGCCGGTAAAAACCTGCACGCCTGCTGTCCATTCCACAACGAAAAAACTCCCTCATTTACTGTCAGTCCTGATAAACAGTTTTATCACTGTTTTGGCTGTGGTGCGCACGGCACGGCGATCGGTTTTCTGATGGAATACGACCAGCTCAGCTTTCCTGAATCAATTCAGGAGCTCGCGGACACAGTCGGTATGCAGGTGCCAGTCACGCAACAAGCTGCACTCACCCCCGCCAGACAAAACCTTTACGACCTGATGGATAAAGTCAGTCGCTACTACGTACATCAGTTGCAAAACCATCCGCAGCGCCAGGCTTTTCAGGGTTATATCCAGCAGCGTGGTCTTAGCGCTGAAACCGTAGCTGCTTTTGATATTGGTATGGCGCCGGATGGTTGGGACAATGTATTACGTACTTTTGGCAACAATCAGCAAAGTCAGGACCAGTTGTTTGAAGCCGGAATGTTGATTAAAAATGATAAAGGTCGAACCTATGATCGTTTTCGTGATCGATTAATGTTCCCCATTCGCGATCGTCGGGGCCGCGTTATCGCTTTTGGTGGACGCGTTATTGATGCCGATGGCACGCCGAAATACCTGAATTCTCCTGAAACCCCAATCTTTCACAAGGGACAGGAGCTTTACGGTTTATATCAAGCCCGTAAAGCCAATCGTCGACTGGAACGCATCCTGATTGTGGAAGGTTATATGGATGTCATTGCGCTGGCTCAGTTTGGGATTAACAATGCAGTGGCAACGTTAGGTACGGCGACAACTTCAGAACACTTACGTCAGTTGATTCGCAGCGCACCGGAAATTATTTTTTGTTTTGATGGTGACCGTGCAGGAAAAGAAGCTGCATGGCGAGCCGCAGAAAATGCGATGCCGATACTCGGTGGTAATTTTGAACTGAAATTTATTTTTCTGCCGGAAGGTCAGGATCCCGACACCATGATAAGGGAGCAGGGGGCTGCTACATTTCATCAGTTAGTCAGTCAGGCGCAAAGCTATTCGGATTTTTTCTTTGCGACATTACTTTCCCGGGTAGACAGTCAATCGATGGATGGCCGCGCCAGGCTGGTTGAAATTGCCAAACCCTATTTAAGACATATCCCTGCAGGCTTGTATCGCGATATGTTGGAGCAGCAGCTGGCAGATCATGCTAAAACCAATATTGCCACGTTAAACAAACATCTGGAAAAACCTGCGCCACCACCTCCAGCAAAAAACGCCAAGCAAAATGCAATGGCCAATATGACGCCCGTGCGCATGGCGGTGATGATTTTGTTACAGCATCCACAATTGTATGAGGCTGTTCCGGATACGGATAATTTGCATCAGCTGGATATGCCAGGTTTGGCGATTTTAATTCAGCTACTTGAAACCATGCGTGAGCATCCCCATCTTAAAACCGCACAGCTTTTAGAGCGTTGGCGAGATACTCAACAAGCTCCCTATATGGAAAAACTCGCGATGCAACCGTTGAATTTGTCGCCAGAACAACTGGAGCATGAACTCATCGGAATTGTAAGTCGTCTAAACAAACAAGCAAGAGATGAACGCTATACTTATTTGATAAATAAAGGACTCAGCAATTTAACTGAGTCTGAAAGAATTGAAATTAATTCCTATAAGTAGGTGTTTTGTAATCAAAAATGATGCAATAACGAAGTGCTTTCACTATAATATAGTGTTACCGCCAAAAACAGCGTCACCATGCATAAAGAGGCCGAATGAAAGATCAGCAATCACGCGTTAAAGAACTTATCGCCCTTGGAAAGGAGCGCGGTTATCTCACCTACGGCGAGATCAATGACCACCTTCCGGAAGATTTGGTCGATGCGGATCAGGTCGAAGACATCGTCAGTATGTTCAGCGACCTGGGTATCATGGTCCATGAAGATGGCATGGATACCGATGAGATGGAACGTCTCGCCGAAGCTGTATCATCAAATGACGAAGTCTCTGATGAAGAAGCTGCTGCTGTCCTGGCAAGTTCCGATGGTGAGTTTGGTCGTACTACCGATCCTGTGCGCATGTACATGCGCGAGATGGGCTCTGTTGAATTATTGACTCGCGAAGGCGAGATCGTTATCGCTAAACGCATCGAAGCAGGCCTCCGTGAAAGTCTGCTAATGCTGTCAACTTACCCACCGGTTATTTCGTCATTCCTTGAATTCTACGATGCGGTTGAAGCAGGCGAAATGCGCCTGAATGAACTGATTCGTGGTTTTGTCGCGCCTGAAGAGCTGGTCGCCAGCGATGATGACGATGATGATGTTACCAGTAGCTCTGACTCTGATGATTCTGATAGCGACGGCGATGATGACGATGATGTTGATGGCGTTAGCGATGATGAAGATGATTCTGGAGAAATTGATCCAGAAGAAGCCCGCGCTCGCTTTACCGCATTGAAGGAAGCATACAAAACCGTTCTGGCCACCGAAGGTGATGCCATGATCGAATCTCGTGAACAGGCCAGTAACCTGTTTATGGAATTCAAACTGACACCAAAAACGCTGCTTTATTTAAATGGCTTGATGGCAGAAACCATCGCCGAAGTGCGTAAACAAGAAAAAATCATTATGGACATCGTTGTCGAGCAGGCGGGTATGAATCGCCGTGACTTTATCGATGCATTCCAGGGTAATGAAAGTAATCTTGAGTGGTCAGATAAATTCATTCGCGCCAAAAAACATTATTCATCCACCATCAAGAAAAATCTTGATGACATTCTGGCGGCACAGAGCAAATTGGCCGAAATTTCAGAAGATCGTGGACTGGATATTTCCGAGATTAAAGAAATCAGCCGCCAAATGTCGATTGCTGAAGCCAAAGCGCGTCGTGCCAAGAAAGAAATGGTTGAAGCCAACTTACGTCTCGTCATCTCAATTGCCAAAAAATACACCAACCGTGGTTTGCAGTTCCTTGATTTGATCCAGGAAGGCAATATCGGTCTGATGAAAGCGGTTGATAAATTCGAATATCAACGTGGTTACAAATTCTCTACCTATGCAACATGGTGGATTCGTCAGGCAATTACCCGTTCTATTGCTGACCAGGCGCGTACCATTCGTATTCCGGTACACATGATTGAAACCATTAACAAACTCAATCGTGTTGCCCGCCAAATGCTTCAGGAAATGGGTCGTGAACCGACTCCGGATGAATTGGCAGAACGCGTAGAAATGCCGGAAGACAAAGTACGTAAAGTACTGAAGATTTCCAAAGAGCCAATTTCGATGGAAACACCGATCGGTGATGATGAAGACTCACATCTGGGCGATTTCGTTGAAGATATCAACGTTATGTCACCAGCAGACTCCGCTATCATCGAAGGCCTCAGAGAAGCCACTCAGGGCGTTCTGAACGGCCTGACCGAGCGAGAAGCCAAAGTACTGCGTATGCGGTTTGGTATTGATATGAATACTGACCACACACTGGAAGAAGTTGGTAAACAATTTGATGTTACCCGTGAGCGTATTCGTCAGATCGAAGCCAAGGCGTTACGTAAACTGCGTCACCCATCACGCTCGGATCAACTGAGAAGCTTCCTCGACTCAGACAGCTGATTACAAAATCGGGCCTATAGCTCAGTTGGTTAGAGCAGGGGACTCATAATCCCTTGGTCCCAGGTTCGAGTCCTGGTGGGCCCACCAATTACTTGAAGCGGTTAGTCGATTTTCGACTAGCCGTTTTTTTATGCCTGAGGGATTTTGTGGGGATTACACCGGAAGTTGCATACTATAGTTCGGGCTGTTCTCCAGACTAGGATTTTTAAGCTACTATATTTCTGTTAAGGAGACTTTTAACAATATCTGGAAGATAGGTGCGGCGGATTGTTATGGCATAAAAGTTTTCGAAAACACCAGGTAATACCTGATACTCAGCTAGTCGGCCGCTACTAATTTCATCTTTGACTACGACCAGGGGGAGTGCTGTGACGGCACCACTATCCCTGACCAATAATCGTAACATCGCCATATCATCAGCATCAGCAACCACTTCCGGGTTGTAACCTACAGCGGAACAATAAGCATTGAATCCTGAACGGATTTCTGTGATCCCCGTTGGTAAAACCCATTTAAAGTCATCATAACCATGCGGAAAGTTACTGTTTGGTTTGTATTCGGCAGGTCCAATGATTGAGACAGACTGCCTTGAAACCAATTGATTCTGCCAGATGGCATCGTCATTTTGCTGATTTACTGAACGGTTGGTGAGTACCAAATCGAATTCATGACTGGTCAAGCCATTGAGCAAATTTGTCATACCCCGCGTCGATAGGGTGAAGCTGACATTGGATTCTTTCAATAAAGGGCTAATGAATGCTTCGGTAAAATTTCTCGACAGCGTCGTTAATACGCCAATGTTGATATGCCGTTGTGTTACTGACTCACCTTTATTCAAGAATGATTGCAGTTCTTCCCCTGTGGTAAAGATTTCATCTGCATAGTTAAGTACTTTTCTACCCATATCAGTTAATACGAGTTGCCTCCCAACTCGCTCAAATAACTGGACGTTCATGGTGTTTTCAAGCTGTTTAATTTGTTGCGACAGAGCTGATTGTGAGACATGACATTCTTCAGCTGTACGAGTAATGCTGCCTGACAGTGCGACTCGCCAGAAATAGTAGAGGTGGTGATAATTAATTTTAGCCATAGTTAACTTTAACTTATCAATTTGTTAATAAATATCTATTTTATTTATATTATCGCGTTTGGCATACTGCCGCCAACTAAGGAGGTATGTCCGTGAGTCAATTATTTTTCACCCACTTTTCCATTGTAATTCCGTTGGTTTTAATCTTTGGTGCGTTACTCGCGGGCAAGGCCACGCTCACTGAAATTAAGCGCCGAAAAGTATTGAGGGTTACTTCAATTACTTTAGGTATAGCAACGCTTATTGTGGCAATTACTTTTTTTAATACTCCTGAACAAAGCTCAGAAAGCCTGTTAATTCTAAACAATATTAATCTTACCGTGCTGTTCCTGATCAGCTTTATGGCCATAATTCTCATCCGGTTTTCTGAGCGTTACTTGCAGGGGGAAAAGAGAGCACATCAATTTTGGCAATGGTTATTATTAAGTCTGGCTTCAGTTTCTGTAGTTGTTTTAAGCAATCATCTCTTACTGTTGTGGTTAGGCTGGGTGGCTATCAGTTTATGTTTTCACCGTTTGCTTTTGTTCTATCCAGACAGGCCCCGAGCAGTGCTGGCAGCGCATAAGAAATTCATACTGGCACGATTAGCAGAGCTGAGTCTCCTAGGGGCTGTGATATTACTTTATGCGCACCATGGCTCATTCCAGCTCGACTTCATCTTTGACCATTATCTCGGACTCTCTGAAGGTGCCGAACTGAGTTTTGTTGAAAAACTGGCTGCTTTTCTGATTGCTCAGACAGCATTAATCAAATGTGCTCAATTGCCACTGCATGGTTGGTTGATACAAGTTGTTGAAGCCCCTACTCCAATCAGTGCGCTGTTACATGCCGGAATTATCAATCTTGGTGGTTTTTTGTTGATCAGTTTCGCGCCCTTGATGGTGCTGGTGCCACTCGCCCAATGGACACTGATTGTTGTTGCTGGTTTGAGTACGGTGATTAGTGCATTGGTCATGCTGACCAGAATCAGCATAAAAGTGCGACTAGCCTGGTCTACCTGTGCTCAGATGGGGCTTATGCTGATTGAGTGTGCGTTGGGGCTTTATGAACTGGCGTTATTGCATTTGCTAACCCACTCACTCTACAAAGCCTATGCATTTCTGAGTACAGGTGAAACCGTTCAGGATTACAGTCTCAAGCAGTTAGCACCGCAAAAAACAATTACGCTGAGTGGCGCTTTAATTTGTATTTCACTTGCATTCGCAGTGACAGCTGCTATCGCTTTGTTTACCAATTATGAAGGGCCGCTCAGTGTCTGGTTGTTAGTCAATACTGCGCTGGCTTTATATTTGATTTCGGCAATTAGTCATAGTGGTTTATCGGGCTCATTACAGGCACTTTTCATCTCTACTGCACTGGTGGGTTTCTATCTAGCCGGAAAATTGCTGATTGGAAATTTGATTCCGTCTTTAGCAACGACCGGAATGCTTGATGCGATGGATGTTTGGCTGATGTTTCTGTTTCTTTTCTTGTTTGTACTGACGGTGCAGATCCGGCTTTTCCCTCAGGCCAAACAGACACAAACGCTATATCGCTGGTTATTTTCCGGCTTATATCTGGATGAAGTAATGACGCGTTTGACCTTACAGTTATGGCCAGTCGTACTGCGCCCAACGCTTCATCAAAGCAAGGCAAAACAAAAATCTATTAAGGAGTCTTGGGTATGATTGAAGCAAGATCTGAATCAATCAGTGAATCTAGTGCTGAGCGGTTTTCAGCCATACATACTGCGTGCGCGCTAATCGCACCCAGTTGGCCTCTGGATCGTTTCATAGCCGTCAATGCTTTATGGGAATATCGTCATTATCCCATTGAGTTGGTATCTGCAAGATTGGCTGCACTTGCGGATGTCAAAACCACGCTATCAGCAGATGAGCTGATGACCAATTACGATAAAGGCAACATTTCAGATTCATCATTGGTTACAGCTGCAAAAGCCTATAACGTTACTGCAGACATAGAATCTCTGAAAGCCGGTCTGAAACAACCTCAACCAGGCATCTGGCTGAGTATTGCAGAAATAGCAGATCTAAGTCGAGATCGCCATAAGATGCGTTGGCAAGATGAAATAATTCATCAAATAAGCCAGTTCTGTGGTGAATTTATTAACCAGCATCCGAATAACTTGGAAAGCCTTTATTCGAACTGGCTGGATTTCACCACACATGATTACGGTATGTCATTGCTGATGGGCGAAAGACATCTCCGGGAAGCCTTTATTGCTTTACCGCATGACTTTGAAAGCTTGTTTGCTCTTGTTACTGATGAGCTTGGGCTTGATGCTTACGAACTGGAAATGTATGCCCATAAACTGTTATTGAGTATCAACGGTTGGGCTAGTTATTTCTCCTGGCAACGGTGGGAGAGAAATCTAAAGGGTCAGGATAGTCGATATGTCGAATCTTTACTGGCTGTCAGGATGGCCTGGGATCTCATCGTCTGGCGTCAGTTAAAAACCAAAAAGGCAACAACAGACTTTAATGCACTGAAAACTGGCTGGACACAGCAGAAGCTTTATATCAATGAACTAATTGATGAGCACATTGAGCAGCTTCGCTACTTCTGGATATGGACTCATGCATTCGAGCTCGAATATCAAAAGAAACTACATGGAATTTTAAAGAAAACACCTGAGACTGTTGATACAGCGCCACGCTTACAGGCTGTATTCTGTATCGATGTGCGCTCTGAGCGCTTCAGAAGGGCATTGGAAAATCAAAATCCAAGCATTCAGACCATTGGCTTTGCTGGATTCTATGGGCTGCCCATCAGCTATCAACCCGCAGATACAATGACGGAGCGCCCTCAGTTGCCTGGCCTAGTTGCTCCGGCATTCAAGGTTACTGAAAAGTCAGTTCGCCAGAACAAGTTAATAAGACTGAACACTCAGAGTCACTGGAAAGGCTGGGCTAACTCTTCTATTTCTGCCTTTACTATGGTGGAAACCGCAGGTTGGGCCTACGCACTTAAACTCATTAAAGACAATTTTTTCAGCAACAAAAAAGAAAAATTGATTGATTCTCTAAGCCACCATGATAACTGGCTGTTGATCGGTGATGATCAGCCATTGAGTCCCGATGAGAAAGCAAAACTGGTCATTGGTGTTTTAAAAGGTATGGGGCTGATACAGCAGTTTGCACCAACCATTCTCTTACTTGGTCACGGAAGTGAAACACGAAATAATTTGCATGCATCCGGGTTGGATTGTGGCGCCTGTGGTGGACAGACTGGAGAGGTCAATGTGCGTGTACTGGCCAGCTTACTTAATGATAAGGAGATCAGGCAGAAAATATTGGAACAGGGCATTGATATTCCAGAGCAGACCCGGTTCATTGCCGGTCTGCACAATACAACAACTGATGAAGTCAGCTGCTTTGATTCGCTCGCTGATGCTGAAATTGATACCTGGTTGAGTCAGGCAGCCAATGAGACGCGTCATGAACGTGCCTTAACAATGGAGTCCTCTTTACACCAACTGGATGACAAAAAACTGAAAAAGGCATTGGCAGACAAGGCAAAGGACTGGTCAGAAGTCCGCCCTGAATGGGGGCTTGCCAATAATGCGGCGTTTATTGTGGCACCGCGTGAAAGAACACGCTCAATGTCGCTCGATGGTCGGGTATTTTTACACGATTACGACTGGCGTCATGATCCAGACTCAGCCTTGCTTGAACAGATTATGACGGCCCCGATGATTGTGACGCACTGGATAAACATGCAATACAACTTGTCAGTGACCGATAATGTTTTTTTCGGCAGTGGCAATAAGTTGCTGCATAACGCAGTAAATCAGCACATTGGAATATTTGAAGGTAACGGTGGCGATCTACGTATTGGCCTGCCGCTCCAATCGATACATGATGGCCATCAGTGGCGGCATCAACCACTCAGACTCAACGTATATATAGCTGCCCCCAAGGAGGCTATCGAGAAGATTATCTCTGCCCATGAAACTGTTCGGCAGTTGGTGGATAACAACTGGCTGTTCCTATTTTCCTGGAACGATAGTGTGATAGAGCGTTATCGACCGGGCTTGTGGGAGGTTGTGAGATGAAAACACTCAATCATCTTCAGCAATTAGAGGCCGAGAGCATTCATATCATGCGCGAAGTCGCTGCTGGCTTTGAAAATCCCTGCATGTTTTATTCAATCGGCAAGGATTCGACCGTAATGTTGCATCTTGCCCGCAAAGCATTTGCACCGGGTAAAGTCCCATTCAAACTGTTGCATATTGACACGACTTGGGAGTTTGCCGAAATGGCGACTTTCCGTGATCGACTGGTTAAAGAACATGATCTGGATCTGATCGTTCATATCAATGAATCCGCACTAGCCGAGGGCGTCCATCCGATTGAGTCAGGTTCGGTTATCTATAACGATCAGATGAAAACAATAGCACTCAAGCAAGCAGTGGATAAACAGAGTTTTGATGCGGCATTGGGCGGGGCTCGCCGTGACGAAGAGCGCTCAAGAGCCAAAGAAAGGATCTTTTCTATCCGAAGTGCCGGGCATCGGTGGGATCCGAAATCGCAGCGGCCCGAACTCTGGAACATCTACAACACTCGTATTAACCCCAAGGAAACGGTGCGGGTATTTCCCTTATCAAACTGGACTGAACTGGATATCTGGATGTATATCTTCAGAGAAAATATCGATATCGTTCCGCTCTATTTTGCTAAACCCAGACTTTCATGGGTGGATGAGGGAACAGGGCAGATTCTGGGCCTCGATGATGAGCGGATATTGTCTTATCTCACCGATTCAGAAAAAGCCAGCATTGAAGAACGCTGGATACGCTTCAGAACACTGGGCTGCTATCCACAGACTGGGGCGGTTGAAAGTCATTCTGAAACGGTGGCAGACATCATTATTGAAATGATGAACTCTCGAACCAGTGAGCGGCAGGGCAGATTACTGGATAAGGACCAAGCTAACTCCATGGAGAGAAAAAAACAGGAGGGGTATTTTTGAAAAACGCAGCTCTCTTGACCAAGCATCGGAAGTCTCACCAACTGGCACCGATTCTCTACGATATTGGTATCGAGTTAGTAGAAATCGACTTTTTTGATACCGATGAGCTTGGTACTTTCTCTGGGGAAATAGAAAGAAAGTTATCTCCCAAGGACTGTGCACTAATCAAGGCAAAAAAAGCTGTTGAACTGACGGGCCTTAACCTGGGGTTAGGTAGTGAAGGCAGCTTTGGTGGTGGCCCCCTGGCAGGTTTTATGAACTGGAATCAGGAAATTATCTGCTTTTATCAGAAAGAGCCTGAAGTGATAGTGTTTGCATTTGCAGAGGGGCCAACACCACTTAAGAGTTTGAAAGCTGAATCATTCGATGATTTGAAACAAAAATTGTCGAGCTTTGACAGGCAGAAATGGATGCTTAGATGCCCGGATGGAATCCTGAAAGGGTTATCTGATAAAGAAGTTATTACTATTCATCAACCCCCCTATACCGAGTGGCCCGTTTACCTAGAGCCAGATTTTAGAGCGATGAATTCACCGCTCAGACAAATTATGCTTCAAAAGGCTGCACTAAATCTGGCTGAGCGACTACAGAGCAAATGTCCGAATTGTGCTGAAATAAATTTTTGGCCTGACGGTAGAGAATTCGGACCGATTTGTGAGCTATGCGGTCAGCCTACCAATGAAGTCAAGGCGCTGGTGAGCTGTTGTAAATCATGTGGTTATAGTGAATCAGAACTTAAAAAATTAAATGGAAACCCGACCTACTGTAATTACTGTAATCCATAAGTGAAGAGTCAAATTAATGGACACTAATTGTGCATAAATTTTGAGTAATAATAGAACACGACACTATTACTTATTACAAGAAGTCAGGACAAACCCACCTTAAAACAGGATTCATAAAGCTTTATTCTCAAGCTCATAATCCTTTGTTGATTCCAGATTCGAGTCCTGGTCGGATATTTATATGGCCAGGCTGGCAAGTGTAGGATTGAGTCGCGCCAAAACAGATTTGGATAAACTCCTCGGCGTCGAGTGAGGCGCCACCGATAAGACCGCCGTCAACATCTGCCTGGCAGAAGATTGCTGCAGCATTATGGGCTTTGACGCTACCACCATAAATGATTCGTACGGTTTCACTGCTGGCCTGGTCATGTTTGGCAATTCGCTGACGCATAAAGTTATGAACATTCTGAGCCCATTCCGGGGTGGCAGACTTTCCAGAACCAATTGCCCATACAGGTTCATAGGCCAGAACTACATTGGCTAATGCTTTTGGGCCTTTATGGGTAATTAAAATATCCAGTAAGCGAGCAATCACTTCCTCTGTTTTCCCCGATTCGTAATCATCTTCTGTTTCACCGATACAGATAATTGGAGTGAGATCATTGTTGATTGCCTGGGCATATTTTTCAGCAACAATCTGATCTAAAACGTATTGATCGAGTTCCAGCTTTTCATACAGGCAACGTCGTTCTGAGTGGCCTATTAAAACGTAGTGACAGCCGAAGCCTTTAATCATCGAAGCAGAAATCTCTCCGGTATAAGGCCCTTCATCGTAGGCAGAGACATTTTGGGTGCCCCATTGAAGCCTGGAACCGGACAGCACTTCCTGTGCCTCTCTGAGATACACCGATGGCGGAAACAGAGCGATATCTATTGGTAAAGCGTTCTCACTGCTGGACAGAATGCTGTCGAGCATATGGGCGCTGTGTAAAATATTCTGGAGTAATGTTCGTGGGCTTTCGGTTGGATTGTTCATTTTCCAATTTCCGGCCACTAATGGTTTACGCATAATGTTTACACCTTAGATAAAACGGTTTCGGACAATGGATTTGTTTACGCTTGCTGATGGTAATCAATCACCCGTTCAACTTCATTTTTTGAGCCGAAAATGACCGGTACACGTTGATGAATACTCTCAGGCTGAATATCCATAATGCGTTGTCGACCCGTTGAGCAAAGACCTCCGGCCTGCTCAATAATAAAGCCAATAGGATTGGCTTCGTACATCAACCGCAATTTGCCGCCTTTGTCAGGCTCACGCTGATCAAGTGGGTAAAGAAAGATACCGCCACGGGTCAGAATTCGATAAGCCTCGGCGACCATGGATGCGACCCAGCGCATATTAAAATCCTTACCGCGGGGACCTTGCCGGCCTTGCATGCATTCATCAATGTAACGTTGCACAGGGGCTTCCCAGAAACGCTGGTTGGACATGTTGATGGCAAACTCCTGCGAATCTTCGGGAATGCTCATATTGCGATGGGTCAGCACGAACTCACCGATATCCGGATCCAGCGTAAAGCCATTAACGCCATGTCCGGTAGTAAGAATCATCAGGGTTGAAGGACCATATAAAACAAAACCCGCACAAACCTGCTGACTGCCTGATTGCAGAAAATCTTCCAGGCTGGCATTACAGCCTTGGCGCCCCTTTAATATTGAAAAGATAGTACCCACGGTCAGGTTGATATCAATATTTGATGATCCATCCAACGGGTCAAACAGAGCGAGATATTTTCCCTTGGGCAAGTGCTCTGGTATGGCAATCGGCCCATCAATTTCTTCAGAGACCATACCACTCAGGTGGCCTGTCCACTCCAGCGCATCAACCATGATGTCATTGGTAATAATATCCAATTGTTTTTGAGTTTCACCTTGCACATTTTCACTCTCGGCACTGCCAAGCTGACCAGTCATCGCACCACGACTGACGGCATGAGCAATACGTTTGCAAGCACTGGCAATATCACTCAGTAGCATGGTGAAATCGCCAGATGCGTTGGGAATGCTGCGTTGTTGCTCAATAATAAATTGGGTCAAGCTGATATGTGGCTTCATGGTTGTTATCCTTAAAAAACGGTTACGCCATTTACTGCCAATGCCAAAGAAAAAAGGCAGAGATTTGTTACGGAGAGAAATCAGATACCTTTGGGGGAAAGCTCTCCGGAGGCATAACGTTTGACCATTTTTTCCAGTGAGATCACTTTGATTTTGCTGGCATGCCCGGCACTACCGAAAGCTTCATAGCGGGATTGGCAGATAGACTGCATTGCGGTGGTAGCAGCTTTATAGAATTTACGGGGGTCAAAATCGCTGGCATGTTCCGGCTGGCCCAGATACTGTCGAATTGCACCAGTGGTAGCCATACGTAAATCGGTATCAATATTGACTTTGCGTACGCCAAATTTAATACCGGAGACGATCTCGTCAACCGGCACACCATAGGTTTGAGCAATATCACCACCATAATTATTAATGATTTGCAGCCAGTCCTGCGGGACTGAACTGGAGCCATGCATTACAAAATGGGTATTTGGCAGACGTTGTTGCAGCTTTTGCAGATGACTGATGGCTAACACATCAGCAGTCGGTGGCTTGCTGAATTTATAGGCGCCATGGCTGGTACCGATGGCTACTGCAAGGGCGTCGACATGGGTCTGTTTGATGAATTCAACCGCTTCATCTGGATCCGTCAACAGCTGACTATGATCCAGTTTGTCATCGGAACCGTGGCCGTCTTCTTCACCCATCATGCCGGTTTCCAGGGAGCCCAGACAGCCAAGTTCGCCTTCTACAGAAACACCACAGGCATGGGCCATTTCAACTACTCTCCGGGTAACGTCAACGTTATAATCAAAAGACGAAGGTGTTTTCATATCACTCATCAGTGAACCATCCATCATCACTGAGCTAAAGCCGGATTGGATTGAACGTGCACAGACCGCAGGCTCGGCTCCGTGATCCTGATGCATCACAACAGGCAAATGTGGATATTGTTCTATCGCAGCCAGAATCAGATGGCGAAGAAAGGGTTCACCGGCATAGGAGCGGGAACCGGCCGATCCCTGCAGAATAACAGGGCTATCGACGGCATCAGCTGCCTGCATGATAGCCTGAACCTGTTCCATATTGCTGACATTGAAAGCCGGAATCGCGAACTGTTGTTCAGCAGCATAATCCAGCAGTTGTCGCATTGATATTAACGCCATAAGCCTACCTTTTTATCTTGTAAATCAGTGGGTTTTGAAGCAGGGCTGGAGCTGAAACAGATTTAAGCCAGCATCGACCTTGCCTGAATAAAAACCATAGGCAGTTTAGGCATATTTTTTTGATAAAAAGAAGTTAGATGTTTTTATGAAGCGTATAAGAAAAAGTTATGCGTATGCGAACGTGCAAGGGCTAACGATTGGACAATAGTCGAATACTGTCCTGAGCATTCATTGATTGCGCCAGACTCATTGCTGTCATGCCATCGGCGGACTGTAAATCAGCATTAGCACCATGAGACAGTAATAACTCCATGATTGCTGTTTGGTTAAACATAGCCGCAAACATCAGTGGTGTTTTTCCATCAGGAGTGGTGGCATTAACATCGGCACCATGTTCTATCAGTATTTGAGCGATATCTACATGACCTTTAAAAGCCACTCCCGCCAGTGGTGTTTGGTGGCGTAAATTCGCGAGTTCAGGATCCGCGCCATGTTGCAGTAAAAGTCGAGTCATCGCTGCGTGACCATTATAGGTTGCCAGCATTAAAAGACTGTTGCCATTACTGTCGCGAATATTGGGTGCCAATCCCAGTTCCAGTGGTTTTTCCAGTGCTTCAGTATTACCTTGTCGTGCAAGCTCAAACAGTTGTTGTGCCAGTTCGAGTGTTTCATCATCAAGTGAAGGTTTTTGATTATCTTCCGGTTTATCCAAGAGATTATCCTTATCGATTTCTGTCTGATAAAAAAGGGCAATATTGTGTCGATCTTTAGCCAACGATGTAATTGTCCAGGTTTTGATTAAACACAGGTTAATGTGGATTAATGAAGTGTGTCTATAATTGATCTCAGTGGAATAAATCTACGAAGCAAAACAAAGGAAATGAATATGGCTTTTACCGCGACCGATCCAATCAAAATTTTGTTCGCTATTTTACTGCCACCTTTAGGGGTGTTCCTGGAAGTTGGTTTTAAAGGACATTTTTGGTTAAGTATTTTGCTGACATTGCTCGGATTCATTCCCGGCATTATTCATGCTTTATATGTGATTTTGAAACATTAAAAATCGCGCAAATAAAAAGCCCTGCTTACATAAAGTTCAGCAGGGCTTTTTTCATATAACTTAACTAAGTAGATTAGTTAAAAAGCACGTAATACTAGTAGTTTTTATTTTCTTTTGCAGACTCTTCGACTGCACTACCAGCAGCCTCTACATCTTTACCAGCACCTTCAATCGTATTGCAAGCCGCTAGTCCAAAGATAAAAAATAAAGATAAAAATACAGCTGTAATTTTCATGTTAATTCCTTGAAAAATTAATGTGTAAAAACAATTAGGGGAAACCCAATCTTTAAGACCAGAGCAAGCTGACCTAATTGCCGGGTAAATTTTTACCGTCAATTAAACCGCCTACTCTGTTTGAAGCTACATTTTGTTATTGTATTTTTTCTTCACCCAGATGCTATTTATGCCGATAATGTGGTTAACAGTCAATCCAAAAGAAACGATTATTAACTGATGTACGCTTTATTTGGTTTGAAGAAATTGAATTCATAAGCTTTTTTTCTATTAAATATAGTCATCTCGAAAAAAATGTGACAGAGTTCACATTGTGTTGGCGGAAGCTTTTGAATAAAACATGGATCTGACTAGAGCAATCTAGCCTTATATAGTGTTTAAAACAAACGTTAAACTGCGTGATCCCAGCTGCGACCAATGGATGGTTCTGAGAGATATGGTGCCTAAAAAAATAGTTTTAGCTTTATTAACATTTACCCTGCTTTTTAGCTCGACAGGCTATGCTCAAAGTGTGGGTGTGGTAAAGACACTGCTGGGTGATGTGCAATTAAGTCGTGCGGGTGAATTTGTTAAAGTTGGCTTGGGAGATGAAGTCTTCATTGATGATGCATTACACACCGATAGCAATAGCAGTGTAGGAATTTTGTTTAACGACAATACCCGTATCGGTGCTGGCCCCAACACCCGTTTTTCGATTGACAGTTATCATTTTGATAACCAGTCACAACAAGGACAGGCAGATTTATCTATTGTTAATGGAACACTGGCATTAGTTGGTGGCCAATTGACAGCCAAAAGACTGGATGCAGTAAAAGTCCATACACCAACGACGACGCTGACGGCTTCATGCTCAACATTATCAGTAAAAGTCGAACCACTTACTAAAGAAGCGCCATGATGCTGACACATATATTCCGAATTTTATCTTTTTTGTTACTTTCCGTATTAATCACCGGATGTAGCGGTTACAGCAGTGCTGTCAATTCGTTTGGTCCGGAAACGCCTACTTCCGAAATGCGAGAAGAGATTGAAGCGCCTTTGGTGCTGGCTGAGGGCGAATCAGCGTTTTGTGCCAAACCGGTAGAGGCAGATCCCGAAATGGAGCCTGCGATAGCCGCTTTACCTGCAGAACCATATCGCGCCCGTCTCTATTTCATCTTTGACACCAGTACGTTTACAGCAGAATCAGAAGCAGCGGCTCAAAAAGTATTTGATGAAATAAAAGCCAGACAAATTGCTGAAGCGATTGTGATCGGACATACTGATACTATGGGGTCTGAACAATATAATATTGGTTTGTCAGAACGCCGCGCAGAGAGGGTTCGTCAGGAACTTATACGGCGTGGCATTCCGGAAAATATCATTACAACCAAGGGTATGGGCGAATCGGAGCTGTTAATTGATACTGCCGATGAAGTTGCTGAAGCAAGAAATCGACGTGTTGAAATAGACGTTCGCTGATGGAGTGTTGGATAGATGAACAAAAAAATTAAAGTACTCGCGCTAAGCACCACTTTGTTGACGGGTGTAACGGCCTTTTCTCCGACAATCCTCGCGCAGACGCTGGTTCAGGCCGTCGAACAGACCATTCAAAGCAATCCTGAAGTTCTGGCCGAAGCATACCGCCGGTTGAGTGTGGATAAAACGATTGATCAGGCGCGTGCAGGGTATGGTCCCAAAGTTGACCTGAATTTGGGATATGGTCGGGAATATACCAAGAATCCTGCGACACGCCCTGACAGCGAGACGCTGACGAGAGGCGAGGCCAGCATTACCGCAAAACAAATGTTATATGATGGCTTTTATACCAAAAGCGAGGTCGATCGTACCTCTGCCGCTGCCAATTCTGCCGGCTATGCCGTAACGGATATTTCTGAACGTACCAGTTTGCAGGCAATTGAAGCCTATCTTGATGTTCTGCGTCGTCAGGACCTTTTGGAACTGACCCAAACCAATCTGCAATCGCATGAAACAATTTTTTCTCAGATCCAGCAACGGGCTGAGAGCGGGGTAGGCCGTCAGGCCGATGTTGAACAGGCCCAGGCACGTTTATCCCTGGCACAGTCAAATCTCGAATCACAACTTGGCAATATCGAAGATGCCCGAACCAACTTTCAGCGGGTTGTTGGCATCATGCCGGAAGATATCAGTAATCCAGGTGATGATTGCTGCGACAAAGCACCTGCCACGCTGGATGATGCGATAAAAATTGCCTACCACCAGCATCCAATGCTACGCAGCGCACTGGCCGATCATGAAGCTTCTCTGGCTCAGGAAAATGCGGCTAAATCTGCGTTTCATCCTCGTATAGATCTGGATTTGGGTGCCTCAGCAAATAACAATGTTGATGGTGAACCAGGCAAAGACAAAGGTCTTTATGCAATGTTCCGTCTGCAATATAACCTGCTGAATGGCGGCGCAGACATGGCCCGCGTGGAACAGATTGAACATTTGAGTGAACAGCAAAAAGAGCTGATTAATCGGGCAAAACGGGAAATTGCGCTGGAGGTTCGCCTGGCCTGGAATGCATTGGAAAATGCTAACAATCGTTTACCCGGCTTAAAGCAACGTGTTGAAGCTGCCGAAAAAACCCGTGAAGCTTATGCGTCTCAGTTTCGCGTGGGTCAACGCACCTTAGTTGATTTATTAGATACTGAAAATGAATTGCTTAGCGCCGGTATTGAATATACCGAAGTCTATTATGACCGGATCTACGCCTGTTACTGGCTGATGCAATCAATGGGTAAATTGTTGGAAACCATGGCTATCGAACAACGTGAAGAAGCGATTACTGTAGCCAATCAGGAAGCTGACACAGAATAATAAAAAAGCGGATATCAGACTGAATCAGGATATCCGCTTCTAGGGCTTGTTGATCTTTCATAGCCCCAGCCCCGCGGGTTGTGACTGAAAAAGCGCCACTCTGCGTTGCTCGTCGCTTATTTAGAATAACTAAAAGGCGCTCCTCGTGCCTTGATTGACGCTTTTACAGCTCACAACAGAGGCGGAGATAAAAGATCAACAAGCCCTGGACTATCTAATAGCTTCGACCTGCACCAGGTTATCGGTGAAGGTTGGCGCATGCCCCATATCAACAAACTCTGCTGAACTGACACAGTTCACCGTGCCATTATTGCGTTGACGCCAATATCCGAGTGTAGCCACAACAATACCCGGGCTGACATCTTCGGTGATTTGTGCCTTGGCATCAAAACCACCCCGGTCATTAAATACCCTAACAGTATCTCCCTGCTGGATCTGCCGGAGATCAGCATCAGCAGCACTGATCATGACAAACTGATCGCCTTGGACTTTGAGCTTGTTGTCCATATTGGCGTAACAGGAGTTCAAAAAGGCATGACTTTTCGGTGAAATGATATTCAATGGAAACCGCTTAGCCAGTTCCGGATTGGTTTGTGGCGTTTCTCTTGAAGCCACATAATCTGGCAGACTATCCAGCGGTTCACCGGGCTGAAAACCGTCATACATTTGTCTGAATGGGCCGGCAACAAAGTTGGTAGCATCATCAATACGGAAATGACACTTTCCGGAGGCCGTTGGAAAATTACCGGCCTTATGTGGTGCCCGATTATCTCTGGTACCGACATTAAGACGGGCATAACCATGTTCACGCAGATAAGCTAAATCAATTCCTTCACAGGCTGGAGAATCCCAGTCAACATAGTTTTCCAGACACTCACTATCATTCCATTTGAAGTTTTCTTCTTCATAACCCATTTTGGCAGCGAGCCGGCGGAATATTTCATTGTTCGGAATGGCTTCACCGGGAGACTCAACACATTTTTCATTGTAGGTAAGATAGAGATGGCCCCATGACAACACCATATCTTCCATTTCTGCGCCCATTGATGCTGGAAGCACAATATCGGCAAATGACGCAGTATCCGAAAGAAAATGTTCGGCCGATACCAGGAATAAATCTTCCCGCATAAGCCCTGCCACGATTTTGTCTGTTTCAGCCGCCTGGGTAACAGGGTTGGCATTCCAGCACATCATCGATTTGATCGGAATATCCAGATTCATTTCATTGGTTAATGCCCGACCAATCTGAATGGCATTAATCACCCGTGTACCTTCAGGGATTAAATCGGGACGGCAGATAACATCAAATTTATAGGGATGTTCCCACACCGGAAATTGTAAAGCGCCACCGCCAACATGCCGCCATGCACCGACTAATGCCGGTAAGGAGCTTATTGCCCGAATCGCCTGACCACCACCATAATTACGTTCCAGAGCAACACCCAGACGGATGGCTGCAGGTTGTGTCGTCGCAAATTCACGAGCTAACTGACGAATGTCGTGAGCGCTTACTCCGGTAATTTCTTCGGCCCATTCGGGTGTCCGGTGTTTGGCTCGTTCGGCTAGTTCTTCATACCCGACAGTGTAGTTATCAACATAATCCTGATCTACCAAGCCTTCCTCGATGATGGTGTGCATCATAGCCATAGCCAGAGCACCATCGGTGCCAGGTCTTGGGGAAATATGCCAGTCAGCTTCTTTAGCGGTTTTGGATTTGTAGGGATCGATGACAATCACTTTAGCGCCACGTTTCTGGGCATCTTTAACAATATGCCAGTGATGCAGATTGGTGCTGACGGAGTTACAACCCCAGATGATGATGTATTTGGAATGAATAAAACTTTCGGGATCCACACCTGCCGTCGGACCGACGGTTAACAACCATGCGGTGCATGAGCCTTCACCGCAAAAAGTCCGCTCACAAACGGTGGCGCCCATTTTGTTGAAGAAAGCATCGCCACCGTTTAACCCATGTACCAGGCCCTGATTGCCGAGATAGCTATAAGGGATAATGGCTTGTGGTCCATATTCTTCAATTATCGCTTTCCAACGGTCGGTAATTTCGGTCAGCGCATCATCCCAGCTGATTTGTTCAAACTGGCCACTGCCTTTAGGGCCGACTCGTCGCATCGGATGTAACACCCGCTCGGGATGATAATGACGTTTTTCATAATCTTTGAGTTTGACGCACAAGCCACCTCGCGTCATCGGATGATCAGGATTGCCACGTACTGAGATTAACTGACCATTTTCGACTTCATATACCATCGAACAGGTATCAGGACAGTCATGCGGACAGCCGCCGTGATGGGTGGTTTTCATTACACTGGCCATGGCTATTTGCCTCCCGAGCTCATTATCAACAAGATTTTTTGACTATACACCAGACTGCCACGGGAATTTTGCCCGCTAATAAGGTTAGCTTTGAGATTACACCCTATTGTTTACATTGGAAAATTTAAACATGAACCAGACTTTGTATGGATTACTGATTTGTGATTTATGACGGTATATTTTGAGGGGTTGGATCAATCGTACTATCCTTTAAAATGTACGCGTAGACCATTAAGCCAAATATGTCAGTATGCTTAATTAGAAACCAAGCCGGTTAACTAAGGTTAACGACAGTAATATTCTACCCATCTAGGGTAGAAACACTTTAGTACAGCCAGTCCAACATAGGTGTTTGCAAGTTGGTATTTCTTCTGCCGATACGCATAGATTTGACTTCCCAATGCTTGGGTGTAGGCTCGCTGTTCTGTTTGATAATTAGTAAGGAGGAACATCATGGCAACAGTTACTTTGAAAGGAAATCCATTTGAGACCGTGGGTAATCTGCCAAAAGTTGGCGATAAAGCGCCTGACTTTTCAGTAGTAAAAGACGATCTGTCTGATTTGAATTTAAATGACATCAGTGGTCGTACAGTACTGAATATTTTTCCATCCATTGATACTGATACCTGTGCAATGTCAGTTCGTCAATTTAATCAAAAAGCGACTGCGTTTGATAACACCACGGTAGTTTGTATTTCAAAAGATTTGCCTTTCGCTTTGGCCCGCTTTTGTGGTGCTGAAGGCCTTGATAAAGTTGAGGTGGGATCAGCATTTCGTTCAAGTTTCGGTGAAGACTATGGCGTTACAGTTAAAACTGGCCCTTTAAAAGGTCTGTTATCCCGTGCTGTAATAGTCATTGATGAAAACGGTAAAGTTATCTACACCCAACAGGTGGCTGAAACCGCTGATGAACCAGATTATGACGCTGCACTAAATGCCCTGAATTGATTGACCTTTAGAGCCAGATATTAAAATCCCGATGTTCAGCATCGGGATTTTTTTATGTTTGTTTCCTGCATCTGCTGAACATTTTTAGTTATTGTTCTGTCCCAGCAATAGTGATTCTTAGTGAACTGGCGATATGGATAATCTGGATCAACTTTTTGCCTCGGTGGCGGTTATCGCGGAGTTTCATCCGAAGCTGAAGGCTATCCGTTTCTGGCAGAACAGCAATACTTTACAGTTCCATTCATCAGTTATCTTTTATGACAGAGCGCTGGAACCCCGCGAAGAATTGGAGGCAGATATCGCTAACATAGCGACTCAACTGTCATTGGCCGCCTTACCCGATTATCATGCATTTTGTGTGGATCTCGAGCATTTGTTTGATGGCGCGCAGCCTTCTGGACCAATAGCACAACTGACCGAAGTGGATTGGCGTACCTTTCGTAAAATTTCTTCATATGCCCAGTACTGGAAACAACGCAGTCCCAGAGAAGTCAACAAACTGATTACCTTTGTTATGGCCGTTCCGGTATTCAGTCGTCTGGCCGGGCAATTAATTGTGCAAAGTGATAATGCCACTGAAAACCAGATTTTTGAGCAGATAGCCCAGCAGCAAGGTTCTTTTATTATGGGCGGTAAGCGTTTCCGGGAGCTATTTCGTCAGGAAATTGATACCGCTTACAACGAAGCCAAATTATTGGTCTCAACATTTCGTGGCACCAAAACCGATGAAGCTCCTCGTATTGTGAACGGTATGTTGGAGTCGATGGTGACTAAATCTTAGCGAGCCCGACAGCTTTTATATGCAACTTTACGATAATTTCGTATCGTTAATCTAACCATAATATGCAGCTGATAACGTTGTCAGCAGATACAAGGACTTGAGACTTAACAAGCTCTAAGGCCCGTTATATTTATCATTAATTACAGGAAAAGCCCTCATGAAATTATCAGTCAATGGCGAGAGTCATGAAGTTAATTTGCCTGAAGATATGCCCATTCTTTGGACTTTACGCGATGTGCTGGGCATGACCGGCACTAAATTTGGTTGTGGCAAAGCACTATGTGGTGCGTGCACGGTAATGCTCGATGGCCAGCCAATTCGTTCCTGTTCAACCCCGATAAGTGCAGCACAAGGCAAACAAATCACTACTGTGGAAGCAGTCAGTAAAGATAAAGTTGGCCAGGCAATTCAGCAGGCATGGGTAGAGCTGGGTGTGCCGCAATGTGGTTACTGTCAGTCTGGCCAGGTGGTCTCAGCTACCGCTTTATTGCGTGACAACCCGAACCCCAGCGATGTTGATATTGATAATGCAATGAGTGGCAATATCTGTCGATGTGGTACATATAATCGAATACGAGATGCAATTAAATTGGCCGCCACCAATAACGGAGGTGCTCAATGAACACCTCACTGAAAAATGAAAGCCTGCAAACTGAAATCACCAATATCAGTCGCCGTAATTTGTTAAAAGGCTTTGCCTTAACAGGTTTTGTACTAGCCGTGGGCATGCCTTTTAGTGGCTTTGCAGAGGATGAAGAAGCCCCCAAATATGGACGAGATGCCATGCCTCATGGCTGGGTTGATAATCCATTGATATTTGTTGCGATAGCGGAAGATGGCAGCGTAACGATTGTCAGCCATCGCTCAGAAATGGGGCAGGGGGTGCGGACCAGCCTGCCGATGGTCGTGGCCGACGAGCTTGAAGCTGACTGGGAGAAAGTCAAAGTTATCCAGGCCCCCGGTGATGAAGAACGTTATGGAAATCAGGATACGGACGGTTCGCGTAGTGTAAGACACTTCTTTATGCCGATGCGAAATGTCGGTGCATCAGCCAGAATGATGCTGGAGGCGGCTGCGGCAGCGCATTGGGGTGTGGGAGTAGATGAGGTTTTTGCTGAAAATCACCAAATCAAACATCGGCCTTCCGGCAAAGTACTGGGATACGGAGAGCTAGCAAAAGCCGCTGCAGCACTGGATGTTCCTGAACGCGAAACCTTACGCTTAAAAAACCCGGATCAGTTCCGTTATATCGGTAAGCAATCCACCAAGTTGATTGATGGTGAAGATATTGTTACCGGTAAAGCTATCTACGGTATTGATGTGCAAGTTGACGGAATGGTTCACGCAGTGATTGCCCGTCCACCGGTCTACGGTGGCAAAGTGAAGTCTTTTGATGACAGTGAAGCTCTGAAAGTCCCCGGTGTAATTAAAGTCGTGCTCTTGAAAGGCAGCCCACCACCTGCTGTATTTAATCCGTTAGGCGGTGTGGCCGTGATTGCGGAAAATACCTGGGCGGCCATGCAAGGGCGTGAAAAGCTGAAAATCGAGTGGGATCATGGTGAAAACGCCAGTTATAACACCGATGAATACCGCCAGAAAATGCTGGAAGCCGCTTCAAGCTCGGGTGGCAAAGTGCTCCGTAGCAGCGGTGATGTGGCAAAAGCGTTAGAAACTGCAGATAAAACCTACAAAGCAGATTATTACATTCCACATCTGTCTCAGGCGCCTATGGAGCCACCCGTTGCAACAGCCAGAATTCAGGATGGCAAGTGTGAAGTCTGGGCCCCCACCCAGGCACCGCAAGCCAGTAAAGACACCGTTGCCAAATGGCTGGAAATGTCACCCGAGGATGTCACCATTCATGTCACATTATTGGGCGGTGGCTTTGGGCGTAAATCCAAGCCTGACTATTTAGTCGAAGCCGCATTACTTTCCAGGGCAATGGAGGGACGTGCTGTGCAGGTCACCTGGTCTCGTGAAGACGATATACACAATGGCTACCTGCATACTGTCTCAATAGAACATCTTGAAGCCGCGGTGAATGCTGATGGTAAAACCACGGCATGGTTACACCGCACCGTAGCACCGTCAATATCATCAACCTTTGATGCTTCTTCAGTACATCAAATGCCAATTGAGCTGGGCATGGGGGTAATGAATATCCCGTTTGCCATCGACAACGTGCAAATAGAAAACCCGGAAGCCAAGGCCCATACCCGGATTGGCTGGTTCCGTTCGGTGGCCAATATTCCACGGGCGTTTGCGATCCAGTCATTCATTGCTGAAATGGCCCATGATTTGGACCGTGATCACAAAGCATTTTTATTGGAACTGATTGGTCCGGCACGCAAAATTAATCCGGTAGAACTGAACGATGAATGGAACTATGGGGAATCACCGGAAAAATATCCTTTAGATACAGGCAGATTACGCCGGGTAGTCGAAGCCGTTTGTGAAAAAGCCAACTGGGGACGCGACTTGCCGGCTGGGCGAGGACTCGGGCTGGCAACACATTACAGTTTTGTCAGTTATACCGCTGCTATCGTAGAGGTGGAGGTGTCAGAAGATGGTGAGTTAACTATTCCGAGAATGGATATTGCTGTGGATTGTGGGCCTCAGGTAAATCCAGAGCGAATACGCTCACAGATGGAAGGGGCCTGCATCATGGGTGTCAGTCTGGCAACCGTCGGTGAAATCAGTTTTAAAGACGGTGCAGTCGAGCAGGATAATTTTGATAGTTATCAAGTGACTCGAATGAATGAATCACCTCGCGAAATCCATGTGCATTTACTGCCTGCAGATGATTTTAATACGCCATTAGGTGGCGTGGGCGAACCTGGTCTACCACCGATTGCACCGGCAATATGCAATGCTATTTTCGCTGCGACCGGTAAGCGGATCCGCAATTTACCCATTCGCTATCAACTGGAAAGCTGATTATGGACAGTGTCGATCTTTCAGTCTTTAAAACACTGCAGAAATGGTTGGAAGCCGATTTGGCGGTATGGTTGGTGACGGTGGTGAAAACCTTCGGATCCAGCCCACGTCAACCGGGAGCCATGCTGGTATTACGCAGTGATGGTGTGTTGGTCGGATCGGTTTCTGGAGGCTGTATTGAAGATGATCTGGCCAGTAAAGCTGTGTCCGGTGAACTGCCAGCAGAGCAGGCCAAATTGATGGTGTATGGCGTAACCCGGGATGAAGCCCAACGCTTTAACTTGCCTTGTGGCGGAACATTGGAGCTAGTAGTTGAGCCTGTTAAAAATAGCGTCTGGGTAGCTGAAATTCTCAATGCAATAAATGGTCATCGATTAATAAAACGTGAATTAAACCTTTCTTCACTTCAGTCGCATTGCAGCGATGCCAAAGTAACTGATACTGCAGTGAAAATCACAGATCAGCACCTATCTGTAGTCTATGGACCAAGATGGCGGTTATTGATTATCGGTGCAGGCCAGACATCGGCTTATCTGGCGGATATGGCCCATTCGCTGGATTATCAGGTGTCAATTTGTGAACCGCGTGATGCAATGCGGGAAAGTTGGGACGTGGATGGAGTAGAGCTGCTCAACCTTATGCCGGATGATGCAGTGCTGGCCATGCAACCGGATGCACATACCGCCATTGTGGCACTAACACATGATCCCAAACTGGATGATATGGCGTTATTGGAAGCGCTCAAGTCAGCTGCTTTTTATGTCGGTGCTCTGGGTAGCAAAAAAAATAATGCCAATCGCCGTCAACGTTTGGCGATGTTTGATTTGTCGGCTTTGGAAATTGAGCGATTGCATGGACCGGTAGGTTTATCCATTGGTAGCCGAACGCCGCCTGAAATTGCTATCGCCATATTGGCTGAGTTAATTCAGTTAAGGCGATCAACATTGACCAGAAAAGCCAGTCAGGCTGCAGAAGTTCAATCCGTCATTTAGTTAAATGAACCAACAAACCTCTCCCACTGGGATCATTCTGGCCGCAGGACAATCATCACGTTTTGGTGCTGACAAACTGTTACATGAGCTAACGATAGCGAATAAAAGGCAACTATTGATTCAACATACACTGCAATTGTGGTGTTCTGTTTTTGACGAATTATGTATTGTCATCCGGCCGGATAACCCATTGTTAAAAGACGCGATTATTAGCTGGTCGGATCAACGACATCAAAAACTTAATCTGATTGAAGCCGAGCAGGCAATGTATGGCATGGGCTTCAGCCTTAAAGCTGCTATAGACTCTACAGCGGAAGCTAACGGCTGGGTCATTGGTCTGGCCGATATGCCATTAATTCCACAAGCCGTGTTACAGCAGTTATGTCTTAATCTAAAGCAGGGTGCCGACATTACGGCACCCTATTGTGACGATCAACGTGGTCACCCGGTTGGGTTTAATAGTGTTTATAAAGATGAGTTGTTGGCGTTAGAGGGGGATACAGGTGCCAAAAACCTGTTACAGCGAGAGGCGGATAAGATTCACAAAATTAAGACAAATGATAAAGGGGTTTTAACAGATGTTGATTCCATTGATGATGTGACTGTTATCGAGCGTTTAGGTAAGATTTAGTCCTCTCTGGCCCAGTTGGAGTGACTTTCTAAATAATTACGATCAAACCCGGAAATATCAATAAGACCTTCCAGATCCAGAATATGAATATCGCCATTATTGGATTCAAGTAAACCCTCATCACGTAGTACTTTAAAGGTACGACTTACATGGACCGAAGACAGACTTAATGTGTCTCCAATAATCGTTTGATTCATGGGTAATTCAAATTTATCAGCTTCGACATTGAGCCTTACTTTCATTTCCACAATAAAGTGGGCCAGCCGCTCAACGGCGCTGCGTCGGCCGATATTAATGACCCGCTCAATCAGCATGGATTGCTCCCGGGCAAGGATCAAAAAAAACAAATCGGTCAAACGCGGAGCTTGATCGAAGATTTCAGTCAGACGCTGGCGGGGAAAAGGGCAGGCTCTTACTTCTGTCAATGTACGGAATTCTGAAAGGTTTCGATCAAAACTGATTTCTCGCAGACCAAGAATCTGGCCTGGCAGGAAAATATCCAGTACCTGGCGTTGTCCATCAGCAAGTGTGCGCATGGCACAGGCCCAGCCTGACTGGAGGGTGAAAAAACGTTCGGCTTTACCGCCTTCTATGGCCATTGGCTGATCGGCCTCAAAATTTCGGGGATCTTTTTCCAATGCCTGCAATAAACTGATTTCATGTTGGTTGAGATCAGCGAATTTTTGAAACTGATGAACTATACAACTCTCAGTCAAAGGGGAGCTCATAAGCGTTCCTAATATCCACTAAGAAAATATGATGGGAATGAAATATACCCCGGAAATATGCGAAGTCAATCTAATAAATTATCGTTAATCCAAAAAAAAGACACTACCCGAAAAACGGGCAGTGCCAAAAGGTAACCATTTAACTATTTGGTAGGCAAAGCCAACCAAATAAATTAAATGGCTGGGGTGACTTTATCTCATTTCAATCCTGCGTTAATGATGAGCCTAGATTTATAATCTTGGCCTTGTTTGATTATTTTAATTAATTAATTTTAGAAACTTTTAATAATGAATTGCGTTAAAGCGGAGGTCTGCGTCCGGTGATAAAAAATATTAATGCAAGTACTAAACCCACCACAAATAGAATCCAGGCAATACTGCTTGCAGTTCCTGCAACGCCACTGAAGCCTAAAACACCTGCAATAATTGCGATAATCAGAAATGTTAACGCCCAACTAATCATGGTATATCCTTGTTAAAGTTGAAAGGACTTACACCATAGGATTTTTAAAAAAAAAGCTCCTTAACACAGGTTAAAGCGAAATTTAACTCAAAAAGTTAGCTTGAGAGTACACTTGAAAAAGTGAGTCAAAAAATGTTTCACTAATTCAAAATTAATAACCGATTTATACATTTTTTCCGATGTTTAATTTCTTCAAGTATGAGGTAAATGATTATGTTCAAAAATACTGATTCAAATCCATTTCGCTTTTTATCCAAAGTCTTATTAATGGCTTTTGTTTTATCGGGTGCCGGTTTTCTCACAGCATGTGAAGATCAAGGTCCAGCAGAAGAAGCAGGTGAAGCCATCGATGAAAGCGTAGAAGAAAGTGGTGACGCGATAGAAGAAGCAACCGATTAATTTTGAAGTAATTGGTTTAACACTGGTGTCAAAGATTAAACAGTTTTAATCAGTAAACTTTATTCAAGGAGATAGTCAAATGGCAACTCAAGCTAGCAATCAGGAACTTCAGGAACAACTGGATACTTTACGTAAGGATTTTGCAGAAGTCACAAAGACATTAAGAGAGATGACCTCCGCTTATGCCAAAGATAGCCAGGATCGTGTTAAAGTCGCGGCAGGACAGGCTCAGGACCAGGTGAAAGAATCGTTTGGCAAAGTCCAAAGCGAAGTAGAAAGCCACCCTTACAGCAGTATGGCTGTCGCATTTGGTGTTGGTTTGGTTCTTGGTAAAATCCTGGATCGGTAATTCCATCTCATTATAATATGGAAACAAGCCACAGGAGATATATATGGGCTGGCGATCAAGAGTACAAATTAATACCGTAGCACTAGCAGTGGCAACTCTGTTAGGCATATTTGCGCTTGGCTTCGCTGGTTATGCCGTCTATCTTGCGTTATTGACTCATTACCCTCCAAATATTGCTGCCGTCATCACCGCTGGTGGTTATGCTCTTACTGCCATCCTGGTGATGTTGGTAGCAAAATTTGCAGTTTACCGCACAAAACAGGCATCCTCGGGCGTACAGAGGTCCAATAAACCGGATGTGGATGATTTGGAAAATGTTCTGCAAGCAGTTATTACACCTGCACTCAGCAAGATTGTACATCAGCATCCTGGCAAATCGGTTTTAGCGACTTTACTTGCCGGGTTGGTTGTCGGTTACAATGAAGACACGCGTAATACGGCGAAAGACGTGTTTAAGCGTTTCTTTGAAGAAAAATAATGCTTTTCTGACCGCTAATTGGCTGGTCATCAAAAGTTATTAACATTCAGTTCATTGACGTCAGGCAGGTGTGCTGTGGGAAAAAAACTGAATCGTACTGCTGGTAAAGTGCGGATTGAAGCCTTGCAAAACCAGCGTAAGGAACGGATCAGCAAAGCGGGTCTGTTACTGGAAAGATGGGGACAGCAGGATAGAATGCCGGTAACCGGTGAGCTGGAGCTAAGTGAAGTAGATCCTGAATTTATAGAGGATCAAATGACAGCAGAAGTGCTTAGTTCATTAACGGCTGAAAAAATGCGTATTGTCCGTCAACATTGGTCTGAAGGTCACTCAGCTGCTGAGATTGCTGAGATGGAAGATCAGCCACGAAATGAAATACGGCAGGTATTGGGGTTTGTTGTTGAACAAATTGCTGATAAAGTTTTGAAATAAGCTGCCGATATAACATTTAGAATAAGTTTTAGGGAGGCATAGATGGATACAACGAATGTTGCTGCAATGGCAAGTCAGTTGTCCGTTCAGCAGTCAGCCCAGCAACAAATGGTTGCGACGCTTAAACTTAGCAATGATCAGATTGAGGCCCAAGGCCAGGCAGTATTGAAATTACTGGATGCTGTTCCGGTGCCTCAGGGAAATTTAGGCAACATCATTAACGTAAAAGTGTGACAAGAATTTAACGTTTCATAGTACAAGTTTTATTGAAACCACCCCAGACATTGTCTCGGGTGGTTTTTTAATGCCTGAAAAACACGTAAGCTTCTACCAGACTTCATTTCTTGGATAAGTGGATATGGAAACCCTTGTTGTAATTATTTACCTGTTTTTTGTGCTGCTTATAGGCTTGTGGGCCGGACGTGGCATAAAAACCATGCAGGATTATGCTCTGGCAGGGAAATCTTTTGGCATGCTGGTGATATTTGCCACTTTATCGGCATCGTTTATCGGTGGTGGATTTTCCATGGGAAATGCCGAAAAGGTATTTCTGGTTGGCATCAGTAATATTGTTGCGTTATGGGGCTTTAGCATAAAAGAAATTCTGGTCGCCCGCTATATTGCACCGCAAATGATGCGTTATCCAAATGCCATTTCAGTAGGCGATATTATGGATGAACATTACGGTAAAGGGGCCCGGCTATTCAGTGGTGTATTTTCGCTCGCCCTGTGTGCGGGGATCCTCGGCGCCCAAATTGGTGCTATGGGTTATGTGTTTAACCTGTTTCTCGATGTTGATCGGGTGTGGGGCGTATTGATTGGTTGCGGCATTGTTATCGCATATGCAACGGTTGGTGGAATGCGTTCCGTGGTCTGGACCGATATTATTCAGTTTATCGTGCTGGCCTTCGGCATCCCGATGACATTGTATTTTGGTTTACAGCATGTTGGCGGCTGGCAGGCCATGCAAAACAATTTACCTGCAACGCACTTTACCTTACCCACAGAACCATTGGCAGTTATTGCATTATTATCGTTATTTATGACATTCATGCTGGGTGAAACGTTGGTACCACCCTATCTGCAACGGTTGTTAATTGGTAAAAGCAGTAAAGATGTTATCCGTGGGTCATTATTAAGCGGATTGTTTTCGATTCCGTTTTTTGCCATTACCGGTTTGATTGGTTTAGTGGCATTAGCCATGCAACCCTCACTAGATGCTAATTTAGCGATGCCTTATGTTATTCAACAGGCTGTGCCGCCAATCCTGCAAGGTATTGTGGCAGCAGCCATTGTTTCTATCATTATGTCTTCAGCAGATTCGTTTTTAAATTCGGCATCAATTGCCTTCAGTAATGATATTGTCAGGCCATTACGAAAAACACCATTAACTGCCAAAGCAGAATTAATGCTCGCTCGTGTGGTCACATTGTTAGTGGGCATTGCATCAATGGTTTTTGCTTTATCGATTGATAGCGTAATCGATATTCTGATTTATGCGTATAACTTTTGGGCCCCAACCGTGTTAGTGCCTTTGACGATAGCAATTCTGGGCTGTTATGTGAGTCGTAAACGTTTTATTGCCGGAGCGGTGGCTGGAATCGGCTCTGCCATTGTCTGGAATGTGGTTTTACAGCAGCCATGGCAGATTGATGCTTTGGTGGTTGGTTTTTTTGCCAACTTAATTGCCTTTACTTGCGTTGATAGACCTGCTGCAAAAGCCGCCAAACTGGCAGATGCTCAATAGCCAGACATTGCTGAGGAATTACAAGATGAAATTATCGATAACCTGTCTTCAACGACTACTGATATTGCCGATACTGGCTGCTATGAGCAGTTGTGCTGCTTATGGTGTCGTCAACAGCGATCGTTATTCGGGATCATCCAGCGCAGTACCTGCTGAATATATTCCGTCACCGGGTTTTTGCCGTATCTGGTATAAAAACCGTACTCCAGAACAGCAACCGGCCCAGGGTGACTGTGAAACGTTAAAACAGGATATTCCTGAAAATGCCGTGTTGTTAAAAGGCTGACTTTAACAATGCAATCACGCTAGAATTGATTAATGACTCACCGCTTACGCATACTGACGGCTATATTTGTAATCATCAATTTATTGATGGTCAGTGGCGTTAGTGCATCTGTGGCTCATCTCCCCGATGATCATTATTCAGCCCATTTAAGTATTGCGCATAGCCATGCTGATCATCACTATCAGCATGAGGATATTGATCATGATCATCAGCTGCATTTGACCTGGTTGCGGATTTAGTCAGTTATTCACTATTTTTTCAGGCTCGGACGGCTGATGCCGTTGCCAACACCAGCAGCACTCAGCTGGTGACTTTGTATTATTCCCCTCTGTTACCGCCCCCCAACGCTTAACTTCATAACGTTTTAAACAATTTAATGTTTAGCTACCGGCTTTTCAGCAGGTGGTGTTATGGAGTTCATCATGAATTATCAACTAAATTCGCTCGCCGACAGGGTATTGATACCGCTGTTGCTGACCTCTTTATTGTTAGCAACGTCAGCAGTGCATGCGGATAACCAAACGAGTCTGAATCTGGCCACAGCGCTAGAGCGCACGTTATTACTGAGTCCGAGATTACAACAATTTCCTTATCAACAGCGAGCGCTTGAAGCGCAGAAACTGCAGGCTGGGTTGCCACCCAATCCGCAATTACAAGCAGATTTGGAAAATGTGCTGGGCACCGGCAATAGTCGAGGTCTTTCCGGTGCGGAATTCACGTTATCGTTAAGCCAGCTTGTTGAAATGGGCGATAAACGCCAGAAACGCGTTGATCTTGTCGATGCCAAATCCATTCAATTGCAACAGCAATTTGAGATCCAGCGTCTGGACACGCTTTCTGATGTGACCGCTAAGTATCTGCAGGCGTTACGGATAGATGCATTAGTAAGCTGGAATCAAAGGCATATTCAGATTGAGAAGCAGGCCCTGGAGGTAATACAGAAACGGGCTGCCGCCGGAGCGGTTGGTCAGGCAGATGTTTTACGTATGCAACTGCTGCTTGAACGTTCTGAATCCAGACAGCAACAGCTAAATGGACAACGCAAACTTGCTTATCAGCAAGTTGCAGCCAGTTGGGGAGAAGAAGTCGATTTTGCCCAGTTGGAAGGGCAATTACAGCAACTGCCAACTTTGCCGGAACAGGATACGTTGGAACAGGCCATTCTGCATTCCCCGACATTTTTACAGAGCCATAGCTTAATCCGCTTACGTGAAGCCCAATTACGTCTGAGTGAAGCTAAATCCAGATCTGATTTCAGCTTCGGCGCCGGTATTCGTCGTCTGGAAGGCCAAAACGACAATGCTCTGGTGTTCAGTTTTTCAATGCCGCTGCAGTTATACGACCGCAATCAGGGCAATATCGCGGCGGCACATGCGGAATATGAAGCTGGCGTATTGCAGCAACAGCTGACGCAAACCGAATTACGGATGGCCTTATTGGAAATCTATCAGGCCATGCGGAATAACCATCAACAAATCGATCGGCTGCAAAAAACGCTGACGCCTTTGACGCAAGAGCTGTTGAAACAGACGGAAGCCGGGTATCAATCAGGACAATACAACGTCTTGCAATGGATTGATGCACAACGCGAAGCCTTCACTGTTGAACGAGATCTGATTGAAGCACAAACCGCTGTACATACCCAGTTACTTGAACTTGAACGGTTAACCGGAATGCCTTTAAGCCGCTCAATCTTTACTGCCAGTTATCAGGAATAGTCCGATGAAATTAAGCACCTTATTTTTTAGCCTGCTGGCACTGTCGAGTTCAGTGGTTCTAGCGGCGACCGATCATGCTCATAAAGAACAGCATGATCACGAAGAAACCCTCGAAGGACCGCATGGTGGACGGTTATTGGAAAATGAAAACTTTGCGGTGGAAATAACCATTTATGAACAGGGCGTACCACCGGAAATGCGGGTTTATGCCTATGAACATGGAAAGCCAGTCGATCCTCAGCAGATCAATTTAACGGTAACGTTAACGCGGCTGGACGATGAGCAGAATCTTATCGACTTTACGACCGAAGCTGATTATCTGTTAGGGGATACGGTTATAGACGAACCACATTCATTTGAAGTGGTTGTGGAAGCAGAATATCAGGGTAAGTCCCATCATTGGCACTATGAAAGTTTTGAAGGTCGCAGCACGATAGCGGATCGCATGATAACGCTATCAGGAATAGAAACTGAGTCAGCTGAACCACAAACCTTATCAATAACCAATTCCCTCTATGGTGTAGTAAGTGTAGCGGAGGACCGCCAGTATCGGGTGCATGCGCCGTATCCCGGCATTATTGAATCGGTGATGGTCAACACCGGCGATAAAGTCAAAAAAGGTCAGGTGCTAGTGACCGTGCGTAATCAAACCACTTTACAAAGCTACTCTATCCGTAGTCCAGCCAACGGTGAAGTCACCCGGCGTATGGCCAATGCCGGTGATCACAGTGATATGGGCAGTTTGCTGGAAGTTAGTGATTTATCCCGAGTCTGGGTTGAGCTGTCGATGTTTCCAGCCGATATCGAACAATTACGGGTCGGTATGCCGGTCAAGGTGAATGATTTACATCAACATGAATCAGCTGAGGGAAAAATCAGTTACATCTCCCCCAAAATGACCGGAGGTCACATTGCCCGGGCCCGTGCGGAAATTACCAATGCAGCGGGGCATTGGCGTCCTGGTATGCATGTTAATGCTGAAGTGACAGTTGAACAATACCCTGCTGAACTGGCTGTAAAACACAGTGCTATTCAATCCTATCGGGATATGCCGGTGGTGTTTGTTCGTTATGGCAATACATTTGAAGTCAGAATGCTCACATTTGGCAAACAGGGAGCGGATTATATCGAAGTGCTTTCGGGGTTAAAACCAGGCAGCCAGTATGTGACGACAAACAGTTTTCTGCTCAAGGCAGAGGTGCTTAAATCCGGCACCACCCATGATCACTAGGAGCAGAAGATGATTAACTTTATTGTAAAATTTTCTGTCGAACGCCGATGGTTAGTTCTTTTTATAACACTTCTTATTGTCGGAGTGGGCGCTTACAACGTTTTCCAGCTTAATATTGATGCTGTGCCGGATATTACCAATGTTCAGGTGCAGATTAATACTGAAGCAGAAGGTTATTCACCGTTGGAGGTTGAACAGCGAATTACCTATAGCGTCGAAAATGCGATGGCCGGCTTACCCAATCTCGATTACACCCGTTCTTTATCACGCTATGGGTTATCTCAAGTCACTGTGGTGTTTGAAGAAGATACGGATATTTATCTTGCCAGGCAGTTAATAAACGAACGCCTGCAGGGCATTCGCAGCGAATTACCTGTTGGCATAGAACCGCAGATGGGACCGATCGCCACTGGTTTGGGAGAGGTGTTTACCTACAGTGTGCGTGCGAAATCGGATGCGTTGAAAGCCGATGGCACTGAATATACGGCAGAAGATTTACGCACTATACAGGACTGGATTATCCGTCCCCAGATGGTAAAAGTGCCTGGCGTTACTGAGATCAACAGTATCGGTGGTTATGAACGTGAATATCAGGTGGCCCCTGATCCAGCCAAACTACTGGCCTATAAAGTCAGCCTGGCCGAACTCAGCGAGGCATTAATTCGCAACAACCAGAATGCGGGTGCTGGATATATTGAACGTAATGGCGAACAGTGGCTGGTACGTTCGCCAGGCCAGTTAACTTCTCTGGAAGATATTCGAAATGTTGTGATTACTAAACGTGATGACACGCCGATCCGGATAGCGGATGTGGCCGAGGTATTTTACGGAAAACAGTTACGCACCGGCGCTGCGACCCAGGATGGAAAGGAAACTGTGTTAGGTACGGCGTTTATGTTGATTGGCGAAAACAGTCGAGTGGTCGCCAGAGCAGTTGCTGAACGCCTGGAGCAGGTAAATCGGAGTTTACCGGAAGGTATTGTGGCTGAAGCGGTATATGACCGGACTACATTAGTCGACAAAACACTTAAAACAGTCCAAAAAAATCTGTTCGAGGGCGCTTTGCTGGTCATTGTGGTGTTGTTTTTATTGCTGGGAAATATTCGGGCAGCATTAATCACCGCGCTGGTGATTCCATTAAGTATGTTATTTGCCATTACCGGCATGGTCAGTAACAAAGTGTCGGGAAATTTGATGAGTCTGGGAGCGATTGATTTTGGACTGATAGTCGATGGGGCGGTGATCGTAGTGGAAAACGCCTTGCGTCGTCTGGGTCTGGCGCAGCAACGTTTGGGTCGTTTATTAAGCTTGCAGGAACGCCTGGCGGAGGTGATTGAGAGTACCCGTGAAGTGTTTAATCCGGCGGTATTTGGCATGTTCATTATTATGCTGGTGTATCTGCCGATTTTTGCCCTTAGTGGTGTTGAAGGCAAAATGTTTCATCCGATGGCGTTTACTGTGGTGGCTGCGTTAACCGGGGCTTTGATATTTGCAGTAACCTTTGTGCCGGCTGCGGTGGCGGTATTGATCACCGGCAAGGTGGCCGAACAGGAAAATCCCATTATGCGAGTGGCGCGCTGGGTTTATCGGCCAATGTTAAGTCTGTCTTTACGTCTGCCTTTTATCGTTGTGTTACTGGCCACGGTGATGGTCAGTATCACAGTTTATTATGGTTCGCGTTTAGGCAGCGAGTTTCTGCCCCAACTGGATGAAGGTGACATCGCTTTGCACGCATTGCGTGTCACCGGCACTGGACTGGAACAATCTGTGTCGATGCAAAATCAGCTTGAGTCCGTGATCGCCGAGTTTCCTCAGGTCAAACATGTTTATTCGAAAATTGGTACGCCAGATATAGCTACCGACCCGATGCCACCAAGTGTTGCGGATACCTTTGTTATTTTGCACTCAATTGAACAATGGCCTGAACCTAAATTGAGCAAAGCGGAATTCCTGGCGGAACTACGTGAAGCTGTGGAAGCGGTGCCGGGAAATCTCTATGAATTCACCCAGCCGATTGAAATGCGTTTTAATGAATTGATTGCCGGGGTTCGTGCAGACGTGGCATTACGAATTTATGGCGATGATTTGGAGACGCTTTATCAATTGGGAGGTCAGGCTGAGCAAATGTTGTCAGGTGTTACTGGTGCTTCAGATGTAAGGATGGAGCAATTGACAGGTTTGCCGATGTTATCCATTGAGCCACAACGTGATCATCTGGCTCTGTTGGGCTTGGATATCGCCAGTCTGCAGCAAAGCATTCAAACGGCGATTGGCGGTACCTCTGCCGGCTTGATTTATGAAGGGGATAAACGTTTCCGAATCGTGGTTCGCTTAAAAGATGAGATACGTAAGCATCCCGACCGATTGGCGAAACTGCCGATCGCATTACCTGACAGTGATGATCCAGATTTATCTTATGTGCCGTTGGGTGAAATTGCCGATATTAAAGCGATTAGCGGCCCCAATCAGATAAACCGTGAAAGCGGCAAACGTCACGTCATTATCAGTGCCAATGTGGTGGATAGGGATCTGGGATCTTTTATAGCGGATGTACAACAGAATGCACAACAGCTCAATTTGCCAGCCGGGTATTGGCTGGAATATGGCGGAACCTTTGAACAATTGGAATCGGCCAGCAAGCGACTTATGGTTGTGGTGCCCGTAACACTGTTGCTGATCCTGATGTTATTGTTCAGTGTGTTTAATTCATTAAAAGATGCTTTGCTGATTTTTACCGGCGTACCAATGGCATTAACCGGTGGACTGATTGCACTGATGTTAAGGGATATGCCGTTATCCATTTCTGCGGCAGTGGGATTTATTGCTTTATCGGGGATAGCCGTCTTAAACGGCGTGGTGATGTTGACTTTTATTCGACAGCTGCGTGAACAGGGTTTGGTATTGCTGGAAGCTGTTTTCGACGGTGCTATGCAACGGTTAAGACCTGTATTGATGACTGCCCTGGTAGCCGGTTTAGGGTTTCTGCCGATGGCATTGAATACGGGAACCGGTGCTGAAGTCCAGCGTCCATTAGCTACGGTTGTGGTGGGAGGAATTATTTCTTCAACGTTATTGACGTTGCTGGTGTTACCCGCCTTGTATTTTTTAGCCTATCGATTCAAATCCAAATAAGGCCGGTTGGCTAAAAACGAAAAGGCCGGGTGAGCCCCGGCCTTTTAACGTCATACGTAGCTAAAGCATGTTTAGTTCAGCATAGATTGTACTTTGTTGCGTAATTGAGCATCGCTTTGGATAGCTAAAGCGATATTGCTATATGTCTCAACATCCAGACCTTCATCTTGAACGGTTTGAACCATTTTCTGGCTGGCTTCCTGTTGTAACTGGGCGGCTTGGTCAGGATCTTCAGTACTTTCCAGACGACCTGAATATTCATCACGAATTTCTTCAAGATCATCTTGAACATCGGCAAATTTTTGCAACTCAGTATCACTGAAATCAGTTGCTGGAGCAGTTTCAGGCATTGGAGCTTGAGGAGCTGCCTGTTGTGGTTGTTCTGCAAAAGCAGGAGCGCTTAGACCTAAGGCCATTAAGATTGAAGCAAAAATAGCTGTTTTTTTCATGGTGTTTTCCTTTATTGAGTGTGGAACACATACAAGCGATTGCGACAATCATGCCAGAAACCAAACTATTTTTAAGCTTCTGTATTTATTAAATAAAATATTTTTTGTTACATCTTATTAAGCCTATTTGAAGCTTGACGAGTGCTTTGGTGTGTGTCAATTTGGCCCATGTGCCATAAATTCAAGTTTATTAAGAGAACATTTAATGCGTTTTCCATCCATTTTCAGCAACCTGCGATTAGTGTTGATCATGCAGGTTGCATTGCCTGTGTTACTGGTACTGGCGATGATCCTCGCGATTGGTCTATCAATGGTGGGCCAATTTATAGAGGAAAGAATGCAGCGGGACTTACAGCAAGTGGCCCGAACCATTCATTTACCGGTTTCTCAGGCGCTGGAACGGCAGGATCTGGATCAGTTACAAAACAGTATGGCGTCGGTTTTTGGTATTACCGAGGTATATGGAGCCTATTTATTCGATGCTAATGGTAAGCGGTTAAGCAGTTTTGGTGTCGTTAATCCGACAAAAGAACAGGCAACGGATGCACTTGAACAAATCGTCGAAGGTGAATTTGCACAATATGAACGGATACGTGGACGTAATGTGTATTCCTTTTTTATGCCTATATTTGATGCGACTGGCCAGCCTAATGGCCTATTACAAGTGACACGTCGGCGCAGTGATATTGATCGTGAGTTGACCGAATTAAAATATTGGGCCTGGGGCGGCTTTGGACTGGTGTCATTAATCATTCTTGGAGTGATTACCTACTCCCATCAACGTGCCATTGAAACGCCATTGCAGAAGTTGGTTGAGAGCATGCGGCGAGTGAGCCAGGGGGATAGAGAACACCGGGCAGCAGAACAGGGCCCAATTGAAATAAGCCAATTGGCAAAAGGACTCAATGGCATGCTCAATGCGATTGAAGCTGCAGAGAAAAGCGAAGCTCAGCAACGATCAGCACGAGAGCAAATGGCAGAAAGACTCAGGCAAACTGAAACCATGGCAGCGCTTGGACAATTATCGGCCGGTGTGGCTCATGAATTAGGTGCACCGCTCACAGTGGTTGATGGACGAGCCAGCCGATTATTAAGGCGCCTGGAAAACGAAAGAGACGTAAAAGAGTTAAATGAAATTCGTCAGCAAGCAGCCAGAATGACCTCGATTATTCAACAATTACTTAGTTTTGGCCGTTCATCACGTACTGAAATTCGTGAGCTTGATGTGACTTCATTGGTCGAAAGGGCAGAAGCTTTGCTGTCGAATCAAGGTTATAAAGTTAATCTTGTTAAGGGGCCCATATCGACAATTAAAGGCGATTCATTGAGCCTGGAACAGGCTTTGATCAATTTATTACGCAATGCCTGTCAGGCCTGTCCTGATGGGCCGGTTGAACTCTCCTGGGAGCAGGATGGAGAACAGTTACAAATCCATGTAGATGATGCTGGCCCTGGCATTAACGAGGAGCAGAAAACTCAGATTTTTGATCCATTTGTCACGACCAAAACACCGGGTGAAGGCAGTGGTCTGGGGCTGGCTATTGTGAAACGGATCTTGCGAGAACATCAGGGGGAAGTAGTGTTGAGTCATAGCCCACTGGGTGGCGCCAGGTTCAGTCTGATTTTACCGTTGGTTTTAACAACAGATTCCGGAACAACCGCATGACGATAAAACAGAATAAAAATTTGCCTATCTTGTTGATAGAAGATGATCAGGCGTTAGCCAGACTGATTTCGGATGAATTGGAAGCTGAAGGCTGGAATCTGGAGGTACACCATCAGGTTCAATCGGCTTTGGACTGGCTTACCATTAATCAACCAGCTTTGATTGTCACTGATTTGCGCTTGCCGGATGGTAATGGAATGCAGGTAGTTGAGCAGGTTGTCACCCACTGGCCGGAAGAACAACGACCTGGACTGATTGTTATCACGGCATTTGGCAGTGTGCGTCAGGCAGTACAGGCTTTACAGGCGGGGGCCGATGACTTTCTAACCAAACCGCTGGATTTGGAACATTTTCTGCTGGCGGTCGAGCGGGTGGTCGCTACCCGTAAATTACATGATGAGCTGTTTCAATTTCGTAAACTCAATCGCCAGCCAGCTTTTCATCAGATGTTTGGTCGCAGTGAAGCCATGCGTAATTTGTTTGAGCAGATTAAAGTTATTGGCCGGGCTCAGGGGCCTGTTTTGATTAATGGTGAGAGTGGAACCGGTAAAGAACTGGTCGCCAAAGCATTACATGCAGAAAGTGATCGTGCTGATGGACCATTTTTAGCGGTGAATTGTGCCGGCATTCCGCAAGAGTTATTGGAAAGTGAATTTTTCGGTCATGCTGCTGGCTCATTTACCGGTGCCAAAAAAGCCCGAAAAGGATTATTGCAGGAAGCCAATGGTGGCAGCCTGTTACTTGATGAAATTGGTGAAATGCCAATGGCACTACAGGCAAAACTATTACGCGCTTTACAGGATGGATCGATTCGGCCGGTGGGCCATGATACCGAAGAAAAAGTGGATGTCCGTATTATTGCGGCCACCCATCGGGATTTGAAACAAAAAGTTATTGAAGGCAGTTTTCGGGAAGATTTATTCTATCGTATGGAAACCTTTGCTTTGTCGGTTCCTCCTCTACGTGACCGTGAAGAGGATAGGGAGATTTTAGCGCAGCAGTTTTTACAACAACTGGTGGTTGCTCAGGGACGTAAAATTCAGGGTTTTAGCGATAAGGCACTGGAGATTATTCGTGACTATGCTTTTCCTGGTAATGTCAGAGAGCTACATAATGTCGTAGAGAGAGCGTTTGCCTTTTGCAACGAAGAATGGGTGCAACCGCAGCATTTACCCGCTCGCTTACTGGAAAATCAACCGACACAACCGGCGATGGCAAGCCCTGAAACAGATAGGCACAATGATGAGTTATTGGCCGGCGCTGTATTGCCAACTCTGGATCAGTTACAAAAACGTTATGTAAATATGGTTTTAAAAGAGGTGGATGGTAATAAACGTCGTGCCGCTGCTTTACTGGGAATCGGTCGTCGTACTTTGTATCGCTGGCTCGATGAAGAAACTGATGAGGCGGAGGATACGGCTTAATCCTTCGAAATATAACCCCATTTATTACGAATTTTTATTGCCGCTAACCCTTCATTAAACGGTTGAGCATGTTCAAATTGGGGTTCGATAACCACTTCACCTTGCCGATTAATATAACCATACTGACGATAGTTATAGGTTATCACCGCCAAACCATCCGAAAATGAATATGCCCAGACATATTCCGGTTCAATCTCAATCTGGCCTTCGGTATTGATATAGCCAACCTTGGCGTTTTTCTCCACCCGGGCTAAACCTTCGCGGAAATTCCAGGCATCATCAAAATAAGGCTTAACCACTATTTCTCCACTGGAATCAATAAAACCGTATAGCCCATTTTGTTTAATGACGGCAAAACCCTCACCAAATGCTTTGGCCTGATCAAATTGAGGACGGATCAGCCAGTCACCTTCTTTATCGATATACCCCCACTTACCATCAACAAATACGGCAGCATAACCCTCACGAAATACCCGACTCTGGGCAAATGCTGGCGTGATTAATTGTTTTCCCTCGGCATCGATATATCCCCACTCTTCACCCACTCTAAAGGCCGCACGTTGTTCGCTGAAGATCTGAATTCCATCAAATTGTGCCTTAATGACTTCCTCTCCCTCAGTATTCAGATAGCCCCATTGATCATTGACTCTGAAACCGGCCAGACCTTGAGAGAAAACCCCAACCTTGTCATATTTGGCCGGGATTACTTCCTGACCAGAAGTATTAAGAAAGCCCCAGGAGCCATCCTTGATAAAAGCAGCATATCCCTGTTTAAAAGATTGAATTTTCGGGTAGGTGGGCTGCAGTATTATTTTTCCATTTCGATCTACAATGCCCCATAGATTATCATTGCGATAGGCGGTGACGCCGCTATCCAAATCATTGATTTCATCAGCGGTGAAAAGAATTTCACCATCGGGATTGATCATGGCAAATTGTGCAATGCCCTGATTGGCAATCATTACCGCCGCTCGGTCATTTTTAAAACTGCCAGCATCATCAAAAATAAGATCAATCTTCAGATTTTCTACATAAGCCATGGTAGGCTGAACAGCATGACTGGCAGAGAAGCCGGCGAATGTCAGCGCTGACAGAATATATCCCAATGTTTTAAATAGTTTTCTACTCATAACGTCACCCACCTTACGGGAATTATTCCCATGATAAGTCTGTTCTTGATTGGGTGAAAACCTTGTGAAAATAAACTGTTGTGATAACAGGCCCTAGGTCCCCACTGCAGCTTAAGCGATAGTGAATCAACAATGTTGATGGAGTATGTATGGAAAAGGATGAAGATACCTATACAGCGCTGAAAATGATGGCAGAAACCATTGATCTGAGTTCACGCAATGATAATGACGAGATTATTGGTCTGGAATACTATGTTAATTTCAATGTGTTGACTGACGATGAGCTGGCCGAACTGATTCAGCTTTGGGAGCAAAGATTAACGACCTGCCGCAAAGAAAAACTGGCGTCGCAATTTACTGTAATCCAAGTGTTTGGCTTAATTGGACTGGCGATGCTTATTGCCTGGTTATCGGGCGGGATTGCCGGGGCGATTGCCAGTATGATTGGCGTTGTCGGTATGATTGCGATGATTGAAGATAAGCGGGTCAAGAAAGCGAAACGTAACTTGAAAGATGCAGAGAAAGTCTGCAATAAGCTTCATTCCTATGCTCGTTAGTCCGTTACAAGGAACCTCCGGCTCGCTTAGTCAGTCTGGTTAAGCTATTAACTTCAGGAATGTTTGCGTGCTTCGCCAGTTTATTCAAAGTTTATTAGGTAGTCTCTCGGCGCTTTCATTAAGTGCTTGTTCACCGGTAACCGTATTAAACGCCATGGTGCCGGAGTCAGGTTATCAACATCAAGCAGATCTCATTTATGGCGATCATCCGCGCCTGAAACTGGATATCTATCAGCCAGTGAATTCAACAGCAACCAGAAAACCAGCCACTGTCATTTTCTTTTATGGTGGCGGCTGGGAAGACGGTGAAAAAGCTGATTATAAATTTGTTGCAGAAGCACTGACGTCACAGGGAGTCATTGTGGTTATTCCTGATTACCGAGTCTACCCTGAAGTTGTATTTCCTCAATTTATCGAAGATGCTGCTCAATCAGTGGCCTGGACCAGACAGCATATTGCAGAGTTTGGCGGTGATCCTGAGCAACTGTTTATTGCCGGACACTCTGCCGGAGCACATATTGCTGCCATGTTGTCGGTGAATCCGCTTTATTTGCAGCAGGTTGATATGCAGCCACAGCAGTTGCAGGGAATGATTGGTTTAGCTGGACCCTATGATTTCCTGCCACTGAAAAGTGAGACCTTAAAACAAATTTTTGGCAATGAAAGCAGTCAATGGCAAAGTCAGCCAGTGAATTTTGTCACCAACGATCATCCCCCGATGTTATTGCTGGTAGGCACTGATGATCGTACTGTACTCCCACGTAACAGTTATCGACTGGCAGATAAACTCAAGCAGCATGGTAATTCAGTAGAATTGGTGGAATTTGATGGGTACGGCCATGTGGCTATGGTTGCCAAGCTGGCAAAACCTCTGCGTGGAGAAGGTGCTTTACTTGCTCCAATCACAACATTTATTGAAAAATATCGAGATTAGCTTAACTCCAGAATGAGTTGCTGTGCCAATGTATCGGCACTACTGAAAGCCGACTCAACTCGACCCTGAATGCACCAGTCACCGCAAGCCGCCAGTTTTAGTGTGTTATCCAGATAAGCCTGTTGACCAGTTTGAGCAGGAATATTGGCGTAGACCCAGCGTTTTAAATCAATATGACTGACTTTATCAATATCCAGTCCACTGACACGATGCACTTCATCAAGCATCTGTTGTTTGATTCGCTCATCATCGACTGCCAGGTTTTCTTCTGCCCAGACATTATTGGCTTGTATCACCATTGAAAACCCACCGGAGCGAGAAGGTTTAGAGCTGTTAACCGACATCCAGCTTATTTTTGCATTGCGAACTAACGCTGCTTGCCAGTCGGGTGTGGGGGCATCATTAAAGCCCAGCATTAACGCGTAACAGGCCAGCATTTTTGTGTGCTCAATAGAGTGGTGGCTGGCAAACTCCTTTGGTAAAAGATCGGCGGTTTGTCTCGCTGGCAGACAGCTGATCACCCAATCAAAATCATTCGCAATTTGCGTCTCCTGATGCAATAAGCACCATTTCCCATTCTGTTGCTTAAGATGGGTGATTTGCTGATTAAACTGAATATTCAAGGGCGCAGCGAGTGCCTGAGCAAACGCCTGCATATCAGGACTGCCAACATAATGTGGATAGTCTGCATTCCACTGGCGTTCTACTACTTTTTCAGTTCCGGCGAATTCTGCGAAATATGCATCCCAGCGTTGTATCACCTGCTTTTTGATTAATGGCTGAATAAATTCGGCAAACCGTGGCGTTTTAACTGTAAAAAATTGGGCACCGTGATCAAACTGAAATGGGCCCGCGGTGCGTGATGCCAATCTGCCGCCAGCACGGCGAGCTTTTTCGAACAAATGAATGTCCGCATAGGGCTGAAGCTGATGAGCCAGTGTGAGTCCTGCCAGTCCGCTGCCAATAATTGCAATTTTGCTCATGTGGATCCGAGGAGGTAATGAATTCGGCAATCAGACCAAAGTGGTTATGAAGAGGTTTCTGACAGGCGAAAAAAAACCCCAGTCCGAAGACTGAGGTTTTTTATTTTTTTATAACTGCGTATTAACGGTTGCAGATATACATTGTTACTTCGAAACCGAAACGCATGTCTGAATATTCTGGTTTAGTCCACATAATCATTCTCCTAAAATTTGATATCAGCTTTTGCTGACTTAGGTATAGATTAGCGTGTTCAAACAACTTAAACCTCAGTGATACACCCGAAAAGACTCAGGATTTTCCTGATCAATCACTTATAGGAGTGCGCATGGTGACAAATTCTTCCGCAGCCGTTGGGTGAATGCCAATCGTCGCATCAAAATCCGTTTTGGTGGCACCGCATTTAATCGCGATGGCTATGCCCTGCATAATTTCCCCTGCCGAGTCTCCCACCATGTGTGCCCCTAAAACTTTATCAGTATCACCGTCGACCAGCAATTTCATTAAAGTACGTTCCTGCGAGCCACCCAGGGTATGTTTCATCGCACGAAAGTTTGAGCGAAATTTCAATACATTTGAATATTCCTTACGTGCCTGTTCTTCCGTCATACCGACAGTACCGATATTGGGCTGACAAAACACTGTGGTGGCAATATTGCTGTAATCCACTTTACAAGGTTGCTTATCAAACAGATAGCCAGCCAGTGCCATCCCCTCGGCTAACGCCACAGGTGTCAGTTCAATACCACCTGTTACATCGCCCAAGGCGTAAATACTGGGCTCGGACGTCTGAAAGGTTGTATTCACATCGATATGTCCGCTTTTACCAAGCTTAATATCAACATTTTCGAGTCCTAACCCATCCAGGTGTGGTTTTCTGCCGGTGGCAAATAACACAGCATCAACCGTTAAATGATGACCATCCGACATGGTTAAATATAAACTGTCATCTTTTTGTTTCTTAATTGATTTCACTTCGGTATTAAAGTGAATATGCACACCATTTTGTTGAATCTGCTCTGCAGCAAATTCAGCCGTCTCTTTATCAAAACCGTTCAGTAATCCGCCACCACGGACAATTTGTGTGACTTGGGACCCTAAGCCATGAAAGATACCTGCAAACTCCACGGCAATATACCCCCCGCCCACAACCGCCAGACGTTTAGGGAATTCTGCCAAATCAAATATTCCATTGGAATCTACAGCATGGGTTTTACCGGGAATATCCGGGATAAATGGCCAGCCGCCGGTGGCAATCAAAATTCGTTCTGTGGTGAATTGTTTACCATTTACTTCCACCGTATGAGCATCGATGATTTTGCCTCTGCCATCGATAATCTCGACGCCGGCACGATCCAGAATGCCTTCATAGACACCATTTAAACGACTGATTTCATCCGTTTTGTTATCACGCAATGTTGCCCAGTCAAAAGCCGGTTTACTGACTTTCCAACCAAAGCCTTTGGCATCGTTAAAATGGGCAGAATATTCAGAAGCATAAACATAGAGTTTTTTAGGTACACACCCAACGTTTACGCAGGTGCCGCCCAGATAACGATCTTCGCATACTGCGACTTTTGCACCATATGATGCCGCCATACGGCTGGCTCGAACGCCACCTGAACCGGCACCAATAACAAATAAATCGTAATCGTATTGCATCTAAAAAACTCCTGTGCGCCACTGAACTTTACAAAAAAATACCGGACCTGAATGGCCACAGGTCCGGTGTATTATGGCTAATGCAGCATTATTATTTGTTCAAATAATCCAGCATGGTATCGACGCCGCTTACTTCAAATGGATCATCAGGGCAGTTGTCCATCTGACCTGGCTCAGCAAAAAGTTTTTTCACTTCACCATCAACCACATGCATTGAATAACGCCATGAACGCTCACCAAAACCCAGATTTTCTTTTTTCACCAGCATGTTCATGCCACGCGTAAATTCACCATTACCATCTGGCAGCAATTTAACTTTATTCACTTCCTGACGCTTGCCCCATTGGAACATAGTGAAAGCATCATTAACGGACAGGCAATAAACTTCATCAATGCCTTTTGCCTTAAGCTCATCATAGTGTTCTTCGTAACCTGGCAAGTGAGTACTTGAACAGGTCGGGGTAAACGCACCAGGCAGAGCAAAGACGATGACGCTTTTACCTTTGAAAATTTCATCAGTCGTGACATCCTGCCAACGGAAAGGGTTGTCGCCCCCGATGCTTTCATCTCTTACACGGGTTTTAAAAACGACATTAGGTACTCGTTGAGTCATGTTGTTAATCTCCTTTTTTGGGGGTGTTGTATCCTGAACATTTATTCAGTTGCGAGCAGTGTAGCGGAACACTTACGATTAATAAAACAAGTTATTCCGGTTTTTTTAATCGGGAAAAACGATTAATCCTGCGACTGACTATTGATATCAATCGCCATATTCAGTTGTTGTCCACTACGCTTGTTTCTATACATTGCTTCGTCAGCCAGCGTGTAAAGTTGTTGTAAATCGTAATCGCTTAATGCTTTCGTGGTCGTGATACCAAAGCTGTAATGTAAGCGAATATCACTATGGATGGACTGGTTGTAGGAGTCTACCGTGTTGGAAAGCCGCTGCAGAATGGCGGTTTGATCAGTATCGTTCTGATTGACCATCAACACGACAAATTCATCTCCCCCAATACGACCGATTAAATCTGAATCACGAAAGGTATTGTTTAGTAACGTTGAAAATTGCAGTAAGGCATTATTGCCAGCTTGATGACTATGACTATCATTGATTTGTTTGAAGTTATCCAGATCAAAATAGATCAGCGACGCTTCACAGCCCTGGTTTCGGCACATTTGTAGAATATGATTGGCCCGAAATTCAAAACCTCTTCTATTGAGCAAACCCGTTAAATGATCTTCACAAAGCAGCTGATTGGTGGCGATTTCTTCTTCTACCATCAACGCGAGTTCACCTAATAATCGTGAATCCCGTTCACTGATATATCGTGGTTTATGATCAATCAGACATAACGCCCCCAATCTTTCGCCACCGGGTGCCCGGATCGGAAAACCGGCATAAAACCTTATAAAAGGAGCATTCAATACCAAAGGATTATCATTAAAACGAACATCAATGGTTGCATCATTCACAATAAAGCTTTTTTCCTGCTCGATCGTATAGTTGCAAAAAGCCTGTTCTCGAGGAGTTTCAGAGGCATCTAAACCAAATTTTGATTTAAACCACTGTCTTTCTTCATCCAGTAAGGTAATCAGCGCGATCGGTACATCGAACATGCGTTTTGCTAAACGGGTAATTCGATCAAATCGCTGTTCAGCAGGGGTGTCCATAATTTTCAATGATTCAAGCGCTTTTAGCCGCTGGTGTTCCAGTGCCAGTTTGCGCTGTTGCAGCCACTGGTTAACCTGATCGGCGGGGACCGGTCTGCCAATAAAAAATCCCTGGGCTTTATCACAACCTTGCTGTTGCAGGAACTGTAACGTGGCATAGTCTTCAATGCCTTCAGCGATTACTTTCATATCCAGACTGTGGGCCAGTTCGATAATCGCCTGAATGACAAGTCTTGATTCTCGTGACTGTTGTGCCGTCATCACAAACGATTTATCGACTTTTACTTCAGAGAACGGCATTCGTACCAGTTGCAACATCGACGAAAAACCCGTTCCAAAGTCATCAATGGAAAGTTGAAATCCTTTCATTCTTAAACGGGTCAGAATATCCAGAGAGGCAACGGGATCATCCATTGCACCGGTCTCTGTGAGCTCAAGCATAATGGTGTGCAGTTTTACTTCATGAGCGTCACATAATGCTTCAATCTGATTAAACAGCGTCAGGTTACGAAGTGATAATGCAGAAATATTCATCGAGCAAAGAAGTTTATGAGACTGAGGTGTCACCGGGTTTACTCGTTGTTGCTGGCAAAACTGCCTAAACCAGGGTAATGCCTGTTCGAAAACCAGTATGGTTAAATCATCAATCAGATTGTTCTGCTCGGCAATGGCTATAAACACATCCGGAGCAATAAATCCATATTCCGCATGATTCCAGCGAGCCAGCGCCTCAAAACCCATTAAGTCACCACTGGTGCAGTCCACTTTGGGTTGATACGCCAAGGTAATTTCCCGGTTGGTAATTGCTTGAGCCACATCTGCGGCTGTAATCGCGGGGACACTGGCAGATGATTGCAGATGATGGCCATCAAGCAAATCGGTAGGATTAAGTGATGGCAAATCAATCATTTCACGGAAAGCTTTTGGATTAAAGGGTTTTGGTAAAATCCCGACAATGTTTAATCCATGAGCCGCCGCTGACCGGGCGGCGGCCTGTAACACCTGATGGCCAACCCCGCTGGTAATAATGATTTTTGCAGTAACCAGTTGCTCTCCCAGAGCCCCCAGAACTTCTACCCCATCCATATCGGGCATGATCAGGTCTAGCGCAATATGGGTAGGCTGCCACTCATTGAGTAAACTGAAAAAACTTATTGCATTAGTGGTCACTTTCACTGACATACCGGCGTATTCGGCAACATTACGGATGGTCTCTCCGGTCAGTTCGTCGTCATCCAGTATCAACAGTTTATGATCCGACATTTATTAATCTCTCAGGTTTTGTAGGTCAGCATTTGTGCAACTCTGTTCAAAAGTGCTGCACGATGATATGGCTTATTTAAAATTGGAATACTGCCATTTTGTTTTTCTTCGTCAGTCAATACTTTCTCCGTGTAACCCGAGGTATATAGCACGGGAAGTGTTTGTCGAAGCTGTTTTGCCTGTTTTGCCAGTTCATGTCCGCTTATACCGCCGGGCATAAGCATGTCAGTGAACAGTAAATCAATTTGCTGTGCCGACGCAAGCCAGTTTAAAGCCTGATGGCCATCGGCTGCTGCAAGCACCTGATAACCTGCATCCCGCAGCTGTGAAATAGCATAATGTCTGACCAGATCATTGTCTTCTACAACCAAAATGGTTTGTGTGGAATGATGTACTGTTGTCGGAGAATCAATCTGCTGCAAAACGGGTGCTGGCGACACCATTTCATTATGAGGAAGAAACAACTGGAATCGTGTTCCCCGACCGGGCTCAGACTGTACCTGGATATGACCGCCAGACTGTTTGATGAAACCAAATACCATGCTTAATCCCAGACCACTGCCTTTTCCTGCGGGCTTTGTGGTGAAAAAAGGTTCAAATACCTTGTCCAGCAAATCCTGAGAAATACCTTCGCCATTATCCATGACATCAATTTTGACGTATTCACCTGCCTCAAGTTCGTTTGGTGAGGTTTGTTGATGGTTGAGCAGGGTAAATCGTTCAGTGCTGATCATTAGTTTGCCACCCTCAGGCATGGCATCCCGAGCATTAATGGTCAGATTTAATAAACTGCTCTCCAGTTGAACGGGATCAATCATAACTGGCCAGATATCGCTATTAAGGTTCAGATCCAATTCGTATTTTTGGCCTAAAGAGCTTCGTAATAAAGCCTCAATATTACGTATCAACATGTTGATATTAACTGCTTCTGGGGATAATGGCTGGCGTCTGGCAAAAGCCAGTAGATTACTGGTTAAGCGCGCACCTCGATCGGCGGCACTGCTGATAAGTTTTGCCAGAGGCTGCAAAGCGGGTTTATCGGTCAGCTCATCGATCAATATCTCGGTATTCCCGGTAATAACGGTCAATAAGTTATTAAAATCATGGGCAATCCCCCCGGTTAACTGCCCAATGGCTTCCATCCGCTGTGCCAATTGTAATTGTTTCTGTAAATGCCTTTCTTCAGTAATATCGCGCTCAACTGAAACCCAGTGGGTATACCAGCCAGCAGTCAGGCCAATGGGAACACTGTTCAGCTCCAGCACGATTTCACGACCACTTTTATGGTACTGGGTTAATTGAGCGCGAAATGGCTGCCAGGTACTGTAAGCCGCTTTTATTTTTTGAAGTTCTTTTTTTTCGGTTTTTGGGCCATGCAAAATTTTCAGGCTTTTGCCGATAACTTCCTGACGGCTGTAACCGGTTATCCGTTCAAATGCATTGTTCACAAAAACGATATTTGCCATTTCTTGGGCAAAACGTGAGGCTTCAGTAATAATCACCACATCGTTAAGTTGTGATACCGCACTTCTTAATAACTTTAGTTCTTCAGCTTCCCGACGTTGTCGAGTAATATCGCGCAGATATACAGTAAGACCTTTTGTTGAAGGGTAAATCCTGATATCCAGCCATAACTGTTTTGCTTCGTACAGATGTTCAAAGGACATCACCTGTTGCTGCAAGAGTGCCAATGACAATTTTTTTACCAGCGAACCGCCTGGGTCAATATCAGTATTTTCGATACCTTTGTGATCCAGCAATTGTGAATGGGGAATATTAAATAAAGCCACCGCCTGATTATTCACATAGTTAAACTGCAAATCAGTACTTAAGGTGAAAAAGGCATCGGTGATACTGTCCAGCGTGTTCTGCAGTTGCTGTGATAGGGCTTCACTCTGTTGTTGCAATAGTTTGGTTTGATGGATATTGATACTCGATCCGTACCATTTTGTGATTTTTCCCTGTTCATTGCGAATCGCACTGGCTTGAGCCAGAAACCACATATATTCATCATCAAACCGCCGCAATCGAAACTCATCAGAATAGGCAATACCTGTTCTCATTGATTGAGACCATCGTTCACGCGCTGCAGTCTGATCATCCGGGTGCACCAGTTCAAACCAGTTGTTGAGAATATAGGATTCTGGTTTGCCAAAAAATTCAATGGCAAAACGGGAAACTGAGTCAAGCATCCCTTCCGCTGTCACCGTCCACATAAACTGGAGCGTTGTTTCAGCCATATAGTGAGAACGCCGCTGTTCTTCGATAAGATTGGCTTCTACCAGTTTACGATCATGCACATCCTGGATGACACCCTGCACCTGAAAAGGTAAATGCTGGTCTGGATAGGCCATTATTCGGAGCCGTCCAGGGTCGTTCTTAAGGGCGAGTGAGAATTCACCATCAAGCGGATGTTTAGAGTTCAGCGTGGCATTTATCGCCTGATTCAACGCTGCTTGTTGATTATCTTTAAACAGGTAAACAAATTGCTTCTGTGAAAGCTGGCAGGGGTATTTTTGATTTAACAGAATGGCTGCTTCTGCGCTTAGTTGGATAAGTCCCGTTTTATCCAGCTGCCAATAACCCAGTTTCGCGATGTCTGCAGCAAGTTTGAGTTGTTGTTGATTTTTAGTCTGTTGTTGGTGTGAACGAATGGTATAGCGACTAAGTAGAAAAATCGCCATTAATGCCAATGATGCCAACGTCCGGTTTGCGACAAACTGAGTTTGTAAAATGGTCTGCTGACCCTCCGGCATGATCACTATGCCCCACCAGACGAATAGTAAACTGAGCAAAAACGTTATGCTTAATCGGCGGAGACTGCCGCCAGCATTAGCCAGCATAAGGATGGGGGCATATAGAATACCGTGCGCAAAACCCGGGGCCGTGAAACGATCCGCAAATAACACCAGAATCAACAAAAGAAAAAGCAGTCCATCAAATATCGAACTGTTTAAAAAACGGCTAAGATTCTGACTCATAAAATAGATGACTCCAGTCATCCAGCGCTGGGTGATGAAAAAGCAATTAATCTACGAATATACGTTAATAACGTTCAACGTCACATGTTTTATGGTCTGTTTATTATTCATCACTACCACTGGAGTGAGCTGAAAAAGCATAAATTAAGGTAACGATGAGTGAAGTTTGTGAGATACATCCAAGTACTTCAACCCTATTGGGCTAACGCTCAAAAACACTCCAGACGTTTTTGTAGTTATTCTAAACAAGCCAAAAGCAAAGCAGAAAGTCTTATGGAAAGATTTTTTCTTCTGTAACAATTCTATCCATCGGCACATCATGTGGCTGAGCTTCAATGCTGTCGAGCAACATCCATTGGAAACCAATACCAATACTGAACGGTTTTACAGGTTTGGCAAGAGTACGATCATAAAAGCCACCCCCATTACCTAAGCGATGTAAATCAGTATCAAATCCAACCAATGGAATGATCAGTACGTCTGGCTCCACGATGGCGGTATTTTGAGGCACCGGAATGTCCCAGACTTCAGCCTGCATAATGGATTCCGGACGCCATTGCCGAAATTCTAAAGCCTCTTTAGTGCCAATAATCTTTGGCAAGGCGGCTTGCCACCCTTGCTCGATAAGACCACAAATGAAATCCCGGCAATCTATTTCACCGCGAACCGGCCAGTAAAAGCCAATTGTGCCCTTGGGCAAGGGGTCAATAATTGTCTGTAAGTTATCAAATAAAGCTACCTGATGAATCAGGCGAAGATCATTGGCAATGTCTAAACGCTGTTGCGTTAACCGATAGCGTTGTTTATTGCGCCATTCTTGCCAGGTAGTCATGCAGATTCCGGTATTTCCAACAATTCCTGCAGTCTGTCCTTATTGAATACCACATCGGCGAGTGTGTAATCGTCCAGTACGTTCAGGAAGGCGGCCTGAGCTTTATGAAGAGCATTTCTCAAAATGCAGGCAGGTTGAATCGGACAAGCGATTTCATCACCGAAACAGGGAAGTAATTGCAGGTTTTCAGTTTTCCGTACCAGTTTTCCTATACCGATATCATTGATTGGTAAAGCCAGTTTCAAGCCACCCCCACGACCTCGATGGCTCACAATATAACCATGCTGAACCAGCGTTTGAGCGACTTTTGCAAGGTGATTGGATGAAATGCCGAATCGTGTCGCCGCATCCTGAATAGTTGCAGCTTGCTTACCATGATGTATTGCAAGATAGACCAGTAATCGAAGCGCATAATCGGTATGCGTTGTAAGTTGCATTATTCGTTGACTCCTAAAAGGTGGACCAATACTATGTGTTTTTAAATAGGTATGTAAAATGCCTGTTTAGCTAATAGGAGTTTGGCAATGAAGCCTGAAACTTTCGATATTATTCGTCAAACCGTGCCTTTACTGGAGCAGCATGGCGAACAATTAGCAGACTGTTTTTACAAAAATATGTTCCGTAATAATCCGGAAGTAAACGTTTTTTTCAATCCAGCACATCAACAATCAGGTGCCCAGCAACACGCTTTGGCTACCACCATCTGTGCGTATGCCCGGCACATTGATAACCCCAGCGAATTGCGACAAGCGTTCGAGGTTATTTTTCATAAACATGTTTCTCTGGGGATAAAACCTGAGCATTACCCCATCGTAGGAAATAATTTGTTATTAACGCTGCGTGAAGTTCTCGGCGAAGCGGCACCTGCTAAGGTGATTGAGAGCTGGACAGAGGCTTATGGTGTGTTAGCCGGTATTTTTATCGACAGAGAAGATGATTTATATCAGCAACAGCAGAGCAAACATGGCTGGAATGGATTTAAGGCTTTCACCCTGATTCGACGTCACTCAGAAAGCAGCAACATTACTTCTTTCTATCTGCGACCGACTGATAATAAGCCGTTAAAGGCTTATCTGCCGGGGCAATATATTACGCTGAAAGTTCAACTGGCCGACGGTAGCCAGACGATGCGGAATTATAGTTTGTCTTCTGCTCCGAGAGAAGATTACTTTCGAATCAGCGTCAAAAAACATGCTGGTGAGTTACCAGATCATCCTGGCGGGGTAGTCTCAAACAGACTGCATGATAACGTGCAGGTAGGTGAACAACTGCTGCTGGCACCCCCTATTGGAAATTTCATATTAAGGCTGCCCGAAGCGGTCAATAGGCCATTGGTGTTTATTGCTGGTGGAGTGGGAATAACGCCTTTACTTGCAATGCTGCACTCTGGCTTAGCCCATGAACCAGAGCGCTCATTTACTTTGATTCAATTAGCCAGAAACAATAACGTTCTTCCATTTTATGAAGAACTCTCAGTGCTAGCGCATACCTATCCAAATTTCCAATGGCACATTCGTTTAAGCCAATCTACCGGCTTTCAATCCCAGTATTTGATCGACAGTGAAGGCTATATAGACAAAGCGTTGCTGGAGCGCTTAGTACCAGAGCCTGAAGCGAATTATTACCTGTGCGGTCCTGCCGCAATGATACAAACCACAATGACCATATTAAAAGAGCGTGGCGTTGATAGTTCATCAATAGCTGCAGAATTTTTCGGGCCTTCCCAATCCTTAACAGACTGAAACCCTGATATTTATTCAGTAGGTATCCGCTTTAATGGTAATGAAGCCTCTAAGCGGGATTATTAATCCAACATAGAACATGACCAAGCAATGAAGCTATCCGACAGGCTGCAAAGATGGCAGCACCGTTTATTACAAACTCACCCAAAACTTAAAGAAAAACTAAATGCCAGTTTAGGAGCATTTACGGCAATTTGGCTGCTGATGACCCTCATCAGTCAATTACAAATGACAATGGAAATGGAGTTGCTGGTGCTTGCATCAATGGGCGCCTCTACATTCTTATTATTTGTAGTGCCGCATAGTCCAATGGCTCAACCCTGGCCGTTAATGGCAGGTCATTTGACCGCAGCTGTAATGGGAGTGAGTTGTAAATATTGGATAGCTGAGCCGGTGTTGGCCACTGCCACAGCGGTGGGCTTGTCGGTGTTTTTAATGCATTTTCTGCATGCCCTTCATCCGCCCGCTGCCGCTACAGCCATGATTGCGGTTATCGGCATACCGGAGCACAGCAGCATTGCATGGTTTTTTGTTTATGCTGTTGTCACCATTAACGCTGGCAGCCTGCTTATTTTGTCTTTACTGATTAATAATCTGTTGCCAGGCCGTCATTATCCGCACCGTGATAACCATCATAAACACCATGATCAATTCATAAAGCAGAAAGATAAGACAACGCTATTAAATGAAGAGGATTTTCACTGGGCGCTTTCCCAAATGGAGGCCGTTATTGATGTCTCAGAAACAGACCTAGTTGATTTATATGAGTTTGCTTCAGAGCACGCAGAGAAAAGACATTTAAAACAGAAAATGAATAATTAATTTTATTCAGTTTGATTTAAGTTTGGTTTTGTAAAGTGGGCACACCTTAATCGGAAAGGAGTACCAAAAATGAAAAACTTAAATAAACTTACTTTAGTTACATTCCTTGCGTCAGCGTTCACATTCTCTGCAGCGAACGTTATGGCAGATGATGATATGGCTACTATGCAGATGCAAGCGGAAAAATTCGGTTTAATAAGTGCTGACGAAGCTAAAAATATCGCACTGAAAGAAAAGTCTGGCGTGGTTACTGATATTGAGTTAGATGATATTGATAACGGCGGTGGTTGGGAATACGAAGTCGAAGTTGTTCAGGAAGATGGTACTGAATGGGATATTGATGTTCATGCCAAAACCGGTGAGCTCCGTAAAGTAGACCGTGACTAATAGGGTTTTATCCTAGCGTAAAAAGCAGCGGCTCGCCTTTGGCGGGCCGTTTTTTTGTAAAAGCTAAAAATTAATTTTAAGCATTCAGTTTGATTTAATTTTTATTGAATACCATTGATTAATATAAATTAAAAAGAGGAAAAAAATGAAAAAATTCATACTGATTACGTTAGCTGGCTCTGCTTTAAACTTTCCAGTTTTAGCAGACGATATAAATGAGATGAATGCAAAAAGTGAACAGTTAGGTTTGATTGGTGTTGATGAAGCAAAATCAATTGCGTTAGAAGCCAAACCAGGCATCATTGATGATATTGATTTGGATAATCGCTCTTTTGTTGGAGGCTGGGACTATGAAATTGAAGTGCTAGGTAAAGATGGCAAGGAATGGGGTGTTTATATCAATGCAGAAACCGGTGAGGTCAGAAAAGTCAGTCGAGATTGGGACTTGTTCTAAAGGATTTTTAGGGCTTTTTGATCTTTGATCTCCGCCTCTGTTGTGAGCTGAAAAAGCGCCACTTATGTCCACGGATGGACTGTATGCCGGCGCGCCAGGGAGGTGCGCGCCGGTCTGCGTTGCTCGTTACTTATTTAGAATAACTACAAAAACGTCAGGACAGCAATGTTCCAGACATTGCTTTTGCATACACTCCATCCATGGAGATAAACGTTTTTGAGCGCAAGCCCCAATGGGGTGAGATACATGGATGTATCTCACAAAAGACGCTCCTCGTGCCTTGATTGACGCTTTTTCAGCTCACAACAGAGGCGGAGATCAAAGATCAACATGTCCCAGGAAATCCGCCAAGGCGGATTCCTTAAACAATTAACGGCAGTCGTACTTCCACTTTCAATCCACCCATCGCAGATCGACTGAACAACATTTCGCCGCTATAACTTTCCACGATGTCAGACACTATGGCTAAGCCAAGCCCACTGCCAGGTACCGACTCATCTGCCCTGAAGCCTCGTTGTGGTAATTGTGACAATTTATTTTCATCACAGCCCTGACCATCATCTTCAACCACAAAATAACAATAATGGTTTTGATAAACAGTGATGTTGACGCGTTTACGGCACCATTTACAGGCATTTTCCAGTAAGTTACCCAGCATCTCCAGCAAATCTTCACGATCACCAAAAAACAGTAAATCGGGTTCAATTTCCCAGTCGATAACCGGTGATTTATCTCGATAAAGTAACTGTAAAGTCCGGCTCAGCTCGGCTATTTCATGTTCCAGATCGACTTTTTGACCCGGCATCGGCGAACCTAATAAACGGGCACGTTTTAATTCTCTTTCGATGGTTTGCCCCATGTCACGGCTGACCTGATGTAATGCCTTTTGCGTATTCGGAAGCGTTTTCAGTTCAGCACTTTCGGCGGTTTGATTCAAGAGCGTCAGACGTGTTTTTAGAGCATGTGCCAGATTACCTAACGCGGCACGTGAGCGCTGCGTTTTACGCGTCATGGTGACTAATAGACGATTCAGCTCTTGTATCATGGGCTGAATTTCATCAGGCCCTTGAGTTTCAATTTTTTCCGTTTCACCTCTGCGTAATCTTGAGAGTTGTTGCTGGAGACGCTGTAAAGGCTGTAATGCTTTGCCAACGATCAACCACTGAATTATCAGCAATACAATCAGACCAATACCTGATACCAGTGAATACAGCATCTGGAAATGCAATATATCTTCATCCAGTTCACTGATATTTTGCCCCACCATAATAGTCAGGCTTTGTCCTTGCTTGAAATAGCCACGCTGCAGGCTGAATAGTCTTTCATCATTCGGGCCATCGATTAATGTTTGGCGCTTCTGTCCACTGGCAAGCTGTTCGATGGTTAATGATTCATCCCATAAAGATCGCGACTGTTTACAGGTTTGTTCAGTACATACTACGTAGTAATGACCAGAAAAAGGTCGTTGATACAAACTGCTGAGACGAAGCGAGCTGAGGTCGAATGAACCGTCAGGATTAATTTCGACGCTGGCCAGTAGCCCTTCAGTTTCGCTTTCCAGCCGTTCCAGAAGTTGTGTTTCAGTAACACGTTCAATAACCAGCGTTATAAGTGCCCATTGCAGCAAAATTAACAGGCTGAGAGTAAACGTCAGACCAATCGACAGTCGGCGTTTTAGTGAGCTCATACCGATCCGAAAATATAGCCTTGCCCACGACGGGTTTGAATCAAATCTGTGCCTACCTTCTGACGTAGTCGGTTGACATAAACTTCAATAACATTGCTATCTCTATCACTGTCATATTCATAGACATGTTCTGTCAGTCGGCTTTTTGAAATCACCTGTCCTGGATGTAGCATAAAGTAACGTAGCAGTCGGAATTCCGTCCCAGTTAAATTAAAAAAACGGCCATCTTTTAATTTAACGGACTGGGCATCTTCATCAAGCAATAATCCGGCAACCTGTAATGGTCCTCCGCTGGTACCTGAGCTACGCTTGAGCACCGCACTGATCCGAGCCAATAACTCTTCTGTCTGAAACGGCTTAGCAACGTAATCATCAGCGCCCGCTTTAAACCCCTGCACTTTTTCTTCCCAGCTGCCTCTTGCAGTGAGAATAACCACGGGAACATGATTATTACGATTACGCCAGTTTTGCAGTACTTCCATCCCGGATCGTTTGGGTAACCCCAGATCCAGAACAATCAGATCATAGGGTTCAATATCACCCAGGGCTTCAGCATCAATACCATCGACAGACAAATCAACGGCATAGCCTGCTTGTGATAAGGCATTCTGTAGCGTTGGGCCCATCTGCACATCATCTTCAACGAGCAATATCCGCATGTTTAATCGTCCAGTTCGAGTTCGAGCAAGTCACCATTTGTTGCATCAAATTCAAGTTCCCAAACCCGTCCCTGATCATCCAGTATTTCAATTTCGTAAACCAGCAAACTGTCATCCCGCTCAAGCTCCGTATCAATAACTTCGCCTTTACGATAGTTATTGGCGGTTTCAAGAATGCTTTCTAATGGCAGAATCTTTCCGGACTCACGCAGCATTCGTGCTTCAGAGTGACTGACATCTTTAGCCATCACCGGGCTTGCGAGAAGCCCTGAAACAAGCGTCAAGCCTATTAAATGAAGTACTAAAGAAAATGAACGTTGCATAATTTTCCCAAAAAAGTCTTTATGGTTAATCCGTATGGTATCGAATCAGCCTTAATTTAAGCTTAACTGCTTTCATCTGTTAGGGCTTGTTGAACTTTCATCTCCACCACTGCTGGAGGCTATTTTTGTGTCCTACAAGGCGGAAAGCACGCCATGTAGCTTTCCTACATAAGTGTTTGACAACGCAGGCGGTCGCAAAAATAGTCCCAGCCCTTCGGGTGGTGACTGAAAAAGCGCCACCCTGCGTTGCTCGTCGCTTATTTAGAACAACTAAAAGGCGCTCCTCGTGCCTTGATTGACGCTTTTTCAGCTCACAACAGAGGCGTAGATGAAAGATCAACAAGCCCTAGTAACTTACCCCTGCTGGAAACGTTTAATCATATCGCTCATATGATGTGATTGAGTTGAAAGACCATTGGCAGCGTTATCGGCTATCTCAGCACCATGTGTTACCTGAGCTGCACTTTCATTCACCTGCACGATATTTCGGTTTATATCCTCACTGACACTGCTTTGCTCCTCAACTGCAGTGGCTATCTGCGTATTTAATTCATTGATATTGCTGACTTCATTAGCGATGGTTTCCAGCGCCTGAATCGAGGATTTAACATGGAGCTCACTGGTTTCACTGGTTTGCTGGCTTTGTTCCATAACTACAACTGCCTGTTTTACAGCGCCATTAAGTTTGCCGATTAAATCCTGAATTTGCTGGGTAGAAAGTTGCGTTTTGCTGGCCAGTGAGCGGACCTCTTCAGCAACGACAGCAAATCCGCGCCCATGTTCTCCAGCCCGGGCTGCTTCGATGGCGGCATTCAATGCCAGCAAATTGGTTTGATCAGCAATACTGGTAATGACCTCAATTATCTGACCGATATTACGAGTGTCTTTATCCAGCTGAGCAACCACGGAAGAAATATTACCAATGGCTGTACTCAGATCGCTTAACGAGTTCACCGCTTTAGAGGCACTGCTTACGCCATTTTTGGAGAGTTCATCTGTTTCGCGAGCTTTGGTGGCAGCATAGGCGGCATTATTGGCTACTTCCTGAATACTGGCTGTCATTTCAGTCATTGCGGTGGCGACTTCTTCCATGCGCATGGATTGCTGGCGAATAGCTGTTTGTATGTCAGTCACTGAACGGGCGCTTTCATCCGCTTCATGTTCAATACTGGATGCGGAATCGCGGATCCGACCCAAGGTCGTTCCAAGCCGGCCACGTAAGAATTCGGTAGGTAGTTGAATTTGGCCAATCTCGTCTAAACGACCGGTATAGATTAATGCCATCAGTGGATTATCTATCTCCTGTCGAGCCTTTTCTGCAGCTTGCTTTAAAGGTGAAAAAGCCCAGATGGACAATATAAAAAATACCGATAAGGCAATGATTAAAACGGCGGTCATGGCATAAACAGGAGAGGTGCTAAATAATAAACCTGCTACAACAATAGCGCTCAACAAGGCCAGGGTATGCGCGAGCATAAAACGTGTTTTCAGGTCCATCCTTGCCAGGAAGCTGCCATCGCGAGCTGAACTGCCATTATTAACTCGTTGGTAAACTCTTTCAGCCCTGGCAACACGTTCTCGACTCGGTTTGGTGCGAACCGATTCATAGCCGGTGACATCACCGTTTTCAATAACCGGGCTTACATAGCCATCCACCCAGTAATGATCGCCATTTTTGACACGATTTTTAATAATACCCATCCAATGATGATTGGATTTCATTGCTTTCCATAAATCATCAAATGCTGCCGGGGGCATTTCCGGATGTCGAATGACATTATGATTTTTGTTTAATAACTCATCGGATTCAAAACCGCTGATTTTCTGAAAGGTGTCGTTAAAACTGGTAATAATGCCTTTTAGACTGGTGGTAGATATGATTTCTTCCCCTTCGGGGAAAGTAACCTCGTTATTGGTAATAGGTAGGTTTTTCTTCATGATCTTGACCCCCTGTGGCCTGATTCTTTTATTTTTGCTCAGCACTTAATGCGAACTGCCGTTTTTTTACTTTTATTGTTATCGGCATTTTTATTGTGGACTTTAAATGAACAGAGGTGAATGGTTTTGTTAATTCATTAAAAATTTTAAATTCTTTATCAGAGCAAAAAATAAGCTGAAAAATCAGCAATTACCTTATACAAATCATTTTATTTTTCAGCTATGGTAGAGGTATAAACCCGGAAGAATAGAGGAGAAATACCGTCTATGACTGAATCCACTTCAAAAGTGCCTCACGTAAAGTTAAGTGAAGAGCGACAAAGTCAAACGCAAACGGTTTCCCCGCCCGCTATTTTAAAAGAGGCAGCTGATCTTGCCGGTGTCAGTTTCAATGGCGATCAGCCCTGGGACATTCAGGTGTTTGATTCAAGAGTCTATCGGCGGATTTTAACTCAGGGGTCTCTCGGTTTTGGTGAAAGCTACATGGATAACATGTGGGAAAGTCATCAACTGGATGAGTTATTCCATCGATTGCTTAATGTTGATATTGAAAAACATCTGGGTAGTGTCGCCAAATTTCGCCTGTATTTTGAAATCTTTCGCCAGAACCTGTTCAATCGCCAAACCAGCAAACGGGCTTATGAAGTAGGCAAAAAACATTACGACACCGGTAATGATATTTTTCAGGCGATGCTCGACCCTACAATGAGCTATTCCTGTGGATACTGGGCAGAGGCGGATAATCTGGCTCAGGCCCAAAAGCATAAGTTGGATTTAATCTGCAGAAAACTCATGCTTCAACCCGGTGAGCGGGTGCTTGAAATTGGCTGTGGCTGGGGCAGCTTTGCTCAATATGCTGCAGAGAATTACGGCGTAGAAGTTCATGGCATTACTATTTCAAAAGAGCAGCAAACCCTGGCCCAGGAGCGTTGTGCCGGTTTGCCTGTGACCATTGAGTTGATGGATTATCGCGATCTGCAGGGTCAATTCGACAAAATTGTTTCAATCGGCATGTTCGAGCATGTTGGACCCAAAAATTATCCTGTCTATTTTGACAGTGCTATGAAATTGCTCAAACCGGAAGGACTGTTCCTACTGCATACCATCGGCATTCATGCCACTTCGTTGAAAGTGGATCCATGGATTGATAAATACATCTTTCGTAATGGCAAATTACCTTCGGCAGAAGAACTGGCATCAGTACTTAACAGCCGTTTTGTCATTGAGGACTGGCATAATTTCGGCACCGATTATGACAAGACCCTGATGGCTTGGTGGGAAAATTTCGATAAAGCCTGGCCCGATTTATCCACCCATTATGATGAAAGGTTTTACCGTATGTGGAAGTATTATTTGCATAGCTGTGCCGGTTTCTTTCGCTCTAAACAAGGCCAGTTGTGGCAATTAGTATTAAGTAAACGGGGGCGTGAAGGTGAGTACCGCTCTCTGAGATAAGTTACATCGTAAGTTTTGTTTATCGATATAAACGATTAATGTAATTGGTATTATTTGTTTTACCGATTTGTCTGTATAGCCTATAGTCATTGAAAACTCACAAAGATGAGTTTTATTTAATGCCCTCAAGGAGGCGAACATGGCAGACAAACAAAAACTCACCACAATTGGTGGTGCACCGGTTGTAGATAACCAGAACAGCATGACAGCTGGTCCTCGTGGCCCGTTACTAATGCAGGATGTCTGGTTTCTGGAAAAAATGGCTCACTTTGACCGTGAGGTGATTCCAGAGCGACGGATGCACGCTAAAGGTTCGGGTGCTTTTGGCACGTTTACTGTAACCAACGATATAACCCAATATACCCGTGCAAAAATCTTTTCTGAAGTTGGTAAAAAAACGGAATTATTTGCCCGTTTCTCAACTGTTGCCGGTGAAAGAGGTGCTGCAGACGCAGAGCGGGATATTCGTGGTTTTGCCGTTAAGTTCTATACCGAAGAGGGTAATTGGGACATGGTCGGTAATAATACGCCGGTGTTTTTCCTGCGTGATCCGTTGAAGTTTCCGGATTTGAATCATGCCGTTAAACGGGATCCCAAGACCAACATGCGCAGCGCGCAGAACAACTGGGATTTCTGGACATTATTGCCAGAAGCATTACATCAGGTCACGATTGTGATGAGTGATCGCGGTCTGCCGAAAAGTTACCGGCATATGCATGGCTTTGGCAGTCATACCTATAGTTTTATCAATGCCAATAACGAACGCTTTTGGGTGAAATTTCACTTCAAATGCATGCAGGGTATTGAAAACCTGACTGATGAAGAGGCGGCCAGAGTTGTCGGCGAAGATCGTGAAAGTCATCAAAAGGATTTATTAGAAGCAATTGATCGCGCTGATTATCCCCGCTGGGAATTAAAAGTGCAGGTTATGCCTGAAAAAGATGCGGATACCTATCATGTGCATCCGTTTGATCTGACGAAAGTCTGGCCACATAAAGATTATCCATTGATCGATGTGGGCGTAATGGAGCTTAATCGTAACCCAGAGAACTACCATGCAGATGTAGAGCAATCAGCGTTTACACCGGCTAACGTTGTGCCTGGAATTAGCTTTTCGCCAGATAAAATGTTGCATGGGCGGTTGTTTTCTTATGGTGATGCCCATAGATATAGGTTAGGGGTTAATCATCATCAGATACCGGTGAATACACCTAGATGTCCCTATCACAGTTATCATCGGGATGGGGCAATGCGAGTTGATGGTAATTACGGAAGTACCAAAGGTTATGAACCTAATAGCTATGGAGAATGGCAGGAACAACCTGATTTCAGTGAACCACCGTTAGCCATCAATGGCGCTGCAGATCATTGGAACTTTAGGGAAGATGATGATGACTACTATTCACAACCCGGTAATTTGTTCCGCTTGATGACGCCAGAGAAACAGCAGGTGCTGTTTGAAAATACTGCTCGGGCAATTGATGGTGCTGATGACGAAGTTAAAAAACGTCATATTCGCAATTGTCTGAAAGCGGATCCTGCCTACGGTAAAGGTGTGGCGGATGCGATTGGTATTTCGTTGAACGATGTGAACTAAACAAATATGGATCAGGGTCGCCGTGATGTCACGGCAGACTTCGAATTTTATCAGGAGGTAAATGTATGAGTTCGATTGATATTGGTATTAATAAGAAAGACAGAGAAAAGGTCGCCGAAGGTTTGAAAAAACTATTGGCAGATACTTATACCTTGTATTTGCAAACCCATAATTTCCATTGGAATGTTACGGGCCCACGCTTTCGTGACCTGCACTTGATGTTTGAAGAACACTACGTCGAGTTGGCTACAGCTGTCGATGATATTGCGGAACGAATCAGAACACTGGGTGTCTCAGCTCCAGGAACTTATAAAGCGTTTGCTGATTTAAGTTCGATCAAGGAAAAAGACGGTGTACCGGATGCAATGGAAATGACCGAAATTCTGACGCATAACCATGAATTAGTGGTGAAAACCTGCCGTGAAGTATTGAAACTGGCAGAAGCAGCAGATGATGAGTCTTCTTCAGCATTAGCATCTGACCGTATGCGGATCCATGAAAAAACGGCCTGGATGTTACGGGCAATGACACAGTAGCAAAACTAAGTTTCTCTCTCATATTAAGACCGCCTTCGGGCGGTCTCTTTTTGTCTGCAATATGAGGTTCTTTAGCTAATTACGGAATGCTCTTGGAGGTGAGTACTATCATCTTGTCTATCTGCATATCTTCCATACTGTAGGCAATACCGCCAGTACCATGACCTGAATGTTTAAGACCTGCAAAGGGCATCCAGTCCACGCGAAACGCTGTATGTTCATTAATCATTACAGCAGAAGCATCAAGCCTTTCTGCAACATACATGGCATTATCAATATTCTGGCTATAAACCGACGCCTGAAAAGCAAAATCAAGACTATTGGCCTCAGCAATCGCTTGATCCACATTCTGATAAGGATAAACACAGACCACCGGTCCGAAAATTTCGCTTTTTGAGACTTTGGCATCTGCTGGCGGATCAAATAATACAGTCGTGGCATAACAGTTATTTGCCATAGATTCACCGCCGGATAATAATTCTGCGCCCTGGCTTACTGCTTCCTGTACCCAGTCATTCACCCGGGTCACTTCACTGTTACGGATTAATGGCCCAATTTCCGTTTGATCAGATAATGGGTCGCCAATCTGCATTTTATTGCCTGCCGCTGCCAGTTTTTCAGCCAGCTCACGTGCAATCGAATGATGAGCAAAAATACGTTGAACCGACACACACACCTGACCGGCATGGTAAAAGCTGCCTTTGGCCAAACCAGGAATAGCTGCATCAATATCGGCTTTTTCATCGACAATAACCGGTGCCACGCCACCATGTTCCAATGCACAACGGGTTCCAGCCGCCAGTTTGGAACGTAAATACCAGCCTACTTTGGCACTGCCGATAAACGTTAAAAAAGCTACCCGGTGATCAGTGGCGAGTTGCTCCGCAACCTGATGATTTTCTGTCAGTAAAGCCTGGCACCATTCAGCAGGTAAACCGGCCTTATGGAAGATTTCGACCAGACGAAAACAGGATAATGGAGTGTTTTCAGCCGGTTTGACAATTACCGGACATCCCGCCGCAATTGCCGGTCCCACCTGGTGAGCAATCAGATTTAACGGATGATTAAAAGCACTGATGGCAACCACAACACCAATTGGCTCTTTGTGCAGCATGGTTAAGCGATGCTGTGAAGCCGGATTAACGCCCATCGGAACCGGGTGTGAAGTTTGATGACGCAAGGTGTCCATACAATGCCGAATGCTATCGATACAACGCACCATTTCGACTTTGGAATCAATTAACGGCTTGCCGCCTTCTTCGGCAGCGCCTTTGGCCAGCTCATCAGATTGTTGCTGCATTAATTCAAGCGATTTTTCCAAAATAGCCAGACGCTGAGGAACAGAAAGCCATTTGCTTCTATCGGTAAATAAACTATGGGCTGTTTGCAGAGCGGTTTCGACGGCATCACTATCTGCTACATCAGCAGTAGCGATAAGTTGATCATTGAATGGATTGGTCACATCAATCTGTGCCCATTGTTTGGCTGCTACGCCGGGTAATTTCAGGGCGAAATGAGGTGCGCTAGACATAAAGCTTCCTTATAGAATGCAGATTTTTTGTTTCAACCCCTCATTGAGTATTGAGTGGTTGAGGGAATAATCAATGGCAACATCAATCAAATGTACACCAGGGGTATTGAGGGATTCGCGCAGCATTTTATCGAACTCAATGTAGCTGGAAGGCCGATGGCCGATGGCGCCATAACTGTCAGCATATTTAACAAAATCAGGGTTATCAAAGCTTAAACCAAAGTCCTTAAATCCCATGCCTTGCTGTTTCCATTTGATCATGCCGTAGGCATTATCGTTCAAAATAATCACCACCAGATCCAGCTTGAGACGAACAGCGGTTTCCATTTCCTGCGAATTCATCATAAAGCCACCATCGCCACAGACCGCAACCACTTTACGCTCGGGGTTTATCAGTTTGGCCAGCATTGCTGTGGGTAAGCCAGCGCCCATTGTTGCCAGCGCGTTATCCAATAATAGGGTGTTATTCTCATAACATTGGTAATTACGGGCAAACCAGATTTTGTATAGTCCATTGTCCAGCGCCAGGATATCTTTTTCACCAAGTGCTGCACGAATGGTGGTAACTGCGCTTTGCGGTAAAATTGGAAAACGATCATCATCACTGTAGAGCCCAAGGCGCTGCTGAACTTCCTGTTTAACACGATAGAAATACGAGAAATCCCAGTTTGACTGGGGTGACAAGGCATCTGATAAACGATTGATGGAGGTGGCAAGATCGCCGATAACATCCAGCTGTGGGAAATACACTGGATCAACTTCTGCTGGCTGGAAATTAATATGAATAACCGGTGCCCCACCATCTTTCATAAAGAAAGGGGGCTTTTCAACCACATCATGACCGACATTGATGATCAAATCTGCCCGTTCGATGGCACAGTGCAGATAATCGGATTCGGACAATGCTGCTGTACCGAGATAGCTATCATGACGTTCATCAATTACCCCTTTACCGAGTTGAGTATTGAAAAAAGGAATCCCGGTTTTTTCGACAAAGCGGGTTAATGCTTTGCTGGCACGTTTCCGGTTTGCCCCGGCACCAATCAATAACAGCGGCATATTGGCCTTACGAATCATTTCCAGCGCATCTTTTATCGCCGTGTTATCAGCATCCGGGCGCCGAATATTTTCCACCACATAAATTCGGTCCTGAACTTCTTCAGCGGCAATATCTTCAGGTAATTCGATATGCACCGCACCGGGACGTTCCTGAACCGCAAGACGGCAGGCCTCCCGCACCACGGCGCCAATTGTATTTCCATGCACCACCTGCTTGGTGAACTTGGTAATTGGCCGCATCATATTAACGATGTCGACAATCTGAAAGAGTGCCTGTTTACTGGCCTTAATCGGTTTTTGACCGGTAATAATCAACATCGGCATGCCACCCAACTGGGCATAAGCGGCTGGCGTGATGAGATTGGTGGCGCCAGGTCCCAGGGTAGACAGACAAACACCGGGTTTGCCGGTTAAACGTCCATAATTAGCCGCCATAAATCCTGCGCCTTGCTCATGGCGGGTAATAATCAGTTTGATGGATGAATGTTGTAATGAATCAAGGAAATCGAGGTTTTCTTCGCCAGGGATACCAAAAATATATTCGACCCCTTCGTTTTCTAACGCTTTAACCAGTAGATCAGATGTTTTCATGGAGTATTCCTAGGTCCTCTGGGATGGCGGAGCAATCATTGCGTCGTTGCTTGGTTGTACCATAAATAATCGAGGCATCACAGCCCTTACTGTGTGAGGACAGCTATTTCTACCCTTCGGTTGCGTGCTCGACCTGATTCAGTGTCATTTTCTGTAAGCGGACGTGTATCAGCATAGCCTTCAACACGAAAACGTTCGGCTTGATATTGTGGATAGCGAAGCAATTCATGTACAACGGAAGTGGCCCGAGAACCGGATAACTCCCAGTTGGAACGATATTGTGATGTACTCAATGGACGATCATCAGTATGCCCTGAAACGACCAGAGGATCCTCAATATTTGCCAGGGCATCTGCAATAGTCTTCAAAACAGGAACAAAGGCCGGTTTTATTGAGGCCAGACCGGAAGGAAAGGAGGCTTGCTCATCAATAGTGATGACCACCCGGTCCTCTCGCGTTTCGACCTGTAGTAGTCCCTCATCAATTTGTTGCTTTAAAGCTTGTTTGATTTCCATCAATTGCCGTTGTTGTTTGGCTTGCAAATATAAATTGAGATCAGAGGTTTCAAGGATAGGGTTATTAGGATCAGCATCCTGTCGGACTTCCTGAATGACAGTCATATCAGAAGGATTTGGCGAGAAGGTTTGCTTTACGATTGATGTGCCTTTTGGGATGGGGTCGGGGTCTTCCGTTTGCTCAACGCCAAAAGCATTATGCATGGATTGGGCAACCATCTTTAATCGAACTACATCCAACTCAGACATTGATAGAAGTAACACAAAGAAACATAACAATAGCGTCATCAAATCAGCAAATATAGCGATATAAGCAGGAATGGCTTTGCGTTTTACCATGCGATTCGAAGCACCCGGCGTCTGTTGTTGATTGGTCATTTGTCCGTTCACCAATTCATTCAGATTTTCATAATTGGCTGATGGGATTAAGACAGTATTTATTCGAGGTTTCATTGTTACCGTAACTGTATGATAAATCAAGATTTTGCCGTAGCATCAAGTCGCTTAATAGTAATCCTGTTGGTTAGAACAGGTTGTGACCGATAACACATCGTTCAGCAATCACTTTTTTATCATGTTGTTCCAGCTGTAATATGTAGTATTTATCAGCTATTTCACGGATTGCAAATGCGTCCCTTTATTGCAACTAAACCGGTTTTCAACAGCATGATTGCCATAATCGCTTTACTGATTCTGGTCGCTGCAATTTATCTTGATCATGTTATTCAGGATCGGCATAAAAATGCCTTGCTGGCGGAAACTCAGCAGCAACTGAGTATTTTGCATAACAATCTGGTTACAAATTTACAGAACCATATTCAGGTCGTGCGTGGCCTGCCGGGCCTATTTGCAGTAAATCCTGACTTAACCCAGCAACAATTTGAAATTGCCATGCAACATTTGATTGGTGAGCACACGCAACTGCGAAATATTGCTGCTGCCCCCGAAATGGTTATTCGTTATATGTACCCGATAGCAGGAAATGAACAGGCTATTGGTCTGAATTACCTTCGGGAGCCCACACAAAAAGATGCGGCTGAACGTGCGAGACTAAATCGAAAACTGGTACTGGCTGGTCCTCTTGAGCTTAAACAGGGTGGGATCGGATTGATTGCTCGTATTCCTGTCTATCTTAACGATGAGAAAGGAGATGAATATTTTTGGGGCATTATTTCAGCCGTTATTGATGTTGAGGCGTTTTTTGAGGCCTCAGGCCTTAAGGATAAGACGTTACCAATTGATATAGCCATTCGGGGGAAGGATGGTCTTGGTACCGCTGGCGAAGTATTTTTTGGTGACGCTTCCCTTTTTAAAGAACCGGTCTTAACCATGCCGCTGACCTTACCGGACGGCTATTGGCTGCTGACAGGACAACCTGAAGGTGGCTGGAAAACCATTAATAATGATGTATGGCAATCCAGAATTCTGGTGTTTGGTGTTGCATTGGCCATTTTTGCCTTGTTGACTGCTTTTGTTCGCTTCATGTTTACAGCTTCTCTGGCCAATCTGAAGTTTCGTCAGGTAATAGACTCATCTCCCATCCCCTACATTATGGTGGCAATGGATCGGAAAGTAAGTTTTATTAACCCCGCTTTTACCGAACTCTATGGCTATAGCACTGCCGATCTGCCTACTCTTGCTATTTGGTGGAATAAAACCGATATCAATCAGGAATATTTGAGAAAAATAAATGCCTGGTGTGATTCGACCATTGATGCCGAGGAGTTACCTGAGCACTCTGTTGAGATCAAAGTTCACTGTAAAGATGGCACACCGCGCGATGTATTGCTTTCAGTCTCACCGCTGGATGATGCTGTGAACAGAGAGCTGTTACTGGTGGTTTATGACTTAACCAGCCGTAAACTGGCAGAACAGAAAATTCACTTTTCTGAGCAGATTTTCAGTCAGGCACATGAGGGAATAGTGGTAACCGATACCCAGGGACGTATTTTGGAAGTTAACCCGGCTTTTACTGAAATTACCGGCTTCACCGCTCAGGATGCGTTGCAAAATACACCGGCCATAATGAAATCAGGCAAACATGATGATGTTTTCTTTGAGGAAATGTGGCGGAAGCTGGAAAATCACGGACATTGGCAAGGTGAAATATGGAATCGGCATAAAGATGGACATTTGTATGCATTGCAACTGACCATCACGGCGATGACTAATCCCCAAGGCCTCAAGCAATATTACGCAGGCTTGTTTTCCGATATTACCCAATCAAAAACGCAGCAGGAAAAGCTCGAACTGATGGCACATTACGATGTGCTGACTCACTTGCCAAACCGGGTGTTATTTGCTGACAGATTCAGTCAGGCTGTGTCTCACAGTCAGCGTTTAGGTACCTGGTTAGGGATTTGTTTTCTGGATTTGGATGATTTCAAACCGGTCAATGATACCTATGGCCACAATGTGGGTGATTTATTGCTGATTGAAGTGGCTGACCGGCTACGTGCCAGCGTCAGGGAGGAAGATACTATTTCCCGCTTCGGTGGTGACGAGTTTGCTATTTTATTTCGTGATATCAATTCCTATGAGCAGTGTGAGCAGCTGCTCATCAGATTGCATCAGACCCTTGCAGAGCCTTATTGGATAGATAACCGAAGCATTACGATCAGTGCCTCCAGTGGTATCGCCCTGTATCCAATGGACAATGTGGATTTGGATACCTTGCTGCGTCATGCTGATCAGGCAATGTATCAAGCCAAGATCACTGGGCGCAATACTTCCAGAATGTTCAATCCTGAACTAAACCAGCAGGTTATCCAAAAGCATCATGTAGTACAGCGGTTACGTGAGGCGTTGTTAAACGATGAATTTGTCTTGCATTATCAACCGGAAATAAATATGCGAACCGGCGAAATAATTGCAGTAGAGGCTTTGATTCGCTGGCAGCACCCGGAGCGTGGATTGTTGTTCCCTGGCGACTTTTTATCAGATATGGAAGGCTCTGAGCTGGAGTTTGAGCTGGGCCTGTGGGTTATCAATTCCGCTCTGCAACAACTTCAGTACTGGCAGCAGGCCGGTTTGGATATTGTGGTAAGTGTCAATATTGCAGCAAATCATCTACATGCCAATAACTTTATTCAATCTTTACAACAGATTTTAAATCGTTATCACGATATTCGGCCGGCATCGTTGCAACTGGAAATCCTCGAGAGCAGTGCATTGGGTGATGTGCCCACACTCAGTCGCATTATTGATGATTGTCGTCATCGAGTAGGTGTTTTGATTGCACTTGATGATTTTGGTACCGGCTATTCCTCGCTAACCCATCTGCGACATTTGGCGGCTAACTCGGTGAAAATTGACCAGAGTTTTGTACGGGATATGCTGGAAGATGACAGTGATTACAATATTGTTGATGGTGTCATTAGTCTGGCCAAGGCATTTAATCGGCAAGTGATTGCTGAGGGGGTCGAGACCGTCGAACATGGTTTGATGCTGTTATCGATGGGCTGTGATCTTGCGCAGGGTTATCAGATTGCCCGTCCTATGCCGGCTGAACATATTTTGAACTGGTGTCATGAGTATCAATTGCAGGAGGAATGGAAAGCGTTTCACCAAAAATAACGTGTTAAAGAGATACAGCACACATTTTATTTTCACATTGCGTTCACAATCCACACTTTATGTAGGGTTTTTATTTTATAATGAATTTATAATTTAAATTTGATGCTTATTTAAATGACATTGACCTTAAGGGATAAAAGTGGAAGCTAAAGAGATAAATCAGGATGGTTTGCAAGGCATTGATTTTAATATTCCGGCAAAACCGGAAATTTTGCTTGAACTGGAGTTGGAGCAATGCAAAAAGTACCCTTCCATGAGTGGCATTGCGGAAGTGATTGTAAAAGACGTTGCGTTGGCTGGGAGTGTTATAAAGATCGTCAATTCCGCCGCCTATGGTCAAAAGCGTCATATCAGTAATATCAAAACCGCAGTCAATATGTTGGGTATTGATTCAATTTTGCGGCTGGTCAGTTTCTTTCAATTACGAAAGGTTTTAACCGCAAAAGCTTCCATTTCTCTGGAGAAATTCTGGGACACCAGTATGCAAACAGCCAATATGATGGCTATTACGCATTCCTACTTCAATAAAACTGAGCATTGCAGCCGTGAAGATGCCTACTCGTTTGGTTTATTCAGGGATTGTGGCATCCCGCTAATGGCTATCAAGTATGACAACTACAAAACGGTGTTAATGGAGGCTAACAGCTCCCCACAACGCAAATTTACCGATATTGAGGAAAGCTACTTTCCCACCAACCATGCCATTGTCGGATATTTCATTGCCAACACATGGCAACTACCTAAATTTCTTCCTGAGCTGATTTTGCGCCACCATGAGCAAAACTTTACCCATGATAAAGACGTGACTTATGCACAAAAGGCATTATATGCATTGAGTAAGATTGCCAGTAATGCTCTTAGTAAACATAAGTACAATCATGATGACTGTGAATGGCTTTTGGGAAAAGAGGCGGCACTTGGCTTTTTCCAAATGAGTGACCTGGATTATCAGGAATTAGAAGCGGATCTGATTGATGCCTATTGTGTCCTTTATGGGTAACAGCCTATATAAATTCGTTTGAAAAATAATCAGGATGAAATATGTCTCGAGATTTAACCAGATGGCTCTTGATTACATTGATGGTATTACCGGTTATCACTGCCTGTGCATCACGTACTCAGAGTAATTACTACCGAGATGAAATTGGCGAGATTATGGCGGTTGAAGATGTCTGGATCATCTCATCACGGATGGTCAGAATTGAAGGGCTCGGAGATAAACGTCCAGGTTGGGGCGCTGCAGTTGGTGCGACAGTTGCCGGAGCTTCAGCTTACGGAATTACCCAGGCGGATAATCCTGCAGGAGTTGCCATTACGATTGTGGCGCTGGTGGGCGGAGCATTGGCTGGACAGTTCTTTGATGAAAAGATTAAGTCTGAGCTGGGGGTTGAATACATTCTGGATAAACCCGCGGGCAACAAAATAGCAATTGTTCAGGCGGTCGAAAGTGCTGAAGAAATGTTACCCGCTAGAACTCCGGCCTTATTGATACGTGGGAAAAGTGGTTACTATCGCGTTATTCCCCAGTAATTCTTTTTTTCAACTAACTTTAAACCGTTTAACTCTGATGTTTGAAACGGAAGATTTTTATGCCAGACCAAAGTTTTATCATTCAATCGAGAAAACAATGGAGCTCTGAACCGGCCTTTATAGCATCGATGGCAGCAGCAGCTGTTGGGCTAGGTAATCTGTGGCGGTTTCCTTATATTGTGGGCGAAAATGGTGGTGGCGTCTTTGTCATCGCTTATTTACTGGCCTTATTTATCGTTGTGTTACCCATTATGATGCTTGAAGTAGCAGCCGGACGTCTTACCCATGGGAATACCGTTGCCACATTCAGACAAGTCAATCGTCTGGGAAGCTATTACGGCTGGTTGGTTGTGACCATTACTATTGCGATTACCAGTTATTATTTAGTTATTACCGGTTGGACCCTGGGCTATGCCATTGATGCCAGCCGGGGTGAGTTAAGAGTATTTGATCAGTTTACCGAGGGGTATAACAGCTTCTGGTATTTTCTGGTCATTATCGGGTTGGCCTCTATCGTCCTGATTAACGGTTTGAAATCAATTGAGCGATTATCAAAACTTCTGATGCCGTTGCTTTTGACGGTAATGATCTTTTTGGTAGTGATGGCCAGTAAAACCTCTGGCTGGGAACAGACCATTAATTTTTTCTTCAAGTTTGACTGGTCTAAAATGACCAGCGGCGAATTATGGGTTTTTGCCTTCGGCCAGGCTTTTTATACGCTGGCAATTGGCCAAGGCTATCTAATCACCTACGGAAGTTACATTCCGCGAAAAACCAACCTTCCCAGAGCGTGCATTATCGTCGCGGTATTTCAGACCTCAATTGCCTTGCTTGCCGCATGGATGATCTTTCCATTTGTGTTCAGTCAGGGCTTGTCTCCAGAAGAAGGTACCCAATTGGCTTTTGCAACAATGCCTAAAGTGTTTGCAGAAATGTCAGCGGGATGGTTCATTGGCATTGTTTTTTTTGTCTTGTTTTTTGCCGCTGCCTTCACCTCCACGCTGGCAGGATTAAAGGTCGTCGTATCAGCTTTTGCCGAGGAGTTCGGCATCACTAATTTTAAAGCGGTTATGCTGGTGGCGTTGGTTATGTTGATTTTTGGCTCGGCCTCCGCTCTGAGTTTTACCCCAATGAATTTACAGATAGCGGGTGAACCGGTGCTCGACATGGTCGATAGGATTGCCGGGGGCAATATTATTATCCTGTCTGGCATCATCGGCGCTGCATTGTTTTGCTGGTTCATACCTCCGGCCAAAATTCATTCGGTTTTGGGGACGTATTCACATTGGTGGGAATGGCGAATATATCTGGTTGGCCGTTTCCTGCCGATATTCATGTTAATCACTATTCTCATGAAGTATTTCAGTTGATCTTTGAACAGATTATTGATGAATCAGATGTGATAACCACTTTTGGGTTAACCTGAGTAAATTTGTTTCAAGCATTGCTGTGCTAGGCTTGACGGGTAATTAATCATTGCAGGGAGCTCATTCTGAATATGCATGATAAAAAAATTATCCGTCCGGAAGAAAACTGTTGGCGTTATGTTCAGGCTGACAGAGCCTCCTTGTTGGTGGATGGAGAAAACTACTTTCGTACCCTGCATACTGCAATTTCACAAGCACAATCTGCCGTTTATATTCTTGCCTGGGATATTGATAGCCGACTGAGACTGGTGCGAGGGGAAACCCATACGGATTTGCCTGCGGAATTAGGAGAGTTGATTAATGCCGTTCTCAAGCAGAAGCCGGAGCTAAATATTTATATCCTCAACTGGGACTGGGCAATGCTCTATACGCTGGAGCGGGAATGGCTACCCCTGTTTCGCCCCGGTTGGAAAAAGCAGCCCCGATTACATTATCAGCTTGATGGTGAGTGCCCATTTGGTAGTTCTCAGCACCAGAAAGTGGTTGTTATCGATGATAAAATCGCTTTCTGTGGAGGTATTGATCCGGGTAAACATCGCTGGGACAGCAGTGAACATGCACCGGACGATCAGCGTCGTATTGATCCGGATAATGAGCTCTATCCCCCTTTTCATGATATGCAGATGATGGTTGATGGAGAAGCGGCAAAGAGCCTGGCAGAATTGGCGCGGCAACGTTGGCAAAAAGCAACGGGTCAGCATCTCGATCCCCCCTCCCCAAACCAGGATGATATTTGGCCTGACGATATCAACGTTGATTTTCGACAGGTCAATATTGCTATTGCCCGAACCCAGCCGGAATTTAAGGGGAACAGGGAAATTACCGAAGTTGAAATACTTTACCTGGATGCCATTGCGGCGGCCCAAAAACTTATCTACATAGAAAATCAGTATTTTACCTCCTGGAAATTGGCGGAGGTTTTAGCCCAGCGACTTACGGAGCAAGATGGTCCGGAGGTCGTTATTATCTGTCCCAGAATGACCGGTGGCTGGCTTGAACAACACACAATGGACGTGTTGCGTTCAAGAGTAAGCCGAAAGCTGTGTGATGCCGATAAATATGACCGTTTGCTGATCTGTTACCCGCATTACGAGGCATTAGGCGATACTTACATCAGCCTGCACAGCAAGATGATGATTGTTGATGATGTGTTTTTGCGAGTGGGCTCAGCAAATTTAAGTAATCGCTCCATGGGGCTTGATAGTGAATGTGATTTGGCGATTGAAGCAGAAAATGCAGAACAGTCTGATGCGATAAAAGCTTTTCGCCAGCGATTGCTGAGTGAGCATCTTGATGTTTCAGCGAATGAACTTGAGGAAATGCTAGCAGAGCATGATTCGCTGATCTCGTTAATTAATTCTCGTGAACAGTTTCCACGAACCTTGAGAAGGTTGGATTGTGAAATTGACGAAAGCATCGATGAATTAACCCCCACAGCTGATTATATCGATCCTGAACGTCCGGTAGACTCGGTTGAAATGAGCCGGAAGCTGGTACCAATTGACGAGCCAAAATCACCTAAAAAACAGATCATTATCGCCGCATTAGTATTATTGGCCGTCATTGCAATGACGGCTTTATGGAAATGGACACCACTAAATGACTGGTTAACGGCTGAAAATCTTCAACAATTGATCGAGACCCTCAACGACTATCCTTTTACCCCCCTTATTGTTATCACCGGTTTTGCTATTGCAGGCCTATTCGCAGTGCCGCTGACCTTACTGGTCGTCGCCGTTGCGATAAGTTTTGGTGCCTGGCCGGGAAGTATCTACGCTATTCTGGGGTCAATGCTAAGTGCGATTTTGGGATATATCGTTGGCGAGTGGCTGGGTCGGAGAAGTGTGTCGCAAATGGCCGGATCAAAATTAAACCGACTGTCCAAACGCTTGGCCAATCATGGTGTGATGGCTGTTATTACGGTTCGGATTATTCCCGTCGCGCCCTTTGTGTTGATAAATCTGGTCGCAGGTGCTTCCCATATCAAATTAAGAGACTTTATCTGGGGAACGCTGCTAGGGATGTTGCCGGGGATTTTAGCAATAACCGTTTTTGCGAATTCGCTGTTAAGAGTCGTTCAACAGCCTGAACCATTAGAAATTACTATTTTTGTATTGGTGGTTTTAGGGATTGGTAGCTTGATGTACGGTGTCAAAAGATGGCTGAACAGAATTTCGACAGACACGTGACCCAAATAAAACAACCAATTACCCTCAAGATCGCTACTTATAATATTCATGCCTGCATAGGGGCGGATGGACAATTTGATCCTGCCCGTATCGCTGCCGTTTTAAAAGAAATCGATGCCGATATTATTGCTTTACAGGAAGTAGAACACCATTCGATTGATGAGCTGGACTTACTGGAGTATCTGGCCTATCAGACGGGGCATGAAGCTATTGCCGGTCCGACATTGTTTCGGGAAACCCGTCATTACGGTAATGCCCTGCTAACAAAATTACCATTAAAGTCATTCAAACATATTGATTTAAGTGTTGCTGGTTTCGAGCCGCGAGGAGCTATCGAAGCTACTTTTGATGTCGCCGGCTATGAACTACAGGTGATTGCAACCCATTTAGGGTTGAAGTCGGCAGAGCGACGTTGGCAGGTGAAGCAGTTACTGGATGTTAAATCACAACAGGAAGCCGATATCAGCTGTCTACTGGGTGATGTAAATGAATGGTTGTTATGGGGGCGTCCATTACGTTGGTTACATAGACACTTTAGCGCCCCACCACACTTAGCCACTTTTCCGGCACGCTGGCCAATTTTCGCTCTGGATAGAATCTGGATTGCTCCGCAACGCAGCAAAATTAAACTCTCAGTTCATAAATCTGTTTTAGCAAGACAGGCATCAGATCATTTGCCGCTGGTTGCCGAGATTGTTTTCTGATCGCTATCAGGCACATTAAATAACCCGTCTTAGGCATTGCTCTGCAGCTAAATGTCGACTATCTTTGTTAAGATAACTTCAGAGGCATGTATGACCTATTGTGTAGCCATTACCTTAGATGCAGGATTAGTGCTGACATCCGATTCCCGAACCAATGCCGGAATCGATCAGGTGAGTACCTACAGTAAGATGACCCGGTTTGAGACCCATGCTGATCGATGTCTGGTATTAATGAGTGCAGGTAATCTGGCTACTACGCAATTTGTGGTTGAACAGATTCATCGCGATATTCGCGAAACTCAGGCGCGTAATTTAAATACCTTAAGTTATCTTTCCGATACCGCCGATTACATTGGTGAAATCCTCAGTAGTCGAATCCGCCGTTATTCTGAAAATGAAGCATCTGGCTTTGCCCCGGAAGCCACGTTATTGCTGGCGGGTCAGATTCAGGGGGGGCCTCCGCAGGCATTTATGATTTATCCGCAGGGTAATCACATTACCAGTTCCAAAGAAACGCCTTATCTGCAGATTGGCGAGAGCAAATATGGCAAGCCGGTATTGGATCGTTTTATCCGTCCGGATACTTCTTTACTGGATGCAGCCACCTGTTCACTGATCTCAATGGATTCGACCATGCAGAGTAATGTCAGTGTCGGCCCACCCATTGAAGTGCTGATGTACAAAAAAGACAGTTACAATGTTAGCAATCACTACCGGTTTGGAGTAGAACATCCATACCTTATTGAATTGAGGAAGGCGTGGGGTGATAAGCTTCGTCAGGCCTTTACCGAGATGCCCAGGTTCAGTGAGCAGTAAAAAATCAGTCGTTAAAGGTTAAATTTCATGCATTAGATCATGGATAAATTGCAGCTTTTTCTGCACTGCGGTAGACACCACAAATGGATAGGCATCAGCATTGCCGATACTTCTGTTCAACGCGTTCAACACCAACACCAGCTGCATCCATTCTGATAACCAGACATGAAATTCCCGATCCGTTTCGGGGGGACGAATAACCTCAAATTCCACCGCTGTTTCCAGTGTTTCATGCATCAACAGATAATGTGCCCAGGTTTCAGCCCAGTCTTCCAATGCATGAGCACTGGCGTAGGCTGAAATAAACTCCTGCTGAAAATCTTCAGGAGGTCCAGCCTCGTAATAAGCTGCCAAAGCATGAGGATAATCAATAGTGTCATCACCGAATAATGCTTTAAACGCATCATAAATCGGCTGGTTTTTTATCAGTTTTTCCCAGTAGAAATGCCCGATTTCATGACGGAAATGACCTAATAACGTGCGATAAGGCTCATTCATGGCCTCCCGGGTTGCTTCACGATAGCTGTTATCAGCTTCTGAAGCATTTAACGTGATGATACCTGCCGCATGACCACTGAAAACCTGCTCATGACCGTCAATCGGATTACTTATCTGGTCTTCCAGAAAATGAAACTGCAGTTGCTGTGTATCAGTGGATGGCCATTGATCTATTGGTAAACCCAACCGGAGCAAGCCATACAGCATTCTCCTTTTAGCCGCTTCCAGTACCGACCAGCGTTTAACGTTATACGGGTAGTTCTGATTAGGTATGACACGGGTTAACCGACAGGATAAGCATTGCGTAAAGTTATCATCCGCCTGCAGCAACCAGTTGCACTGCATCAAATGTTGATGATGTACACAGCGTTTATAACGTTTGTCCGGATTTTCCACCGAACGGAACTGGCCTTTGTAAGGCTCGATACTGAGGATACTTTGCTGTTCGGTATCAAATCCTAAAATGCTGTTACAGCTGTTGCAGTAGGTATTATCAAAAAAAACTTCTTGCCCGCAATGACAATAAAAACGTTTCATGCGACAGATCTATCGGGATGGAACCATTTTTGACTTATCTGAGAACTCAATTCAGCAAGTTTTGCCTGTAATTCATCCATCCGGGTATAAATCATCTCGGCTGGAAGCTCTTTCAGGTTTTCATTAAACATTTCAGACATAATTTTTTGATGATGTTCCAAAGTTGATGCTGCCTGTGGCAATGGCCATAAATACCGTCCAATTGCTTTAAGCGAAAAGAATAAAGAACGTGGAAAAGCCTCATCTCGAATCAGAAAAGTTAATACGCCATCGGCGTTAACGGATGAACTGTAAGTCTGAGTGTACATCTGCTGGGCACTTAATGCGCGTAATAAATGTGTCCATAAAATCCCTTCTGCTGCACGCATTGATTCACTGCGGTTTTCAGCCATCAGTAATGAAGTCATTTCAAGGATGCGACTGGTCATATCGGCGCGTTCCAGATGCTTGGCCGTTTGCATAAAATGATAGGCATGGTTGCGGCTCATATGATTAACCAATATGCCCCACACGGTCTGACAGCGTTCCATAATGGTCAATAGCAATTGCTGACGGCGTCGACGATTACTGATCGCGGCCATTTCATTTTTAACCAATAGATACAGCTCATTTACCTGCTCCCAGGTTTCTTCCGGAAGGATGTCTAACGAGGTTCGGGCATTTTCCCGAACGGCGGATAATGAATTAAGTAACGATATCGGGTTATTGGGTTCCGCCAGCAAAAATTGCATCACATTATTTTCATTAATTTGTTCAAAGTTGGCGTGATAAAACATTTCAGCATCAAAAATAGTGACTAAGGTAAACCAGTCAATTTCGACGTCTCTGGGCAAATCCATCAGCAACCCGGTATGGACATTGATTAAACGGGCGGTATTTTCGACCCGCTCCAGATATCTGGCCAACCAATAAACCCGTTCAGCAACCCGCGACAACATCAGTTAAGCCCTCCAAAATGTGAGTCATCCACTATCCAGGTGTCTTTGCTGCCGCCACCCTGTGAAGAGTTGACGACTAACGAACCTTTGACAAGGGCAACACGTGTTAAGCCTCCGGGCGTGACATAGTTATTTTTACCGGACAGGATAAATGGCCGTAAATCTACATGACGAGGCGCAATATGATCGCCGCAGCTGGTGGGTGATACCGACAATTTGAGGGTCGGTTGAGCAATATAGTTATTGGGATCGGCAATTAATAGCTGGCGAAACTCTTCAATTTTCTCTTCACTGGAATGCGGCCCGACCAGCATGCCATAACCACCAGACTCATTAGCAGGTTTGACGACAAGATCCGGCAAATTGTCGAGAACGTGCTGAAGTTGGTGCGGATCTCGACACATCCAGGTCGGTACGTTGGGCAATAAGGGTTCTTCGTTAAGGTAATAGCGAATCATTGCCGGCACATAGGCATAGATCACTTTATCGTCAGCAACACCGCAGCCGGGCGCATTGGCAATAGCCACTTTCCCTTCACGCCAGGCTTGCATAATTCCGGGAATGCCAAGTGTGGAATCCTCTCGGAACACCAGCGGGTCAATAAAATCATCATCTATGCGTCGATAAATGACATCAACTCGTTCGAGGCCATGAATGGTTTTCATATAGACATAACCATCATTGCCAACGGTCAAATCGGCGCCTTCCAACAAGATCAACCCCGCTTGCTGAGCTAATGCGGCATGCTCAAAGTAAGCTGAGTTATAGATTCCCGGCGTTAGTAAAACCATTTTTGGATGGGATACGTCGTCCGGTGCCAGCGAAGCCAGCATTGCTGAAAGATGTGATGGATAATCATTTACCGGGCTGATATGCAGTAATTTGAATAATTCCGGTAATACCCGTTTGGTGGTTTTGCGGTTTTCCAGCATATAGGCCACACCGGATGGCACACGCAAATTGTCTTCCAAAACATACATCGTGCCGCTGTCATCACGCACTAAATCCGAACCGCAAATATGCGCCCAAATGCCATGCGCCGGTTGCATGCCTTTGCATTGAGGTCGGTAACCTTTGGATTGCAAAACAACATCTTCCGGAATCAACCCATCTCGAATAATATTGCCATCGTTGTAAATATCATTGATGAACATATTTAAGGCACGAATTCGTTGCACCAGCCCCTTTTCGGTGCAGTCCCATTCACCTTTGGGAATGATGCGGGGAATGATATCGAAGGGCCAGGCACGATCAATATTACCGGCGTCGCTATACACCGTGAAGGTAATCCCCCGCTCAAGAATTTCGAGTTCAGAATCAACTATACGCTGCGCGAATGCCTCTTTACGCATGGATTTCAGATAATCCAGCAGTTTATAACTGAAGTGTCTTGGCTGATGTTGGTCGTACATCAGCTCATCGTAGAACTCTCCGGGATCATAATCACGCCACAGCTGCATCATGCTCATTTCCCTTCTTCAGATAGTCATGATAATGGGACTGCAATAGTTATGCCCTAAATCCTGGCCAAGCCCTAATGCATCCCATCACATGATTTGTTTGTCTTTTATATCCACCAGCAGTGGTGGATATAAAAATCAACAGACTCCAGCTTATTCATAGGTAATTACTGCTGTAATAAGGCAGCCCAGCCTTTTTTCTGCATACAGCCTAATAATCCACGGGTAACCAGGCTCATATTCGCTTCAGGCGAGTGTTCTTCACCTAATTCAGCTGTACAGGCTTTACTGTCATTCATTAATTTTTCCGGTCCAGCACCCGCACGCCACCAGGAATTAACCTGTAATTTTTCCATAGGATCCGCAGGTTTATCGTCAATTTCTGCCATGGCATCATCCGCTATCGAAATGGTTTTGCTTTCACCTCGACTTAGCGGAATCAAGGGCTTATCTGCACTAACGACTAACCAGCCTTGCTGTTGCAAGCATTGATCAATTTCTTTTTCAGAACGGAACTCTGTCTCACAGCGATCTTTTTCACTTTGAAAATCTGTCGCAGTCGCGCCCCGTTTATAACTGAATTCTCCCCCACAACCCGAAATGACTAACACGCTACTGAACAAAATCAGCGAACCGATTACCTGAATGCTTTGGGGTTTCATTTTTCCTCCTTAACAACCTGTTATTTGAAAGCGTGTTCTCAGAGTAACTGAAACCCTGCGTAACCCATGTACGCAATTTGACGTATTTAAGCACCAGAGCCGGCTGACTAGTATGGCTCTCGAAATGAATGGTTGATGAGCACCGAGGCGAATTCAACAAAACGCTTAATTCTGGTGAGATTTTCGGGAGAAGAAAAATGAAAAAACTGAACAAAGTTGCATATCTGGTCGCCTTGGCCACAACCACTACTCTGGCCCCAGTGGCGACTACTCATGCTGCTGGCACGATTACTTTTGGTGAAGATCAGTATGTCAGTGTTGGTTTTGGTTTGCGTGGCAGCTATAGCAATCTTGAAGATGCCGCAAATGATGGCGGCAATACTAATGATTTTGAGCTGGACAGTGCACGTTTGTATGTTTCGGGTTCATTAAATAAATACATCAAAGGGATGTTCAACTCTGAAAAATCAGGTGGAAATGATTCTTTCCAGATTATTGATGCGGCCGGTATTTTCCAATTTACCCCAGATATGGCGATTTGGGCAGGTCGTTTCCTGTCACCAAGCAGTCGGGCAAATATGGCAGGCCCTTACTACACATCAGGTGATGGTTATTGGGCAAATATTACTGCACGTTACGGCTGGAATGGCGGCACTATCGGTCGTGATGATGGTGTAGCTCTGGTCGCCACTGCATTTGACCAACGCCTGGCTTATTCTTTCGGCGCTTTTGAAGCTGACAAGATTTTTGAATTCAGTGGTGTTGGAGACGTTACCAATAATGCCAATCAAGATGATGACCTCATGTATGCCGGGCGCTTGCAATACAGCTTCTGGGATAAAGAGCCTGGATACTACGGCACAGGTAACTATCTAGGCACCAAAGATATATTCACTATTGGTTTAGCAGGCCGTCATAAAGGCGATGGTTCAGCTTCAGCAACTGAAGTAGGTGATTACTCACAGTGGACAGTTGATTTGCTCATTGAGAAGAAACTGGCAGCAGGTGCTGTATCGCTGGAAGCCGCCTATTTCGATTATGACACTGATGATGTCTTCCTATCAGAGCAGGGCGATGCTTATTACGTAAGTACTGGTTACATCTTTAACCAAAAAGTTGGCTGGGGCCAATTTATGCCATTCGTTCGCTACCAAAGTTTTGATTCTGATGCTGGTGAAACCGAGCGTACAGATTTTGGTGTGAACTACTTCATTGATGGCTATAACGCATCTGTTACCGCAGTTTATCGTGATCTGGAAAGGGATGGCTTAGCTGATCAAGATCAATTCGTCGTTTCAATGCAGCTGCAATTTTAATCCAAATATTACCTAGAAAAACGTTTCTTCAACGTAGGAGATACCGATGAAAACATTAGTAAAACTTGATTTAGATAAAAAGCCCTGGGAACAGGACGGTCAAATCCATAATCGCTGGCATCCTGATATTCCGATGATTGCCATGGTCAAACCGGGCGATGAATTCCGTGTGGAATGTATGGATTGGACTGGTGGCCAGATCGGTAACAACGACAGTGCCAATGACATTCGTGATGTGGACTTGTTACAAGTCCATTATCTCAGTGGCCCGATTGGGGTGGAAGGTGCAGAGCCTGGTGATTTGATGGTGGTCGACATCTTAGATGTCGGTACTTTTGAAGATTCACAATGGGGTTTTAACGCCTTCTTTTCAAAAGAAAATGGCGGTGGGTTTTTAACCGATCATTACCCTGAAGCACGTAAATCCATCTGGGATTTTAGCGGTATTTACACCACTTCACGTCATGTGCCGAACGTTAAATTCGCAGGCATTATGCACCCCGGTTTGATTGGTTGTTTGCCATCGAAAGAGATGTTGGCCGAATGGAACAAACGTGAAGCAGAATTGATTGCAACCGAACCGGATCGGGTTCCACCTTTAGCACTGCCACCAAATGAACAGGCTGCAGTAATGGGGCGTTTAAAAGGTGATGAAGCATCTAAAGCAGCAAAAGAAGGTGCCCGTACCGTTCCCCCACGTGAGCATGGCGGTAACTGCGATATCAAGGATTTGACCAAAGGTTCAAAAATCTACTTCCCGGTTTATGTGAAAGATGGTGGCTTGTCCATGGGCGACCTTCACTTTTCACAAGGTGATGGCGAAATCACTTTCTGTGGTGCTATCGAAATGGCCGGTTATCTGGATATCAAGGTTAGCCTGATTAAAGACGGTGTGAAGAAATACGGCATTAAAAACCCACTGTTCAAAAACAGTCCTTTAACACCGACTTACAGTGACTTCCTGATGTTTGAAGGGATTTCAGTTGATGAGCAAGGTAAACAGCATTATCTGGATGTACATGTTGCTTATCGTCAAGCCTGCCTGAATGCCATCGAATATTTGAAGAAATTCGGTTACACAGGTGAGCAAGCACTATCGATTCTAGGTACCGCCCCGGTTCAGGGTCATATTAGCGGCGTAGTGGATATTCCGAATGCCTGTGCCACGTTGTGGATTCCGACCGAAATCTTTGATTTCAACATCAACCCGACGGCAGATGGCCCATCACAATTTGTCACCCAGGGCTTTGACTTAAGTTCGACTTCTTAAGACGGGACATCACGTTATGCCGATATATGACTACCGATGTGAGCATTGTGGCGATTTCAGCGCGCTTCGCAAAATGAGTGAAGCCGACGAATCGGTGGAATGTGTTGAATGTGGCGAGACGGCGGTACGAGTTATCAGCGCACCCTATCTTGCCCTGATGGACCGTAACACGCGAGTTGCAAACGAGCGCAATGAAAAGTCAGCTCATGAACCAAAACAAGTGCGACGTTCCAGCTGCGGTTGTTCAGGAACCCACACGTGTAAAACCGATACCACTGATAAAGCCAAAAAAGCAGCTCAGGCCAAAAGTAACCCCAACGGCCTGATGATGCAGACCAAGAAAACCGCAAGACCCTGGATGCTCGGACATTGAGCTCCAAGAAAAACCGTTCGGAACAACGCTGTTCACTCTAAATTTGCTAACAGGAGATACACGATGAGTTACTTCAGTCGACGAAAATTTTTAGGTAAAACCGGAGCACTGTTAAGTGCAATGGTGGCTGCTGGATTTATTACCAGTAGTGCAATGGCAGCGGATTATCCGACTGCTGAAGTCAACACAACCGGACTTGCAGTGACAGATGACACTGTAACAGTAGGGATCTTGCATTCATTAACCGGCACCATGGCGATCAGTGAAACCGGTGCCCAGGAAGCGGAAAAGCTGGCTATCAAACAGATCAATGAAAGTGGCGGTATCCTCGGCCGCCAGATTAAGATCATTCAGGAAGATGGTGCCAGTGACTGGCCAACATTTGCTGAGAAATCCAGAAAGTTACTGGTGAATGATAATGTAGCGGCAGTTTTCGGTTGCTGGACATCGGCATCACGTAAAGCGGCTTTGCCAGTTTTTGAGAAAGAAAACGGTTTGTTGTATTACCCGACTTTCTATGAAGGACTGGAACAATCCAAAAACGTTATCTACACCGGTCAGGAAGCTACCCAACAGATCCTTGCTGGTCTGGACTGGGTTGCTGAAGAAAAAGGTGCCAAAACGTTCTATCTGATTGGTTCGGACTACATCTGGCCACGTACTTCAATGAAGATCGCTCGTATCCACATCGAAAAAGTACTTGGCGGTAAAGTGGTCGGTGAAGAGTACAAACCTTTAGGTGATACTCAGTTTGGTTCAGTTATCAACAAAATCCGTTTGAAAAAGCCTGACGTTATCTTCGCTGCTGTTGTGGGTGGTAGTAACGTGGCTTGGTTCAAACAGCTGAATGCTGCAGGCATTACAGCAGATAAACAAACGCTGTTGACCCTGTCGGTGACCGAAGATGAAGTGTTGGGTATCGGTGGTGAAAATCTGGAAGGCTTCTACTCTGTTATGAAGTATTTCCAAAGTCAGGACAATCCGAACAACGTTGCATTTGTAAAAGCATTTAAAGAAATGCACGGCGAAGACAGCGTTATCGGTGATGTGACTCAGGCCGCTTATCTTGGCCCATGGTTATGGAAAGCAGCAGTCGAGAAAGCTGGAAGTTTTGATGTGGATAAAGTTGTCGCCGCATCTGAAGAAGGTGATATCGAGCTGACTACAGCGCCTGAAGGTTACGTCAAACTGCATCCTAATCATCATTTATGGAGCAAAACCCGTATCGGTAAATGGAACAAAGACGGTCAGGCAGAAGTGGTTTATACCTCTGATCTGATTGAGCCAAACCCATTCCCAGAAGGTTACCAATAAATCGAAATAGAACGTTCGCAAAAGCAGGCTGGTCGTTGACCAGCCTGCCAAGTGACAGAAGAGCGAAAGGTTGTCCAACCTTTGATTAACGAGTAAATGTTACGGAGTATCCGTTATGGGTGAGTATTCAATACAGGAATTGACTTCAATTCTAGCCATGCAGGGCTTTGCCGGGTTCAGCCTGTTCAGTGTGTTACTGCTGATGGCGCTTGGATTGGCAATTATTTTTGGACAAATGGGCGTAATCAATATGGCCCATGGCGAATTTATGGCGATGGGAGCCTACACAACTTACCTTCTCTCCGTAGTGACGGAAACCTATTTTCCAGCATTCATGGATTACTACTTTTTATTAGCAATATTAGTTTCATTCCTGGTAGCCGGGCTATTTGGCTACATCACAGAATTTGTGCTTATCAGGCATCTTTATAAACGCCCTCTGGACACCTTACTGGCAACTTGGGGACTGAGCCTGATTATGCAACAGTCGTTTCGTTCAATTTTTGGAGCACGTGAAGTCAGTCCAGCCTTACCGGATTGGTTGATGGGGTCCTGGATGCCAACAGAAACGATATTTATTCCAATTAACGGCATGTTTGTATTAGGTCTGACCGCATTGGTCACTCTCGGTGTGTTTTTGCTGATGTATCGCTCCAGCTGGGGGTTGAATGTTCGGGCTACTACACAAAATCGGGTTATGAGTGGTGCCGTCGGTATTAATACCAAACAGGTTGATCGATTGACCTTCGCGCTGGGTTGCGGTATTGCCGGTATCGCCGGTGCAGCATTTACCACCATTGCGTCCACAGGACCGACATCAGGTTCTTTATATATCGTTGATACCTTTATGGTTGTTGTGTTTGGTGGGGCAGCCAGTCTGTTCGGCACCATTGCCTCAGCGTTCACCATTGCTCAGGCGCAATCCATTCTGGAGTTCTTTATCAGCGGATCTATGGCGAAAGTATTTACCTTGCTGGCTTTGGTCATCATTTTGATGATGCGTCCTGAAGGTTTGTTCTCAATCAAAGTTCGTAAATAACCAGCAGGAGATAAATGATGAATTTTGTCTATGAGCGATTTTTAGGTGGTAAGAGTGGGGCGATTGCCCTTGGTATTCTGGCACTGCTGATTTTAGTGGTATTACCTCTGGCATTAGACTTGTTCCGGTTAAATCTGGTCGGAAAATATCTGACCTACGCTTTTGCAGCGGTCAGTCTGGTGTTGTTGTGGGGATATGGCGGCATTTTAAGTTTAGGACAAGGGATATTTTTTGGCCTGGGTGGCTATGCGATGGCCATGTTCTTGAAACTCGAAGCCTCTGATCCGGAAAGCACCAGTATTCAGACTACGCCAGGTATTCCAGACTTTATGGATTGGAATCAGCTGACCGAGTTACCATGGTTTTGGGTGCCTTTTGAAAGTTTCACTTTTACCTTATTAGCTATTCTTCTGGTGCCGTCGATATTTGCTTTTATCATTGGTTACTCGATGTTTAAGCGTCGGGTAGGCGGTGTTTACTTTGCGATAATCACGCAGGTCATTGCGGTGATTCTGACGGTATTGATTGTTGGTCAGCAGGGATTTACTGGCGGTATTAACGGTATTACCGATCTGAGAACCTTAAACGGCTGGGATATTCGGGATGATTCTTCCAAATATATCCTATATTTCATCAATGCTATTTTGCTATTGGGCGTCATTATGGTGAGTAAATTCATTCTCACCAGCAAACTCGGTCAACTGCTTCTGGCGATGAAAGACAAGGAAGATCGGGTGCGTTTTTCAGGCTATGACGTTTCCAATTTCAAAATATTCGTATTTTGTGTATCAGCCGTCATTGCTGCCATCGGCGGTGCGATGTTTACCTTGCAAGTGGGCTTTATGTCACCGTCTTTTGTCGGCATCGTTCCTTCGATTGAAATGGTTATTTTCGCTGCTGTCGGTGGCCGTATGTCATTGGTTGGTGTGGTCTACGGCACCTTGTTGGTGAATTACGGTAAAACGGCGTTTTCAGAAACTTTCCCTGAATTATGGTTATTCCTGATGGGTGGGTTGTTTATCGCAGTGGTGATGTTTTTCCCAAATGGATTGGCGGGTATTTACAACAAATATGCACCCAAAGTGAAGTTTTTAAAGCCATTATTTGATAAACCAGTGCAATCAGAAAAAAAATCTGCCACTAAGATTGAATCTGAAGCCACCACCGAGGGAGCTAAATAATGACAACTACAACAGATTTTTTGCTGGCAATTGAAGATCTCACCGTTTCATTTGATGGCTTCAAAGCAGTCGATTCGTTAACTATGTATATCGATAAGAATGAACTGCGAGTGGTTATTGGTCCTAACGGAGCAGGTAAAACCACCTTACTGGATCTGATCTGCGGCAAAACCAAATCCAGTTCCGGTTCGATTAGTTTTAAAAACAAACAAATGACCAAGATGGCCGAACATGAAATCGTTCGGGCAGGTATTGGTCGTAAATTCCAAACGCCATCTATCTACGAAAACCTGACGGTGTACCAGAATCTTGAAGTTTCATATCCGGAAGGACGTGGTGTATTTGGCAGTCTGTTTTTCAAGACCACTGATGAAGTGATTAAACGCGTTAATGAAGTGGCCAAAGAAATTCAGCTGGAAAACTTTCTTGATACTGAAGCGGCGATTCTCAGTCATGGTCAGAAACAATGGCTGGAGATTGGCATGTTACTGATGCAGGACCCGGAATTATTAATGCTGGATGAGCCAGTGGCCGGAATGAGCGCCAAAGAGCGCGATGAAACCGCCGAATTGCTCAATCGGATTTGCCAGAATCGATCGGTGATAGTGATTGAGCATGATATGGAGTTTGTGAAGAAAATCGCCCGTAAAGTCACCGTTCTGCACCAAGGCAAAATTCTTGCTGAGGGGACGATGGACAATGTTCAGGCGGATGAAAAAGTCATTGAAGTCTATCTTGGGCATTGATTTTAAGCTGGGAGATTAACCATGTTTGAAGTAGAAAATTTGCAAGTAAGTTACAGCCAGAGCCAGGTTATTCATGACATCAGCTTTAAAGTCGGTAAAAATGAAACGCTGGCCATTATGGGACGTAACGGAATGGGTAAAACCACGTTATTCAAATCCCTGATGGGGATCCTGCCCAGTCAATCAGATAAAGTCAGTATTGAAGGGACTGAAGTCGGCATTATGGAAAGTCACAACCGTGTTGCCAATGGAATTGCTTATGTACCGCAGGGAAGAATGATTTTTCCAACCTTAACGGTGCAGGAAAATATCGAAACAGGTCTGCAGGTGTCGAAAATGAAACAAATTCCGGATGAGATATTTGCCTTGTTTCCTGTGTTACATGATATGCGGCATCGCAAGGGGGGTAACCTTTCAGGTGGGCAGCAACAACAGTTGGCGATTGCCCGGGCTTTGGTGACCAATCCCAAAGTATTACTGCTGGATGAACCGACGGAAGGCATTCAACCTTCCATCATCAAAGACATTGCCAAGGTGTTGAATGAAATTCGTAAAATGCGTGAAATCACCATTATCGTTTCTGAGCAGGTATTGAGTTTCACAATGGAAGTTGCTGACCGTATTATCGTGATTGAAAAAGGCAAATTTATCCACGAGGATATGCGGGCTGACGTTGATGCCGACACGATAAAGAAATATTTGACGGTATAAGCGTTTGTTATTGGCGCTTAAATATGATGCTCTATGTCCAACATGAAGGAGTGTGTTGGCATGAATGTTTACTCAGAATTAACACAACAAAATGATAAACCCGTAATTAATCAGTTGATGACTGGCTGGGATGCCAGTCTCAAACTGATCTTCGATAGCCGCATTAATAAAACCATCCTTGCCCGTCGACAGCATTATGGGCCGTTGGTGATTCAGAAAATTCTTTACCCTGAAGGTGATAATCCTGCCCATGGCGTGATTATTCACCCTCCCGGTGGCGTGGCAGGTGGCGATAATCTGCAATTAACGGTGCAAATGCAAACCGAATCATCCGCAGTGCTAACCACTCCAGGCGCCACCAAATGGTATAAGTCAGCTGGTCGTCAGGCCAGTCAACAAATTGAAATGACGATTGATGATAATGGTCAATTAGAATGGCTGCCGCAGGAAAATATCGTATTTAACGGCGCTGATGTGGCGCTTAATACTCAGGTTAATCTTAGTGAAACAGCCGTATTTGCGGGTTGGGAAGTGGTTTGTCTGGGCAGGCAGGCAAGTGGTGAGCGCTGGACTAGTGGGCGTTTTCGCCAAAAGTTACTGATTAAACGTGAAGACAGATTAATCTGGAATGAGTCTGCATTACTGGATCCAGATAGCAGAGTGCTGCGTTCAATGGCCGGATTACATAACCAAGTGGTATTTGGCAGTTTCGTGGTGGCCGCTGGCACTGCGCCTGCAGAGATCCTGCAAAGCTGTCAGGACATTAATATTGATTCTTCAGCCGATTATGGCGTTTCAGCACTGCCGGATATATTCACGGCACGTTATATTGGTCCCTGTGCCCAGGAAGCCAAAATATATTTTGAAAAATTATGGCACTGCCTGCGTCCGTGGTATGGCAAGCGATCAGCTGTCCGGCCTCGCATTTGGGCTACCTAGATAAAGATAAACAAGGTTGAAAAAGCAATGGAACTGACTCCTAGAGAAAAAGATAAATTACTTATTTTTACCGCGGCACTGGTGGCCGAGCGACGTAAAGACCGAGGTCTGAAGCTGAATTACCCGGAAGCGGTTGCCTATATCTCGGCGGCGATTATGGAAGGGGCAAGAGATGGCCGAACGGTTGCTGAATTGATGGACTATGGTGCGACATTACTGACATTGGATGATGTGATGGAGGGTATTGCTGAAATGCTGCCGGAAATTCAGGTCGAAGCCACCTTTCCTGACGGCACCAAACTGGTCACCGTGCATAACCCAATTATCTGAGGATACTGACTATGATTCCCGGAGAAATGCGAGTAAAACCAGGCGATTTACAGATGAATGTAGATCGCGAACAAATCACTCTTGATGTCTCCAACAGCGGCGACCGGCCGGTACAGATTGGATCGCATTATCATTTTTTTGAAGTCAACGATGCTTTGCAGTTTGATCGCGATAAGGCATATGGATTTCGCTTAAATATTGCTCCGGGTACCGCTGTCCGGTTTGAGCCTGGTCAAACACGTACCGTCGAATTGGTTGCGTTGTCCGGTTTGCGACAGGTTTATGGCTTTGCTGGTCGTGTGATGGGAGCTTTATCATGAGTCTGAAAATTGATCGGCAGGCTTATGCCGAAATGTTTGGCCCCACTGTTGGCGACAAAATCCGACTGGCCGATACAGAATTATGGATTGAAGTCGAACAGGACCTCACCACCTACGGTGAAGAGGTCAAGTTCGGTGGTGGAAAGGTCATCCGCGATGGGATGGGGCAGTCACAGAAAGTATCTGCTGAAGTCGCTGATACAGTGATTACCAATGCCCTGATAGTGGATGCCGTTACCGGCATTATCAAAGCCGATGTGGGGCTCAAAGATGGACATATATGGGCCATTGGCAAAGCCGGAAATCCAGATATTCAACCTGACGTAACGATTCCTTTAGGTGCCGGCACCGAGGTCATTGCCGGCGAAGGCATGATTCTTACCGCGGGTGGTATCGACAGCCATATACACTGGATCTGTCCTCAACAAATTGAAGAAGCCCTGATGTCGGGGATAACCACCATGCTGGGTGGTGGCACCGGACCGGCAACCGGAACCAATGCAACCACCTGTACGCCAGGACCTTGGCATATTCACCGGATGCTGGAAGCCGCTGAAGCCTTTCCGATGAATATGGGGTTTTTTGGCAAAGGAAATGTCTCCCAACCAGAACCCGCCAGAGAACAGATTGAAGCTGGCGTTATCGGCCTGAAATTGCACGAAGACTGGGGTACCACACCTGCTGCTATCGATAATTGTTTATCCGTGGCCGAAGAGATGGATGTTCAGGTGGCGATCCATACCGATACGCTCAATGAATCAGGTTTTGTAGAAACCACGCTGGCTGCCTTTAAAGGCCGCACCATTCATACTTTTCACACTGAAGGTGCTGGTGGTGGTCATGCACCGGATATTATCAAAGCTATCTCAGCCGAAAATGTTATTCCTTCGTCCACCAATCCCACGCGACCATTTACTATCAACACTATAGATGAACATCTGGATATGTTGATGGTGTGTCATCATCTGGATCCATCGATTGCCGAAGATGTTGCGTTTGCCGAATCACGTATCCGCCGCGAAACCATTGCCGCTGAGGATATTCTTCACGATACCGGAGCGTTTGCCATTATGTCTTCAGATTCCCAGGCGATGGGGCGGGTAGGTGAGGTGGTCATTCGCACCTGGCAGACCGCGCATAAAATGAAAGTACAGCGAGGACCTTTGAAAGAAGATGCCGGGCGTGGCGAAGGTGATGCAGATAACTTCCGGGTAAAACGTTACATTGCCAAGTACACCATTAATCCGGCGATTACCCATGGCTTTTCCCATAAAGTTGGTTCCATTGAAGCCGGTAAATTTGCTGATTTGGTGTTATGGCGTCCGGCATTTTTCGGGGTGAAGCCGTCGCTGATATTAAAAGGCGGCATGATTGCCGCAGCGGCAATGGGCGATCCCAATGCGTCTATCCCCACACCACAACCGGTGCATTATCGGCCGATGTTTGGCAGTTTTGGTAAAGCATTAAAAACCTCATTAACTTTTGTTTCAGAAGCGGCTTTGGCCAATCCTGCGGTTGCAGCACTGGATTTGCAGAAACCGCTGGTAGCAGTGAAAAACTGCCGAAATATCAGTAAAAAAGATATGGTGCTGAATAATGCCACGCCAAAAATTGACGTGGATCCTGAAACCTATCAAGTCATGGCCGATGGCGAGTTTCTGATTTGTGAACCTGCCACCGAACTGCCAATGGCCCAGCGTTATTTCCTGTTTTAGCAATTTATAGACAAGGGTCAACAATGTTATCGATTTCGACCAAACTGGATCATATTCACAGCGATACGGAGATTGCTGATGTGGTCAGTCTGAGTTTTGATTTAAGGCAGAAAAGCCGGATTCGCGTGACCTTGCAGTCAGGCGTAGAAGCCGCGTTATATATGCAGCGCGGCACAATTTTACGTGGTGGCGATTTTCTACAGGCGGATAGTGGTGAAATCATTGAAGTGATTGCTGCCGATCAGGCCATGATGAAAGTAACTGCTACCACTTCAAAGGCATTAACTCGAGCGGCTTACCATTTGGGGAATCGTCATGTTCCGCTGGAAATAGGGGATGGCTGGCTAAAGCTGGAAACTGACTCAGTTCTCAAAGATATGTTGCTGGGGTTAGGTGTGCAGGTTGAAGAATTACAGGCACCATTTGAACCGGAATCCGGAGCCTATGCTGCTGGTGGCGGGCATCACCATCATCATGACGATGAACATTCACATGATCACGTTCATGCACACGGACATAGTCACTAAGATGAGCTCTACCTCGCTTTCCCGTCTGTTACAGCTTGCCAGTCCGATGCTGCCGGTAGGTGCATACAGTTATTCACAGGGACTCGAATGGGCAATTGACTCCGGTGAGGTGATTGATATTGAATCATCGAAGCAGTGGATTGGCGATGTGCTGTCGATTTATTATGCCAACTTTGAATTACCGGTATTGCTAAGGTTATATAAAGCCTGGCAACAAATGGATGGTCCACTAATACACTATTGGGATGAGTATTATCAGGCAGGACGCGATAGCAGTGAAGCACTGGCAGAAACCCGACAGATGGCCTATTCATTACTCCGTTTACAACGTGATTTAGCTACCTGGCCACCTCAAATCGTCTTATTAAGCGGCAGCCTGCAACAACCGGCTTTTCCAACCATTTATTCAGTCAGCGCCCTGTGCTGGGAAATTGCGCTTGATGATATGTTGCATGCCTATGCCTGGTCTTTTCTGGAAAATCAGGTCAGTGCGGTGATGAAAACCGTGCCTTTGGGACAGGTGGCCGGGCAACGTATTCTGTCAGAGTTAGCGATGACTTTGCCTGCTTTAGTTGATCAAGCCATACAATTGCCTGATGACGATATTCAGAATTTCTGTCCGGCGCTGAGCATTGCTGGCTGTCGACATGAAACCCAGTATTCCCGTTTATTTCGTTCATGAAGAAGAGAAAAACAAAATGAAAGAACCTTTACGAGTTGGCATAGGTGGTCCGGTTGGTTCCGGTAAAACCGCCTTAACGTTGGCCTTATGTAAAAGATTACGTGATAAATACAATATTGCTGTGGTGACCAATGATATTTATACCAAGGAAGATGCCGAGTTCTTAACCCGCAATGAAGCTTTGTCTGCAGACCGTATTATTGGTGTTGAGACTGGTGGTTGTCCGCATACAGCCATCCGTGAAGATGCATCGATGAATCTGGAAGCTGTGGCCCAACTCAGTAAACGTTTCGATCCGTTGGACATCGTGTTTGTCGAAAGCGGTGGCGATAACCTGGCTGCGACGTTCAGTCCAGAATTGTCGGATCTGACTATCTATGTGATTGATGTGTCTGCCGGTGAAAAGATACCCCGTAAAGGCGGCCCGGGCATTACCAAGTCGGATCTGCTGGTGATCAATAAAACCGATTTAGCGCCTTTGGTGGGTGCTTCGCTGGACGTGATGGATCGTGATTCAAAACGCATGCGTGGCGAACGGCCCTTTGTTTTCAGCAACCTGAAACAGGAAGACGGTCTGGATGAGATTGTGGCGTTTATTGAAAAACAGGGACTGATGTTGAATTAATCGTTTAATCAAGAGGGAAAAGAAATGAAAAAAATGATGTTAACGTTACTGGGTATATTCGCTTTTCCGGCCATTGTTTTTGCCCATCCGGGCCATGATATGGCTAATTTTGCCAGTGGGTTCACCCATCCGTTTACCGGTATTGATCATTTGCTGGTGATGCTGGCGGTAGGTTACTGGGCCGGAAAGTCTTTGTCTTCTGCACGCTGGCAGGTGCCGATGCAGTTTGTGATATTTATGTTGGGCGGTGTGGCACTGGGTGCAATGATTTCCGGATTGGCATTTGTTGAAGTAGCGATTGCCGTCAGTGTTTTGGCAATGGGTCTGGTGATTTTACTCAACACCTCAATTAATCGATTCTGGCAACTGACATTAACCACAGTATTTGCGTTATTGCATGGCTTTGTTCATGGTCAGGAGCTGGTGGCTGCCGGTAATGGTATGGCGGCGGTTGCGGGCATGCTATTGGCCACAATGATATTACTCAGCGCAGGGGTTTATCTCGCGAGCTTTAAAAATCAATTAGGCATAATACTTCAACGCGGTTTTGCTGCGCTTTTAACGCTTAGTGGCGCCTATTTATTGATCATGTAAATGATGTCTAGAGACGGGGGATCGCTCATCCCCCGTCATTTCTAGCTTTAAAAACCTCAATACGCAATATTACGTAGATAAAAACTCGTCAGTCATACGTTATGATGTGACTGGGTAAGCTATGTGTATATAACTCAATTCTATTGAGTGCGCAGATCCATCAAGCCATGGGCTAAATTTATCGGGAAGTAATGCTTTGATGGAGTCATCAGAAAATAATGCACCGCAACGTATTGTTAAAATCCGTCGTGATTACAATACCTGGGTCGCCAACGAAACGCTGGAAGACTATGCGTTGCGTTTTACACCACATTCGTTCAGAAAATGGTCGATTTTCCGTGTCTCCAATACTGCACTTGGTGCCATTTCATTTCTGGTTCTGGAGGTTATCGGCGGTGCTTTGGCCGTTAACTTTGGTTTTGTGAATGCCTTTTGGGCCATTCTGACCATTAGTCTGATTATCTTTCTGACCAGTTTGCCCATCAGTTATTATGCCGCCAAGTATGGCCTGGATATGGATTTGCTGACCCGCGGTGCGGGATTTGGCTACATCGGTTCTACCATTTCCTCTTTTGTCTACGCTACCTTCACCTTTATTCTGTTTGCGCTGGAAGCCGTGATCATGGCGTATGCCCTGAGCATGTATTTCGACTTGCCCATCTATGTCTGGTATCTGATTTCTGCTGTGGTGGTTATTCCATTAGTGACCCATGGTGTGACGTTAATCAGCCGGATCCAGATGATTACCCAGCCGATATGGCTATTCCTTATGGTGCTGCCATTCATTTTTATTTTTGCCAAAGAGCCCGATGCAATTCGTGGCTTAATGAATTTTGCCGGCAGCTCTGGTTATGACAGTACGTTTAATATTTATATGTTTGGTACTGCCATCGCCATTGGTATGGCATTGATCCCTCAGGTGGGGGAACAGGTCGACTTTCTGCGATTTATGCCGGAAAAAACCCAAAAAAACCGTTTTCGCTGGCATTTAGGAGTTATATTCGCCGGTCCGGGCTGGATTTTTATCGGCATGATCAAAATGTTTGCCGGGGTTTTATTGGCTTACCTGGTGTTGAACGGGGCCAAGTCGGTTGAAGAAGCCGTTAACCCCACCTATATGTACCATGTGGCATTTAGCTATGTTTTTTCCAACGCGGATGTGTTGCTGGCGGTCACGGTCTTTTTTGTGGTGCTGTCCCAAATTAAGATCAATATCACCAATGCCTACGCAGGTTCACTGGCCTGGTCCAATTTCTTTGCTCGTCTGACTCATAGCCATCCTGGCAGGGTAGTGTGGTTATTGTTCAATGTCTTGATTGCGACCATGTTGATGCTGCTGGATGTGTTTCAGGCACTGGAACAGATTCTGGGGCTGTACTCGAATATCGCCATTTCCTGGATCACCGCGGTGGTGGCCGATCTGGTGATTAATAAACCCCTTGGCTTAAGTCCTAAAGGCGTCGAATTCCGCCGGGCCTATCTGTATGACATCAACCCGGTAGGAGTGGGAGCAATGGCGATTGCTTCATTGTTATCAGTGCTGGCGTTTGTCGGCGTATTTGGCTTGGAAGCGCAGTCATTTTCATCGTTTATTGCCATGTTTACGGCGTTAATCTGTTCGCCGTTATTTGCCTGGTGGACCAAAGGAAAATATTATCTGGCGCGTCAGCCATATAAGTTTCATCCCGCTAAAACCAAAGAAACCTGCAGCATATGTGAGCGTGAGTACGAAATTGACGACATAGCCTATTGTCCAGCCTATCAAGGTGCGATTTGTTCTTTGTGCTGTTGTCTGGATGCCCGCTGTAATGATGCCTGTAAGCCTCATGCCAAACTGGATTCGCAGTGGCAGGCGACCATGACAAAACTGCTGCCGAAAGCATTATGGGGTTATATCCAGAATGGGGTTGGGCATTACATTCTGCTGATGGGTATGACGGTGCTGTTGCTTGCGTCGATTTTTGGGCTGATTTATCTGCATATCTCGCTGACCCTGACCGAGAATGCGTGGCAGATTTTGCCGGAGATCCAGATTGGCTTCCTGAAAGCCTTTGCAGCATTGGTATTGGTCAGCGGGATTATTGTCTGGTGGCTTATTCTGACATCACAAAGTCGTAATGTGGCCCAGCAGGAGTCCAACCATCAAACCAGTTTGCTGCAACGTGAAATCATTTTGCATGAACAAACCGATGCTGAATTACAGCAGGCCCGTGTGGTTGCAGAACAGGCAAACCAGGCTAAAAGTCGCTATATCACCGGTATCAGTCATGAGTTGCGTACTCCATTAAACAGCATACTGGGCTATGCCCAACTGATGGATAACAATGCCGATGTGACGACAGAAAACAAAAATGCCATCAAAGTGATTCTGCGTAGTGGTGAACATCTACTGTCGTTGATTGAAGGCACTTTGGACATTGCCCGTATAGAAGGTGGAAAGCTGCAATTTGACATCAAATCGCTGCGTTTTCCTGAGTATATCCAGCAAATTATCAGCATGTTTGAATTACAGGCGATTAACAAAGGGCTGAAATTTGAATATGAAATCAGCTCGGATTTACCTCGAATTGTGCGTGCCGATCACAAACGGTTAAGCCAGATATTGATCAATATTATTGGTAACGCAGTGAAATACACTAGTGAAGGTGCTATTTACCTGCGGTTTAATCATGCCCGTGAATTTCTCTCGATAGAGGTGGAAGATACCGGCCCTGGCATCAAGCAATCCGAGCTCGATCATATTTTTGAGCCATTTATTCGGGGCAGTGCGGCACAGGGAATTGGTGGTACCGGATTAGGACTGACGATCAGCAAGTTGCTCACCGAGTTGATGGGTGGTGTTTTGCACGTTGAAAGTAAGGTTGGCAAAGGCACCACTTTTTTTGTCAGACTGTTTTTACCTTCAGTGCGGGTCGAAGAAGATTTAACGCTTATCTCCACCCGAATGCCAGTGGGTTACCGGGGACCGCGGCGTAAATTACTGGTGGTGGATAACGAACCTGTGGATCGTGAACTACTGTTAAATATTCTTGAGCCACTGGGTTTCGAAGTCAAAGAAGCTGCTTCGGGAGCAGAATGTTTACGCATTTATCCGGATTTTCAGCCGGAAATCATTTTTATGGATTTGGCGATGCCGGAAATGGACGGCTGGGAAACCTGTCATCTGATCCGTAATGTGCATAAGTCTGATGTCAAAATTGGCATTATTTCAGCTAATGCATTCGATAAAAACCTGGAAAATTCATCGGGTATTACCGATAAAGACTTTATCCTGAAACCGGTTAATCTCTTTGAACTGATCAACTGGATTGGTGAAAGACTTAATCTGCAATGGATAGAAAATAAGGAAGAACTGATTTCTGAATCCTCCGTGGTGGAATATTCACTGCCCCCGGTAGAGGTGTTGAATAACTTGCTGGAGATGATCAACATGGGCTATCTGGTCGGTGTCCGTAAATTGATTACCGAGATTGATGAACAAGGTCTGTCCTGTGAACAGTTTGTTAGTGAAATACGTCAAATGTCTGAAAAATTTCAATTAGGCACCATGAAAACCTTTATAGAAGAGAAATTAGCTAATGTCTGAAAGCCCGCTTAATGCTGTGGTGCTGGTGGTTGATGACACACCCGATACGCTGGCGCTCTTACATGATGCTTTGGTGGAATCCGGTTATACCGTTCTGGTGGCCGATAATGGCGAATCCGCATTAAAAATCAGTCTGGAAGCTACTCCGGATATTGTTCTTCTGGATGCGTTAATGCCCGGAATGGATGGATTTGAAGTCTGCCGGCTGCTAAAGCAGGATTTAAATACCCGACATATTCCAGTGATTTTTATGACTGGCCTGACCGAATCCGAGCATGTTGTTGCCGGATTTTCCGCTGGTGGTATCGATTATGTCACCAAACCGTTGAGCCCGGTCGAAGTCATTGCCCGTATCAATACGCATCTGAAAAATTCACGTTTGATCAATCAGACCCAGGGCGCACTGGATGCATTCGGCCAGGCTGCCATTGCGGTGTTACCGAGCACCGGCAAGATTGTCTGGCAAACCCCTTTGGCGCGTCAGTTGATTGAAAAATATATGAGTCATGATGACGATCTGTTGATTCAGGATACCCCTGGAGCATTGCAGGATTGGGTGATGCAATTACATCAGGGTGGAGAAAGACGGTTACGTCCATACATCGTACATAAACCAACCGGGCGACTAATTTTTAATCCTGCTGATCTGCAAAGTGAAGAGCAATGGCTGATCCTGTTACGAGAAGAGTCTGAAACCGCACAGATTGAAGCCTTGCGTGCGGTATTTAATCTCACCAACCGGGAGTCGGAAGTGTTGCACTGGGTAATCCTTGGCAAAACCGACAAAAGTATCGGTGAAATTCTCGGTACCAGCCCGCGTACCGTTAATAAACATATGGAACATGTGTTTACTAAACTGGGAGTGGAAACCCGTACGGCAGCAGCTTCGCTAGCGGTTAATAAACTGCGCTCTTTAAGCGGTAGCAACAGTTTTGGCGCTCACGAGTAATTTATCTATCCAAACTCATCTTTAATTTCGTGTATTACAACGGCGTGAACATGAAAAAACACTGAACGGGCATTTATCAATCTGATTGATAATTCAGGAGTATTCATGATCAAAGTTGGAACCGTACAACAAATCTGGCGTTATCCAGTCAAAGGCATGGCAGGCGAAAACCTGAATTATTGTCATTTGGGCGATATGGGCTTACAAGGGGATCGTATCTGGGCGTTGCGGGATGTGGAGCGTCAGGAAATTCAAAGCTGTAAATTCAGGCCCCAGTTATTACGTTGTGTTGCCCGTTGTCGCAGTACCCAGATGACCGGAGCCCATGATCAGGTCGACATCCATTTTCCGGATGGTCGTGTTATAGGCAGTGACGATTCCCAGATCCATAGTCTGTTATCTGAATTAACCGGTCATGAGTCAACGTTGGAGTCGCTAAGGCCCTTAGCCGAACTGGATTTTTATCGACGTCATAAAAAAGATGACCATACCTGGTTGCAAGAGTTAAAAGACACCTTTGATCGTGAAGCCGATGAACCATTGCCTGAGATCCTGGATGATTTGCCATCAGCAGCAAAGGATTTTGTTTCTCTCCCAGGGACTTTTTTTCTGGTGACACCTTTTCACCTGCTCACCACCGCGACGCTAGCTCATATGCAACAACTCAATCCGGAAGCCGATTGGGATGTGCAACGTTTTCGTCCCAATCTGGTTATCGAAACGCTGCCTGGCATGGAAGGGCTGGTTGAGCAGGCCTGGGTTGATAATAAACTGCAAATTGGTCGTGCCACCATTGAATGTAGTAGCAGCACACCTCGTTGTGGGGCGGTGACCCGAACACAGCAATCGCTAGAATCCGACAGCAGCATATTACGAACCATTGTCAAACAAGCCGATCAAAATCTGGGTATTTATGGAGCCATCAAACAAAGTGCAGTGATTCGGTTAGGGGATGAGGTTTTTTTGCAGACATGATCGTCTTGATAGAGATTGTGTGAATTTACATACTTTTGAATTTATAGGCGCATTTCTGTTCAAATGAGTCACGTATTAATCTGAAAACTAAGAAACTTAACGCAGTTTAGATTAATCTTATTCAGCAATTATTAATTTGAAGTTGAAGGCCCACATTGCAACGACTAGCAATTTCCCTGTTGTTAATAAGCATGCTTTCTGGATGCGCCGGGTACCAACCCAAGGATATCTTTGCGCAGTCACGAGGCTGGCTAGAAAAAACAAGCGACCAACTTGAGGCTCTAAGCTCCCCTGCAAACAATGTGAACTATGATGATGAGGTAGAAGCATTGTTAGCCCAGCCTTATATCGATCCTCTGACCGATTATATTAATCAGCATAATGACGATGAAGATCGTGCTGAACCCTTGCGTCAGATTAGCGCTGCAAGAAAAATTCGCTGTCAGGAAATCGCCGATAAATATGCCACTCGACCCCTTACCCAGGAATCACTGAATCGCTACCAGGCTGGTTACAATTATTCCTGTCCTAAACAGGTAGAAGCATTTGCGTTGAGGCTGGCAAACGTCAAGCCATCCGAAAAAATAGCTGATTCTGATACGGAAAGCCCGTCACTCCCTGAGAAAACTGTGCTGGATGAAGCCATTGTCTCAAATGTAAATAAACAGCAACTGAACGATTGCTACTTGTTAACAACTATCAGCAATTTTAGAGAAGCAAAAACAGTTTGTCTGTTACCAGCTAATAGAGGCGATGTGCGTTCTCAATTAAATATGGCCATTATTCATAAAGCGCTGGCGAATTATTCACAATCATTAACATGGGCGAAAAAAGTTGAACCAGAATCCCCGCGTGCACGTTATCTGATCGGTGAGCTATATGCTTCCGGGCTGGGCGTAAAGCAGGATGCTCAAATGGCTTTTCACTGGTTTGAGAAAGCCGCAGAAGATGATTACGCCGATGCACAGTATATGACTGCCTGGAGTTATGAGACCGGTATTGGAGTGGAGCAGAACATTGATAAGGCACTTTTTTGGTATCAGCGTGCTGCACTAAATAACAATACTCCTGCAAAACACTCGTTGGGTGCCTTAATGGTTCAACAGAATAAAAATCCTTCAAGTTTTATTAAAGGCCAGAATTGGCTGATAGAGGCTGTTAGAGCAGGATATGCCGAATCTGCTTTAATGATGGGACAGATATTCCAAGGAAATAATAGCATCGAGGATAAAGCCAAAGCCGTTGCCTGGTTTGAGATCGCACAGCAGCAGGGTTCTGCTGAAGCGGCAGAACTGGCTCAAAAACTTCGAAATGGAATTAATTCTGATACGCTCAATAGCGCCCGCCAACAAATACATCGTACGTTGGAAGGACAGGAATAATGGCTTCTGGTAAGGCTGATTGATGCTGCGCTCATTACTGGTCGACTCCTCCAAAAAACTCATCTTGTGGATGTTATTTATGCTGGTAATTCTGTTTATTGCCGGTATGTGGATATTGTCGTCCCTAAATCTGAATTATTCTGAAGATGCCATTGGTGGAGTGCGGCAGAAGCAGATTGAAGAAACCTTTTTCAACAATCTGAATAAAATTGCACAAACACAAAGTGCATTGGAACGTTACACCACGGATTTAGCCCGTATCGGAAATCTGTTTGTTGATTTATATGGCTCGCAAAGCACTAAACAGGACTTTGATACTGAGCTGAATACGCTTTTAAAAACCAAGCTGAATGACTTTAACGGTACTTCAGCCGTGGGCATCTGGTTTGACTCCGAGTATGTCAGTCAGAAAGATCAGTTGATTTCCCGTTATACATTTCGCGACAAAACCAACACCATACAAACACTCACAGAGTCGAGTTCTGATTTAACCGGCTTTAAGCAACAACGCTGGTTCGAACTGGCAGGTCTAAAAGATGCTGAAAATAATGGTATGCAAGGCCGCAAAATCTACTGGACGCCGGTTTATTACAATGAAATCACTGACAGTGCCGTACTGACGCTAATAAAACCCATATTGAACAGCCAACAGCAAGTGGTTGGTTATGCTTCAACAGACTGGGAAGCGAAACAGGTTATTGATCTGGTCAGTCAGGTGAGCATTACCCCAAACACCTTTGCAGTATTGATAGATAAAAATAAACGCAAACTTTCCAGTTTGAGCCGACTTAATAATGAACGTTATGCCCAACAAATTATTGATTCAGTAATGCGCCAGGACTTTATCGGTTTATCAACTAAACATGACATTTCGCAGCTTGAATCGCGTCAGCAAAAAGCTTTGTTGCAAATGCATCAGTTCAGCGTTGAAGACAAAGAATATGTACTTTACGCGGCGGCCACGCCTGCTCAAATGTTATTTGCCGTTGGTATGCCTAAAAATGAAATTGATGCCGTGATCGCTCCGATGCGGATGATTAATCAACGTATCCTCATTGCAACCAGTATTGTCATACTGTTGCTATCAGCTTATCTGGTCTATCGCATTGCTTTGCTGATGCAGGAATTACAGGCTTCCTATACCGACCAACTGACCGGCTTACCCAATAGGGCAAGATTATTAATGGATCTGGAACAGCATCATGACAGTACCCTGATATTGATAAATATTGATCGGTTCCGTGAGCTGAACAGTATTTTTGGTAATGATTGTGGTGATGCAGTTTTACAAAGCCTTGCCGGAAATATTGCTGAATTCTGTCAGGGGTACAATCATGCTGATAGCGCCAGACTGTATCGGTTATCAGGTGACGAGTTTGTTCTGTTGGGATTTGCCTGGACAAAAGAGTTTTTAATCGGCTTTTTAAGACAATTAAGTGATTTCCTGCAGGAACAACAACTGAAATGGCAGGATCAGGATATTAGCCTGACGGCTACCATTGGTGCCGCCGAACAGCACAATACCGACACCGACAGTGAAAGCTCTCCCGATATACTGATTAGTCATGCAACCGCTGCATTACGTATTGCCCGTGAAAAATCGCGAAATTATTCCATTTACAATAACGAGCAGGATGTTAAGCGTGTCTACGAACAAAACCTGTTCTGGGCCAGACAGCTTAAACAAGCCTTGCAACAAGACCGCATTGTGCCGTGGTTTCAGCCGATATTCGATAATCAGAGCGGTCGAATCACTAAATATGAATGCCTAATCCGTATGATTGAGCCGGATGGCAAAGTGATCAGTCCCGGTTTGTTTTTAGCCATTGCCAGTAAATTACGTCTTGATAGCTTGTTGACCAGGGTAATGGTAGAAAAATCGTTCCAGAAATTTGCCGATCTGGATTACGAATTCTCAATTAATCTTTCCTATCATGATCTACTCGACAGAGAGCTTACGCAGTTTATTTTTGAAAAGCTCAAAACCTATCAGGTTGGAGAACGGTTAATTTTTGAAATCCTCGAATGCGATGGCATCGATAATTACAACGAAGTTCGTTTGTTTATCGATAAAGCCAAAGGCTTTGGCTGTAAAATTGCCATCGATGATTTCGGCACCGGTTACTCTAATTTTGAACATTTGCTACGTCTTAATGTAGATCTCATCAAAATCGATGGCAGCCTGATAAGAAACCTCAATGATGATCAGTCAGCCATTATTGTGACCCGTGGCGTAGTGCAATTTGCCCGAAGTCTTGGCATCAAAACCGTTGCGGAGTTTGTTCACTGCGAAGCTGTACAGAAACAAGTTCAGGCGCTGGGCATCGACTTTTCCCAAGGGGCCTATTTCAGTATGCCTAAGGCAGAACTGGTTGAAACACAGAGCTGACCTTAAATGAAGGTATCTTTAGTGGCAGCCTGAAAAACAAACAATTTCAGCCCATTGGTTACGCCCAAGCGTATTATTTCGGTACACTAACTTATCTCTACCTCTGAGATCAGCTATTAGCCATGCAATCTGCCAAAAACACCTTTCTGAAATATCGAAGTCTACTGATCTGGGTCGTCGGTATTTTGGTGTTATATACCCTAATCGGTTTCTTTATACTGCCCTGGGTGGCAGAAAAGCAATTGGTGAAGACCCTGCAGCAGCGGCTTGGCGTCCAGGTCAGTGTTGAACGAATCCAGTTTAATCCCTATACATTTGAAGCGACAGTCGACAATCTGCAATTAACCACCGAGCAGGATGAGCCGCTGGCAGCCTCAGAAAAGCTCTACCTCAATCTGCAACCTTTGCACTTGGTGAGACTGACCTTACGACTGGAAGAAATCAGCCTGGCTGATACGACACTACATTTCCGACGTTATTCAACAACGGATAATACGCTGACAAGACTGGCGGACAACTGGGCTGCTTCAGCTAAAGAGGATGCGTCTGAAGACGAAGCCAATCAATCCAGCGAAAAAGACGAGTCTTTATTCACCTTGGAAATAGCTGCGGTTAACTATACCGAAGGTGAGATTCATTATCGGGATGAAGTACCCAAAGAGCCTTTTGAAACGGTATTGCGTCCGGTTAATATTCATCTGCAAGACTTTTCCACCGAGGCCAGCCAAAACGCCAGTTTAGATTTGGCGATCGGACTGGAAAATGACGCAAAATTGTCCGCAGACGGAAAGCTAAGCATGGCTCCGTTACAGTTATCGGGTCAGGTAACTCTGGATAATTTCAGTTTACAGTCGCCGTATCGTTATTTTAAGGCACAGTTGCCATTTGAATTGAACCAGGGGCGGCTGGATTTACAATTGTCCTACGATATCGATTTTGCCGATGAAGTGGCAGATATTGATCTCAGTGCGATTGATATAGGCTTGACCGGTTTTAGTATTCATCAGCCCGAAATGACCGAAGCGTTATTGCAAGACGGGAAACTGGAGATAAAAAACGCCAGTTATGCCTTTCCGGAAAATCAGCTCATATTGGATAACGTTTCATTGACTGATTTCAAACTGGCAGTCAGCCGAAACCAGCAGGGTGATATCAACTGGATGCAGTTAATAGCTGGCCTGCCTGGACAAGGTTCTGAGGCAGTGACGGATGCTACTGATGAACAAACCGCTAAACAAAACACGTCACCCTTTACCTTGAAAATTGATGCGTTAAGTTTTACCGAAGGTGAGATTCAGTATCGTGATGAAAATCCGCAGGAGCCTTTTGAAACGGTATTGCGTCCGGTCAATATTCAACTACAAGATTTTTCCACAGAGGCCAGTCAAACCGCCAATATAGATTTAGAGATTGGACTGGAAAACGACGCGAAATTGTCGGCAGGCGGAAATTTAACCATGTCGCCGTTACAGGTAGCAGGCCAGGTAACGCTGGACAATTTCAGTTTGCAGACGCCATATCGTTATTTTAAGGGGCAGCTGCCTGTTGAACTGAATAGTGGCCGAGTTGAACTGCAAACGTCTTACGATATCAATTTGGCCGGTGATGCTACAAAAATAGATCTCAGTGAGGTAGATATTGAAATAGCCGAGTTAGATATTCACCAGCCTGGTGAGAGTGAAGCGTTATTGCAAGGCGGTAAGCTGACCATTAGTAATGGGCGTTATGTTTATCCAGACAATCAGCTCACTATAAAATCGGTTTCACTGGATGATTTCAATCTGGCTGCAACCCTAAACGAGCAGGGTGAAATCGACTGGTTACAAGTATTGGAAAATATGCCTGAGCCTGCCACGGATGAACCTGATACGGAAGCATCACCACTTCAGCTCGATATCGCCAATCTGGCCATCAATAATACCAAGCTGACGTTAATGGATGAACAACTGAAAACGCCCTTTACTCAAACAATGATGCTGTCTGGCAGCATGCAGAATTTCACTATGGCAGAGGGTAATCAGATTCCTTTTACTACTGATATCAGTTTGCAAACAGGAGGTGATATTGGGATTGAGGGTGACATTCAATTGTTTCCAGAACTGGACGTTCAGGCAGAGGCTACTATAGATAAATTAGCCTTGAAGCCGGTGCAACCTTATCTCAGCATGTATGCACATGTTGGTATTGTCAAAGGTGAAGTCAGCTCCACCGCCCAGATTACTTCTAATCAACAAAAGCCGTTTAGCATCCAGGCTAATCTAACGGTTGAAGGTGTACAGCTCGATAATCAGAAAAACAATGAAAAACTGTTCAGCTTCGACCAGCTGGACCTTAATACAATTGATTTTTCATTAGCGAAACAACGACTGGCCATCTCGGAAGTGATTGTTGATGCACTATATGCCCGCATATTTATCAACGAAGATGGCGAAACCAATGTAAGAGGATTACTCAAGGAGCAACCAAACGACAAAGCTGAGACAGAGAGTAAAGATCAAGACAGCCTCTTCAATGGATATGAGGTGTCAATTGGCAAAGCCATTATTAATGACGCCAGCTCACGTTTTACCGATGCCAGTTTACCGATAGTTTTTGATACAAATATGCAGGCACTCAATGGCGAAATAAGTGGTTTTTCTACGCTTTCGGAGCAACCTGTAGAAATGACATTGGAAGGAAAGGTTGATGAATTTGGTTTGGTGGAAATTGATGGTGAAATAAAACCATTAGCCCTTCGCGATTTTGCGACGGTAAAACTGTCTTTCAGTAATATTGATTTGCCTGCAATGAGCCCCTATACAATCAAATTTGCAGGTAGACGTATCGACGAAGGACGTGGTGACGTAGAGCTGACGTATAAGGTTGATGAGGGTGAACTATCTGCAACAAATAATATTGTGTTGCGTGATATCGAGCTTGGGGAACGGGTTGAGGCGCCAGATGCCCTGGATTTACCGTTAGATTTGGCGGTGTCTTTACTTAAAAATAAGGAAGGGGTGATTGATCTGACCATTCCAGTAAGCGGCAGTGTCAGTGATCCCAATTTCGATATGAGTGCGGTTATTGGGCAAGCTATTAATCAGGCAGTCACCAATATTGTTACGGCACCTTTCAAATTTTTGGGAGGGTTATTCGGCAGTGACAATGAGGAACCCATAGACAACGTACGTTTTCGCCCCGGCGACAGTGGCCTGGCTCCTCCTGAACAGGAAAAATTACAGAAGCTTGCAGGAGCATTGGCCGAGCGTCCGCAATTGGCGATAAACATTCCCCCAACCTTTGCAATTGATGCCGATCGTCAACAGCTCAAAAAATCAGCCGTCGAGCAGCGTATTGAATCGCGTCTCGATCAAACCGATCCGGAAACACAATTGGCAGAACGTCGACAAACAGTTTTGGAAAAACTTTATCTTGAGGCGGAATTAAGTCCAATTTTGAGGACACTGCAACAAGAATTCACTGTAAAACCTGAAACTCAGGATACAACTGAACTGGATGTGCTGGCTTACAACGCTGATTTGAAACAGCGATTAATTGAAGCAGAGTCGATATCAGCTACCCAGCTGCAACAATTAGCTGAAAAACGTCAGCAATCCGTTATCGAGTACATTCAACAACACGCTGATGTGAACAGCGAACAATTAAAACGCAGTGAAACTGAGTCCACCAGATTGGAAGATGGATGGTTAAAGCTGAAATTTGAACTGGGAACACTCTGAATAATTTTTGAGCTAGCAAGTTCGACGTTATGCCAGAGGCACCCTACAAGCTGGTAGATATAAAATTCGAGGGAAAGCATGAAGCTGCAAGGGAAAATATCAAATTGGAATGATGATCGAGGCTTTGGTTTTGTCGAGCCAAATGGCGGTGGAGAGCGTGCTTTTGTCCATATTAAAGCCTTCAACCCACCATCCCGTAGACCAGTGAATGGTGAAGTCATTATCTACGAAATAGCCCGTGATATTAACAATCGTTATAAAGCCGAAAATATTCAATTTGCTCGTGACATTTCTAAGTCAAAAAAACGAGAAAAAGTAAAAAGCCAAAGAGGCTTCGGTGGCGTCTTTACTGTTGTCTTTTTCATTGGGCTGTTTGTGTCCGTCTTAAGTGGAAAGTTACCTTTAGTTATAGTCGGTCTGTATCTAATCATGAGTCTGATTGCGTTTATCGCTTACGCGATGGATAAATCCGCGGCTCAAAATGGCCAATGGAGAATCCAAGAAAGCACATTGCATTTAATTTCTCTAATCGGTGGATGGCCGGGTGCCTATATCGCCCAAAAGAAATTACGCCATAAATCGATTAAGAAAGCGTTTATAAATGTTTATTGGGTAACTGTGTTATTGAATTTAGGTGGGTTGGCTTGGCTTCATACAGAGAAAGGAGCAAACTTCATGAATAATGTGGTTCTGCCATTATTCAACGGCTAATAAGCAAATCAAGTTGGCTGACCCCTTGATCCTTCTTTTACCTGAAACACATATAGAAAAAGCCAGAGAATTGGCAGAGCGCCTACGTTTAACGATTATGCAGCATCCTGTTATCTACCAAAGCAGACAATAAATGTTACGGCAAGCTTCGGTGTTGCTGAACAAACTCAGGATGACCTTTCGATAGAATCGATTGTCGGACTGGCAGATACAGCCTTATATCAGGCGAAAACGATGGGCAGAAATCGAGTCAATTGTGCTGAAATGCAACCGCTAGAAACCGAAGTTCAAGCTGGGTAAATAGAATCTCATAGAACACTTTTGAGCATTAAACGGAACTTAATAAGAGTATAAGGCCAGTTTAAATTTAACCTATAAAGCGTGATCAAAGGTGTGAATAAATTAATAGTGATCTACATAAGATAATTATCTTTTTAATCATCAGTTTTTCCTGAAGTAGCTTCAAATTCCCCAGGATACTTCTTCATGTTTAATGAGAACATAAGCATTAGAGGGAGATAAGTAAGACCATGTATAAGATTTTGGTCTTGGTTAATATTTTGAGATAAATTCAGGTGTAGCTGAATATTTTTCTGTAGCAGAATATGGGACCTGAATAACTAATTTAAAATTTGATACCTGTTCACTTACATTCTTAACACAAGGGAGTAAGATTTCTGATCCTCAAGTGATAAAAATTTCTGAGGATAAGAGCAAAAATTCGTTTACATCTCAGAAGGTTAAATTAGGTTGTTATATGGCTCAGCCAAATTCAGACCACCCGGTTTACATTGAAAGTGTCTTAAACCAAAAAGTCAAAATGCTTTTTTCGGGAATCATTTTTTCAATCACTATTAGTGCATTCTTAGGGTTGGTATTGGTTGTTGTTCAACAGCCCATTATTCCCTTAACCACCTCATTGAGCTGGTACGGGACTTTAATGAGTGTCGTGATCCTAAGACTTATTTTGTTCAATAAGTGGCAAAGCAAAGACGCAAAACCTAAGCACGATCAGAAGCGTTGGTTACAGTATTTTCGTTTTAGCGTTTTGATTACGGGCATTATCTGGGGTGTAGGAGGAGTGGTTATGATGCCTGAGGGAAATATCTCTCATCAGGCATTTGTGTCCTTTACCATCGGAGGATTGGCTGCGGGAGCTATGGCTTCACTCTCAGTAGATCGCATATCTGTTACTGCATTCGTTCTACCTACTTTGTTCCCGCATATAATCTTTCTTTTTCAGCAGGGCGAATCGATTTCTCTCGGTATGAGCTCAATGCTCTTGCTATTCACATTATTTGTATTTTTGTCAGCTAAAAAGACCGGCGAAACTTTTCTGGAAAACGCTAAGCTTCATATCCAAGCGCTAGAAAACGAGTCTCGCTTGAGAATGATGTTGGATTTCAGCCCCATTGCGGCATCAATAATTGATATAACCAATCAAGAGGTTGTATTTGCCAATAAAAGTTATACAGGTTTAATCGAAAATAAATATGAGTCAGCCATCGGTATCACTCCGCGACGCTATTACGCCAATAAAGTGGAATATGATGATGCGGTGAAGATAATTGAGCGAGGTGAGCAGATTACTAACCAGTTAGTTGAACTGAATTTTGATGGAGCTCAGAAAATCACTAAATGGGTTCTCGCCTCCTATCTTCAGATCGATTATCACAGCAAGCAAATGATGTTGGGTTGGTTTTACGATATTACTGATAGAAAAGTTATGGAAGAACATACACAGCATCTTGCTCATCACGATCCACTGACCGGTTTACCGAACCGAATACTTTTTCGAGAGAGGTTGCATTTAGCTATTAGCATGGCGGAACGGGATAAATACTCTTTGGCCCTAATGTTTATTGATTTGGATGAATTTAAACCCATTAATGACACTTATGGCCACGATGTGGGTGATGCTGTATTGCTTGAATGTGCCGCACGGATTCGTGCCTGTCTGCGTAAACCAGATTCGGTAGCGAGACTGGGGGGAGATGAGTTCGTGGTATTGCTTCATAAAGTAAGCAATGAACAGACCGCTTTGCAGGTGGGAGAGAAAATTCTAAAGTCCTTACAGTCATCAATGAAGATTGAGGGTGTAAAAGTAAGTGTTGGAGCCAGCATAGGCGTTGCGCTTTATCCATTAAACAGCACTGAAGATGATGAATTATTAAATTGTGCTGATTCTGCTATGTACGACGCTAAGAAAAATGGGCGAAATATCGTCAAGCTTTTTCAGTCTGCTCATGAGTAGCAATTGTTGAAAGCCCGAATTCATATTGAGTGATGGGGCTCAGCCAAACTGATTTTAGCTAATTTATAAAAGTATTTCGTCAAAGATAGCTGACCATTTGCTGCATTCAGCAACGTTCAGGAAGCTTTTTTTACTTATTTTGAATCTATTACCTAAAATTCTGCCCCTAACGAAGCGTTATTCAACGCGGCATAACCCGAACACTGGTCAGTGATTCCATGGGTTCTGGCCGTGACAGATAATAGCCCTGAACATAATCCACTCCAATCTGACGCAGGATATTCAGTGTTGCAGCGTCTTCTACAAACTCGGCAATGGTCTTTAAACCCATAATATGACCGATATTGTTAATCGAAGCGACCATGGCTTGGTCGATTCGGTTATTGGCGAGTTCCTGAATGAAAATACCGTCAATTTTCAAGTAGTCGACGGGTAATTGTTTCAGATAGCCGAATGAAGACAGGCCACTTCCGAAATCATCCAGCGCAAACTGGCAGCCTAAGCGTTTCAGTTCGGTAATAAAGCGACCGGCATTGGCTGGATCAGCGATGGCTGCGGTTTCGGTGATTTCAAAGCAAATATTATTTGCCGGTACTTTACGTTTCTCCAGTTGTTCCTGAATTAACTGGAGGCAGTCTTCGCGACCAATTGAAGCTCCAGACAGGTTAATCGAGCAAAACACCGGCTGCTGGTTCTGGCGAAGTTGATCGCCCATCCAGGCCAGCGTATTGCGAATCACCCACTGGTCGATTTTGGGCATTAACCCAAAACGTTCGGCCGCCGGAATAAAGGCACCAGGCGGAATGATTTCGCCCTCTGGTCCGATCATTCGGGCCAGAATTTCATAATGTGGCATGATGTTATCGCTGTTTTCCAGCGGAACAATCGTCTGGAAATAAAGCCGGAAAAGGTCTTTATCGAGTGCTTCCTGTAGCCGACTGGCCCATTGAATCTGACCCTGGCGCTCCTGGGCCTGAATATCATCCGGCTGAAACAGATGCACCCGGTTACGCCCGCGATCTTTGGCGGCATAACAGGCGGCATCTGCATGGCTCAACACTTCATCCAGGCTGCCACTGGCTTCTGTAATACTGACCAAACCGATACTGACGCCGACAGAAAACACCTGGCCTTCCCAGGAAAAACGAAAAGCAGTGACGGTTTTTCGTAGTGTCTCGGCAATATCCAGACCTTTTTCAATTGGACAATGACTGAGCAGCACCCCGAATTCATCACCCCCCAACCTTGCCAGGGTATCGCTTTGACGTAGTACGGGTTTAAGGAGACTGGAGAGTTGCTTCAACAGAACATCACCGGCTCTATGACCACAGGTGTCATTTACCAATTTGAACTGGTCTAAATCGAGATAGCAAAGCAAGTGCTCTGCTTTATCGTGGTGGGCTTCATTGATCAGCGATTCCAAGCGCTTTTCAAATTCCCGTCGGTTGATAAGGCCTGTCAGGGTATCGTGCACCGCCTGAAAGCTGAGCATCTTTTGCAAACGACTATTCTGGGTAATGTCCTGTAGTGCCACTACCCAGCCTATATTTTGGCGGTTGGTATCGAGCAAGGGCGCACAGTTCAGCTGCACTTCAAACTCATCCCCTTGCTTGTTTTTCAGCAGAAACAGACGTTTTTGGCTGGTGTTAGGCGATTTAACTGAGTACTCCTGACACAATGCCGTAATGTTAATTTGAGTCGCTTCACTGTCTTCAATCAGAATGATCTCATCAATCGGCTGTCCGAATGCCTGTTCGGATGTCTGTCCCAATAGTTCACTGGCCATTGGGTTCAGGTAGACAATGTTATAGGCTGCATCACAGGTGACAACGGCTTCAGTGATGGCTTCCAGTGTGACTTGTGCCAATTCAGAGTGACGGTGCAGTCGGGCCTCCATCTTTTTTCTTTCACTGATATCTCTCAGCATGGCGCTGTATTGCACACCTTCCTCGGTTGGACTGGCGGTTGTGGTGACTTCAAGTGTAAAAGGGGTTCCTTTACTATGTCTGGCGATGATTTCATAAGGCCCCGGTTGTTGACTACTGGCCAGGGTGACAAATAAACGCTCCGGAGTTGTGCCCGAAAAAGTTTGCTGGTTTTGTTCATGAAGTAATACATCGGTTGGCTGCCCCACCAATTGGTGGGCTGGAAGACCGAACATAATTTCCACGCCTGGATTGGCGCTGGTCACAATCCCCTGGCTGGAGAAGGTGATTACCCCGTCACGCATATCACGCACAATCAATCGGGTGCGTGTCACCATACGGTTCAGGTTAGCAATCACCCGGTTGTACTGGGATGCAATCTGGCCGACTTCGGTAAAAGGCTCAACTGGCACTCGTTGCTTCAGATCACCACTACGCTCTTGAGTTTGCATAGCTGAAAGCAGATCAGTCAGTTCAGTCTTCGCGCCATGCTCTGAAACATTCAGCCCCTGCTGCTCGGCTTCGATACTGACGCGCAAAGGTATGAAACGGTTTAGCAAAAAGAGAAATGTGATTGTCAGCGGAAAAATAAACAGGGCACAGGCAAATATGCCAAGCAGCTGAACCTGCAGTTGGCCCAAGCGGCTTAAGCCAGTATCAAGCAGCTGCAAATCACCAAAAATTGCGACAGCCAATGTGCCCCAGATTCCGGCTACCAAATGTACTGGCACTGCGGAAATGGCGTCATCCAGCTGCATACGGTGCATCTGTTTTTCAGCCAGAAACATCACTATCGCACCCAGAGCCCCGATTAATGCTGCTTGAGGTGTAGACACTACATGGCAGCCTGCCGTAACCGCGACTAATCCTGCCAGGGTGCCATTAATCGTCAGAGATGTAGTTTGGCTGTTATCCGGTTGTGTTTTTGAAAGCAGGATGGCGGTGATGCCCCCTGCTGCTGCTGCGATGATGGTGTTGACGATAATGCCAGCAATGGCAGTGGTAAAAGCCAATGTACTGCCACCGTTAAAGCCTATCCAACCTATCATAAAGAACAGCATGCCAAGTATTGCCAGCGGCAGGTTGCTGCCTGGAATGTTTTGTACTTTGCCTCGAATGAAACGCCCGGTACGTGGGCCGATAACAATAACAGCGGCAAGAGCAACCCAACCACCAACACTGTGTACCACGGTACTACCCGCAAAATCAGTGAATCCCATAGCTTCTAACCAGCCAGGAGATTCATTAACGGCGCTACTCCAGACCCAGTGACCAAACACCGGGTAGAGCAGCAGGCTGATCAATGCGGTGATGATGATATAAACCACAAAGCGACTGCGTTCAGCGATGGCACCGGAGACAATCGTGGCGGCTGTGGCACAAAAGGTTAATTGGAAAAAGAAAAAACTGGCGTGCCAGAATTCGTCTCTGGAAAAATCGGCAATAAACCAGTGAGTATCGAGTTTCATGCCTTCATGGGCACCAAACATGATGCCAAAACCAAACAGCCAGAAGAGCATTGCGGTAACGATCAAATCAAAGGCGTTTTTAAGCGCCACGTTAATTGCATTTTTACTTCGGGTCAGACCAGACTCCAGACAAAGGAATCCGCCCTGCATAATCAGAACCAGCATTGCTGCAATTAAAATCCACAAAGCATCCAGCGCACTCATATCAGGCATTATCCGTCTCCTAAGATAAAGGCAGCACTCTATCGGTGCGAGAGCCTGACAGTTATTGACATAATAGTGCCAGCCCGCGCTATATCGAGCGTTGTGACTTCTTAAGCAGCAGAAATTGTGCCATTTCAGCTAAAAATAAGCGGAGTGAATAGAAAGTGATTTAAACAAGGGATCTTAAAAACAAAAGGGCCAGAGAAAATTCTCTGGCCCTTTTTTGTTGCCTGTAACGTAGATGTTAGTTTATTTGATAAACAGCATCTCGCGGTATTTCGGCAGTGGCCATAAATCATCGGCTACTTCCGTTTCTAACGCATCGACATGAGCACGGACTTTATCCATTAATGTATGGATATCATTTGCGCAGTAGTTCATATGTGCTTCGATGGAATCAAAGTCATGTTTGGTAATGGCTTTTGACAGTTCGGCTACCGCCGCTATCATGGCATTGGTTTCGTTGGCAATTGAGCTGGCAATCGAGTTATCCATTTCGATACCCAGATCAGTCATACCGGAACAGGTCATTGATAATTCGCCCAGATATTGTGTGGCAGCTGGGTAAATCATGGTTTTGGCCATTTCGATAACCAGTTTGGCTTCGACCTCAATCGATAAAATGTATTGCTCGGCATAGACTTCAAAACGGCTTTCCAGCTCGACCGGTGAAAACACATTGGTTCGCTTGAACAGCTCGCGAATTGACTCATCACGCAGGTACGGAAGTGCATCAGCTGAGGTCGGCAGGTTTTTCAAACCACGTTCCTCAACCGCCATTTTATGCCATTCAGCAGAATAACCATCGCCACCGAACACTACGTTGCCATTCTCTTCCATCAGCGTTTTCAATACAGCTAAAACCGCAGTGGTTCTTGATTCCGTTTTCGCCAGTTCGGATTCCAGTTTCTCAGCAATCCAGTCTAATGAGTCAGCCAGAATGGTGTTCATTGCCACTAATGGGCCGGATACTGATTGTGATGAGCCTACCGCACGGAATTCAAAACGGTTACCGGTGAAGGCAAACGGAGAAGTACGGTTACGGTCACCCGGATCACGCTCGAATTTGAGGATTTGAGACAGACCCAAATCCATTTCGCCGCCTTGTTTCGACGAGGCAATATTGCCGTCTTTAATATCCTGGAAAACTTTTTCCAACTGGTCCCCCAGATATACAGACAGGATTGCCGGAGGGGCTTCATTGGCACCCAAACGGTGGTCATTGGAAGCTGAAGCAATAACCGCACGCATTAGCGGGCCGTATTTGTTTACACCGCGAATTACCGCGCCACAGAACAACAGGAAGTTGAGGTTATCGTGCGGGGTGCTGCCTGGATCCAGCAAGTTGCCTTGCGTGGCATTACCGACAGACCAGTTGACGTGTTTGCCTGAACCATTAACACCCGCGAACGGTTTTTCATGTAACAGGCACATAAAGCCATGTTTTTTCGCCGTGCTTTTCATCAGCGTCATCATCAACTGCTGGTGGTCGGCAGCGATGTTGGCAGATTCATAATACGGTGCGATTTCGAACTGGCCGGGAGCCACTTCGTTGTGATGAGTTTTGGCAGGAATGCCCAGACGATACAACTGGTCTTCGAAATCCTGCATAAAGATTTGTACACGCTCTGGAATTGCACCGAAGTAGTGATCATCAAATTGCTGACCTTTAGCAGGCGATGCACCAAACAAAGTACGACCGGCTAACAATAAGTCTGGACGGGCATTAGCAAAGTTAATGTCGATCAGGAAGTATTCCTGTTCAGCGCCACAGCTTGAGCTCAGCGGGGCAATTTCTTCTTCACCCATTAATGACAGTACTTTGCGAGCAGCTTTATCCATCGCGGCATTGGAACGTAGTAACGGGATTTTCTTATCCAGTGCTTCACCGGTCCAGGACATAAACACGCTTGGAATCATCAGCGTTGAGCCGTTTTCGGTGTGCATAATGAACGCAGGACTGGTGGGATCCCAGGCGGTATAACCACGTGCAGCATTGGTCATACGCAGGCTGCCGTTCGGGAAAGATGAACCGTCCGGTTCACCTTTAATCAATAAGCTGCCAGAAAATTCGGTAATCGCATTACCTTCGGAATTGGTCACAATAAAACCGTCATGTTTTTCAGCGGTAATATTGGTCATTGGATAGAAAAGGTGGGAAAAGAACTTAACGCCTTTGGATAACGCCCAGCTCTTCATCGCTGCGGCCACAACATCCGCTACAGCCGGTGCAAGTGGCGCGCCAGTCTGTACTGTTTGTTTAACCGCTTTGAATGCCGATTTATTTAACGCCTGTTCCATCGTTTCGAGATTGAATACATCTGTTGCCCAAATCTTGTCGAGTGATTCAGGTGTTTTCACAGCGATCTTTTCGCGGTTGGTGATTTGTGAAATGGCTGTCAGGCGCGATTCGTTTCCACTCATTTCGTTATCCTTTATGAGGTGATTGTTAATTCGTGTTTTATTTATTCAACACATTTATTAGAAGCTTAAATTAGTCAAAATTGATCATGAGCAGAACGACGAACAGAACACGACCATTAAGTTCTTTTTGTCCAATCACAGTCATAAGCAATAAGCAGTCCAATTATCATAGAAAACAAAAGATTCAGCAAAACAAGAACAGGCCTGAGGTACTGATTTTTTATGGAAGCAGAGAAGGTCTGGACAAAGTCTTACTGCGAGCGAAGAAGGTGCGGTCAGCACCAAAATGGAGCATAAATATTGCGCAGTAGCATCGGGATAAAAAAGCGAATCTGGCGCTAAAAGAATGATCCGTTTCGGGAGAATCGACTGTTGATTTTCTGTTTGTTTTGATAAGTAAGTGATTCGTTACAATCAAAACGATATTTTTCAGGCTGAGTATGCCGATTTATCAAATATTAGATGTGATTCACGGTTTCTGGAGCGAATTAAGCGGATAACTGATCTCAACAGAAGATCCTTCTGGTAGTTGACGTTGTCTCTCTCGTTATTTTTGTCAGGCTTATGCCTGACTTTTTTTATCTATCCCCCTAAATGTATATTCAGAGCCTTTATTAAGGAGAACAAGTTGTACCTGAAATGATCTGGGTCAATGACCTGAATCTCTAAGTGATCTAGGCTGATTCTATCGCTTCCATTTTTATGGCAGCTAAGGGAACGTCCCATATATTTCAGACAGTTACGAGGAGTAGCTTTATGGCAAATATGATGAAAGCAGCAATTTTTATTGAGCCAGGTCGCATCGAGATTGATGATAAACCCATTCCCGAAATTGGTGATAATGATGCACTCATCAAAATTACTACAACCACCATCTGTGGCACGGATGTGCATATTCTCAAAGGTGAATATCCCGTGGAAAAAGGCCTGACGATTGGTCATGAACCCGTTGGTGTCATTGAAAAACTGGGTAAAAATGTTCAGGGCTACCATGAGGGGCAGCGGGTTATAGCCGGTGCAATCTGTCCCAGTTATACCTCCTATGCCTGTCAGGATGACTGTTCGGCACAAGATGGTGGATCACACTCTCATGGGTATAAACCTATGGGCGGCTGGCGGTTTGGCAACACCATTGATGGGGCCCAGGCTGAATATCTTCTGGTGCCGGATGCGCAGGCGAATTTATCACCCGTGCCAGAAAATTTAACCGATGAGCAGGTCCTGATGTGCCCCGATATCATGTCCACCGGTTTTGCCGGGGCTGAATCCGGCAATATTAAAATTGGCGATATCGTGGCTGTATTTGCTCAAGGCCCGATTGGTCTATGTGCCACAGCCGGGGCCAGATTAAAAGGCGCGAGCTTTATAATTACGGTGGATGGTGTGGATGAACGTCTGGTGATCTCAAAACAAATGGGCGCGGATGTGACGCTTGATTATCGAAAAGATGATGTTGTTGCCGAAATACTGAAACTGACCGGAGGACGTGGGGCCGATGTCGCCATTGAAGCACTTGGTCAACAAAGCACGTTTGAGGCAGCGCTGCGTGTGCTGAAACCTGGTGGCACATTATCAAGTCTCGGCGTGTATTCATCCGATCTGACCATTCCTCTCAATGCGTTTGCCGCTGGGTTGGGCGATCACAAAATCATTACTTCATTGTGCCCCGGCGGTAAGGAACGTATGCGGCGTTTGATGGATGTTATTTCCCACGGCAGACTGGATTTAAGTCCCATGGTGACGCACCGTTTCAAACTGGAAAACATCACCGAAGCCTATGATTTGTTCTCCCATCAGCGTGATGGTGTATTAAAAGTAGCTATAGAGATCTGATCAGCAAAATCCTGAGGCCCAACAAGCAAATCACCTTATGGCATTTTTGTCTGTCGGCGTAATATATGAACCGTAAGACAAACAAAACAACCAACGAGGTGATTATCATGTGGACTAAGCCAGAATATTCAGACATGCGTTTCGGTTTCGAAGTAACGATGTACATCTGTAATCGTTAAGATTTGAAACAATGCTAAAAAAGAAGCCCCCGAAAGGGGGCTTTTTTTTGGCTGGCATAAGAAAAAGTATCATGAGGAATGAAGATTCCCTCAGTTTCGAAGGTACACTGTTAAAAACTACTTCAAACTAGACTGACATCACTGAATACCTTTGCCAGAGTTTTCAGCCAGCAGTAAGCTGGTTAGCTAGCTTAGCCAACCAGCTTGTTTCTGATTACCAATCTATGCTGTAGTCGTGAACATACTCAATGACCTGCAAAGCATCATCGGTGGCTTGAGTAAAGCCATAAATACCATCGAGATAACCATCATCGTTTGCATCAAGAACGCCATCATTGTTGTTATCGACTGAACTAGGTACAGATACAAAACTCACTCCAGGAACAAATATTTCCTGTCCATCATAGGTAATGGTGGCACCACTCACCAGGTTCACCTCGACAGACTGGTAAATATCATCACTGAAGTCTGCAGGCGTATCCAGACCGTCTACCTGTACATTAATCCACGCTGTAGATGTACCATAAGTAGTGGAAGCGCCGTCATAAACATAGTTACTTATTAATGAGCTCAATTGATCGTCAACATTCAGGAACTCGCTTACGGTGACCACTCGATCAACAGTTAATGCAGCAGTTTTATCTGAACCCGCAGCCAGCAAAGAAGCGGCCAGATCCAGTTGAGCACTTTCCGGTACCAGGAATGTGTAGCTGCCAGAGCCACTTTCGCCACTGTAATCAACACTGACTTCTAACAAACCGTCATTATTACTGTCGGTAGAGGTTAATAAAGCCTGATACAGGGCCAGATTTTCCAGCGGTGAATCAATTGTTGCATCACCAACTATCAGCATACCTGCTTCAGACAACATATCACTGGTCAGAGTCAGCCCATCCAGTTTGGATAGCGCTTCTTCCAAAGAGTGCAAAATGACATGATCCGGTGACCGAGTAACATTACTACGGCCCAGTTCCACTTCCTGCAATGCATCAGTATATTCAGCAGGCACTTCATAATGGCCATCGCCATCAGGATCCGTTAGTTGGACAACCACGGGTTGACCGTCGACGATGATGATGGGTTGCACCTGACCATTGGCATCCAGAACAGGATCGCCATTATCGTCTCGCAGAACTACCCATAAATCACCATAGTCATCACCTTTTTTGGATCCAGCGGTTCCAGGTTTACCTTGAGTGCCCTTACTATGTGGGTTCAATTCACGGTTGCCTTTGGCCCAGGCGGGTGCATCGGAATCATCTTCCATGGTTGATAAAATCTTGCCGCGAACACTGTCAGCGCCACCGCGACCATCAGCACCTTTGCCTTCACCTTTTTTTGCTCCGGCACCTTTTTGCTGTCCATGATCGCTACTGCTACCGTGTTCCTCGGCAAAAGCAGTTGTATTGTAAATGGACGTGAAGCCGATCGCTGCTGCTATAAGCGTTGCTAATGTTAAGCGTCTACTTATTGTTATTTTATTTTTTTTCATATCCCATCCCCTTTTTTTAAGTAACCCTGAACCAGAAAATTAGCCAGAGAATCATGTTATCTAAATTAGTTTTTAATTAATTACTAATATATCACCGCAAAATAAGTCCTGATCCTGTATCCGTTGTTTAATGAATGATCTTTTGATCCAGATCAATCAATTTAATAACAGCAGCTTATGTAATATTTAGTTCCAGTTCAGTTTCCTCAAAAGCGGAGACCTAAACCCAGACGGAAGAGATCGGTGGAGGTGTCAAAACGCATCTCGTCACGGTTGCTGCCACCGCCGTGTTCTGTCACAAAGTCATAAGACTCATAGTCGGTGTGGGTGTAATCGAGCCTGATAAAACTTGTTTTGGTCAGCGGCACTTCAGCACCCATTCCAACCCTGACACCGTCCAGTGTGTCCTTGCGTTCAATATCCAGGTTTTGATTATTACCTTTACTCCATTGGGTCGTGAACTCAGTACGGACGGCTCCTCCTTTCAGATATATAACCGTGCCGCTGTTAAGGATGTAACCCACTTTTAGAGCCGCACCTAATGTTTCGCCAACCTCAACAGAGAAATCACGTCCGCCTCCACCATTGGTGTCACGCTCATGCTCCCAGCCGAGGGATGTCACTTCAGCTTCCAGTTCGGCAGCAACTAGCAGCTTCTGCCAGTTCACGGCGTAACCGGCAAATACACCCGGGGTAAATCCATGATCAGCAAAGTCGGCATTGAAATCATAAGGGCCAAGTCCCTGATCACGATGGAGTCCACTCAGATCGCTTGCCGTCATGCCATAACCCATTTGTAAACCTGCATAAGGACCGGCTAATGAGTCGGGATCAACTTTAAACTGATGCTTGGGTACAGCACCGAAGCGCCAGCCGATCCCAAGATTGAATAATGCATCATCAACGGAGTAGTCTTCATTAAAACCAGTGGAGACGAGGTTTTTATTCTCATAGTTGGTTACGGTGTAATCCATCCGGGCAAAGAGTTGCTCAGTGAGATCAAATTCAACCCCGACGCCAAAACGCAGACCATTAAGATTGAAGTCGTTATCGTAAGCATTCTGTGGTGCATCATTTAGAGAATAGAAAGCATCAAAATCGGTTCTAACAGCACCAACCCGGGCATAAAGCAGGCTGTTATTGTGTAAGGCTCTGCCTGCGCGCAAGCTGGCACCGATACTCTGATTTTTTTCCAGACTTGTGGTGCGACTGTCAGATTTGCTTTTCCGGTGATACCAATCAGCATTACTGTTGTCAGCGTCAAGTTCCAGGCCCAGATACCAGCGTTTGACATTCCAGCCATACCCACCGAAAACACCGCCTGCAAACCCCGATTCACCATAACGGGCATCATCGCTGCCACCGTCTGTTCTTTGTTCTGAAGTATGCGTAGACAGTGTGTTATGACCAAGCTGTCCGCCGACATAGAATCCGTAAGGCCCCGCAGCTGTTACATTCGCTGTACGCCAGAGCCGGGACATGCTGGCATCCAGCTCATTTCGTACCGGATATAGTCTGGCATTAATACTGAAAAACAGCTGATGATTATCGTAATCCAGCGAATTTTCAAGCCGGTCAAAATCGACACTCGAATCGCGATGCAGATAGCGATAATCACCGGACAGGTAAATATGTGGACTGATGTCATATTCAAGTCCAAAACCTGCTTCCTGATAATCATCCTGACGGCTGATTTGCTGATAGTCATACTTACTGAGTGCCAGATGGGATTTAACTATCAGATAAGGTAACAACCTGTGTTGCATACTGGTTTTATAACTTGTTTCAATAGCTCCAGAGGCACCGAACAGGGTAGTTTCGGTAATATCCCGTTCAACACTGGCCGAAATCATGGTACTTGGTGAGCTGAGCCAGCGAACTGAAGCGCCGAAATCCGGCTTACTGATATCACTGAATGTAGCGTCCTGATAATGCTGCCAGAGGTGACCTATATATAACTCTGATTTAATCGTTTGGCTGATCGAAGAGCTCACACCTGCAGACAGCCGATAGCCATCCGAATCACGTTCGAACTGATTATCATCCAGTTTATTCTGGTACTCCCTGCGATCGTATATTGCCTGAACAAAAGGGCTTAAAGCGGGGTTCTTGTTTAATGTCAGCCGTAGACCCATGCCATAAATATCACGATCTCTATCGTCATTATTTAAGATGCCCGAATCTGTGGGTACGTTGTCGAAATCCAGTTGCTGAAAAGTACCACCGAATCGCATGGCAAAGTTGCCCAATTGTCTTATTGTTCCGGCATGTGCATCTAGAGAGCTGTATTCAGTCGGGTATATACCAAAAAAACTATCGGGAGAGGCTCGCGATTCATGCGCTTCACTATAGTTCAGGCCTGCAAACAGGTTATCTTTTTCACTGAGATCGAAACGGCCGGACGCACCCAGTCTGAAGTCATCGTAGTCTTCGGTGTCATAATCATCATAACGGCCAATATTTGCGCTGCCAGACAATTCGAGCTCGTGTTTTGTCCAATCGGAGGTAATATTGATAGCTGGTGAAAAAATCAGAATTCTATCTGACTGTTTGTCAGTACGGGTGACGAAAATATTATCGTCATAAACCCCGGTGAGCCCCAATTCCGGTTTGAAGATAAAGTCCCCGAGCTGATAGCCGCTTTGTTCTGGCTTTTTCTCTTTGGTAGGCTCTGGCTCGGCATAACTGACTTTTTGCTGGCAAAGACAAAGCAGCAAAGATAAGGCAAAAAACTGTGTTAATGACATTAAATTGATCCTTATCTAAATCAGAATTTTTAATAATCTGATTAAGTCAATTAAGCATCTTATGAGTTGATAATGAGCTTCCTTTAAGTTTAAGAGGAAAATGATGCTTGTCTAACTCAAAAAATCATACCCAAATTATGTATATTTTTACTTTACTCTCAAAAACTTATCGGTGTGGAGGGTTTGCAGGTAAAGATGATCTGGATCAATAAGAAATATGGGAACCAAAAGGATATTTTTGCTTGAAACTACCTGGGCTTTGTAAGCAAAATCCTGAGCGGCAACAAGCAATTCCCCTTATGGTAATTTTAATGGCCCGCGTAATATATGAACCGTAAGACAAACGAAACAACCAACGAGGTGATTATCATGTGGACTAAACCAGAATATTCAGACATGCGTTTCGGTTTCGAAGTAACGATGTACATCTGCAATCGTTAAGATTTGAAATAACGCAAAACAAGAAGCCTCCGAAAGGGGGCTTTTTTGTGGGTGAGTTTTGGACTAAACCACGCAGTCACATTATTAAATATCAAATTTCAGGCATAAAAAAAGCACTCATGAATGTGTGCCTGTTTTATTTATTACCGGGACCAGTATCGATCTGCCAAGACCAAAAACTTACTGGATTTAAGTGTTTTTATATTAATTTACGACAATTATTGTTCCTGTAGATATTGATTGGGGAACGTTGCAATAAAGTTAAAAGCTTAATTTATTTTTCAGTTTTACTTTTGAATATTCTGAAAAGATTTTGCAAGTAGTAAAGGGGCTGACTTTCCAGACATTCTTCTTGGCTTTCTTCCAAATCGACGGCTCATTTCTAACTCATGTTGCTCTTGGGCATCTAATTCCTTGATCAGTCGATCCAATTCATCCTGGCTATGAATTATGGCGTGCTCTAATACGCTGCTTCTTCGGGTTCTAAGAGTCATTTTAACGATTCCATTTAAGGTAAATAACGTCAGAGCGGCGTTTATTGAAAAAGTTCAATTTTATTCGACACATAGTTAGTCTATGACTCGCCTTGGGCTTTCAACCTGATCAACAACAAACACTTCTATGACCAACGATTAAGCTTTCTGGGTATGCTAAAGTCTTGGTTTTTAGCTTGTCCAAAATATGTTTCCAATCTTTCGACTTATTTCAGGACAAGTTATCAGACATAAAAAAGGCACTTAAAATAAGTGCCTTTTTATAGAGCCTAGTTATCTGAACGTAGAACTACATACTTTCTGCTTCAGATATTGCCTTTCTAACCAGACGACCAGCACCGCCGCTTACATCGGCATTTTTAATCTGTTCGAGGTTCACTGGGTTACCTACAATGATCACACCACCCATACCTGAACCAATATGTGGTGTGCATTTATAGATGTAAATGCCTTCTTCTGTGAAAGTGTGCTTATAATTTGCACTCATCGGCGAGTTCCATTTCTCGGCACCTTCGGGAATCAAACCATCAATAGATTCAGAGTTATGTGTGCTCATATTGCGCCAAGACACAGAGTCACCAGAATTAATTTTGACGACCAGCGGATTAAATTTCAGGCCTTCTGCAGTTACGAAATGCGTTTCTGCTGCTTCGCTTTTTGGCTCGTCGGCTTGAGCGGCTGTTTCACTGGCGTCTTCTTCAGTTGCTACGACGTTATCAGTCTGATCAAGCTCCGCGACAGGTTCATCTTCAATCACCACCTCAGTTTCTGATGGCATCGTTGTGATGTTTTCAGTCGTGTCCATATTGCTCTGATTTTCAGAGCTCATTTCCGTTTCTTGGTTTTGCGTGGTGTCAGAACTGTCATCGCTACCACAGGCAGTAAACAGCGTGGCGGCCGCGAACGACATGGTCAGTGCCATGGTAATTTTTCTTGTCTGTGTAAACGCCGAAGTCGTTTTAAACATATTTTGTACTCTCCTGATAAAAAATTTCGTTCAAGCTTAGGACAGTGACATCTTCCTTACGTTCGAAATTACATTAAACCTCTAATTTTTATCACCCCCGTTTTTTTAGGGCTTATGGATCTTTCATAGCCGCTCCGCGGTGTTGGAAATTACTTATGCAGAACAACTACATCGCATCATTTCCGTCTTGTTAGATGAAAAAATAGCCTCCAGCAGTGTTGGTTCTGAAAGATCAACAAGCCCTAGGCAAAGACATAAAGCAAAATCCTGAGTCCAGACAAGCAAATCCCCTTATGTCTTTTTTAAATCTCAGCGTACTATTTGAATCGTAAGTTAACGAAATAACCAAGAGGTGATTATCATGTGGACTAAACCAGAATATTCAGACATGCGTTTCGGTTTCGAAGTAACGATGTACATCTGTAATCGTTAATATTTGAAACAACGTAAAACAAAAAGCCCCCGAAAGGGGGCTTTTTTGTGGCTGGGTTAATAAATTACTCATCCAAGCTTTAAAAACTTTCCGAATCTCAAATTTCAAGCATAAAAAAAGCACTCATAAATGAGTGCCTGTTTTTATGGTGCCCGGGGCCGGAATCGAACCGGCACGACCGCAAAGTCGAGGGATTTTAAGTCCCTTGTGTCTACCAATTTCACCACCCGGGCAGCAAGCCGCACATTATAAACAAGATTTCACAATTGTTC
>Ga0207884_1000048_pt1 | contig 159286 bp, 138 predicted proteins | sample MalvirmetaMSP144_FD_184236 | JGI IMG/M metagenome (GOLD analysis project Ga0207884, IMG submission 184236) | Marine viral communities from the Deep Pacific Ocean - MSP-144 (SPAdes) | ecosystem: Environmental > Aquatic > Marine > Oceanic | place: Pacific Ocean | collected 2011-07-08 | reverse complement strand
GTCTCCTCCCACTCGTTTCTGATAGGAAATTTCTCCTTCCCTATCCTGGCGCATTGCGACGCCGATTAGGAGGGGAGGAGACCATCTCATCGACCTACGCGGAGCCATGGATGGCGGAGCCTAAGCGCTACAGGGATGTGCTTAAGCGTGTTTTTGTTGCCCTGTCCTTCAGTGCGTCTCCCCGGGGTTAAAACCCCAAAAGCCCGTAAGTTTCGTAAATTCGTCGCATTTCATCACCCTGTCATAGGTTTTCGTGAACTTGGGGTCCGTCCTTCTACTAAAATCGTAAGCTGGGAAGACGAAAAAATGCTATCCTAGTAGGCCTATCACATGTTTCCGAATCAGTCATTGCAAGGTCAGAAGTTCACAAGACCGCTGACCAGGCCATGGCCGTCCTGAACTCACCTATTAGCCTGAGGACGAAAATGACATCTTCCAAAGCCAAGATCATCTACACCCTGACCGACGAGGCCCCCGCCCTCGCCACCCGGTCACTCCTACCCATACTTGAAACCTATGCCAAGCCGGCAGGCATTGAATTCGGCACCAGCGACATCTCCCTGGCGGCGCGCATTCTCGCCCTGTTTCCCGACTACCTGGAGAAAGACCAACAGGTTGAGGATGATCTGAAAGCCCTGGGTGATTTTACCAAGGACCCGGAAGCCAATATCATCAAGCTGCCCAACATCAGCGCCTCGATTCCCCAGCTGCGGGCGGCCATCAAGGAACTGAACGAGCAGGGCTACAAGGTTCCCGAGTACAAGGAAAACCCCCAGACCGACGAAGAGAAAGAAATCCAGGCCCGCTACTCCAAAGTGCTGGGCAGTGCGGTGAATCCGGTCCTGCGGGAAGGTAACTCCGACCGTCGCGCACCAACGGCGGTGAAAGCGTTTGCGCGCAAGCATCCCCATTCCATGGGTGAGTGGAGCCCGGCGTCCCGGACCCACGTGGCCCATATGCGCGGTGGCGACTTTTACTCCAACGAACAGTCCCTGACGCTGGACAAGGCCACGACTGCCCGTATCGTGTTTGAGAACAAACAGGGCAAGCAGACGGTACTGAAAAGCGAGCTGCCCCTTCAGGAAGGTGAAGTGCTGGACGGCATGTTCATGAGCTGCAAGGCCCTGCGTCAGTTCTTTGAAGATGCTATCGAGGACTGCGAGAAAACCGGCGTGATGTTCTCCCTGCACGTGAAAGCCACCATGATGAAGATCTCCCACCCGATCGTATTCGGCCACGCGGTGAAGATCTTCTACAAGGAGCTGTTCGACAAGTACGGCGAGCTGTTCGACGAGCTGGGCGTGAACGCCAACAACGGCCTGTCCAGCGTTACCGAGAAGATCAAGCAGCTGCCGGAGTCCAAGCAGGAGCAGATCCTTGAAGACCTGCACGCCTGCTACGAGCACCGTCCGGAAATCGCCATGGTGGATTCGGTCAAAGGCATTACCAACCTGCACGTCCCCAGCGACGTGATTGTGGATGCGTCCATGCCGGCTATGATCCGTAACTCTGGCAAAATGTGGGCGCGGGACAACAAGCTCAAGGACACCAAGGCGGTAATGCCGGAGAGCACCTACGCCACGATCTACCAGGAAGTGATCAACTTCTGTAAGACTCACGGCGCGTTTGACCCCACCACCATGGGTACCGTGCCAAACGTGGGCCTGATGGCGCAGAAGGCCGAGGAATACGGTTCCCACGACAAGACCTATGAAATCAAGGAAGACGGGATTGTGCGCGTCGTTGGCGAAGACGGCACCGTGCTGACCGAACATAAGGTTGAAAAAGGCGACATCTGGCGTGCCTGCCAAACCAAGGACCTGCCGATTCGCGACTGGGTCAAGCTGGCTGTTAACCGCGCCCGTGCCACTGGCATGCCGGCCCTGTTCTGGCTGGACGACGAGCGCCCGCACGACGCGGAGCTGATCAAGAAAGTCGAGATGTACCTGAAGGAGCACGACACCGACGGCCTGGAAATCCTCATCAAGTCGCCGGTACGTGCCATTCGCTGGACCATGGAGCGCCTGATTCGCGGGCTGGATACCATCTCCGTTACCGGCAACGTGCTGCGGGATTACCTGACTGACCTGTTCCCGATTCTGGAACTGGGCACCAGCGCCAAAATGCTGTCTATTGTACCGCTGCTCAACGGCGGCGGCCTTTACGAAACCGGTGCTGGCGGCTCTGCGCCCAAGCACGTGCAGCAGTTGCTACAGGAAAACCACCTGCGCTGGGATTCACTGGGTGAATTTCTGGCAACGGCGGTGTCTCTTGAAGAGCTTGGCGAGAAGCAGAACAACGAGCGTGCCCGCCTGCTGGGTCTGACCCTGGACAAGGCCACCGAGCGCCTGCTGGAAAACAACCAGTCGCCTTCCCGTAACACCGGGGAGCTGGACAACCGTGGCAGCCATTTCCATCTGGCCCGTTACTGGGCGGAAGAACTGGCAAACCAGGACAGCGACAAGGATCTGAAGACCTTCTTCGAGAAGCTGTCAAAGCAGCTGGAAGACAACAAGGACAAGATCCTGGAAGAAATGAGCGTGATCCAGGGCCATCCTGCGGACATTGGCGGCTATTATCATCCGCTTGCGGAAAAGGTCTGCAAGATCATGCAGCCCAGCGAAACCTTCAACAAGATCCTGGCTGATGCCCGGGAGTCCGTGAAGGAAATCGTCTAGTCCTGTTTCAGGGGGGCTAGTGTACCCCCGATAACAGCGGTCAGAGCCGCCGGCGCCAGCTCAATGTCGAGCCCGCGCCGGCCGGCACTGATAAACAGGGTTTCAAACTTCTCTGCCGAATCATCGATAAATGTCCGCAGACGTTTCTTCTGCCCCAGCGCACTGACCCCGCCAAGCACATAACCGGTGCTGCGTTCCACGGTTTGGCGATCCGCCATTGCCGCTTTCTTGCCTCCTGCCGCTTTGGCAAGCTGTTTAAGGTTAAGCATGGCGTTGACCGGCACCATGCCGACAATCAGTTCCTTTCCGTCCAGAATGGCCACCAGTGTTTTAAACACCTGGCCGGGATCAACTCCCAGTTTCTCGGCAGCCTCCAGTCCCCAGGATTCCGCGTCCGGGTCATGTTTGTAATCGTGTAATGAGTATTCTATACCTGCACGGTCGGCAGCTTTTATTCCCGGGGTCAATTGGCCTCTCCTGTGGGTCACATCTGCCAGAGTTTAGGCTAAGCTTAGCGCAGAGACAGCTCCGGCGCGGAGGTCAAGATGTTCAATCAGGGATGGTGTGAATGCAACAACTGAAGGGTCGCACTCCGATTAGGCGCTCGCTCTGGATTGTCCTGTCCTACCTAATTGTCGGCTGGTTATGGATCACTTTTTCTGACGCCATTGTGGCCCAATGGTTTAAGGACGCGGAGGCCTTGAGCCTTGCCCAGACCTACAAGGGCACGCTGTTCGTGCTGGTGACCGGGCTGGTGCTGTTTGCGATTCTCTATCGTCAGCTTTCCAAAGATCGAGCCTTGCTGTCACTTCATGCCAGGCAGAGGAATGAAATCCTGCGGCTAAACCGTTTTCGGGAGAAAGTTATTGATCAGGCCAGTGTGTGGATCAATGTGTTGGACTCTAAGGGTCGTATCGTTCTGTGGAACCGGGCCGCAGAGGAGATTACCGGGTATCGCCGGGACGAGGTGATGCACTCCGATGATGTGTGGGAGCTGATGTACCCGGACCCCGACGTCAGGGAGGAAATTCTCGAAAAAGTCGCCGAAGTTCTCAGGAATGAAGACGCTATGGCCGGTTTTGAAACCACTATCCTGACCAAGCAGGGTCAGGAGCGTGTGATTTCCTGGTATACCAGCACTCTCGAAGGCGTAGAAGGTGATGAACTGGCTGGTACCATCGCTATTGGCCAGGATGTGACCGATATCCGTGCTGCTGAAAATACCATCCGACGCCGGGACCGCCAGCTCGTCACCCTGATGGACAATCTGCCGGGCATGGCCTACCGGTGTCTTTATGACGAGCACTGGACCATGAAGTTTGTCTCCAGCGGCTGCCGTGATCTGACCGGCTATGATCCGGAGGAGCTGCTGGATAATCGGGTTATCAGTTGGGCCAGCCTCATCAGCGGCGACGAGAACGACCGTCTGGTCCGCGAGGTGGAAACCGCCATAGGCAGCGCCGAGCCGTTCTCCCTGGAATACTCTGTAGACCGCAAGGACCGTGGAAAGGTCTGGGTCTGGGAACGCGGCCGGGCCGTCGCGGATGGTGACGAGTTGGTGTTGGAAGGCATTATCATCGACATCACGGATCGCAAGGTGCTGGAGGAAGAATTATCGGTAATGGCAACCCGCGATGCCTTGACGGGCCTTCTGGACCGCCGCGAGGCGACCCGGCTGCTGGAGGAGGAGATTTTGCGGGCCCGGCGTTACCAGAGGTCCCTGGCCCTGCTCTGGATTGACCTGGACCATTTCAAACAGGTCAATGACCAGTTGGGGCATGCTGCCGGCGATAAAGTACTCTGCGGATTCAGTGAGCTCCTGTCTTCGCGGATTCGTCAGGTGGACTTTGTCAGCCGTTTCGGTGGTGAAGAGTTCATTGTCGTGCTGCCGGAAATGGACGTCAGCGAAGCCGAACAGAGCGCTGAGCGCCTGCGACAGCTGGTGGCGTCATCCCCGCAGCAGCTGGACAATGGCCGGTCAGTGAATCTGACCATGAGCGTGGGTGTCGCGATTTTTCCGGATCATGGCGAGGACGCATCGGCGCTAATTGCCGCGGCTGATCAGGCCATGTATCAGGCCAAAGCCGCCGGGCGCAATCGGGTTGTAGTAGCATCACCGGGTAACACCGGTCCTACGTCTTTATCAAAATGAAGGTTGAATGATGAATCGAATTGCACGCCGTGCCCTCCATACGTCGGTTATTCCCCGCGATCTTTCCTCGGTCACTTATCGTGATGCCGTCGGTGAAAAACCTGATCTGGTGGGAGTCAGTCAGAAGGTGGTGGACGATGTCTGGGCAAGCGTAGAGCGCCTCTACCGGACCGGGGTCTACCCGGGCCTGCAGTTGTCCGTGCGCCACAAGGGTGAGCAGATCATCCATCGTGCCATCGGCCACGCCAGTGGCAATGGCCCCAATGATGCGCCGGATGCCCCCAAGGTTCCGATGACCACGGACACCCCCATTTGCTACTTTTCCGCATCTAAAGCAGTGACGGCCTTGCTGATCCACATGCTGGTCGAGCAGGGGCTGGTGAATCTGAATGACCCCGTTTCCTATTACTGCCCGGAATTTGCCCAGAACGGTAAAGGGCCGATCACCGTCCACCAGATACTGTCCCATCGCGGGGGAATTCCAGCCATTCCGCGGGAAACGCCGATTGATGTGCTCTGGAACCGGGATGAGATCTGGCGCCTGCTCTGCGAGGCCAAGCCGGTGGAAGTCGATGGCGCCAAGGTGGCCTATCATGCGGTGACCGGCGGATTCGTGTTGCAGAGGGTGCTGGAGAAGGTCACTGGCAGCACAATCGAGGCCTACATTGACCGTTACCTGCGCAAGCCCATGGACATGCACTGGTTTACCTATGGCATCAGTCCCGACCATGTTGATGAACTGGCCGAGAACTACGCAACCGGGCCCACACCCCGTTTTCCGGTAAGCTGGATTGTGCGCCGGGCACTGGGCGGGGATATCAACACGGTGGAGAAAGTCGTGAATGACCCGCGTTTTCAAGAGGCGGTTATTCCCGCGGGGAATCTGTGTGGTACTGCCGAGGAAATGGGCCGTTTTTTCCAGATGATGCTCAACGGCGGGGTCTGGGAGGGGCGGCGTATCTGCAGCGAACTGACCGTCCGGCGGGCCATTCAGCAGTTTGGTTCACTGCAGATCGACCGCACCATGATGATTCCCATGCGCTTCAGCGCGGGCATGATGCTCGGCGGCAATCCGGTGGGTCTCTGGGGCCAGCACAGCCGCCAGGCCTTCGGTCATATCGGGTTGATCAACAAGTTGTGCTGGGCGGATTCCGCGCGGGATATTTCCGTCAGCCTGTTGAATACCGGTATTCCGATAGTGGGCCATCATCTACCGGCGCTGGCGCGCTTTGTGTACACCGTCTGCAACCGTTTTCCACTGATTCCCGAGAGTCAGCGCCCGCTGGTCGCGGCCTGACCACGAATGTCAGCCAGGCCCGTTACAGGGTCTGGAGCTGACCCTCAAGAATGCCCAGAACAGACGACAGGATATCGCGGAAATCCGTCAGAGTCTGGGTTCTCTGGATCACATCCTCCCGTTGCTCATCCAACCGCTCCAGTTTCGGGACCACCCGTCGGATGCCTTCGGTAATGACTTCGTAGGGGTAGTGATGGTCCATCACACTCAGTTTGTTCATCTCCGCCACTTCCTGGCTGAGGATGCTGATGATGTCGTAGAGCATGTCTTTGTGCTGGATGCTGCTGGCTTCCCAGTAGGCATCGTCGAGAAGCTCAAGAAGGGACTGGTACTCCCTTAACGTGTCGGCAACTGAAGTCTGGCGCATAGGCATCCCGCGATGAAGACCACATTTCAGGAAAAAGGTTGATAAGGGAACTATAGCAGGCAACCGGACGTGTACTAGTTGTGGTCGATAATCGGGGCACTGTGAAAATATGAAACCTTATTCATTTTTATTGCAGTCTGTCTGACAATTGGGCACAATTTAACCATAAGGCGGAAGTAACAGGGACAAACCCGCCATTCATGCGTACAAAGATGACGCGTTGATAAAAGACTCAGCGGAAGAGAGATCATGGACAAGAACAAACTTTCCTCAGTAGCAGCCCCACCGGAGCAGCCTCGCTCCGTCAGACTCGACCAGCACGACAGTGTGCGTTCCCACGTGCGGCAGCAGATCAGTTCAGAAGTGGAACGACTGGAACGCCGGATCGAAACCCTGCGTCTGACTCGTGCGCCCCATGCGGCCATCATGATCTCCACCTACGAGCGCATGGTTGACCGCAAGAAAGGCTTTTTGAAGAACTGGGACATGCAGGACGTGTCGGCTCACTGACGCTCGCTGATCTGAACGGCCTGATAGGTAAAGGTCGTACCTGTATCCGGGCACTGTACGTCCGGGCGTGAGCCGTCTCCGACCGTGTCACCCTCAGGGTCGACTACGTAGACCACTTTTACCTCTTCGGAGTCGTAGCTCGCCAGAGCACAGATATAAGCAGGTTCCGTTCCGTCGATCATGATTCCAGACGTGTCTGTCAGAATCAGTGTGTCATATTGCTTACCTTGAAATGCCTGATAAAACTCCACATTCCCATACTGCCTGCCGGTCACACTGAACGCCGAATATTCGGGCGGGTTGTAGCCGGTCGCGGAAAACGTCTCGCCGTCGAACTCGCCACTCCAGAATGCACTCTTTATCTCCGCCGGATTGCTCTCGCCTTCCGCTGGCGACCGGGCGATGAACTGCGCCGACCGGAAAACCGACGCAGTAATTGGTTCAAACTGGCTGAAACTGCTTGTCCAGTCCAGCAGCGGATACACCCATTCCTGGTCGGGGGCCGGCTCTGCGGTCTCGTGTCTTTCGATGAAACGTATTATCGCGTTTTTGGCCGGTGTGTTGTAGGTGGCAGGGTCACCGCTGGTAACGCTGTCGTACATCAGCCGCTTACCGTCATTGAAGGTGCCTATCCGGTCGGTATTGATCAGATGGTGGAGAAAATCCAGCGGATTTCTCGCGGCCACATAGGTTTTTCCTTCGGGGCCCGGCGTCAGACCCATAAGCCGGTTCAGTCGCTCGCGGATTCCCGCTGCCGTGCCCTTGTCGTCGGCGCCCTCAGCAGGCTCGAGTCCCTTATAGAAATCGTAGAACATTGTCCGGTTGATATAGGGATTGCCGCCTTCGTTCTTAACGGTAAAGTCATCAAAGGTTCGAGTCACCGGGGTGGCCGGGTTGAAGGCGCTACTGCCGGAGCCGGTATCCGGGCCACATCCGCTCAGAAGCAGGGCGGCCATTGGAATCAGAGCGATAAGTCTGCTGTGTCTCATTTAAAGCTTCCCGGGATGCGTATTCTGACGTTAAACGCTAAAGTATCTGGTCGCGACTTTCCGGAAATCCGGTAAGCGGAACACTGGCACGACAATAAAGCATAACAACAGCATCTGCCCTCGCGGAGATCACATTTTGCAGCAATGGGACGATTCCCGGTTCTGGCTTCTTCTGGCTATCGTGGCGCTGGCGTGCCTGATGCCCGCGCCTGTTTCCGCCCAGCAGGCGTGCCAGGACGGGAACATCATTATAAATAAGGGCACCAGCAGCATCCGCGATCTGGGTAATTGTATCTGGTATCTCGAAGACCCCGACCAGGACATGACGATCAATGAGGTAATGGCCGTCACCGATGATGCCAGCCGATCCTTCACCCGCCACTCCGGTGGAGTGCTGAATTTCGGCTACACCGAATCCGCCTACTGGACCCGTTTTGATCTGGATGTGAACCGCAATGTGGGCGATCAGAACTATATTCTGGAACTGGCACTGCCACTGGTAGACGACGTTACCCTTTTCCTCGTTCGGGATGGCCAGGTGGTTGACCGCCGCAGCGCTGGCTATGAAGGCGACTGGTCCGAGCGTGACCTGGCGGTGCCCAACCCCGCCTTCCGGCTGGAACTGGCTCCGGGCGAGACGACCCGTGTCTTCATGCGTGTTACCAACACCAACACCTTCCGCCTGCCCATCAGCCTGTGGCACCCGGATGCCTACATCCAGAAGGTGTCCGTGGATGAGGCTGTCCGCGGCATTCTGCTGGGCAGCGTGCTGGCTATTCTTGCCTACAACCTGTTTGTGGCGGTGTCGGTGCGTGAGCGCAGCAACGTCTATTACGTGCTCTATCTGGTATTCGCTGTCATCTTTATTGCCACGGAACAGGGCCACGTAGTGCAGCTGTTCGATGAACGCCCCGAGATCCTGCACAAGGAAAACCTGCATTTCACCATTATTATGACCTGGTTCTGGGGCCTGTTGATGGCCCGGTCACTGCTGGAAACCAGGGAGCGGTCGGCCGATCTGGATAAGGTGATCATGCTGTGCCTGTATTCCATTGTGGCCACCTTTGTTCTGTCGTTCTTCCTGCCCTATCACACCGCCATGGAATGGATTGTGCTGGCCTCGATTCTGCTCAGTGTGATCCTGATTGTGGTCAGCTACCTGTCCTGGCGGTATTACAACCCCGCGGCCCGGGCCTACTTCTTTGCCTGGACTCTGGCACTGCTGGGCTTCGGCATTTATGCGCTGACGGTGACCGGCTATCTGCCCCTGAACCTCTACACCGCCTATGCGCCCCAGTTCGGGCTGACCCTGCAGATCGTACTCTTCTCCTTTGCGCTGGCGGACCGGATCAAGCAGGTCCAGGGGGAGGCATTGGGGTGGAGTCAGCGGGCCCTGGCCAACCTCAGGCGATATCAGTCGCTGTTTGATAACGCCATTGAAGGGGTGTTCCAGATGTCGCTGCAACGCCGATTCGTGACGGCAAACCCGGCCATGGCCCGGTTGATCGGGTATAGCAGCAGTCGTGACCTGCTGAACAGCAATCCCGACGTACTGGACACCTGCTTCGCCGATGACCGGGTCCGGCGCTGGGTGATTGGACAACTGGAGACCACGGGTACGGTCAAGGGTATCGAGGCGAGATACATCAACCGCCAGGGGGAAGAGCGCTGGGCCACCATTTCCCTGCACACGGTATACGATGCCGAGGGCGAGCCAGCACACCTTGAAGGCACCTGTATCGACGCCACTGAGCGTCACCAGCGCCAGCGTATCGAAAGGGAGCGGGAGCAGGAGCGCCTGGAGAAAGAGCTGGCGCGCAACTCCGCCGAGGCCAAAAGCCAGTTCCTGGCGAACATGAGCCACGAGATCCGTACGCCGCTGGCGGCCATTATCGGTTATGGCGAAACCCTGCTGGATCCGGACCTGAACGACCAGGAGCGGCATAACAGCGCTGAAACCGTGGTCAGGAGCGGCCGACATCTGCTGGATCTGGTCAACGACATTCTTGATCACTCGAAGATCGATGCCAACAAGCTGGATGTCGACATCATCCCGGTTAACCTGCCGGAACTGCTGGATGAAATCCGCGCGTTTTTCGAGCCCAGGGCCCTGGAGAAGGGGCTTGAGTTCAACATTGTCTGCGAGTTTCCCTTGCCGGAAATTATTGCCACCGACCCCACCCGGCTGCGACAGATCATCATAAATCTGTGTGGAAATGCGCTTAAATTTACAGAAAAAGGCTCTATTTCCCTGAATATCCGTTTTGAGCGCGCCAGGCAAAAACTGGTGGCACGAGTGGTGGACACCGGTATCGGTATGAAGCAGGAACAGCTGGGCCGGCTGTTTGATCCCTTTGCACAGGCCACCCCTGCCATTGCACGCCAGTACGGGGGCACCGGGCTGGGGCTGAATATATCCCGGCGGCTGGCGGAACTGCTGGGGGGAGAGATTTCTGTAACCAGCACCTATGGAGAAGGCAGCGAATTCGAAGTGTCCATCGACACGGGTCCGGTGGAGTCGGTGCACTTTCTCAGAGACGCATCGGAGCTGTCCCAGCGCCGCCGGCAGATCCCCATGGTGGTTGCGCCGGAGCTGCGGGGCCGTATCCTCTGCGCCGAAGACAACGACGTAAACCGGCGCCTGGTGTCATTGCTGGTGGGCCGCACTGGTGCCGAACTGATTCATGTGGGCAACGGGGCAGAGGCGCTGGAACTCGCCCTGAAAGAGCCTTTTGATCTGATTCTCATGGATATTCAGATGCCCGTCATGAACGGCCGGGATGCCACCGCTGCGCTGCGGGAGGCCGGATTGAACACCCCCGTCATCGCGCTGACGGCGAATGTCATGGCTGAAGATGTAGCCGATTACCGGTTGGCGGGCTGTAATGACCACCTCGCCAAGCCAATCGACAAACAGCGTTTCTATGAGGTTCTGGCGCGTTACCTTGAGGTAGACACGCAAGGCGACAGCCGGTCGCAGGCTGACTACCGACGGTTCAGCGGCTGTGTACTGGTGGCCGAAGACAACCCGGACAACAGCCGCCTGGTGGAGCGAATGCTCCAGAGCTTCGGCCTGTCGGTTATCACGGTGGCCAACGGTGATGATGCGGTACGAACATCGCTGTCGGATTCGGTTCAACTGGTCCTGATGGATCGCCATATGCCCGGGCTTGATGGCGTGGAGGCAACACGACTGCTGCGCCAGACCGGTTTCAGGCGACCGGTTATTGCCTTTACAGCAGGCGATCAGTCAGAAAATGAAGCGCTGGTGGCGGCCGGGTGCGATGGCGTGCTGAGCAAGCCTATCGACAAAGGGCATCTGCTGGCGCTGCTGAAACGGTATTTTTCCGAGCATAATGGCAGCGAGGGCCAGGGCGCACAGGATGACGAAATTACCGGACTGGTGGAGCAGTTTCTGGATGGGCTGGCCGGACGTAAAGCGGCGATGAATGCCGCTGGTGCCGACCGCAATCGAGAGGCCCTGAAGCTGGAGGCGCATCAGATCAAGGGCACCGCCGGGTCCATGGGCTATCCGGAAATGACCCGCCAGGCCGCCCGGCTGGCGGCGAGCCTCAAGCCGGAGTCCCCGGACTGGGAGCAGGTGCTCCATGAGCTAAGGCCACTGAACGAGATGATTGACCAGGCGCTGCAGGGCCAGGAAGCAAGGCTGGGATAGGGCCCGTCAGGTTTAAAGTCAGACACAACCACAGGAAGTCAGAGCAATGAGTGAACAGTCATCACAGAGCGAGCAGCAATCACTGAGTATGATGTACGGCACCTATGCCGATGTCCTGTTTGTTCTATTTCCGTTTCTGGTGATCAGCATGCAGCGGCTCTGGGACGGCCAGCTTTACGAAACGCTGATGCGCGCCGACCTGAGTATTGCTGCGGCGATTCTGGCGGGCCTGGCAATCGGCAAGTTTGTGCTGGGGCTGGTGACCAACCGCGACCTCGGGCGCTATAAAGAACGGATTGTGTTTTTTATCGCGCTGACGCTGTTTGTGGTCCTGGGGCCGGCGATCATTCTGATGCTGAGCATTACCAGCAGTAGTGAGCTGCCAGGTTTTATCGCTTTTGTGCAGCCGGTGCTGCTGATTATTGCCATCTCGCTCTACACGACGGCGGTGAGTATCAGTAATATCCTCACACGGTCCGACGAGGCGGCAGTCAAGGCATCCTCGCCCGATCAGATGTACGATGAGACAGGGCCCGCTGAAACCAGCGCCCAACAGCATGAGCCTCTGGCTATTCCGCCGCGGACTGGCAGCAAATAAGGTTGATGAACAGCGGGTTGACCATTTTTGGAGTCACGTTATGACTGAATTGAACATTCTGGTGGTTGAAGACGAGCAGGTCATGCAGCAGCGGCTGGTAGACATGCTTTATCGGGCCGGCGCCAGTCACGTGCTGGCCTGTGAGGATGCGGCGGGAGCCCGCAAAGCGTTCGCGGAAAGCCGCTTCCAGATCATCCTGCTCGATCTCGGGTTGCCCGATGGCAACGGTCACGAACTTATGGAAGAGTTCAAGGCGATCCACAAGGACCAGCATATTGTTCTGGTCACCGCGGACGATTCCATTGAAAGCATCCAGAAAGCGATCAGTGCCGGGGCCAACGGCTATGTGGTCAAACCCTATTCACAGGAAAAGATTCACGATGTGGTGAACAACTACGTGATGGTCCATGGGGGTGAAGTTGAGGGGATAACGGGCCTGAATCGAAGGCATTGAGCCGGGCCCGTCTTCCCCCGTGTTCTGAGGTGATTTCTGTTTACGCGACCTGGCGCGCAATCCAGGAGTTGTAGCGAGTGGCAAGTGCTCTGACGTATCGGGCCTCGGCGTCGCTCATGTTTGCCACGACCCCGTTCAGAATCCAGCCGCGCTCGTACAGACCCAGCACCCGCTGCTCATCGTTCAGATCCACTCTCTGATTGAATTTCTTGCAGATTGCGTCCAGCAGGGGACGTTTTTCCGGACAACGGATGGGTCCGGAGCGGGCGGCCGCCGGTTTGTTTGCCGAGCGATTTGCGATGTGTTTTTTCATAGCGCTCTCCGGCAAAAATCGATGAATTACTCTGCCAGTGTATGGCTTGCCGGAGTGTTTGCAAGGGGGTGCAGTCTGTGGATTCTACGCACTTGCTAGGCGCTGGGACGGGCGCCGAGGCCCATGATCTCTTCCCAGGTTTTGTGCAGGATCATGGCGTCATTCGCCGCCCGATGAACGGGAAGACCGAGCCTGCCAATCACGCCCTGACGGTACTCGGACCAGTAACGGATCTGCTCCGAATCAAGCAGCATCGAGATGGATTCAAGCTGGAACTTCGGGCGCAGGTTGGCTGTCTTGAACAGGCGATGCAGCCAGAAGCTGTCGAAGGTCCAGGCATCGCAGAATACCTGACCGCTGAGCAGTTCATTCAGGGCGGCGGCCACTTCGGAAACCGGCGTGCCTTCCTGTTCGAGGGTTTCCCGGGAAATACCATGTACTTTCTCGGCACTGTCCGACCAGTCCAGCCAGAGCACGTGGGGCTGAATCAACCAGCTGTGCAGCTCGCCGTCGGGCATGCAGATGCCTACCTCAATCGGGTAGCTGGCAATGAGATCAAGGCTGGAAGCCTCGAAATCGATAAAGGCTGGATAGTTAATACTTGTCATTAGGTTTGTAATGGTTGATGTGCCGTTGACAGAGTTTAACTGCCTGTTTGACCAGACGCGAACCCATGCTCGCATTCGGCTGTTACAATACAACCTCGCAGTATAGATGGGGCCCCGCGGCCCCGGCGATGCGCAATAACCGGAATGCATTGATGACCAAGACCGTTGTAGTGATTTATTCAGGAGGCATGGACTCGTTTACCCTGCTTCACCGCGCGCTGGCGCAGGGGCTGAACGTTCATGCTCTGTCCTTCGATTATGGCCAGCGTCACGTCCGTGAGCTGGATTGTGCGCGCACGGTCTGCCAGTCGTTGTCGATTCCCCACAAAGTGATCGATATTCGCTCGCTCAGCGCGGTTATGGCGGGGTCGGCGCTGACTTCGGAAACCGAAGTGCCGGAAGGCCACTACGAAGAAGACAGCATGAAGGCTACGGTAGTGCCCAACCGCAATATGATTCTTTTGTCCCTGGCAACCGGTTACGCCGTGACCGCTGAAGCCGACGCGGTCTGGTACGGCGCCCATGGCGGCGACCACGCCATCTACCCGGATTGTCGCCCCGAGTTTGTGGAAAAAATGGACGCCGTCTGTCGCGTCGCCAACTACCAGCCGGTGGCCATCGAGGCCCCGTTTATGGGGGCTGACAAGGGCGCGATTCTGGCAGAGGGCCTGAGGCTGGGCCTGGATTACAGCCAGAGCTGGACCTGTTACAACGGCAGGGCCCGCGCCTGTGGGCGCTGTGGTTCCTGTGTCGAGCGGCTGGAGGCTTTCGCCGCCAATGGGGTGAAGGACCCACTGCCCTATGAGGTGGATGCCTGATGTACCGGGTCAAAGAAGCCTTCTACACACTTCAGGGCGAGGGCGCCCAGGCCGGACGGGCAGCGGTGTTCTGCCGGTTTAGCAAATGCAATCTCTGGACCGGTCGCGAGAAAGACCGGGCCGGGTCGGTGTGTGATTTCTGCGACACGGATTTTGTCGGCACTGATGGCCAGAACGGCGGTCGCTTCGATACCCCGGAACAGCTGGCGGCGCATATCCGCAGCCTCTGGCCGGACCAGCCCGGTAGGCCCTATGTGGTCTGCACCGGCGGTGAACCTCTGCTTCAGCTTGATCAGGCCCTGATTGATGCCTTTCACCAGGCGGGCTTTGAGGTGGGGGTGGAAACCAACGGCACCCTGCCTGCCCCCCCCGGTATCGACTGGCTCTGTGTCAGCCCGAAAGCGAATGCGCCGGTGGTGATCGATCAGTGTGATGAACTGAAGCTGGTTTACCCACAGCCCCTGGCCATGCCAGAGCGTTTCACCGGCATGAAGGCGACGCATTTTTTTCTGTCGCCCATGGCCTCACCGACCCAGGACACTGGCCAGAGCGATCCGGTAAAACAGAGCAACACCCGCAAAGCCACCGACTACTGTCTGGCCAACCCCCGCTGGCGCCTCACCCTGCAGATGCACAAGATCATTGGCATAGACTGAGGGCCCGGAACCGACTCGGGCTCTGGCCGGTCCAGCGCTTGAATGCCCGGGTGAAGTTGGCGGCGTCTGCATATCCCAGGGTATCGGCAATCTGCCCCAGGTTCATTGAGGTCTTTGCCAGAAGCTCTCTGGCCCTTTGCAGACGAACGCCGTCGATGAGGGTCTGGAAACTGATATTCTCGTCCTGCAGCCTGCGTTTCAGAGTGCGGTCGGATACATAGAGTGTGCCCGCCACGCGGGCCAGTTTCGGTGGGAAAGGGTGGCTGGTTTCAATGACCCGCCTTACCTTGCTGGAGAAACCGGCGTCCCGGGTCAGCTCGTTCAGCGCCGCCTCACACTGGGCTTCGGAAGCGGCCGCCAGCTGCTCGTTGGAGAAACGGATGCTACTGTCCAGTTCTCTGGTGGGAATCACAATGGCGTCTTGGGCGGCACCGAATTCCACCGTCAGCGGAATGGCATCGCGGAACCGGTGGAAATGGGCGGGCTCTGGGCCACGGCGAAGAATTTTCGCGCCGGTCACGGTGGCGCCCGTAAGCTGCTCGCCCATGGATGCAAAGCCGTAAAGCACAGCGTCCAGAACAAACTGGTTAAGCGCCCCCGCGTCCAGTTCGCTGGTAATCACGAATAGGGCCTGGTCCTCGTTTCGCCGGTGGCTGACGGACAGGTAGGGCGCCCGCAGGGTGAGAAACCGGGTGACCAGGTTCATCACATCCGTCAGCGAGCGGCTGCTCATCACCGCTGTGCCCAGAGCGCCGTGAAGCGGCAATTTCAGTTCCCTGGCCAGCAGAATCCCCAGGCCCGGTTCACCGCTTTCAATAACCGCCCGGGTAACAAACTCGTTGGCCTGAGCCTGGCTGACCCGCAGATCCAGAGAGTTCAGCCTTGTCGGGTCCAACCCCACCTTAACCAGCAGGGCTTTTTCGTTAATGCCGATACTCGCCAGCAGTTCTGCCAGGAGATGCAGATAGATGGCCGGCAGGCCCAGATCCTGTTTGGCGGTTGCGGGGGCGGTCATGTGTGTTCTCGCTTTACTGTTATTGTTGATCGGGGATAACCATCACGGGCCAGTATGACGCCCCCGGGCCATGGACCCCATGACATGGATGACGGGTCAACGGGTTAAGTGGGCCAATTCAATGCCAGGGAGCCGGCTCAGAGGGCCAGGTCGGTGTAAAGCGGGTTGTGGTCGGAGGAACGCCAGGGCGTGCCGATGGGGGCGGCCAGACGACCCTGGTAGTTGATAACGGGGAATTCGGCGGCATTCACCGGCCAGACGCCGGCGCCCACCACCTGCCCGAGCAGAGGTTTTGAACCCAGGCTGTAGTCCAGACTGCCCGTGCGTCCCCGATATTGGTAGCTGGTCTGCGGGCAGTCATCCCGCCGGCATTCATGGTGGCGGCGGACCAGATTGGTCAGCCCGGCGCTTTCCAGGTGCTGAATGGGCCACTCCCGGGCGTAGCTGTTCAGGTCGCCGGTGACCAGTGTCCCGGCGAATTCACCTTGTGTCTGCTCCGGTTCGGGCAATTTTGCCAGCCAGTCCGCCAGGGCTGAGGCGGCGTCGGTGCGGCGCCTTGCATAACATCCTTGACCGTCTCCCTGATCCCGGTCTGCGCCGCTTGCTCCGCCACAGGCTTTGGATTTCAGGTGTGGCACCACAATCCGCACGATTTTCTGCCTGTCTCCGGCAAGGGGCTGGAAAAGCTGGGCGATGGGCGGGCGCCCCCGGTAGCGGAACAAGCCATGGTCGAATCGCCGGGGCTCGGCGACGGTTCTTACCCGGTCAGCGCGGTATAACAGGTCAGTGCGAATGGCATCGGTGCCGGTGCCCCCGGGCGTGGCTACAAACTGCCAGGACGGGCCCAGGGCAGCTGCAAGCTCAGCGATGGCGCTGGCAGGGCCATAGTCGTCGTTTTCCATTTCCGCAGCGGCAATCACGTCCGGATCCAGAGCCGTCAGGGTGGCCACCAGCCGTGATTTCTGGGCGTTCAATTCGCTCTGGTTGCGGGCTCCCCGGCTGTCCGCAAAGCCTTTGCCGTTGCCATCGCCGTTGAAGAAGTTGCCAAGGTTCAGGGTGACAATCCGCAGTGTTGTTGAAGTGGATCTTGCGGGGACCTCAGGCCTGGCGTTCCGCTGCATGTGACTGAGCTGGCCGGTGGGCTGAAGCCGCCATTGCCCGAAACGGAAATCCAGAATGCCGGTCAGCCCGGCAACTCGGTCGCCTGCTCTAACCGGTTTTTCGCCGCTCAGAAGAGGGGCGGGCCAGGGAAGCGGATCGGGGTTGCGGGTGCTTTGGCCATCGTCCAGGTACAGGCGGTTCAGGGCCTGCTGGCTGGTCATGGTCTCTGCGGCCGTGCCCGGGGGCAGGATTTCCGTGGGAGTGACCTGGAGCTGGTCTGCCAGAATCAGCTCGCCGTAGCGTTCAAAGGAGTAATGGCCGATCAGGGTAAGCGGCTGGCGCAGGACCACACGCATGTTCTCAAGGTGTTCCGGCGGCTGCTGGCCCGGCCAGGGAAGTTCGATGGTAGTCGGCTCCGGTAGGGGCGCTGGACCACAAACCGTCAGTTCCGACACCCGGGTCAGCTCGGTCAGACCGTGGTATTCCTTGACCTGGCCTGTGACCCGAACCCGGGTTCCGATGGCGCCGCCAGCACGATCCGTGTAGATGAACAGGGCCTCGGAGGTTTGCGGGCTGTTATCAGCCTGGCTGTCTGCCTGTTGCAAATAGAAGCCGCGCCAACCGTTCGGCTTGCGGGAATCGAGGGTGATGACCCCTTCCACTGTGACGGTGCGCCCGCTCAGGGGAGAGGCATCGCCCCCGCCCTGAACTTCTGATACGGGCAGGGCGTCGGCTCTACAACGGGCATGGAGGTCGCCGGACAGAAGCAGAGCCCCGGCCAGCAGACCCGTCATCAGGTGGCGGATCACGGGGATGGTTAGCTCAGCCCCGCAACTGCCTTGATAGCACGCTCGCGGGCGGATTCGGCAATGCCGAGCTGCTCTTCGTTGACCAGTTCCAACTGCTGGGTCATCGGGTCAGGATGCTGATGATCAAGTCCCAGCCCCATCCGCGACATAACGTAGGGTGCCAACGCGGCGCGGGTGCCAAGCTCAAGGCGATGGTCCTGCATGCCATAGTCGGCGGCCACGATCTCTTGCTGATCCGGGTTCAGACGGCTGTCCGGCATCAGCACAATGGCAATCTCGCGATTCCAGTCGGCGTCCTGGTTGATGGTGTTGCGGCTTTTCTGGCGCAGAACTTCTGGCGTGCCACGGAAACGGCTCAGGGCAAAATCCCGGAATTCGCGGTTTTTATCGCACCAGGCCCGCACGTGCCAGCTGTTACCTACACACACAAGGGTATGCGGCTCCAGTGACTGATGCTGGGTCCGGGCGGGACTGAGGGAGGCGTAATCGGCTTTCATGACGCGGCCCTGCCGGGTGGCAGCAATCACCGCGCGCATCACTTCAGGGCGGATAATCCGCTGCGGACCGCGTACAATGGTGCTTTCCGACACGCTCAAGTCGAGGGATTCAAAAGTGCTGCTGAGGCTATCCTGACGGGACAGCAAGTCCTGGTATTCGGAAACCTGGCCGGTGGTGACCCGGGGCTTGAATTGGCTGGATGGAACATAACCTTTCAGGTGCCGGTCATACACCAGATTTCCCGGTGCCAGTTCCCTCAGGTATGTGTTGATATCTTTTGAAGCTTGCTGGCGTCCGATGCCAAAGCTATGGCAGATATGATTTGTGGTGAGTCGTCCTTCCCACAGGGCAATAATCTCTATCAGCCGGTAGCGGAGCAAAAGATCCCAGCGAATGGGCCAGTCCGTTTTTTTCATAGCCAAACGCTCGCGGTTAGCGTGAATTGCTCGATGTTGTGAATTGCATTAAATGATTTACATCATTTCATTGTCTTAGGGGAGTCAAGGCCGCAATCCAGTGCCGCCATCTTACCCTCGTTCATTAAGCGGGTCTGTTACGACAGCTTAATGTCAAATGATGTTAAATCCTGTGCTCCTGTTCTCGCAAGGGCTAATGAGGATTTCGGCAAATGCCTGGCGGGCTTTGCTGGCGCGTAACCGGTTAGGCTGCTTTAATTCCGGTGATGGTCAGCGTCCGGCGCTGCTTTGTACAATTTACGATTTATTAACGACGCATCCAGCACCGGAGCCTGACTGATGACCCGAATGGTCACTTCGCTTTCTGCCCTACTACTCAGCATCGTTCTGCTGGTCAGCGGTAATGCCTTCCTGATGACTTTGCTTGGCGTGCGGCTGAGCATTGAATCTGTCTCCGCGGACATTATCGGCTGGATTCTGGTCTGTTACTCCATCGGCTTTGTGCTGGGTACGCTCTACGTACACCGGATTATCAGCCGGGTTGGTCATATCCGTACGTTTGCCGCGTTTGCAGCCATGGCGGCGGTGTGTTCGCTGCTGTATCCCATGGCGGTGTCAGAACCTTTGTGGGCGATTCTGCGGGGGCTTTCCGGTTTCAGTGCGGCCAGCGTGCTGGTCGTTATCGAAAGCTGGTTCAGTGCGCGGGCGACCAACGCCAATCGCGGCACCCTTTTCGCCATCTATCAGATTGTTTTCTATACCTCGGTAGCTGGCGGGCAACTGCTGATCAACGTGGGTGAGCCGTCCTCTTTCGTTCCTTTTTCACTGGCAGCTGTGCTGCTGGCGATTGCCCTTATACCCCTGGCTCTGACGCGAATGGAAGCACCCGAGGTTGGTCCTATCGAGCGTTTATCTTTCTTTACTCTGGCGCGGGAGTCGTTTACCGGGGTGTCCGGAGCCCTTATCTGTGGCGTACTCATCGGCTCTTTCTATGCCCTTGGTCCGGTGTACGCCACGCTGGTGGGCCTTGAGGTCAGCCGGGTGTCCACCTTCATGGCCAGTGCCATTGTGGCGGCCATGGTCTTTGCCTGGCCTTTGGGCCTTCTCTGCGACCGGTTTGATCGTCGCCGGGTGATGTTCTGGGTAGCGATGACCGCAGCCGTTGCGTCTGGGCTTGTCGTGGTTTTCGGCGCTGAGCGGTTATGGCTGCTAACGCTTCTTGTGGCGATTTTCACCGGCCTTTCTGCCACGCTTTACCCGATTGCGGTGGCGATCACCAATGACCGCATGGCGAGCAACCGTATTGTGGCTGCCAGTGCAACGCTGCTGCTCAGTTATGGTGTCGGTAGTGTTATCGGACCTATTGTCATGGCTCAACTGTTGGCCTTTCTGGGGCCAGACGGGTTGTTCATGGGCAATGCCGCCTTCCTGGTGCTTCTGGCATTGGCAACCAGCTATCGCATTGCCAGCACCGAGGATGTGGCCGTGGCGGATCAGGAGCACTTCGTGCCTGCCATGCCCGAAAGCTCTTCGGCCCTGGTGGAGATCGATCCCCGTAACGAGGCATTTCATGAGGCCCAAGAGACCCCGACTTCAGAGCAGCCGGCCCCCCCCTCAGAGCGCGCCAGCTAGGCGCGCCTTCCCCTCTCCCGCTTTCTTTCGGTAATCACGGGTTTGTTTCCGGAACAGAACCTGTTTTTATGGCAATTGTTAGCTTACTATTAGTGCCTTTAATCGCCGGAGTATCGAGTATGAGAGACGAATTTCCCTTTGCGGTTGCCCGGGTAACCCGTCGGTGGCGCAAACTGCTGGATGAACGCCTGAAAGATCTGGGCGTTACCCAGGCCCGCTGGACCACCATGGTCTATCTGCAAAAGGGTGGAGAAGGTCTTACGCAACGTGAACTGGCGCGTCTGATGGCCATCGAGAATCCGACACTGGTACGACTTCTGGACAGCCTGGAGCAACAGAATCTGATCGAACGCCGTCCCTGTCCCAATGACCGGCGTGCCCGTCGTCTCCATCTGACAGAGGCTGGAACCTCCTTCATGAACGTGTTGAATGAGCGCGCGGCAGAGCTGCGGGAGGAAATGCTGGACGGCCTTACCGACGATGAGATCGGCGAGGCCCTCAAGATTTTCCACAGAATCCTGGATAACGCCGAAAAACAACGCTAACCCGCCCCTTCTCAACCGCTGTCCGGAAGCCGCCGCCAAATGAAGACGAATGACAATTCGGTCGAGGGTCTGAGGGCCCGGTACGGCGAGCGTTGGCGCTGGCTCGCCGTTGTCACCGTGATGCTGGGCACCATGGCGACGGTGCTCAGTGCCACGGTGGTGAATGTCGCCCTGCATGAGATCATGCTGGAATTCGATATCCGCCAGGGCCAGGTCCACTGGCTGGCCACCGGCTTTATTGCGGCAATGACCACCACCATGCTGACCAGCAGCTGGCTGCTTGATCATTTTGGCCTGCGTATCACTCTGGGCACGGCCATGGCCCTGTTCAGCGTTGTATCGGTTCTGGGCGGGTTTGCCGACAGCCCGGAACTGCTGATTCTCGCAAGGATTGCCCAGGGCGCGCTGGCGGGGCTGATGCAGCCCATGGGCATGTATCTGGTCTTCCGTATCTTTCCCCGGGAGCGACGGGGCCGGGCCATGGGTATTTATGGCATGGGTGTGATTCTCGCGCCGGCTCTGGGGCCGGTTCTGGGCGGATTTCTGGTGGATGAACTGGACTGGCGCTACGTGATGTTTGCTCCGGTACCGGTCACTGTCCTGGGCGTGTTTATGGCGTGGCGCTTTCTGCCCCTTCCGCCAAGCCGTCCCGCATCCTATCGTTTTGATCTGCCCGGCCTGGTTTTGCTTGGTTTGACTATCGGCTTGAGCCTGGACGCACTGAACCGGCTGCAGCACGGTGTCGATAGTGGCCTGCAGGTGATTGTTGAAGGCGTCATTGCCCTGACAACCCTGACCCTGTTCGTGCGTCGGGAGCGACGAACGCCCCACCCCTTGATGAATGTCAGGCTTTTCCGCCGCCGTAGCTTTCTGTTCGCCAATCTTGGCGCCGCGGCCCTGGGGCTGGCGCTTTTCGGTTCTACTTATCTGGTGCCACTGTTCGTGCAGACGGCTCTCGAGTTTTCTGCCACAGAGGCGGGCCTTCTGATGTTGCCGGCGGGTCTGGTGCTGGGCATGACGTTTCCTATCGCCGGCCGTCTGGCGGACCAGCGTAGTGCTCGGAGCCTGGTGCTTTTCGGTATCGGTATGTTCGCATTGTCGGCCATGCTGTTCGCGATGTCTGATGTCACCCTGGCATTTGGTTGGCTGGCGCTGTGGACCGTGTTCGGGCGCATCGGGCTGGGTTTCATGTTGCCGGCGCTGTCGACCGGTGCCCTGAACCCGCTCGAGCCCCATGAGCTGGGCGCGGGTTCCAGCACAATCAACTTTACCCGCCAGCTCGGTGGTGCCTTTGGGGTTAACATGGTTGCCCTGACCATCGAATACGGCGAGCACAGTGGTGGCATACCCACCATCGGCGCATTTCATTCCGCCTGGTGGCTGGTGGCCGTGTTCGTAGCGATCGCTGCCGTCCCGGTATGGAAGATGCGAACCTAGCTGAAAGGGTGCTAGTGCCGCCAGCGGGAAGAACGGTTATCATGTGAACAAACGTAGTATGTGGAACAGTACCCGGAGTCGTATCTGGAACGGTCGAATGATTAATAGATTTCTGACAGCCTGCCTGATGATGAGCCTGCTTGGCCTGAACCCCGGGCTGGCCATGGCCGAATCCGGCTCGAAGTCGAGTCAGTCGCCCGACAACGGTGGCGCCGGCCAGCCCACGGCTGACACGTCGAGAAAGCCACGGGTTCCCCTGTTTAACGTTGACGGGGATCTTGCCGGGCAGCTATCGGTGATGACCACCGAATATGAAGATACCTTTGCTGGCATTGGCAATCGGGTAAGCCTGGGGTATCTCGAACTGGTCAAGGCGAACCCCGGTGTTGACCCATGGTTACCCGGGGACGGCACCACTATTACCCTGCCCCGTAAATACATCATGCCGGACGGGCCGCGTGAAGGTATCGTCATAAATCTGGCCGAGTATCGCCTGTATTACTTCACCGACGGAGGGGTTGAGGTGTATCCGGTGGGAGTTGGTACCGAGGATAACCCGTCACCAGTGACCGACGCCCAGGTGACCATGTCGCTGAAATCACCGGCCTGGTACCCGCCGAAAAGCATTCGTGCCGAATACGAGGCCATGGGCGAGTATCTGCCCAGAATGATTCCTCCGGGCCCGGACAATCCGCTTGGGAACTATGCCCTGATGCTCAGTGCCGAAGGCTATCTGATCCACGGTACCAACAAGCAGTTTGGTGTGGGGATGCAGGTCAGTCATGGTTGCTTCCGAATGTACAATGAAGATATCGGCTGGCTGGCCTATGAAGTCAGCAAGGGCACGCCCGTGCGTGTCATCCGCGAACCCGTCAAAATCGGCATGCGGGGCAATGAAGTCTGGCTTGAAGTCCATCGCCCGGAAGAAATCTACACTACCGAGGACCGGGAAGAACTCTGGCAAACGGTTTCCCGGAAAATCGACGCTCTTCGTGAGCGGCTCCCCGGGCTTCAGGTAAAGCGAAGCGCCATAGAAAGCGCCGTTGAACTGGCCGATGGCCTGCCCCGCATGGTTGGCGAACAGCCACCGCAACTCGCCGCTGAAAGCGCCACCCCCGACCGCAGCACCCCCAATGGCCCCGGTATCCCCCAGCAACTCTGGTTCTGACCCGGTGCCCGCAGAAAGGTAAACCGCGCTTCTATCCACTATGATTGTGACAGGGGTTCCGATGGATATCGGAGCCCTGCCTTGGCTACCTTTTCAAATGCCGGGAGGATAGATGCTGACGAATCCGAACTCACAGACGTCCCGCTCCGGCAGGACCGGTCGAATTCTTTTTTGGGCGCTTCTGCTGGCGACAGGTCTGGCTGTTGCCTCCGGGCTGTTCATACAATTCGTTCATGCCCAATCGTCGGACTCACCCACCGGCCGTGTGCTGACCATTGACGGGGCAATCGGCCCCGCGAACATGGATTATCTGGTGCGTGGTATCGAACAGGCGGAAGCCGAGGGGGCCGAACTGGTGGTGATCCTGCTGGATACACCGGGCGGCCTGATGGCCTCCACCCGGGATATCATCAAGAAGATTCTGGCCTCGAAAGTACCCGTGGTGACCTGGGTTACTCCAGCCGGGGCGAGAGCGGCCAGTGCCGGAACCTACCTTCTCTATGGCAGCCATGTGGCCGCCATGGAACCTGCCACCCACCTGGGTTCCGCAACCCCCGTGCAGATGGGTGGCTTACCTGGCTCGAACGAGTCCGAAACCCAGCCAGAGAGCGAAAGCAAAGACAGTTCAAAACCGTCAGCATCCGATTCAAAGCCCGAGTCCGCGGAAAAAACGCGCGGGGGTAGCGCCATGGAGCGCAAAGTCCTTGAAGACGCTGTTAGCTACATCCGGGGTCTGGCAGAGCGGCATGGCCGCAATGCCGACTGGGCGGAAGCGGCAGTGCGTGAAGCGGTTAATCTCAACGCAGACGAAGCGCTTGAACAGAATGTGATAGACGTGGTGGCGGCCAGCCTGCCGGAGCTGATGAGCAAGATTGACGGATCCACCGTGGTCATGAGCGATGGTGAGCGAATCCTGAATACAGAAGGCATTGATCTGCAGAACACAGATCCGGACTGGCGTACCAAGCTACTTTCAGTGATTACTGACCCCAACGTCGCCTATTTCCTGATGATCATCGGCTTTTACGGCATTGTCTTCGAATTGGCGAATCCGGGCTCGATTTTCCCGGGGGTGATTGGCGCTATCTGTCTGGTGCTCGCGCTGTTTGCCTTCCAGGTGCTGTCCGTGAACTACGCAGGCCTTGCGCTGATTCTACTTGGGCTGGCATTTATTGTTGGTGAGGCCTTCATGCCCAGCTTCGGCATTCTGGGTATCGGCGGGATCGTTGCGTTTGTGACCGGCTCCATCATCCTGATGGATGGCAGCCACCAGGATATCTCTTTGCCCACCATAGGCGGAACTGCAGCGGTCGCCGGCGGATTTATTCTATGGACAGTGATTCGGTTTGTGGGTTTACGACGTAAGCCGCCAGTCAGTGGTATTGAGAACAGCGCCCATGAGCCGGCTACTGCCCTGGATGATTTCCAGCCGGAGGACGGCGGCTATCGCGGACATGTGCGTTTCAGCGGCGAGCGCTGGAACGCTGTCAGCAATCAACCCGTCAGCTCCGGCCAGCGCCTGGAGGTGACGACCGTCGAAGGACTTACGGTCCATGTGACCAGAGCGAAAGCTGAAAAGGAGGCATCATGAATTCATTCGAACTGATTCCCTATGTTGTTCCCGCAGTAGTTCTGCTGCTGATACTTGGCTCCGCCATCAAAATCCTGCCGGAATACGAGCGAGGTGTGGTGTTTTTCCTGGGCCGGTTCCAGGGTGTAAAAGGTCCAGGGCTGATCATTGTCATTCCAGTGATTCAACAGATCGTAAGGGTCGATCTGAGGGTTATTACCCTGGATGTTCCGAGCCAGGATGTCATCTCCAAGGATAACGTAACCGTCCGGGTGAACGCGGTGTTGTATTTCCGGGTGGTTGATCCTGAGCGGGCGATCATCAGGGTGGAGGATTTTGGCTCGGCGACCAGCCAGCTGGCGCAGACCACGTTGCGCTCGGTGCTTGGTAAGCACGATCTGGACGAGATGCTGTCAGAGCGGGACAAACTCAACTCGGACATTCAGGAGATCATTGATGCTCAAACCGAGGAGTGGGGTATCAAGGTCGCCAACGTGGAAATCAAGCACGTGGACCTCAACGAGTCGATGATTCGCGCTATTGCGCGACAGGCAGAGGCGGAGCGTGAACGCCGGGCTAAGGTCATTCATGCGGAAGGTGAGCTGCAGGCCTCGAAAAAGCTGGTGGAGGCAGCCGATGTGATGTCGACGAATTCCGGAGCCATGCAGTTGCGCTATATGCAGACTCTGGCGGATATGAGCACTAACAACTCGTCGACTATTGTCTTTCCGTTGCCCATTGAGATGATGTCGTCGTTCATGGGCCAGTCGAAGCCGTCGGCGCCGTCAGAAAAGAACAAGGAGTGATCAGCACGACCGTCCAGGCACAAAAAAAGGCCGGTAAGAACCGGCCTTTTCCTTGCAATACTCAGCCTTACTTCTGGCTGGCACGCTCGAGCATACGCTTGGCGCGCTCGTTAGCTTCCTGAGCTGCTTTCATGGCAGCTTCGGCTTTTGACAGAGCTTCGTTAGCTGTCCGCTCGGCAGAGCGAGCTGTGCTGGAAGCGCTGTTAGCGGTGTTCAGTGCATTTTCAGCAGTGGATTCAGCTGACATAGCTGTTGAATTAGCTTCTTCTACAGCACCGTCGTTGGTTGACGCACAACCTGCTGTCAGTGCGGTAGCCAGTGCAAACCCTGCGATCGTAATCTTACGCATTCTGTATTCCCCTTATTGGTCGTCTTATTTCCTGCTTTCAAAAAGTCTAAACCGTAAACTTCCTGTCAACGAGGGTCCGACGGCCAAATGCCACCGGAGTCGTCAAACAGTGTAAAACAGTCTGAACGATAATGTTAACTAGGGATACGTAAAATTCCCTGCCCTATGACAACAACTTAATAATCCGTACATAGTAAGTACAGGTAAAGAAACGCGCCCGGCAACAAATTACGGGTCAGGGCAGGATTCGGATTGGTGTGCCATCGGCAACCAGACGCCAGATTTCGTCGATTTCCTCGTTGCTGACCGCGATACAGCCGTCGGTCCAGTCCAGCCCTTTATAGGCGAACCCCATGTCATCAGCGTCGTTTGGCAGGCCGTGAATCATGATGTTGCCGCCGGGGTCCAGGCCCCAGGCCGAGGCCATTTCCCGGTCATTTTCGTTGGGATAGGAGATGTGGATCGACTTGTAGTAATCGCTGGCGGCGTTGCGCCAATCCAGCGTGTACTCGCCTTCCGGCGTGCGTTCGTCGCCCTCATAAAGTTTGTGGCCGGAGGGGTTGTCTCCCAGGCCGATACGGTAACTGCGGACAACCTCATCACCGTCAAGCAGGTACAGGCGGCGCTCGGCCTTTCGCACCAGAACCTCGGTGACCTTTGCCGGACCCGGCGTGAGCGTAGTATCCAACATGGCCAGCTCAGTGGCAATCACTGGGCGGGTGGACAGCATCAGCCACACAAAGAAAAACCCCATAGCGGATGCCAGGGCAGTCGAGCGTCTTAATGATCCGGAGTGAAAACGGGTGCGTTTCGTCATAATTGTGGGGTTAGATTAAACTTTACTCATGTTATAGCACAGGTATTTTGCTGACCAAACCAGTGATTGTGCGGGATTTTGTTAAGAAGTTTGTCCGCTGTCCATTTTCAGGCCGACTTTGGTTACCCGGTCTGCCTCCGTGGCCCGTGCAACCAGAACCACCGGCCCCAATACCACCTTGTCACCGATGACCGGATGGCCCTTGGTCCTGCGGGCAAAGCACTCTGCCAGTGACAGTTCCGGCGGCAGTTCATCGAATTCAATGCCGTAGACCTGCTCAACATCCCCCAGCAGTGCGTCGCCATTGAGCACGAAATCCCCGAAGAATGCCCGCTCGGCCAGGTAAGTGGGCGGCTGGCGGCCACTGAGCGCACGGCCGAGTTCCGGCACTACGTCGGGCGTTGCAAACATGGCAATCACGTCGCCGGCGGACACATTCATGTCAGGGCTTGGCGGAAGGCAGGCGCGGTGGCGGAATACGCCGGCCAGTGCCGTGTTCTCCGGAAGGCGCAGCTGCCCCAGAGGACGCGGTACTTCCCAGGAGTCGCCCCGCAACGGGAAAAGCATGAGCTCGTGATCACCTGCGGCGGGCACGTCCAGCGGAAGCCGCCGGTAGGGATCCTCACCGGACGGTACTTCCAGCCTGAGTCGACGCGCCAGTGGTGCCATGGTGGTGCCCTGGACAACCAGAGACACCAACACAATGAAGAATGCGATATGAAATATCTGTTGCGCGGATGGCAGATCGGCAATCACCGGAAACAGGGCCAGTACGATCGGCACAGCGCCACGCAGACCGACCCAGCTAATGAAGCCCAATTCCCGGCGGTTGAATCCGAAAGGCCAGAGCGTCATCAGTATGGCGGCCGGTCGGATAACAAAGATCAGCGCGATTGCCAGAATCAGGCCGCCGCCAGCCAGTGGCAACAACTCCGACGGTGAAACCAGCAGTCCCAGCATCAGAAACAGGCAGAGCTGCGCAAGCCAAGCCAGGCCGTCGTGAACCTGCAGAATCATCGGCATCATCCGCACCGGCCGGTTACCGATCACCACGCCGGTCAGATAAATGGCCAGGAACCCACTGCCGCCCAGTTCGTTGGTGCCGGCAAATACCGCCAGTCCTGCTGCAACCACCAGTAGCGGGTAGAGGGACGGGGTCAGCCGGGACCGGTTGGCCAGGTTGACCACGACAAATCCGCCCAGCACGCCTATAACACCGCCGATGCCGAACTGTTTTATCAGCAGTATGAGTGACCCCCAGCCTTCGGAAACGCCGCCGGAATCAATCATGGTAACCAGCATCAGCGTTAGAAAGATCGCCATCGGATCGTTACTGCCGGACTCAATTTCCAGGGTGGCGCTGACCCGTTCGTTCAGGTGCAGCCCCCGCCCCTGAAGCAGCGAGAACACGGCGGCAGCATCGGTAGACGAGATGATCGCGCCAATCAGCAGTGCGGTAAGCCAGCCCAGATCAAACACCCACCAGGCCACGAGGCCGGCGCCCGCTGCGGTCAGGAAGACCCCGGCTGAGGCCAGGACCAGTGCCGGGCGAAGGCCCACCCGGAAGGTTTCTGCCCGGGTACGCATGCCGCCGTCCAGCAGAATGACCCCGAGGGCCAGGTTGGCAATGGTGAAGGCCAGTTCGAAATTATCGAACTGGAGCCCGCCGGGGCCGTCCTCGCCCATCATCATGCCGACAATCAGGAAAATCAGCAGAACCGGCATACCCAGACGGCTGGACAGGGGGCTCAGCAGGATGCTGATAACCAGCATCAGGGCACCGATCAGCGTCAGAGTGGCGTCCATACGAGCTCCGGGTCAGTGCAGCTTTAGCTTCGGGTGCATGGCCCGGCTGACCCGATCCATCAGCCAGATAATGCCGGTTCGTAACACGCCGTGAAGCGCCACCTGATGCATTCGATACAGGGAGGTATAGAAAATGCGCGCAACCCGGCCTTCAATATACATGCTGCGGCCGGACAGGTTGCCCATCAGGTTGCCAACGGTGGTGTAACGGCTGAAGTTGATCAGTGAACCGTGATCCTTGTAGATGAAAGGTACGGGTTCCCGGCCTTCCAAACGGTTGCAGAGGGATTTGAACAGCGTGTCTGCCTGCTGGTGGGCGGACTGGGCCCGGGGCGGTACCGGCAGTTCGGAGTTCGGCTGCGGGCACTCGGCGCAGTCGCCGAATGCAAATATCTGGTCGTCGGTGGTGGACTGAAGGGTCTGCCGTACCCGGATCTGATTCCCCCGGTTGGTTTCCAGGCCTTCAAGGTTTGACAGGAATTCCGGGGCCTTGATGCCCGCAGCCCATATGGTCATTTCCGAGGCCAGCTCGGTGCCGTCTTTCATGATGACGGTAGAGTCGGTGATCTTGCTGACGGGCTGACCGGTCAGAACGCTGACGTTCTGGTGTTCCAGTTCCGCCGTGGCCGCGGCGGAAATCCGCTCCGGCAGTGCCGGCAGAATGCGCCGGGCTGCCTCGATGACCGTGATCGACACATCCGAGGGACGCAGATGATTCATGCCGTAAACTGGCAGTTCCCGGGAGGCAAGCCGAAGCTCAGCTGCCAGTTCCACGCCCGTGGCCCCGGCCCCGATGATGGTGATTGGCAATTCGTGGCTGGTGTCGCAGTCGGCCTGGTGATTTTTTCTGAGAAACGCGTTCAGCAGCTGGTTATGGAAGCGCCGGGCTTGCGGCAGACTGTCGAGGAAAATGCAGTGCTCCTGGGCGCCGGGGGTGCCGAAATCATTGGCGTTGCTGCCAACGGCCATCACCAGGGTGTCGTAGTGAATATGCCTCTCCGGCACCACTTCATTACCCGCCTCGTCAAGGAACGGGGCAATGACCACATTGCGACCGATCTGGTCCAGATCCGCCATGCAGCCGAGCTGGAACTCGTAATGATGTTTGCTGGCATGGGCCCGGTAATTGATTTCATTGGCGTTGGCATCCAGTGAACCGGAGGCCACTTCGTGAAGCAGGGGTTTCCAGACGTGGGTCAGCCCCGAATCCACCAGTGTGATGCGGGCTTTGCCTTTCTTGCCAAGTTTGTTGCCCAGCCTGGTCACCAGTTCCAGGCCGCCAGCGCCACCTCCGACCACAACAATATGATGCAGGTTTTCCATAACGGGTACGTCCTGTTCACGAAAAGATAAAAAAGAAACGTTTGATCAATGACTTACCCGGTAAGGCTCCAGCAGGGCTGCCATGTCGTCGGCCAGTTCGGACACAGTGCGGGCACTGGTTTCACGCTGGGCAAAGGCGCGCAATCCCATGATCTGTGCCTGAACCAGCCGCGCCAGGCGTTCGCAGTCGGTATCCGGTTTCAGTTCGCCCCGCTCTCGGGCCCGTTTCAGGGCGCTGGCGATGGACTGCTCAATGCCGTAAAGCAGCTCATTGGCCTGGCTGGCAATATTATCGTGAGTGTAGCTCGCTTCCAGCAGGGTTTTTACCAGCATACACGCCCGGGATGGTTCGGGGCTTTCCGGGCAGCAGGCAAGGGCGATATCCCGCAGATAATCCTGCAATGAATCAATGATTGAACCCTGTTCGCTCAGCAGCTCTCCCAGCACGCTGTTGCCCTTTTCGACATAGGCATCCAGCGCTTCACTGAAGAGTTTGTCTTTACTGCCAAAAGTCGCGTAAATGCTGCCGGGGCGCATGTCCAGAGCCTGCTCGATCTGCTTCATGGACGTGGCGTGATAGCCGCGTTCCCAGAACAGGTGAACGGCTTTTTCTAGCGCGGTCTGTCGATCGTAGCGTGCGTTTCTGGCCATGGTACTGCTCGTCGGTGGCAATTCTGAGAGCTAATAACTATAACTTGAACGGGCGCTCAATAATAGCTGGGGTGACAGTGACATTTGACGAAGCATTCAGGAACTCTGAAGGGAAAACTCAGCTTAAGCGAATCACTCTGGCCATCAGCCTCCGCCAGTCGATGGGCAGAATGTCTTCCAGCTCGACCAGGCGGGGGTCCCGGTTAGCGGGCAGCTCGAAAGGCTGCTTGCTACCGTAGATCACGGTGTTGTTGGTTTTGCTCTTGAAAGCCAGCACCACCGCGAACTCCCCCTGAAGCTGTCTGAAAAACGCCCCGTTCAGATCCGGCGTGCGATGGTAGTTCAACGCTATCCAGCCGCTGTCTGACAGAACCCTGCTGCATTGTTTGATAAACTCCCGCTGAACCTGGGTCGGGCTCATTCGCTCGGCGCTGTACATGTCCGCCATGATGAAATCCGTATGGCCATCGGGTAAGGCATCCACGGCATTGCGGGCGTCTTCAACCGTCACGGTAAGACGAGGGGAGTCAGACAGATCGAAATACTCGCGGGCGACATCGACAACGCTCTGGCGCAGTTCCACCGCATGAACCTGGCACTCAGGCAGCGTGTGCAGCAGCGCATTGGCGACAACGCCGCCGCCAAGGCCCAGAATGGTGACGTGCGCAGGTTGGTCGAAGGCCACTGGCAACAACATCGCGCGGCTGTATTCATGAACCGGCAGGTGCGGCCGACGCCGCGCGATCTTGCTTTGTTCGAAAACCGAATCGAAGGTCATCACCCGATGTTTGCGATAATCGATGACCAGAATGCCGCCAAGATCATCCCGGGCAAAGTGAATAATGTTGCCTTTCAATACCAGTGTCTCCGGTGAATGTGCTATGAGCGTCGAGCCATTTTCTGCGCTTGCCTGCCCTTTGGACGGCAAACCGCTGAATCCCGATTCTACAACCTGGCGTTGCCAGGATGGCCACAGTTTCGACGTGGCCAGGCAGGGTTATATAAACCTGCTGCCCGTGCAGAATAAACGTTCTCTGCAGCCCGGGGACAGCAAAGAAATGGTCGCCGCCCGCCAGCGATTTCTGAATGCCGGTCATTACCGGCCCGTGGCAGAGGCTGTGCGTGACTCGGTTATTCGTGCTTTGGCCGGCAATTCAGGTGTGGTTTCCTGCCTCGATGCCGGCTGTGGCGAAGGCTATTACCTGCGGGAACTGGCTGCGGCCGACAATGGGCTGGCACTGTCCCTGATTGGCCTGGACATCTCCAAATGGGCGACCCTGGCCGCGGCAAAGCAGGACAAACGACCCCGTTGGCTGGTTGGTAGCAACGCTGGCCTGCCTATACTGCCCGGCACCCTGGACTGCATTCTCTGTCTTTTCGGTTTTCCCGTTTACAACGAATTTGCCCGCGTGCTGAAGCCGGGCGGGATGCTGATTCAGGCAGAGGCGGGCCCGGACCACCTGAGGGAATTGCGGGAGATTATCTACCCGGCACTGAAACCTGAAAAGCCGGCGATGGAGCACGAACCAGAAGGCTTTTCCATCGCCGGGACGGATACCCTCAACTTCCCGCTGACGCTGACCCACCCGGAGGCCATCGCCGACCTGCTGGCAATGACTCCCCACTTTTACCGGGCGCCGCCTGAAGGACGAGAGAGAGCCGCAAGCCTGGAAATGCTGACGGTTACCATCCAGGTAAACCTTATCCAACGGCAGCGCATCGGAATTCCAATGGGCGATCGGCCGATCGGTTACTGATCCGCCCCGGCTTCCAGCAGGCATTCGACCAGGTCCGTGTGCTCGGCCATGGTCGCCACCATCAGTGGCGTCTGTGACTGATGATCCGGTAAATTGGGATCGGCGCCCCGGTCCAGCAGCATCCGGGCCGTCTCCGTGTGCCCGTTCTGGCAGGCCAGCATCAACAGGGTCTCGCCATTGTTGGTGCGGATGTCGACCGGCACGCCCGCGTCGAGCATCACATTCAGGGGCCCGGTGCCGCCGTTACGGGCCAGCTCGAAAAGCCCCTGTAGAAACGCAACGGCGTCTTCGTCTTTCTGATTATCCGGGTTCCGGGGCTGCTCTGGTTTATCGCGGCTCATAGTGTCTCTTTATGTTGCTCTGGTTGCTTTCATTCTGGCTCGGGTTTGCAGGGGATTCTGGACAGACCCACAACACCACTGTTAAAAACATGGTAACAGCGAAGTAAAAACCAATCAGGGCTCAGGAGATCAGCAAGGTGGATATTACAGTCCGAGGCATTGAAGAAGGCCAGCCGGTACCCGAGGAGTTTGCGTTCGGCGTATACAGTGAGCAGGACCACATGAGTTTTGGCCCCAACAAGAATCCGGAAGTGATCTGGGACAAGGCGCCGGAAGGCACCAAAAGCTTTGTGGTCATGATGTTTGACCCCGACGTGCCCAGCGTCGCAGATGACGCCAACCAGGAGGGGAAAGTCGTTTCGAAGGACATTCCCCGGGTGGATTTCTTTCACTGGCTGCTGGTGGATATTCCCGCCTCCACTTCCCGCATTCCCGAAGGGGAAGACAGTGACGGTGTCATGCCCAAGGGCAAGGAGCCGGGCCCTGGTCCCATTGGTATTCGTGGCGTGAACAACTTCACCCAGTTTCTGGCCGGTAATCCCGACATGGCCGGCACCTACGGCGGCTACGACGGCCCCTGCCCGCCCTGGAATGATGAGATCATTCACCACTACCACTACGAGGTGCATGCCCTGGATGTGGAAAGCCTGGGCCTTGATGGGGAGTTCGACGGCGCTGCGGTTCGCGACGCCATGAAGGGGCATGTGCTGGACAGCGCACGGGTCACCGGCACCTATACCCTCAATCCGGATTTGTTCTGAAGCGCAAAATCCGGATATCAGGGTTCTGTCAGACCGGGTTGGTCGCCAGAATTTTCTTCAGAAAGTCCTGCGTCCGGGGATCCTTTGGGTTGTAGAAGATCTCGCTGGGCGGGCCCTGTTCCACAATCCGGCCGCCGTCTATGAAAATCACCCGGTCGGCCACATCCCGTGCGAAGGACATTTCATGGGTGACCACCATCATGGTTTGCCGCTCAGAGGCCAGCTGTTTCATCAGTCCCAGCACTTCCTCCACCCATTCGGGATCCAGGGACGAGGTAGGCTCGTCAAACAGGATCACCTCGGCCCCGGTGGCCATAGCGCGGCCGATGCCTACTCGCTGTTGCTGGCCACCGGACATGGCCGCCGGGTAGGCATCCGCCTTATCGCCGAGCCCGATCTGCTGCAGGATCTCGCGCGCTCTCTCGTAGGCTTTTTCCTTCGGCCATTTGTCCACCACCAGCAGTCGCTCGGCGATGTTCTGTAGCGCGGTCTTGTTGGCAAACAGGGCGTAGTTCTGGAACACGAACGCGGTTCGCCGCCGCATGGACAGAATGTCTGAGCGGCTGGCCTTGTTCACGTCCACCGTCAGATCGCCGACGGTCATGGTACCGGTGGTGGGTTGTTCGAGAAAGTTCAGGCAACGCAGCAGGGTCGATTTGCCGGTACCTGAAGGCCCGATGATCACCACGATCTCGCCTTTCTCGATGGCCACATCGATGTCATCGAGAACGACCGTGTTTCCGAACTGCTTGCTCAGTGACTCCAGTTTGATCATCGGCTGTAGGCCTTGTTCAAGCGGATTTCCAGATAGCCCTGAAGTTTGGACAGCATCTCCACCACGATCCAGTAGATAACGGCGGCCACGATAAAGGCCTCAAAATACAGGAAGCTGCCGGCGGCCTCTTTCTGGGTGGCGCCCATCAGTTCGGTGACGCCCAGGGTGAAGGCGAGTGACGTGGCCTTGATCATATCGATGAAGTAGTTCATCAGGGTAGGCAGTGCCACACGGGTGGCCTGGGGCAAAACAATCCGGCGCATCATCTGGCCGTTGGTCATGCCGATGGACAGAGCCGCTTCCGTCTGGCTTCGGTCAACGCCCAGGATGGCGGCGCGGATGGATTCCGCCATATAGGCGGAAAAGTGCATCGTCAGGCCCATGATGGTTGCCGTGACGCCGTCTATTACCGTCAGCGCGCTGACCAGTTGGGGTAGCCCGTAATAAAAGAGGAACAGTTGCACCAGCAGTGGCGTACCCCGGAAAAACGAGATAAACACGATGGTCAGCTGGTTCAGTACCGGGATGCGCAGCACCCGGACCACGGCAAACAGGCAGGCAAGGAGCAGTGCAAGCACCATTCCAGTTCCTGCCAGCTGCAGGGTCAGGGGCAGGTATCCGAGCAGAACGGGTACCAGCCCCACCATATAGTCGACGTTTAACACGTCCATAGGCAGTCAGGCCTCGGTTGGGCCCTCAGGGCCGGGTGATGTCGGTGCCGAACCACTTCTCGGAAATGGCTTTCAGCTCGCCTTTATCCCGCAGAGTCGCAAGGGCCTTGTTCACCTGGTCGCGCAGTTCGCGGCCCGCCTCAGTATCCCGGAACGGATAGGCGTTAGTGATCTGTGAGAAAGTGGGACCGGCCAGCTCAAGCGGCAGTGGCTTTTCCTTGATAATCTGGCTGGCGCTTACCCGGTCCATGACAAAGGCATCGACCCGGCCCAGTGCGGTGTCCCGCTCCAGGTTGCTCTCGTAGGTCTTGATGTCGATCTGATCCGAGTAGGGCAGCTCCCGCAGCAGATCGGCAAAATTGGAGCCCAGGTTTACCGCAACGGTTTTACCCTTGAGATCCTCCACGCCCTTTATCTCGGTATTGCCTTTTTTGGTCACAACCTGGGCACCGTCGTAAACGTATGGCTCGCTGAAGATGTAGGCTTTCTTGCGGTCTTCAGTGATGGTGATCTGGTTGGCGACGGTGTCGATCCGTCCCGATTCCAGCATGCCCATCAGCCCGGAGAAGTTGGCGGTTTCAAACTGGACTTCCCGGCCCATCTCCTCGCCGATCGCCTTCATGATGTCCACGTCAAAACCCTTGAGCTTATCCTGCTCCACAAAGGTAAACGGGAAATACTGGCCGGACATGCCGACTTTCAGCGGGTCTTCCTGGGCCAGCAGAGGGGCGCTGGCGACCAGTGAAATCATCAGCAACGTATTGATTAGCAGCGTTTTCATAAAGCCTCCTTTGATATGCATCCTACCTGAAGCATTCTCTTGGGAGAAAACCGGACGATTACAACCCTTGTGGGTACTGAACGAGCGCCTCGATATCACTGAGGATAGCCGGGGATTCACTGACCCGCACTAGCCAGCTCAGTGGAATGCCATGCTCACCGCCAACGCCATGTATAGCTGCCATTGCCGGCCCGATGATCCACGCGCGGCCACAGGAGTCGCCTCCACACTGGATATTGGCACGAACCGCCTCGGTGTAGCCTGTGGCATGGGTCAGGATGTGAAAGATCACGGGCATGGCTTCATGCAGATAGCAGGTGCGCCCAAACGTGTCGCCGGCCTTTACCGCATCCAGCGATGCGCCGGATTGCGCCCGGGACAGGCTTGCCTGGTCCGGCGCCTCGGCTTGGGCCTCTGCCAGAGCGGCCTGCAGGGATTCACCCCGGAACAGATGATCCAGAAGCCTGGCTGCGCATTTTGCCCAGGACACAGCGTCGTCATTGTGATTGGTGACCCGAACCGCAGCTTCGGTAATTTCCAAAAGCCGGTCACTGCCGAGATAGCAGGCTACCAGTGGCGGCAGTTTCGATACGGCGGGCAGCTGCATGTCGTCTGCGCCGCTTTCCGGCCGAAGATGCTGGTCGATGGTCTCAGCAATGTGTACCCCGGCTTCCTGGACATCGGTTTCATGATAGGTCAGGTCGATGGCCCGTCTGACCGGCGCGGCCAGCTGATCACCGCTGAGGCGCCGGGTGTAAGGCAGCACCTTCTGCACCAGTATCCGCTTCTGTTGGTCGGTCAGGTTGGCAGTGGTGGTCTTGAGAGCCTGTTCGATGGCGTTCTGTTCAATGGTGTTGAGGTTGTTCAGGGTTACCCGCGTGGGGTTGTCCAGATAGCCACACCAGCGGCCGCCCGGCCCGAAGAAATTCCGGAAACGCCGCTGGTAATCGCGGATATCCAGGCTGCCCTCGCTTGCCAGAAGACTGTCGGTTATCACACCTGTGGCAGCGCCATAATGACTGACATCGCCGACCTGTTTGCCCTCATGGGCAAAGTAACCTAACCCACCTTTGAAGTAGTCGGCCTTTGGCGGCAGGAATTCCGGGGACTGGCCGCCGACCTCCAGAATACGCGGGCTGTTGTAGAGCCAGTGGAGGCCGAGGCTGGCAGCATCGGCCACCCAGCCACCGGCGAGGGCATTGATCAGGCGGGCTTTGTCTTCGGGAGATCTGTTCTGATGCATCGGATCTTCTCCTCTAGAGGCTGGGCGGGTGGTAATTGCTTCTTTTGAATCAGGGGATTTACGTCGAGTTACCGGTACCGATCAAGTTGTAACCATCGCGTAAGTCGGGATTGAGGGTTACGGCTGAGGGACCAGGGCAACCAGACCATGACGGCCAGAATGCCTAGGCCGGCCGCAACGGTCAGCGCCGGGTTGAGCGAGAATGTGTTGCCCAGACCGGCGAAGACCACCGTCATGGGCAGCATGCCCACAAAAGTCGCGATCGCAAAGCGCCAGGCATGAATACTGGTGACGCCGGCGGCGTAGCTGATCAGTGCAAATGAAAACACCGGTACCAAGCGAGTGATCAGAATGGTCAGCGTCAGAAAGCGCTGTGATCCATCCCTGGCCAGAACCGGGTTATCGGGAAAACGCCTGCAGATTGCTTCTCGCCCCAGACACCGGGCAATCCAGAAAGCTGCCATGGCGCCAATTAGCGCTCCGGTAGCCGCGATGGCGGTGCCGGCAAACACACCAAAAGCGAGGCCTGCGGTAGCACTGACAGGCAGGGTGGGAATGGGGCCGACGACCACGGCAATCACCATTAACAGCATCAGCAACAGGGGGCCAACGACACCCTGGCTCTGAAGCCAGCTGGCCAGTACATCCGGTGAGAGCTTTGCGGGTAATCCCAGAATTTGCAGCAGCCACCAGGCGCCTGCCAGCGCGGAGATGACCAAAACAACCACGGCGATTCTGAGTGCCATCTGGGGCCTTTTTCAAAACGGGTAAATGGTGGACCAGGAGCCGATCCGGTTCGCAGGAATTCTAGCGGGGTTTGTCTTGTTTTGTACGGTCGGCTTTTAAGGATTCGGATATACGCTCGTCTATACGACGAATGATGGACTCGCTTACCTGCTGGCTGGAATGCGCGCCCATCAGCTCCACACTGGCGCGCAGGTTGCCAATAAAAGTCCGGCAGTGGCCGCACATGAGCAGGTGCATTTTCACAGACACCTTGTCCATGGTGCCCAGTTCACCATCAATGTAATCACTGGCGATTCGGGCCAGATCCCGGCACATCAACATTCGCCTGTCTCCTGGAAGGTTTCCACCATAAGAAAGATTTTCTGTCGTGCCCGGTGGAGAAGTACTCTGAGGTTAGAGGCACTGACATCCAGAATGTTACACACCTCGTCGGATTGATGCTGGTGTGCCTCGTAAAGCATCAGCGCTGAACGCTGGGTTTCGGGAAGGTGGGAGAGGTGTTTGTCCAGGCAGTCGCTCAGCGCGCCGTTTTCCATCAATGCTTCGGCCGATTCGTTGGATTTAAGGCTCGGTGGCGTGGCCCAGCGGCCATTCGGGGCGAAGCGCTCTGCAAGCTCGGGATCGAGTGAGTCAGAGAAATCCGAGCTGACTTCCCGTTTGTGTTTCCTCAGGTGATTCTTGGCCCGGTTGGCGACAATCCGGTGTAGCCAGGTTTTCAGGCCGGAGCGGCCCTCGAACTTCTGAATGGCATCGATAACGGTAACCCAGCAGTCCTGAACGGTTTCTTCCGCCGAGGCGTTATCAAGGTAGAATCTCGCCACAGCCATCATTCCCGGCGTGTAAAGCCGCACGGCCTTGTGGTAATCCGCTTCTTTTCCGGATTGGAGCCCCTGAATCAGGAGGCTCTCCTCAGATTGATGTGTTGCGGTTTCCATTCCGTATACCTCCCCTTCTAGGACACCGTTTTTAGGACCTTGTGATAAAGATGTTATTGGACATCCAAAACCCGCTGACGGATGGTATGTCCATGTCCTGCATGGATAGTTCCCGTTTTAATGAGTAATCGTTCAAAAATTTTAGTCGGAACACCGTGTAACATCCAGCGCCTGTTCGTGTCTTTCAGGGCGTAGCGTTTCTATTTTCAACGATGGATCAAACTATGAATTCGAAAAAGCTCATTCTGCTGATCGTGATCGGCGCCGTGGTGGCGCTGTTTATAGCCTTTGGCGGCCCGGAAGTGCTGACACTGGAAAACCTCCAGAAGCATCAGTCTTCCATTGGCCAGTGGATCAGCCAGAATCTGCTGGTGGCAGTGCTCGGCTTTGCTGCGGTTTATGTGGTGGTGACGGCGCTGTCGCTTCCCGGTGCGGCCATCATGACGCTCGCTGGCGGTGCGTTTTTCGGCAATATCTACGGCCTGATCGCGGTGTCGGTGGCCTCAACGGTGGGCGCTTCCCTGGCTTTCCTTGTGGCCCGCTTCCTGATGCGGGACACACTGCGTAACCGATACGCGGAAACCGTGGCGAAAATGGACCGGGGTATCGCCAAAGACGGCGCGTTTTATCTGGCAACTTTGCGCCTGGTTCCGGTATTCCCCTTTTTCCTGATCAACCTGGCCATGGGCCTGACCGGCATGAAATTGAAGACCTATGCACTGGTCAGCTGGGTGGCGATGCTGCCGGGCACCTTCGTTTACGTGAATGCAGGCACCCAGCTTGCCCAGATTGAGTCCACCGGGGACATTCTTTCGGCGGATCTGCTGCTGTCGTTTGCGCTGCTGGGCCTGTTCCCGCTGATTGCCAAGTTCATCGTCGGCTTCATCCGCAAGCGCCGCGTCTACGCAGGCTGGCAGAAGCCCGATTCGTTTGATTACAACCTGCTGGTTATCGGCGGTGGTTCCGCCGGCCTGGTATCCGCCTATATCGCGGCGGCCGTTAAAGCGAAGGTAGCGCTGATTGAAAAGGACAAGATGGGCGGTGACTGCCTGAACACCGGGTGCGTGCCTTCAAAGGCTTTGATCCGCAGTGCCAAGGCGGCGGATACCATGCGTCACGCCAACCGCTACGGCCTGGAATCGGTGCCGGTGAAAGGCTCGTTTGCCAAGATCATGGGCCGGGTTCAGGACGTGATCGCGAAGGTAGAGCCCCACGATTCCCCTGAGCGTTACCGGAGTCTGGGGGTGGACTGCATCTCCGGCACCGCCAGCTTCGTATCCCCCTGGGAACTGGAAGTGGTGCACAACGACGGACGCACCGAGCGCCTGACGGCAAAGAGTATTGTGGTAGCCACCGGTGGCAAGCCTGCCATGCCGCCGATCCCGGGCCTGGCGGACATGGATCCGCTGACCTCGGATAACCTCTGGAATCTGGAAACCCAGCCCGAACGCTTGCTGGTGCTGGGTGGCGGCCCCATCGGGTCCGAGCTGGCCCACGCTTTCCAGCGTCTGGGCAGTCAGGTCATCCAGGTGGAGATGGGCGATCGCCTGCTGGCCAAGGAAGACGCGGATGTGTCGGATTTGATCCGGCAGCAGTTTGAACAGGATGGCATTGATCTGCGCCTGAACCATGCCGCCAAGGAGTTTGCCGTAGAAGACGGCGAAAAAGTGGCCTATTGCGACCATAACGGCGAGCGGGTACGCATTCCGTTTGACCAGGTGCTGGTAGCGGTCGGTCGTGCCGCCCGGACCGATGGCCTGGGGCTGGACAAAATTGGCGTGGAAACCCTGCCCAACGGCACCGTGCCGGTGGAGGAGGACATGAGCCTGCGCTTCCCCAACGTCTTCGCCTGTGGCGATGTTGCCGGGCCCTATCAGTTTACCCATGCCGCGGCACACCAGGCCTGGTATGCGGCGGTGAACGGGCTGTTTGGCCAGTTCAAACGGTTCAAGGTGGATTACCGGGTACTGCCCTGGGTGACCTTCACCTCGCCGGAAGTGGCCCGGGTCGGGCTGAGTGAGGCAGAAGCCAAAGAGCGCGGTGTCGCTTACGAGGTGACCCGATACGGCCTGGATGATCTGGACCGGGCGATTGCCGAAAGCGACGATCACGGCTTTATCAAAGTGCTGACGCCGCCGGGCAAGGACAAGATTCTGGGTGCCGTGGTTGTTGGTACCCACGCGGGTGAGATTCTGGCGGAATTCACCCTGGCCATGAAGCACGGCCTGGGACTGAACAAGATACTGGGTACCATTCATCCGTACCCGACCTGGAACGAGTCTGCCAAGTTTGCTGCCGGTGAATGGAAACGCGCCCACGCACCCCAGGGCATTCTCCGCCTGCTGGAGAAGCTCCATGGCTGGCAGCGTGGTGATCGATCTGAGCGCAAATCAGCGATCGAACGTACAACCTAAAAATTCGAATAGTGACCAGAAAACGGAGCAAGCATGCCCCTGACTCAAACAGCAGAAAAGCGCATCCCGGCGGTGGAAGTACTCGAGCCCCGGGCGCGCGACAGCTGGACCCATACTCGCAACGGCGATCCGCGCGGGTACATCGATTCCGACAAGCTGAAAGAGCTGTGGATCCACACCGGCACCGCCTGCAACCTGGCCTGCCCCTTCTGTCTGGAGGGCTCACATCCTGGCGATGGCCGCATTCCCGGCATGAAGCTGAGAGATGTAAAACCGTTTATTCACGAAGCACTGGATATGGGCGTAGAGCAGTTCTCCTTCACCGGCGGCGAGCCGTTCGTGATCCGGGATTTTGTCAATATCCTGAATTACGCCAGCCAGCACCGGCCCTGTTTCGTGCTGACCAACGCCACGGACCCGCTGCTGAAACGCAAGCACCAGGTGACGCCGTTGCTGGACAACCCCTATCCGATCCACTGGCGCGTCAGCCTGGACTTCCCGGACCGGGCTCGTCACGACGTGGACCGGGGCGAAGGCAGTTTCGACAAGGCGCTGGAAGGCATTCGCTGGCTGGTAGATCAGGGCTTTGAAGTGTCCATCGCCCGCCAGACGGATGAAAACGAGCATCCGGCGGATGTAGAAGCGGCCTTTCGGGGGATTTTCCGTGAATGGGGCATTCCAGAGACTCTGGCCTTTACGGCTTTTCCAGACCTCGGTACGCCCGGCTCGGAGGACGGCAGCCCGGAAATCACTGAAACCTGCATGGAGAAGTATCCCACCAAAGAGGACCGTTCCCATTTCATGTGTACTTACACGCGCATGTTGGTGAAGCGGGACGATCAGGTGCGGGTGTATGCCTGCACGCTGGTGGATGATGATCCGCAGTATGACCTTGGGGGCACGCTGGCGGAGAGCATGGATGAGCGCATTATGTTGCGGCATCACCGGTGTTTTGCCTGTTATCGGTTTGGGGCCAGTTGTTCGGCGCCGGGTTGATTTGGGAGTTGCCTTCGGTTTTAGGACTGGTTGCTGGAAATTGGCGGCATGGGGGTAGGGTTTTATTTCCTCGGGAAAAAGAACTCGCTTCGCTCAGACACCTTTATTCCTGTCGGAAATAAAACCCTACCCCCACACCGCGGTTAGCCACTGCTATTCGTTGGGGAAGGCAAAAGACATAAAGACAAAAGCCTTATTAAGGCGCGGATGGAGTCGGGGACGGCAAAGTGAGAGTTTCAGAAAGGGGCGGTGGGTTGGGTGTCAAAAAATGTGGCGCGCCATGGACGGCGCGCCTCAAGCCCCCATGGATGGGCTCGTAAGCGGTTTTTTGACACCCAACCCACCGGCCCGATAACTCCCAAACCAGCAGCAACCAAACCAGGCCCCGGAAAACAAAGAACGAGGACAGACCAAAGATGAACTTCACAGAAGCGACCCTGTTTTGGGGATTCCTGGTGGTTTATGGGGTGGTGATGTATGTGTTGTCACCCAAGAGCAAGAACGCTGATTCCTTCTATAAGGGCGCCGATGACCAGGGTAATCCGGTGAGTCAGTGGTCACTGACGGCCAGTATTTTTATTAGCTGGATTTTTGCGAAGTCCGTGACCAATGCCGCCAACCTGGGTGCCGCCTATGGTGTGACGGGCGGGCTGGCTTATGCCAGTTACTGGCTGTCGATTCCGGTGGCCGGCTACATCATCTATCTGATCCGCACACAGACCGGCGCGCGCAGCCTGCAGGAATTTCTGACGTCACGGTTTGGCCGGCTGGCCAGTCTGGCGTTTGCGGCGGCGATTCTGATTCGTTTGTATAACGAGGTCTGGAGTAACACCGCTGTCGTGGGCGGCTACTTCGGGCTGCCCGGCGAGTGGCCCTATTACACCGCTGCCATGCTGTTCACCATGTTTACCCTGGCCTACAGCCTGAAAGGAGGCTTGCGGTCGTCGATTTTCACCGATGTCATCCAGACCTTTGTGTTTGTGTTCTTCGTGGGCGCGGTGCTGTTTCTGATCATCCCGGCGAACGATACCAGTGCCCTGCTGACCAATGGCGAGTTCAGGCTTAACGCCGGTTTTGATCTTCTGCTGGTGGCGCTGCTGCAGATGTTCAGTTACCCCTTCCATGACCCGGTTCTGACTGACCGGGGCTTTGTTAACAAAGAAAAAACCATGCTCAAGAGTTTCGTCGTGGCCGGGCTGCTGGGTTTTGTGGCGGTGTTCATCTTCAGTCTGGTGGGCGTGCATGCACGGATTAACGGCATCGAGGCCATGGGCAATGCCCCGGCGGCGGTTGGTCAGTCCCTGGGTCTGGCGGCGCTCTTCTTCATGAGCGTGATCATGATGACGTCTGCCGGCTCTACCCTGGATTCCACCTTCAGCTCCCTGGCCAAGTCCCTGGCAGTGGATCTGCCACGCCTGGCGAAGCGGGCTCAGGACCGGTTGCCGAGTGTGCGTGTGGGCGCGTTGATCATGATCATCTTTGCGTTTCTGGGTAATATTCCGATGTTTGCCGGCACCGACATACTTCTGGCCACGACAATTTCCGGCACCATGGTGATGGGCCTGGCGCCGGTGTTTCTGTTTTACGGCTTTACCCGCTGGTCGCCCTGGAGTTTCCATCTCAGTTTCTGGACCGGGCTGGGGTTGGGTGTGTTGCTGGCGGCGGGGTTGATTCCGGCCAGTTGGGCGATTGGTGATGGCGCTTATGCCTTGCTGTTGGGTACAAACGCCTACGGATTCATTATCTGCACCGTCGGTTTCTTTCTGCCGCTGGCCTGGCGACTTCTGGCGGGCCGTTCGCTGGCCGCGGGCGAGGTCTGATCGTGACAGAAGGGCGCAGTTGTCCCATCGCCTATCGCTATAAGCCCGAACTTCTCTGCGCAGAGCCAGAGAAAGTCGATGCCGATGTGATTTATATCATTGGCGGGCTCTATGGCAATTCCTGCGCCCTGGACGAGATCGAGCGGATGGCGCGGGAAGAGGAGCGTCAGGGGCGTTCTGTTGAGCTGGTTTTCAATGGCGACTTTAACTGGTTTAACGCCAGTGACGATCTGTTTCAGGACATTAACGAAAGGGTACTGAACCACAGGGTCAGTCTGGGTAACGTTGATTACGAGTTGGCGAATCCCAACGACGGGGCTGGCTGTGGGTGTGCTTATCCCGACTTTGTGGATCAGGCCGTAGTTGAACGGTCCAACGCCATTATGGAGCGTCTGCAACAGGTAGCCGCCCGACATCCGGATATCCAGGGCCGGCTTGCCGATCTGCCCCGGTACCGGTGCCTGTTGTTTGGAGGCCTAAAGGTTTTGGTCCTTCATGGTGACCCGGAGTCCCTGGCCGGCTGGGGACTGGCCTACGAAGCATTTGCCGGTGGTAATGAATCCATTCTGAATGACTGGTTCCAGCGTTCGGATGCCGACATTATTGCCTGTACCCACACCTGCCTGCCGGTGTTGTGGTCGGGTCAGGTCGAGGGGCGTCCGCGAGTTGTGGCCAATAATGGTTCCGCCGGTATGGGAAATCTCAGGTCCGATGCCCGGGGATTGATTACCCGTGTCGCGCTGGGCTCTGAGCATGACAGTTCCCTGCCAGGGCTGCACAACCGCGGAGTTAATGTGTCGCTGGTGCCGGTCGAGTTTGATAACCGTGCCTGGTTGTCAGAATTTGACCGGCTCTGGCCCATTGCCTCGCCGGCAGCGGATTCCTATCGCGAGCGGCTGGTGGCAGGTACATCTCTTGAAATTGCTGATCTGCTGTTTCCCCGCAGGAGCTGATGTATTCCGGCGTTGGAAAACTCTGGCAGGCGGTCTATTCTGTTCAATATAGGGCGACGGTTGGGTTTGGGTCGCCGGTGGCGTCACTTGATAAATATTTTGTGGTCTATATAATTCAACACTAATTTTTCAAGCGAAACTTTCACAACATGACTTCAGATAGCGCGAATTCCACCGCCATTGTTCTGCGTCCACCGGTCAAGGACGATGGCTATCGACTGCACCAACTCGTGGACCAGTGTCCGCCACTGGACCCCAATTCTATCTATTGCAACCTCCTGCAGTGCAGCCATTTTGCCGCCACCGGCGTTGCCGCCGAAAAGGAAGGCGATCTGGTGGGTTTCATCTCGGGGTATATTCCGCCTGAACAGCCGGAGACGGTTTTTGTCTGGCAGGTTGCCGTGCATGAAAAGGGGCGGGGTGCCGGTCTGGCCAAGCGGATGCTCAAGGATATTGTGGGGCGGGACGCTTGTCGCAACGTCACCCACATGGAAACCACCATTACTGCAGACAATGAAGCTTCCTGGGCGCTCTTCCGCTCATTTGCCAGGGATATGGGAGCCGAGCTGACCCATCACGAGCATTTTGAAAAAGACGCTCATTTTGGTGGTCACCACGATTCCGAGTTCCTTCTGAGAATCGGGCCTTTCAAGGCATAAGCACGAATGAATTCACTCAATTCACTTCTTGTGCAGAGAACGTGCAACGAAATTAACGGATAGTTTATGAGCAGCCAAAAGCACACCGTGGAGAAGATCGGCGGCACCTCAATGAGTAACTACGAGGCAGTTCGCGACAACATCATCATCGGTGATCGTAAGAAAGAAGACCTCTACCAGCGTATTTTCGTGGTTTCCGCCTACGGCGGGGTCACCGATGAACTGCTGGAACACAAGAAAACCGGCGAGCCCGGAGTTTATGCCTTGTTTGCCGATGCGGAATCAGACTGGGCCTGGGGCGATGACCTCACCAAACTGGTCAAGTTCCTGACCGACAAGAACGCGGATCTGTTTCACGACCCGATGCTCAAGCAGCAGGCGGATCAGTTCATCACAGATCGTATTGAAGGCGTTCGGGGTTGCCTGATCGACTTGCAGCGGCTTTGTTCCTACGGGCAGTTCCAGCTTGAGGAACACCTGCTGACCGTGCGCGAAATGCTGGCAGGCATTGGCGAGGCCCACAGTGCGTTCAATACCGCGCTCAAGCTTCAGCAGGAAGGTATCAATGCCCGGTTTGTGGATCTGACCGGCTGGCGAGATTCGGAACTGTTGCCGCTGGATGAAAAGCTCAAGCAGGCTTTTGACGCGGTGGATCTGACCCGGGAACTGCCCATCGTCACCGGCTACGCCCAGTGTCAGGAAGGCCTGATGCGCACCTTTGACCGTGGCTACAGTGAGATGACGTTCAGCCGCGTGGCGGTGATTACCGACGCACGCGAGGCCATCATCCACAAGGAATACCATCTGAGCTCGGCCGACCCCAATATTGTCGGTGCCGACAAGGTCGTGCCCCTGGGCCGCACCAATTATGACGTGGCGGACCAGCTGGCCAACCTGGGAATGGAAGCCATTCACCCGAAAGCGGGTAAGGGCCTGCGTCAGAATGAAACACCGCTGCGCGTCATGAACACCTTCGAGCCGGAACACACCGGTACGCTGATCACCGGCGATTACGTCAGTGAGGTGCCTCAGGTGGAGATTATTGCCGGCGCCAAAGGTGTCTTCGCCATTGAGGTGTTCGACCAGAACATGCAGGGCGAGCCCGGTTCCGACCGTCGTATTCTGGACGTGCTCAGCCGCTATAAAGTGCGGTTTATGGCCAAGGATACCAACGCCAACACCATTACCCACTACGTGGGCAGCACCCTCAAACACGTGAAGCGTGTGGTCAAGATGCTGAAGGAAGAGTTTCCTAACGCGGAAGTCAACACCCGCAAGGTGGCCCTGGTCTCCGCCATTGGCAGTGACATGAAGGTGCCCGGCATCCTGGCGCGTTCGGTCAAAGCGCTTGCGGATGAGAGCATCAGTGTTCTTGCCATGCATCAGTGCATGCGTCAGGTCGACATGCAGTTTGTGGTGGATGAAGACGATTACGAGAAAGCCATCGTGGCGCTTCACGCTGTTCTGATAGAGCCTCACAATCACGAGTACGCCATCGTCGCCGCTTGATATTGCGGCGCCGCTGGCTCCCGCCGACAAAGCAATCCAGCTCAGGTCCGTTTGCGTATTTTTAATTAAACACGTGATCGGAACCTGAGCTATGAGTGAACTACAAAGCCTGGGGCCGTCTCCGACACAAGCCCGCACAGACGATCCTGAATCCCTTGTCGGGCTTTACTTCAGGGATGCGTCCCGCTATCAACTGCTGAGCGATGTGGCTGAGAAAAAGCTCTCCCGTCGTCTTTCCTTCTGCTACCGGGTGCTTAGCCGGGAGCTTGCCCTTCCGTCGGACATCCCACAGACCTATCGGGAAGTCGTCGGTAGTCTGGGTGATGCTTGTGCCTTCTCGACGCGGTGTCGTCGAGCCTGGCAGCTGGCATCAGCGAGCAGGCGTCTGCTGATCCAGAGCAACCTTCGCCTGGCCGTCCACATTGCTCGTCGATATTCCAATCGCGGAATTCCGATGACGGACGTCATACAGGACGCCAACGTTGGACTGATCAAAGCCGTGGAGCGTTTCGACCCCACCAAGGGCTTTCGCTTTTCCACCTATGCGTACTGGTGGATCAGCGAAGAGGTCAAGCGGTGCATGAAGCGCGGTGTCCGCCTGGTACATACGCCGGAAAACGTCGTGGACGAGATCCGTTTGCTGCAGAAAGCATCGCTGGCGCTGAACCAGACCCTGGGGCGTATGCCTTCCCAGTCTGAGCTGGCGGAGGAGATAGAAGTGTCCCCGTCCCGGGTGGGTGAGCTGCGCGCGCTGGCCATTGCCGAGCTGTCGGTGGATTCCCCGCTGTCTTCCGGGGGTGACGTTACGCTGGGTGACAGCCTTAGCGCGAGTGAAGGGTCGGCGCCTGACCATGATATGGCCGACCGTGACCGTAAGCGCACATTAGCGACCCTGCTGGCGGAGTTGAACGAGCGTGAAAAGGACGTGTTGTCCCGCCGGTTTGGCCTTGGCTTGCCCGAGCCGGAAACCCTTCAGGTTATTTCGGATGACCTGGGCATAAGCCGGGAGAGAGTACGTCAGATAGAAAAAGGCGCAATCAGGAAACTGAAAAGCCGCTTTGATAATCCGGAAGATGTTTTTTTCAGCTGAGGCGTCCGCCTCAGCTGAACAGGACCAGTCCCGCCACAATCTGGCAGACCACCACCATCGAAGTAAGCCCCAGCCGCAGCCGCAGATACCATTCCGGCCAGTAGGCCCTCATCCAGCGGGCGTCAACGACGTAGAGGCCCAGATAAGCAAGCGTATACAGAGCCACCTGACCGGCGGGTGACAGAAGCAGGCCGATGCCCGCCGACAGGAAAAACAACTGGCTGAGCAGCATGGTCATTAGTGGAGACAGGGGATAACAGCGGTTGTCCAGCTGCATGGCCAGTGGCCAGTAGATGCCCGCCATGAAGGCCAGTATGCCCGCACTGTAAATGTAGAAATAGTGCAGCAGGTCCAGCGTGTTCTGCGGCATGGTGAACAGCAGAACGATCGCCGTAAGGAACGGAATCAGCCCCAGGATACCAACCAGAATCGCCAAACGGGCGACCGCAATCACGAGTTCTGCCCCTGCACCCTGATTCTCATGGGTTCAACGGTGGACGGCTCCATACCCACCATCTCATGGTAAGCGGATGGGTGTACCACCTCGGTTGCCGTAATTCGGAACGAACCGAGAGTGTCCTGAATCTGCCAGCTGCTCCGAAACAGACGGGTTTTTCCGTCCTTGCCGGACAACAGGTGATAGTCGCCATCGATTACCAGTCGTGCCATATATTGCTGGCCTTCCAGGGAAATAATTTCCAGCAGATCGATGGTGAGATCCGCTGTTTGCTTGAGTTCGTCTAGAGTAATTCGCACGGGCGACTCCGGGAAAATGTGCTGCCGGGGGATTTACGACCGATAGATTATTTAAGATCAGTTGATAGTCTGGATCACTTGTCTTTTCGCCGGATTTCAGGGCGCCATGGCGCGGCACTGGGCATGACGGGGGCAATACACCAGATGGTCATTCACCATGCCAGTAGCCTGCATGAACGCGTAAACAATGGTGGGGCCGACAAAGTTGAAGCCTCTGCGCTTCAGGGCCTTGGACATGGCCTGAGCCTCTTCGGTGAAAACCGGCACGTCTGCAAAGGCTTGCCAGCGGTTCTGTATGGGTTCTCCGCCCACAAAGGACCAAAGAAAATCACTGAACGCGGTACCCTCAGAGGTGAGCTCCAGATAGCCCCGGGCGTTGCGAATAATGGATTCAACCTTGAGCCGGTTACGGATGATGCCGGGGTCCTGGAGTAGGGACTGGATTTTCTGTTCGTCGTACCGGACGATGCGCTCCGGGTCGAAGCCGTCATAGGCGGCGCGATAGGTTCCCTGTTTTTTGAGGATGGTAAGCCAGCTCAGCCCCGCCTGCTGGCCGTCCAGACAGAGTTTCTCGAACAGCGCCAGGCTGTCGTATTCCGGCACGCCCCAGACATTGTCGTGGTAGGCCACGTAGATGGGGTCATCGCCACACCAGGGGCATCGCTGTTCTTGCATAATCCTTCCTTGAAGTTTGCGTGTCAGGGCTGCAGGCGCTCAATGGTCCAACCGTCGCCCTTGCGGACATACTCGAACCGGTCGTGAAGGCGGCTTGGCCGGCCCTGCCAGAACTCAATGCGCTCGGGAATCACCCGATAACCGCCCCAGAAATCCGGCAGTGGCACTTCCCCGTCGCTGAACTTCCGTTTCATCTCTGCCACCTTCTGTTCCAGCAGGCCGCGGGAGTTAATGGCTTTGCTCTGCTCAGAGACCCAGGCGCCGATCTGGCTGCCCCGTGGCCTGGACGCAAAGTAGCGCAGCGATTCGGTTTTGCTGACTTTTTCAACGCCACCCTGGACTTTTACCTGCCGGTTCAGGCCCAGCCAGGGAAACAGCAGTGCCGCCCGCGGATTGTCTGCAAGCTCGGCGGCTTTGCGGCTGCCGTAGTTGGTGTAGAACACGAAACCGGTGTCGTCGAAGTATTTCAGTAAGACCGTCCGGATGTCCGGCATGCCGTCGGCGCCAGCCGTTGCCAGCGACATGGCATTGGGTTCCAGGATGCCGGCGGCTCGGGCCTCCTCGAACCATCGCTCGAACTGCTGTACGGGGTTGTTATCCAGCGCCTCCCGGTCCAGGCCTGCACTTTCAAAATCACGCCGCATATCTCCAATGTCCACAGGTACCGCCTCTCTTTGTTTCATCAAATCCACGGACAGGGTATCCAGTTCAGCGCGCCCTGTCAGTTCACCAGAATGCCTCCGGCCGGTTACAAAAGGAAAAGAAATTTTGTGAAACGAATCACACAACGCACCCGTATGTATTTCCGATTCGAGAGCCCGGCATTTTCCGGCCGGTGAAAAAAACCCGAAAAGGTAAGTAACGATGTTAGCGAATTATGATTTATCGCTGGTAACCGCCTCCTTTGTTGTGGCCGTCTTTGCCGCATATACAGCTCTGTATTTCGGCGCCAGGCTGAAAGATACCAAGGGCGGTGCTCGTATGATCTGGCTGGGAATTGGTGCCCTGGCAATGGGCACTGGCGTGTGGACCATGCACTTCGTCGGCATGCGCGCCAGCCCGATGATGGCCGAGATGACCTATGGGGCTGGCCTCACAACCGTATCCTGGCTGGCAGCGCTGGTTGCTTCCGGCATTGCGCTCCATCTGATTGGCCGTGAAACACTGGCGCCCACTCTGTTAATTGTGGCGAGTGTCGCCATGGCGGCCGGTATCGTCACCATGCACTATCTCGGCATGTACGCCATGAATATGTCGCTGCCGCCGGTGTTTGACGTGCTGTGGCTGACCATATCGATTGTCATCGCACTGGTAGCGTCAGGTGCCGCGCTGGCGATTTGCCGCAGGGTCGGTGAGGAAACCGGCAACAAGGCTCTGGCTCTGCAACTGGTGTCTGCTCTGGTGATGGCCACGGCGATCTGCGGCATGCACTACACAGGCATGCTGGGTATGAACTACCCGGAAGCGGCGGTTCCGGCGGCGGATAACATGCTGGGCGGTGATTTTCTTGGCCTCCCCCTGGCTGGCCTCTGCACCCTTTTGCTGGCACTTTCGATATTTGTCACGGGCCTGGACATCAATGCCCGTCGACAGGCCAGAGAGCAGGCGGAACAGGAACAGCAATGGGTGGAATCGGCAGCGTTTACCGATAGCAGTACCGGCCTGCCTAACCGCTCAGCGCTCGAACAGCGGGTGCTCGACCGGATTGCCAGTAAAGAGGGCACGGCAACCTTCGCATTGATTTACCTGGACATCGCCAATTACCGGGATATGTCTGTGGAACAGGATGCGCGTACGCTGGAGCATACGGTGCAGTACATCGCCCGACAGGTTGTGGCCTGCCTGGATGAGGGTGTGTTCCTGGCGCGGTATTCCAGCAGCGCATTCATTGCACTGGTTGATAACCCCCAGAGTGGCGCTCACCAGTTCATGTACAAGCGCCTGCGCAAACTTGAAGGCTTGAAAACCGAAGCCGGCGGGCCGGTTTTATGGCGCGCCGGACAGTCGCTCTATCCGGATACCGGGCATTCCAGCCGCCGTCTGATCAGGGCCGCCATGGTGGCGCACTCCCTCGGGGACGTGGGTTCTTTCGACAACCTGTCAGACGATCCCAACCTGATCCGCACCGGCTCATAACGGCTTCGGCTGACAAAGCGGCCTGCGGAAGACTATCCTGTACACAGTGAATGGAAACAAAGAGGGCACCAACCGGCGCCCTCTCCGCTATTCAGGTACAGGAGTGTCTGGTTTTGGCCCGAAAGTTATCTGTTATCGCCCTGATTCTGGTTGTGCTCTACGCCCTTTTGGGGTTTTTGGTACTGCCCTGGTGGCTTGAGCGGGCGATTCCCGAACGCCTGGAACAGCACATGGGCTGGCAGGGGACGGTTAAAAGCGTCAGCGTCAATCCGTTTGCCATGAGCATTGAATTGGCCGGTATGAACGCACAAGACAGCGAAGGCGAGCAGGTACTGGCGTTTGAGCGGCTGTACGCCAATCTGGGTTTTCTAAGGCTGGCGACCGGCATTGTCGCCCTGGAGAATTTCGAGCTGGATGGCCCGTTTGCCCGCCTGGATCTGCAGGAAGATTACACCATCAACCTGGTTAGGGACTGGCGCGCCAACAACCCGCCAGCGACCGACCAGCCTGAACCCGACGCGGAATCAACCGATCCGGTGAAAGTCTATCTTGACCGGTTCAGGGTCACCGGCGGCGAGGTGCTTTTTCGGGATTTCAGCTACGAAGAACCTGAAAAGTTCCAGATAGCCCCTCTGGACCTTGCCCTGAATGATCTGGCGACCTGGCCCAGAGAAGACGGGCCCAGTGCTTATTATCTGAAAGCCGCGATCGGCAGCCAGACGGTTGAATGGGACGGGGACCTCAGCCTCACGCCGCTTTATTCCTCCGGTACCCTGCGGATTGCTGATGTTGCACATACCACCCTGGCCCATTTCCTCAGGCCCTATCTGCCCTATTCTCTGCAGAGTGGCACTCTGACCGTCAGCTCTGACTACGAGCTGCAGTCCACGGAGCAATTTTCGTTTTCCACCTCCGGCGGCGAAGTGACCATTACCGATCTGGCTCTGGCCATGACTGCCGACAGCGACACCGAACTGTTGCGATCCGACCGGCTCCAGATTCCCGGGGTCGAGTTCGATCTGATCAACCGCGAGTTATCCCTGGGTACGGTGGCTCTGGAGAAGGTTCTGCTCAACCTTCAGCGCAATGAAGCCGGAGTGTTGAACCTGCTGAAGCCTTTTCAGAATGATGGCAGCGAAGCGGGTAATGCTGGTGCGGAAACGTCGGCCACAACCGATCCGGGCTCTGATCAGTCTCCTTTCCGGTGGACTATTGGCGGCGTGGAGCTGACCGGCGGAACGGTGAACTGGGTTGATCAGCAGCCCGGCAGTGCCGCCGAACTGAGCGCCCAACAGCTGGATGTGACCATCGGGCAACTGTCCCACAAACTGGGGGAACCGGTGGATTACAAGGCCGGGCTGACACTGGCATCCGGTGGCCGGTTTAATCTGAGCGGCCAGACCACCTTGCAGCCTTTTACCCTGGAAGCCGGCATCAGCGTTGCTGATCTGAACCTGGTACCCCTGAGCCCCTACCTCAGTAGCGCGACCAATCTCTCGCTGCAGGATGGACTGCTGGGTGTCGACGGCAATCTCGACCTGGACAACCAGCAGCCACCGCTAACCGGAACCTTTGCCGGCACCGCTCAGGTCTCCTCGCTGAATGTCCGGCTTGAGGATTCGGGCGAGCCATTACTCGCCTGGCAAAACCTGCGTCTGGATCCGGTAGAGTACAACCTCGAACCCGCGCGACTGGAAATCGGCACCCTCACCCTGTCGAACCCCAATATGAATGTGGTCCGGGAAGCGGGTGGTGTGCATAACGTGGCGAAGATCATGTCCGGTACCGAGTCAGCGACAACCACGGAGGCCGCGTCCGGGGAGGGTTCGGATGCGGACAGCCAGGGGTTCATTTTCCGGATTGGCCAGATTCTGTTGGAAAGCGGTCAGGTTTCCTATGCTGATCGCACCCTGGAGCCGGTGTTCTCCACCACGTTTGATCAGTTGAACGGGTCCGTCACCGGGCTGAGCAACGTAAAGCCGCAGACCGGCAAGTTGTCACTTCAGGGCCGGGTGGGCGACGTGGCCAGTCTCAAGCTCAACGGTACAATCGGGACTCTGGGTACAGAGGACGAGAATAATCTGATGCTGAAGCTGGATGGTGCCTCCATGCCGGCGCTCTCGCCCTACCTGAGCCAGTATCTGGGGTACGTGGTTGACAGCGGCAAGCTGACTCTGGATCTGGATTACAAACTGGTTGGCTCAAGAATCGATGCGTCCAATCGTGTGCTGATTGACCGTCTGGAGCTGGGCGCTCCGGTGGCCAGTGAAAATGCCGTGAACGCGCCGGTCAAGCTCGGCCTGGCGCTGCTGCGCAACAACAAGGGCGTCATCGAGGTGACGCTACCGATCCAGGGTGATCTTGAGAGTCCGGATTTCAACATCGGTCCGGTCATTGCCCGAACCTTTGTGAATCTGATTGCCAAAGCCGCCACCTCGCCTTTCAGTATGCTGGGTTCACTGGCCGATATGACGGGTCTGACCGGCGAGGAACTAGGCTATGTCAGCTTCCAGCCTGGCAAGGTCGCGTTGGCCTCCGGTGGTGAACAAAAGCTACAGGCCTTGTCAGAGGCGCTGACCAAACGCCCCTCCCTGCTGCTGAAGGTTCGCGGGGCGGCCTCTCCAGAGGTGGACGGGCAATTCCTGCGCCGTCAGAAACTGGCGGAGCAACTGGAGATGAGTGAGCTGTCTTCAGCGGAGGGCCGTATTGATCGCCTTGAATCCCGGTATCGGGACGCTGGTTTTGAGCAATCACTGGACGCATTCCGCCAGCAGGTTGCCGGAACCCAGAGCGGCGAACCGGACGACTCGGCCTGGGAGCAAGCGCTGGTCAACCGCCTGTTGTCGCAGGTTCAACTGGCGCCGGAGCTACTGACTGAGCTGGCCAGGGAGCGCGGAGTCTGGTTAAGCAATACCCTGCGGGAAGATCTTGATGTGCCGGAAGACCAGTTATTCCTGCTCGAGCCTCAACAACAGGCAGAATCGAGCAGCGAGGGCGCGGTGAAGGTCAATTTCCAGCTGGAAGCCCGATAGGCGATCGGGTGTCAGTTTGCACCGGCAATGTTGCGGGGCAGCTGCAGGCCGTGCTCTCTGACCATTTCCTGGTAACGGCCGCTGTCGATCAGCGGCTGAAGCAGGCTTTCAATGGTATCGACACTGACCGGGCCGTTTTTGCGGGTGATCACCCGTAACTGGTAGGTCTGGTCTACCTGTTCCGAGATCAGAAGGTCATTCCGATGTTCGGGAAACCGGGAGAAGTAGGTGTTGAGGAAGGAGCGACTGACAATCGCCACCTCTGCCACAGACGGGCGGTCGGCCCTGATCAGCTTGAGATTGCGCCGGTGGCTGTGGGACAGCTCGATATTGAACCGTCTGGTGAGTTCTTCGCTGCCGGTTTCGAAACCCGCGAAACCATAATGGTAGCCGGCGATGGCAACAATTCTGCGCTCACTCAGGTTGTCAAAGAAGGACTGGTCCCGGTTGTCCTTCTTTAGTGCAACGTAGACCTCCTCATCTTTCAGCACCGGTGCGGAGAAAACGATGTCGTCATGGTTCCAGCTCCAATCCGGGTTCTCGAAGAACATGACATCGAAAAGGCCGTTGCTGAAGTCCAGATGCCGGCGCCTCGGGGAGGTGTGAATCACCTCGAAGCTGAAGGTTTCCTGCTGAGTGTGGAGCGCGTCGAGAAGGTCGCCCAGTAACCCCTTTGCCTGATTATCCTCATCGACCATGGCTATAGGCGGAAAATTGTAGGCGCCGATCCGGATGATGGATTTTGGTGATGCGAAGGCGGGCAGGGCAAAAAAGAACGCCAGGGCCGCCGGCAGCAGGATCATGTGCTTGAGATACGTTGGCATCGAGGCTCCGTGCACGCTGCGCATTCAAGAATTGAATGTCCGTTCAGAATAGCATTCCCGTTGATGGCCCAAAAGGCCAAAAGCAAAACAAGTGTAAAACAGGAGAAGTGATCGGTGAGTCGTCCATTGAGCCATTTTTTTGCCTATATTTCCCGGCTCCGGTGGATCAGGCGATGGGGTCTGATGCGCAATGCCATAGAAGAGAACGTTGCCACCCATAGCTGGGAAGTGGCCACCCTGGCCCACGCGCTGGCTATTATCCGCAACCGGCATTTTGCGGGTCAGGTCAACGTTGACCGGATTGCCGCCGCCGCCTTATACCACGACGCTACCGAAGTGATCACGGGGGATATGCCCACGCCGGTGAAATATCATTCCAAGGTGATGCGGGAAGCCTTCGGCGACATTGAGCACAAGGCTGAGGCGGAGCTGCTGGCGCTATTGCCCGAGGATCTGCAGGCAGACTTTGCCCCCTATATTCGAGAATCGGGGTGGTCCGATGAGGAAAGGGAGCTGATCAAGGCCGCCGACCGGCTGTCGGCGCTACTGAAGTGTCAGGCGGAGATTCAGGCCGGTAACAAGGAGTTCGAACCGGCCGCCGGGCACATCCAGCAGAAGTTGGAAGCCGACGGCCTGCCGGAAGTCATCTACTTTCTGGAGGTCTTCGCCCCCGGCTATCAACGTCCGCTGGACAATCTGCTGGGTTAGTCGCTGCCGGATCCTGCAACCAGGCCCCCGCGCACAGCATCCTTGTTGAGGGTCTGGCGTACCAGATCCTCAGGGTTTCCCGCCAGCTCCCGGAACATGCCCATGGAGCCGAGCAGCGCAGACGATTCGTAGGGCACGAAGACGCGCTCACCCTCTTTTGCCATGTTCGGCAATACCTTGATGTAACTCTGGCCAAGCAGATAACCAATGACGGTTTTCTTGTTTTCCTCGGACTCACCCATGGCACTGAGTACCAGGCGAATGGATTCCTTTTCACCTTCAGCCCGGAGGATGGCGGATTCCTTGTCGCCCTGGGCGTTGAGAATAGAGGACTCGCGCTCACCCTGGGCCATGGCGATGGCGGCGGATTTTTCACCTTCGGCCTCGGTCACCGTGGCCCGGCGCTTGCGCTCGGCCGCCATCTGCAGGCGCATGGCTTCTTCCACTTCTTCCGGCATGCTGATGTCCTGCACTTCAACCCGGGTCAGCTTCACGCCCCATTTGGACGCGGCTTCTTCCATTTCCGCCTGGATGGCGCTGTTTACTTCACTGCGGGATTCAAACAGCTTGTCCAGCTCCATTTTGCCCACCACGGAACGCAGGGTGGTCTTGGCCAGAACCTCCACAGCCTGGCTCATGTTGGCCACTTCGTAGACCGCACGGCGGGGATCAATGATCTGGTAATACAGGGCGCCGTTGATGTTCACGGTGACGTTGTCGGTAGTGACCACCGGCTGGCCGGGAAAATCCATCACCGTCTCGCGGCGGTCAATGCGGGTTTCAAAGCTGCTGCTGGGGTGATACTCGTCCCCGATGCGCATATAGCGGGTCATGGTAATGGCCCGTGGCCGCTCGATAAACGGAATGATGATGTTCACACCGCTTTCCAGCACCCGGTTGAACGACCCCAGCCGCTCGATAACCATCACCTCGGACTGGCGCACAATCACCAGGCCCTTGGCGATAATGAAAATACCGATAACAACCACAATCAGGCTGATGACCAGCCCTGGTGACAAAAGACTCTCCATGTTCACTGCTCCTTTTGATGATTCAGAGTAACGACGGCGGTGGTGCCGTCGAAGGTTTCAAAAACAACCCGGGTGTCTGCCGGTAGTTCGGTTTCCCCGGTTTCGCTGATCCGTAAACGATAGAAGTCCCCGTTCACTTTAATACCGGTCGCGTCGTCAAAGTCCCGTTTGATGGTCCGGTACACGGTACCCCGCTCCACGCCTGTTCCCGTTGTCCCGTAGGAAACGCCTTTGGGAGAAAAGCGGGGCCTTATCCAGATAATGGCGACCGGCACCAGAAGGCCGGACAGCACACCCATGCCGGCCAGCTGCCATTCGAAAGAAAAACCGGCGAACGCCAGGATAGCGGTCAGCGCGGCGGCGATGCCCAATGCCAGCAACACCAGCACGCCGGAGGCAAGTTCCGCAAGGCCAAGAATCAGGGCCAGGATCAGCCACAGGTGGGTCAGACTCCATTCCATAGATGGTTATCCACAGGTCGGGAAATTGATCAGAGGCAGCGATTGTACCCCGCGCCGCAGCGGCGGTCACCGCCACTGGCTCAGTTGCCGGGATGGGTGCTGATAATTTGCCATAGGTTCCGGGCGGACACCTGCTAAAGTGCATGAATCCAGTACGACCAACACGAATCATTGAAGCCAACAAGAGGTCATCCACATGAAAGATCTGAACAACCGCGTTGCCGTGGTTACCGGCGCCGGGTCCGGCATCGGGCGGGCGCTGGCAAAAGCGCTGGCTGGAAAGGGGTGCCGTCTGGCACTGTCTGACGTCAACGAGATGGGGCTTGCGGAAACCGCGGCGGCCTGCAGTGAGACCGAGGTGCGCACCTACCTTCTGGATGTGGCCGACCGGGACGCCATCTACGCCCACGCCGACCAGGTGGCCCGTGATTTCGGCGCGGTCAATCTGATCATCAATAACGCCGGTGTGGCACTGTCGGCCTCGGTCCGCGAGATGACCGATGAGGATTTCAAGTGGGTGATGGATATTGATTTCTGGGGTGTGGCCCATGGTACCCGGGCGTTCCTGCCCCACCTGATCGCCTCCGGTGATGGCCATGTGGTGAATATTTCCAGTGTGTTCGGGCTGATCGGTGTGCCCAGACAGAGCGCCTATAACTCCGCCAAGTTTGCCGTACGCGGCTTTACCGAGGCGCTGCGCCAGGAAATGAAGCTGGAAAAGCAGCCGGTGGCCGTCAGCTGTGTTCATCCGGGGGGAATCCGCACCAATATCGCCAATTCCGCCCGCATGGGTCTGTCCGACAATGCCGAGGCGCTAAAGGCCGGCTTTGACAAACTGGCAATGACCACGCCTGAAAAGGCGGCAGCCACGATTGTGAAAGGCATCATGAAAGACGAGTCGCGAATTCTTGTGGGACCTGACGCCTGGGGCATTGAGGCTCTGAACCGGCTGCTGGGCGCGTCCTATCAGCCGCTGGTGGAGCGCTTTTCCCGGAAGAACCTGTACATTTAAGTGATCGGTTGCCGCTCTGGAGCAGGCCTTGTATATTTCTCTGACAGAGGCGGTTGTTAACCGCCTCGTGTCACGGAATCCAACGCCATGAGCACTCCCAAGGAAACCGATCTTGGTGTCTCACTTGAGCAAAGCCGCTCAGGCCTCAGGGACAACCATCGACGTTCGCTGACGCGAACCCTGTTTCTGGTAACGGGGGCGGCCCTTATGGTGTTCGGGTCGCTCCAGTTCATAAACGGCCATTTTCTGCTGGCCACGGCCGAATTTATCGCCAGCGGTGTACTCCTGTTCGGGCGATACCGCATCTACAGTTCGTCGAACCTTGAGCGGTGGATCTACGGCTATCTGATTTCAGGATTCTCGTTCTCGCTCCTGATCCTGGTTGTCCCGGATGCCTCGATCACCGCCTATACCTGGATACTGATGATCCCGGTGCTTTCCTATCTGCTGCTGGGCCGAAGCGCGGGTTTTCGCCTCAGCGCGCCGTTTCTGGTTGCCGGCTGCCTGGTTTATGGCTTTTCCGTCGATTCGTTTGCCAGTGCCTTTGCCCTGATTGATCTACTCAACCTGGTTCTCTGTGCCGTATTGATGCTGCTGTTCGTTCACATCTACGAGACCCGGCGGGAAGAAGCCGAAATGAAGCTGTTCAGCATGGCGCAGAACGACTCCCTGACCGGCCTGGCCAACCGGTCGAGCTTTCAGAGTACGCTGGCCAGAACCATCGCCGAGAGCGATCGCAGCGGTTCCGGCTTCGCGCTGGTGGTCATGGACGTGGACCACTTTAAACTGGTCAATGACACCATGGGCCATGATGCCGGTGATCGCGCCCTCAGCCGGATCGGCAAGCTGCTGAAGGAACGCCTGCGGACCACGGATTCGGTCGGGCGGCTCGGTGGTGAGGAGTTCGGCCTGATTTTGCGGGATGTAAAACCCGACGATTCCTTCGAACTGATGGAAGAGCTGCGTGAGCGGATCGCAGCCAGCGAGCTGCCCTATGGCGATGCCACCATTCGTCTGACCGCCTCTTTCGGCATTGCCCACTTTCCTGAACATGGCCGCAGCGCAGAAACCCTCTACCGCGCCGCCGACCGCTGCCTGTTTGCAGGAAAGCAGGCGGGTCGGAACAAGGTCATCCGTGCCGGAGTTTCGGCGGTGAGGCGCTAGCCAAACCGTCGGGTCCGGCTGACCGATTGTGAACCAATTCCGTTTTTACAGTCGTCTCTCAACCCTTTGACGGATGGCTGACCAGCCCCTTGAGCCTAGCATTGAGCCCTGTGTTGAACTTTCCGCTCCCAATGCTGCGGTAAAAGAATGACTAAGGGGCTGACCATGAACCTGACCAACCTTGCCATCGATGCCACCAGCCTGACGGATGCGCTGGACCAGACGCCGGCGATTCAGGCTGGCAATAACCTGGCGGCCCACCCGCAACAGTGTGACCCGCGGGTGTCGGAACAGTTTCTGCGGGCTTTTGGTCGTCAATCCAGCAGCTACTTTGCGCTTCAGCCGGACTGTCATCACTATCTGGATCACCGCGCCGGTTTTGTTCCTTACGTGCCGGTTACTCTGCTGGGGCAGCGTGTCAACGTGGTACCGACACGGCCGTTGGCGGCTGATGGTGACATGCACAGGCTGCTGGCGGGCTTTGAGCGTGACGTGCCCGGCCAGCCGCTGTTTGTGGGCGTGGACCGAGCCATGGCACGGACCCTGGGCGAGCAGGGATACGATGCCACCGTGATGGGCACCGAATTCGCGATCAATCCGGCGGATTTTTCCGTTCGCGGGCGCGCCATGAAGCAGCTGCGCCATGCCCGTAACCTTGACCGTCGCTACCATGTCCGCGTGCAGGAACAGGCCGCGGGCGAGGTAAGCCGGCGACAGGTGGAAGAGATTTCCCGCTCCTGGCGCAGTAACAAGGCCGTCAAACAGCGGGAGCTTGGCCTGCTTACCCGACCACCGGTATTCGAGGATGAATGGGGTGTTCGCAAATTCTACGGGTATGTCGACGACGCGCTCGCCGCCTACGTCTTTTTCGACCCGTACTTCAGGGACGGCAAGCTGCAGGGTTATTGTGCCAATATCCTCAGAGCCTCGCCGGAAACCAATCGGCTGGGGGTGCTTGACCATATTATGCTCAGGGCGATTGAGCAGTTCCGCAATGAAGGAATAGAGGAAGTCTCTCTCGGGATTGCCCCGCTTCATGGCGTCCGGCGTTTCCCGGATGACCGGCCGGGACTACGCTGGGCACAACAGGGACTCTACCGCCATGGCAATCGGCTGTATGCCTTTGCGCCTCTGGCTTACCACAAGTCCCGGTATCGCCCCCGTGAAACGCCCTGGTTTGTTTGCGCCCGCAACATTAGCAGTCTGCGTGTGATAGCCACTCTGCTGAAGGGAACTGGCCTGATCACGGCGTAATGACTCAAAAACCGGAATCTCGGTCTCAGAACGGAGAGTCGGCCCTGGATGAGGGGCAGATCCGTCGCTATTCTGGACATCATCAACCGTGGATGATGTGCTCAATGGTAGCGGAAACCAAACTGTCCCGGCCGAGACTGCCCCATCGGCTGATAGAAGACGAAACCAGGCTCGGGCTTCTGGATTGCGCCGGTGATGTGCCGTTTACCCTGCTTTCAGCGCCGGCCGGGTTCGGTAAAACCACCCTCGTTACCCAGTGGCTGGAAGACCGGAAACCAGCTCATGCCTGGCTTACGATCGATGCCCGGGACGATACGCCCCACCTTTTCTGGCGTTCGGTCAGTGCAGCGCTTGCACGCGTCGACCCGAGCCTGGCGCTTCGGGAGAGTACCCTGCTGTCGGCATTGGAGCCGGGCGCCGTGGTGGATCCGGTGGCCCTGCTGGTCAACCGGCTTTCCGACTATGCCAGAACCTGGCAGGCGCCCCAGCGTCTCTTCCTGATTCTTGATGATTTTCACCTGATCCGTCAGGACGCGTTGCTGGAGCAGGTTCGCCGCTTTATTGATTTTGCACCGGGCCTGCTTCGGTTGATCTGTATTTCCAGAACCGACCCGCCCATCCGCATTGCCCAGCTGTTGGCACGTGAGCAGATGCTCAAACTCGGGGCTGATGCCCTGTGTTTTAATCTTGAACTGACCGGTCGCTTCGTGCGGCTTCGCCGGGAGGATGCCAGCACCATCGATATAGCCCGGCTGCACGAACGCACGGGAGGCTGGCCCGCTGCGTTGCAGCTGTCTGCCATGTCACCGTCTCTGGACGGGGCCGCGGGTAACTCCGTGGCCAACGACGGCGCCGATGCGCTGGCGGCCTACCTTCTGGAGGAGGTTTTTGACGAGCTGGATGCCTCGCTTCAACAGTTTCTGCTGGATGTCAGCCTGCTGCCGCTTTTCTCCGAGGCCATTGCCGATCGCGCCCGGGGCAAAAGCGATGCCGCACGTCAGATTGCCGCAATGCGCGAGCACAACCTGTTACTGCAGCATTTCGGTTCCGGCCAGTGCTGGTATCGGCTTCACGACCTGCTGGCGGAATGGTTGCGTCCCAGAGTCGATGCCGGGCCGCATAGCCGTCGCATCCGGATGGTCGCAGCAGAGGCGTTTGCTGATCTCGGGCTGATGAACGAGGCGCTCGATCTTCTGGTTTCCGAGCACTGCTTTGAGGAGGCGGAAGCCCTACTGCCAGGGTTGCTTCTATCGGACGATCTGTTGGGTTTTCGTAGCTTGCCGGATCGGTTTCCGCCGGATTTCCGGCGACGTTCAGCGGCTCTGACCATTCTACAGGCGCTTTTCTCTTCCATGGAGGGGCGCTTCGGGAAGGCTCTGGAGCTGACTGAAAGCGCCGATGCGCTGCTTGTCAGGCAGAACGGGCAGGATGCTGAGACCCTGAGGTTTGTCGCACTGCTGCTGCGCTGCATGTCGTCCCGCTTTACCGGCCGGGCAGGGGCTGCCCGGGAGTCGATCCGGGAACTTTCGCAAAGGCTGGAAACCGGTAGCAGCAACCTGCACAACTGGGGCCTTTACATCCTTGGTGTGGACGCTTCCATGGACGCAGAGCTGGAGACAGCGGAGCGGATTCTTGGCCGGGCACTGGCGGGCGCCCTGGTTAGCGATGACACCAACTGTGTATTGCGATGCCTTGCCGTGCTGATTCCGGTGCTGATTCATCAGGGACGGATTAACGAAGCGGTGAGGTGTTTTAATCGAACCCGTGACAGGCTCTCGGGCCTGCCCCCATTGCGGGATCAGGAGGCCATGCTGGCCTATCTTGACGGTATGCTGGCGTTGGAGCGGATACAGCTTCGATCTGCCCGGGCTATCCTGGCAGAGGCGTCCCGCCTCGCACCCGAGCGGATGAATCTGATGGATCAGGTGTATCTCGCTTTCGAGAGTTTCCGGGCCGCCATGATTGCCGGTGACGAGTCCGCCTGGCGTTCCAGGCTGGACGATATTACCGAACTGCACCAGCTAATGGGTGGCGGCGAATGGACCTATAACATCCCGGAATGCCCCGCGTTGCAGGCTCTGGCCAGCCTAAGGCAGGGCGATGCGTCGGTGTTGCTGGCCTGGTCTCAACGGTTCGATAACACAGAGGCCAGGCAGAGCCGGAGTCGGTTTTTCCAACTGAACGAGCGGTTACTGCTCCTGCTTGGGAGAACGATCATGGGTCTGGCGGTGGATGAGGATCTTGAGCGCCTGGTGGTGGACGCGAAACAGGGCAGCAACCATCTGGTGGTGTGCCACGTTCGACTTATGCAGGTGTTATTGCTGGCTTACCGTGATGGATCCCGGGATCAGGCTGCTGCCCTGCTGGGCGAAACCCTGCAGTGGTGTGTTCCATTGGGGCTGCTTCGGCCTTTCGTTGATGCGGACCCCACGTTTGACCCGGTTCTGGAGCAATGTCTTCACCATGAATCGGTGGCCGCTTTTGCCCGGGAGGTGATCGATTTACGCAGGGGTGTCGGGGAGGACGCCGGCAGTGCCACCGAACCACCGGCTGCTAGCGATGATGATACTGCGATACCCCTACCCGAGCCGCTTAGCCAACGCGAGCGGCACGTGCTCCGGTTGCTGTCCCAGGGATTGAGCAACAAGGTGATGAGCAATCAGCTTGGGATCACCGTGGCAACGGTCAAATCCCACCTCAGTAATATCTATGGCAAGCTGGATGCCGGAAACCGGGGTCGGGCCGTGGCCCGAGCCCGGTCCCTGGGCCTGCTGGAGTAAGACTTTATTGAAGCGTCCGGCGGTTGCCGTCGCGGTACTCCGGTGCAATGTATTCCTGGATTTCTGACTTGAACCTGGCAATCAGGTCGCTGTTGTCGTGATCCCAGGGGTGGAAGCCAGGTTTGAAATATTCCAGCCAGGTCGGGATCAGGCTGGAGAAGGTGCCATTGCGTCCCCACAGGCGCCACAGGCCGCTGGCTGCGCCCTTCAACGTGAAGCCCTTGCGATCATTCAGCATCATGCGGGTGGTGCAGTAACTGCCCATAGCGCCCAGCGCCGCGGTGCTGAACAGGAGGTAGAAAGCGCGTTCAGCGTAGGTGCCGCCGGCCTGCTGGAACACATCGTAGGCGACTGACTTGTGCTCGGTCTCTTCAATGGCGTGCCATACCCAGAGTGGCCGCATGGTTTCGTGCATATCCTCGCGCACGTCGTCCCGGGCCAGCAGCATGTCGGCCATCATGGCGGTGAGATGCTCCAGCGCGCAGGTGATGGCCAACTGGTGCCGCTCGGGCAGTTTTTTGGCAATGCCCAGCACCACCTCCAGATGGGCTTCCAGTTCTTCCACCGGCATGCCCTGGTCCCGCACATGCTGGTTCATGGCGATGTGTTCCAGCGAATGCATGGCTTCCTGACCGATAAAGCCCCTCACTTCCTGCTTTAACTGTTGGTCGGTGATGATGCTGCGAAAGTGTCTTACAGAGTCCACAAAAAACTGTTCCCCCTGGGGGAAAAGAACGGACAGCGCATTCATGGTGTGGCTGATCAGGTAGTTTTCCGCCACCCAGTAACGGGGCACCTGTTCACCGAATTCGAATCCCATACGCTGGGGCTTTATCTCCACATTCTCGGGCGTTCGTGCCGCAGGTGTGGCGGCGGTTCCGGTTGTCTGCATGGTTTTCTCCTCAGCGCGTTCGCGCAGTGACTGATGTCATGGATCCAGTCTGAGGGAGTCCAGCCGGGCCTGGAATGCGCGAAGGGGACGGAGGTCGTGGAATCAGGGCCAGTCGGGTCAAGGGTTTGCGTTCCATTGACTGGATTGACGGCGCCCATAGCCCCATGCAGCCACAGCCCCGGGGTATGGGGGCTCTGGTAGCATCAGATCAGGTGCGCCAACTGACAATAAAGGAAACGCAATGACAAACGCTGGCCCGGATCGAGAGCGGCAGATGCTGGGACTGTTCCTTGTTCCCGGTGTTTACATGCGCGTACTGGCGGATGTGGTGCGTCAGCTGGGGCATAACGAACGCGCCCTCTACCAGGGGCTGAGTTTTGGTCCGGCGGATCTGGCTTCCAACGACAGTCGCGTGTTTGTTACCGACGCCATTGTGATGACTGAACGCGCCCTGGCGATGGCGGGCAATCAGGGGCTGAGCTTTCTGCTGGCCCGGGAACTGCGGGTCACCATCCACGGCACGCTGGGTTTCGCCGCACTGACCAGCCCTACCCTGGCTGGAGCGCTGGATTCGGTGCGTCGCTACCTGCAACTGAGGGTGCCCTTTCTGACCATCAGCCTCACCGATACCGGCAAGGAAATGCTGGTGCGGTTGCGCACGGAGTTCGAGTTGCCGCGCCAGTATCCGTTTCTCGCCGAGACCGTGGGGGCCACGCTGATCATGCTGACGGAGCAGCTGATCGACCGGGACGACGCCTACCAGAAGGGATACGTTCTTGAGCACGGTAAACTTCCCGGCGTGAAAGTACAGCTCAGTGCGCCCGAGCCCGACTATTACCGGAGCTTTGCCCATCAGCTACCGGTGCGCTTCGAATACGGCCAGCCCCAGGAAACCCTGGTCTTTCCCAAGGGGCTGCTGGATGTAAAAATGCGCCTGGCGGATGCTGACGCGTCCCGGATGGCCCGGGAGCAGTGCGAGTTTGAACTGCAAAAGGCGTTGAAAGACCAGGGGGATATCGCCCACGCCGTGCAGAACGTGTTACATATGACGCCGGGTCCGCTGCCGTCGCTGGACAGCATGGCAGAGCGGTTCTGCGTTTCATCCCGCACGCTCAAGCGACGTCTGGCGGAAAAGGACACCACTTACCGGGAAATTGTCGAGGCGGTGCTCAAGGACCGGGCAATTCAGCTGCTGCGTTACACTAACCAGTCGGTCAGCGAGATTGCCTTCGAACTGGGGTATGCGGACCTGTCCAATTTCAGCCGGGCCTTCCGCAAGTGGACCGGTAAATCCGCTGGCGAATTCCGCCAGGAGGGCCCGGATCCGGCCCCCGAAGTGGGGCCCTGAGTCCGGGCCGCACATATACAACCCAAGGCTACAAGGAAACCAGACCATGACACCTGTTCAGGATACGCACAGTAAAATCATCGGCTACCTGCTCTGGATTTTTGGCTTCCTCGGGGCCCATCGGTTCTATTTTGGCAAACCGGTGACCGGCACCATCTGGTTCTTTACCTTTGGCCTTTTCTTTATCGGCTGGATTATCGACCTGTTCCTGATTCCCGCCATGGACCGCGAGGCGGATCTTCGCTACGAGTCAGGGGTTGTGGACTACAACATCAGCTGGATTCTGCTCACTTTCGTTGGCGTACTCGGCATTCACCGCATGTACATGGGCAAGTGGCTGACGGGCATACTCTATTTGCTCACCGGCGGTCTTTTCCTGGTGGGCGTGCTCTATGATTTCTGGACCATGAACGAGCAGATAACCGTTCGCAACCACGAGATCGCCTCCGGGCTCTGAGTTCATCCGGGATCAGAGTCCCCAAGCCGCTTCCAGCTCCGCCAGCCCCTCTTCCAGGTAGTCCAGCATACGTTGCAGGCTTGGCAGGGTGCGGCGGCAACCGATCAGGCCGAACTCTATCTGATCACAGTAGCTGGTCAGGGTCATGTTCAGGGCGATGCGGTCCATGGCGATGGAGACCGGATACATGCCTTCCAGCTTCGCACCGTTCCAGTAACTGGGCTCTTTCGGGCCAGGCACATTGGAAATCACTACGTTGAAGGTCTGCCACTTGGGCGCCATTCCCGTTAGCAGGTTGAAACTCGCCGGGGCCAGCAACATGGCGGTGTAGTTCAGGATTTCCTCTGCCGACATGCTGGCATACCGTTCCTTTGACGCCTTCACATCCTCATGGATATAGCTCAGTCTCTGCGCCGCGTCGTTCAGATGGGTGCCCAGCGATGCCAGGATAATGCCCACCTGATTGCCTTCGGAACTGTCGTCCTTGCGCAGGGAAACCGGCACCATTGCCACCAGAGGTTTTTCCGGCAGGGCGTCCTGGTTCATAAGATAGGTGCGAAGAGCGGCGGCGCACATGGCCATCACCACGTCATTGACCGTTGTTTCCGACGCCTTGCAGACGGCGCGAATGCGTTTCAGGCAGTAGGACTGGGCGGCAAATCGGCGGGAGCCGGTAATCTTGCCGTTCAGCACACACTGGGGCGCGTGGAAGATGGAATCGTAGGCGGGGTCTTTCCGGGCCCGGTTGACGGTACTCAACAGCGCCTTTGACACCGCAGGTACAGTGCCCAGCTGTTTGCCCGACTCACCCAGCAGATGGGCCACATTCCGCCACATGGACGGGCCCCCGTCATTGGCGCCTGTGCGGCTGCGCCGGGGCAGACTCCAGATCGGCGGCATGCCCCGCTGCTCCGGATCACTGGACAGCATACGCTGGAACAGACGCATGGCCGACACACCGTCCACCAGGGAATGATGCACCTTGGTATAGACCGCAAACTGCCGGTCTTTCAGCCCCTCGACCAGGTGAAACTCCCACAGCGGCCGTTCCCGGTCCATCAGGTGGCTGTGCTCCGCGGATACAAACGCCAGCAGTTCCCGGATACGCCCGGGGGTGGGCAGGGCTTCAAACCGGAAATGGTGCTCCAGGTCCAGATGCTCGTCTTCCACCCAGACCGGCTGGCCGAACCGGCTGTCCAGCCGGCGATCAAAAGGCGCCGTGACGGCCGTCTGTTCCCGCAGCTGGTCGGCAAGCTGCGACACGTAGTTGTCTGGCGCGTCCTCAGGGAATGAGAATAGCTGCAGACCCCCCACGTGCATCGGCTGCTGGCGCTTTTCCATCCACAGGAAAACCTGGTCTACCGGGCTGAGTCGTTTCATCAGGGTACTCTTTTTGTTTTGATAGTCGTTGCGAATGCAGTGTTGCAGTATTTTGCGAGAGGCGAAAGCTCCGGCGGATTCATTTTTGGGCAGGCCATCGGTCGATTGATCATCAGCGGCAATGCAGGTCTGCCGGGCCTTATGCCTCGTAAATCTGTTTCAAGCCACTACCGGAAGCATTATCGCCACCGTCTTATAAGGAGAGCACCTGTGAAACCGTTTTTCTGGCATCCCGCACTTTGGGTACTGCTGCTGTTGGGCTTTCCCCTTGCCCAGGCAAAGGCCCAGAGCATGCCCAGTGTGGCGTTGGGAAAGGTGACACAGTCCCAGATCATCAGTGAAATAAAGCTCAATGGCACCGTGAACGCCCTGCGCAGCTCCCGATTGTCTTCCGCGGTGTCCGGGTTGATTGAAAGGGTGGCGGTTGATGCCGGTGACCGGGTGTCGGAAGGTGACTTGCTGATCGCTCTGGAAGACGAGACAGCAACGTTCGACCGTAACGAATCCCGCGCAGCCCTGAATGAGGCGAAAGTTCGGGTGGCGGAGGCTCAAAGACGTTTGGATGAGGCCCTTGCCCTGGGTGCAGGCAGCAACATTGCGGCCACCGAGGTACGCAGCCGTGAGGCGGAGCTGGCGGTTGCCAGGGCGTCTGTTGCCCGATTGCAGGCACGGCTGGGCCGTCTGCAGGTTGACCTGGATCGCCACAGTGTTCGGGCGCCATTCAGCGGCGTGGTCAGTCAGCGCGCAGTGGATCTGGGTGAGTGGGTGGTGCCCGGTGACGAGCTGATGACCCTGGTGGACACCAACAACCTGCGTCTGGATTTTGCGGTGCCCCAGAGCGTCTACAGCCGGATTTCCGACCAGTCCCGCCTGCTGATTCAGTCGGCCGCGGCGGACCAGGACCCCGTCGAGGCCAGGATAGCGGTGTGGGTGCCGGTAACCGATGCCCGGGCCCGAACCTTCCTGTTGCGGGCCGAAGCTCCGGCGTCAAAGACGCTGCTTCCGGGAATGTCCGTTGAGGGGCTGTTACAGGTCAGCACCGGCGAACAGGGCCTGACGGTGTCCCGGGATGCCATCAACCGGTATCCGGAAGGCCGCACCACCGTATGGATTGCCGAACCGGCGGATGAAGATCGCTACCAGGTCCGTGAGAAGCGGGTTTCACTGGGGGGCAGCTTCAGCAACCGGGTGGAAGTGCTGAGCGGCCTGGAAGGTGATGAACAGGTGGTTGTGCGAGGCAACGAATCCCTGCGTGAAGGAACCCAGGTGCGCCTGGCCGAACGGAGCGCGCGCTGATGTTCTCCGGAGTGATACGACACGGCACCCTGGTTGCCGTCATTACGCTGATTTTCGCGGTCATTGGCGCCGTGGCCGCCTTCCGTATTCCTATTCAGATGATCCCTGACCTGGAGACCCGCACGGTGACCGTGGAAACCCGGTGGCCGGGCGCCACGCCCCAAGACATCGAAAAAGAAATCCTGATCGAGCAGGAACAGTACCTTCGCAATGTGCCCAACCTGAGCGAGATGGTTTCCAGTGCCTCCAGCGGGTCTGCGGAGATCGAACTGGAATTTCCCTTTGGCGTGGATATCACCGAAACGCTGATCCAGGTGAACAATGCCCTGAGCCAGGTGTCGGATTATCCCCAGAATGTGGATGAGCCGCGCATCGTGGCGGCGTCTTTTTCCTCTAACGCATTCATGTATTTCCGCATTACCACCCTGCCGGACAATCCCCGGGAGCTGGACATCGAGCTGATGGGGGATTTTGTCGAGGATCGGGTACGCCCGCGGATGGAAAGTGTTGCCGGCGTGTCGGAAGTGCGCGTGGGTGGCGCGGCCGACCGCCAGATGCAGATTCTGGTGGACGAAGCGGCCCTGGCCCAACGGGGTCTGAGCCTGCTGGACCTGCGGGATGCGATTAATGCCCGCAACCAGGACGTATCCGGCGGCGAAGTGGCGGCCGGCAAACGCCGGTATCTGCTGCGGACCGTAGGCCGCTTCCGGGATCTGGAAGAACTGCGCAATCTGGTGGTGTCCCGCCAGGGTGACAGCGTGGTGCGACTGTCGGAGGTCGCCAGCGTTCAACAGGGGCATTCGCGAATCCGGGAACTCTCCTGGATTGACAGTCAGCGGGCCATCAGCCTGTCGGTAAGGCGAGAAGCCGGTTCCAATGTTATCCGCATCAAGGAACAGATGCTGGACGAGGTGGAGCGCATCAATACCGAGGTACTGGAACCGGAGGGTATGCGGCTGGCGCTGACCGCCGACGATGCCCGTTACGTGCAGGCCTCCATTGCCAACGTCTGGACCAATCTGGGCATCGGTGCCGCCTTTGCCACTCTGGTGATGTTCCTGTTTCTGCGCTCCGGCAAGGCCACGCTCACCGGCGTCATCGGTATTCCGCTCTGCGCAATCGCCGCTTTTCTGGGGCTGATGATTACCGGTCGCACCATTAACGTGATTTCGCTGGCGGGTGTGGCATTTGCCATCGGTATGACGGTGGACAACAGCATTGTGGTGCTGGAGAACATCGAGCGCCACCGGCGCCTGGGGCTGGACCGGTTCGAGTCGGCCCTGAAAGGCGTGAAGGAAGTCTGGCCGGCGGTGCTGGCGTCCACTACCACAACCATGCTGGTATTTCTGCCCATACTGTTCATCGAGGAAGAGGCCGGCCAGCTCTATTCGGATGTGGCCATTGCCATCTCGGCGGCTATTCTGGCGTCCATGCTGATTGCGGTGACCGTGATTCCGGCACTGAGCGCCCGGCTGGATTTCGGCAATCGCAGCAGCAACGCCGATGCCCAGGGCAATGTGGTGTCCGGCGGCTGGGCCGGCGGTATTGTCAAAGCGGTACGCTGGATGGTGAGCGGGCGGTTAAGGCGTCTGGTGGTGATAGGCGGCACCGTTGCCGCGAGCCTGTGGGTCATTCTGTTCCTGACCCCACCGGCGGAATACCTGCCGGAAGGGGAAGAACCGAAAACCTTCGCGTACATGAGCGCCCCGCCGGGCTATAACCTGGACGAAATGGCAGCCATCGCCCAGCAGGTAGAGGATTACTTCCTGCCCCACGTAAATGCCGAACCGGGGCCCTACGAGAGCGGTAAAACGCCGGTGCCGCCCATGGCCTATCTGAATCTGGAGGCCACGCCCACCAGCATTCGCATTATCTCGGAGACCATCAACCCGGCCCACATTGATGCCCTGATGGCGGAAATCACCGGTTTCTACGAACAGTTTCCCGGCATGAGGGCGTTTGCCGCCAAGGGTTCGATCATCTCCAGTAACGACGGCGGCACCCGAAGTATCAGCCTGGACATCTCCGGACCGGACCTGGTGTCCATTTATCGGGTCGCTAACATCGCCTATGACCGGGCCCGCAGCATTTTCGACAATCCCCGCATTCAGAGCAGGCCCTCGACCCTGTCGTTGGCCCAACCGCTGATTCAGGTGCGGCCGGATTGGGACCGTGCGGCCGAACTGGGTCTGGATACCGAAGCCATCGGCTTCACCGTGGCGTCGCTGACGGAAGGCTCCTATGTGGATGATTTCTTTCTTGAAGACGACAAGATCGATATCTATCTGTATGGCAGTGGCGGTGGTAATCCCGGGCTGGCGAGACTCCCGGACGTGATGGTTCACACGCCCCAGGGCGCAACCCTGCCGCTTTCAAGCCTGGCTACCATCGAGGAAACCGTGGACACCAGTACCGTCCGGCGGCTGGACGGCCGGCGCACCGTCACTCTGAACGTGATTCCGCCGGACGACGTGCCCCTGGAAGTGGGTGTGCAGCGGGTGCAAACGGAACTGCTGGGCGCCATGCGGGACAGCGGCGAGATCCCGCTGGATGTGGCTATCGACATCTCCGGCGCCAGCGACCAGTTGAATGCGACCAGGGAGGCGCTGACCGGTAATTTCCTGATTGCGTTGGTGATTGTCTACCTGTTGCTGGTAGCCATCTTCGCCCACTGGGGTTTCCCGCTGCTGATCCTGACGGCTATTCCGCTAGGTATCGCCGGCGGTATTGTGGGTCTGTCACTGATGAATATGGTGGGTGGCCTGCTACCGCTGATCGGGTTGCGCCCCCTCAGTCAGCCGTTTGACATGATTACCATGCTCGGCTTTCTGATTCTGATGGGGACGGTGGTGAACAACCCGATTCTGGTGGTGGAACAGGCCCGGCAGAATCTCAGGCATCGCGCAACTTCGGTGGTGGATGCGGTGGTGATGGCCGTGGAAACCCGCCTGCGACCCATTGCCATGACGACCCTGACCACCATCTGTGGGCTATCACCACTGGTGTTCCTGCCGGGCGAGGGCACGGAGCTTTACCGCGGCGTCGGTGCCATCGTCCTGTTCGGCCTGCTGGGGGCTGCGACGGTGACGTTGACCTTTTTGCCGGCGCTGACGGTGTTTGTACTGGGCTGGCGCCGGGAATCGGCCTCGGAAGCCTGATAGTTTATGTGGAGTCGCCGCTTCGGGGGTGGGAGGTATTTTCTTCTGGAAAAAGAACTCGCTGCGCTCAGACACCTTTGTTCCGACAGAAAATACCTCCCACCCCCAAATCGGCTTTTCGGACTATGGCAGGGGCCTACCGGGCAAAGATTGTTTTATGCGACAGCAGACTCTTTGTTAGCTGCCGGGACCTCTACGCGGACGTTTTCGCCATCCAGTAAGACCGGGTAGGTTTTGACCGTCACGGTCTCATCCTCGAGGCACTGACCGGTCTCCAGGTTAAAGTGCTGTTTGTATAACGGTGAAGCCACTACGGGCTGGCCTTTCAGGTCCCCGGTAATGCCCCGTGCCAGCACGTTCTTCCCGGTGAACGGATCGGTATGGCTGATCGCAAACAGCGCCGGCAGCCGATGCGGCAGATAAAACACCGCCACCGGCCCATCTTCGGTCCAGACTGCAACACCGGATTCGGCAATCAGATCATCAACCGTACAAACAATATCCCAACTAGCGCGCTCTCTCATAACGTTCTCCAATATCTTCAAGGTCCATTCACGCCATCCGCGTGAAGCCAAACAAATCTGTAAGCCGCGACAACTCATAGCCCAGTGAGTGTGGGGGTCGGAATTTTTTCCCGCCGGGAATAAAGGTGTCTGAGCGCAGCGAGTTCTTTTTCCCAAGGGAAAACAATTCCGACCCCCGCGCTCCACCCCAATCTATAAGTCCTGCAGTCCCGGACTCCCGAGTTACCAGTCTTAAGCAGGCTCCACCTCAGATTCGAGCACGGGCCGCTTCTGCCCCCGCTCCGAAGTCCACTGCTGCACCGGATCCTTCTTCTCCGGCGCATTCACAAACTCACGGAACCGCTTGCGCTTCTCAGGGTCCTCAACGGCGGTCTTCCACTCGCACTGATAAGTGCCCACCAGGCCCTCCATGTGCTCTTCCAGCTCCGCGCCAATGCCCAGGCTGTCTTCCAGCACCACCTGTTTCAGGTAATCCAGGCCGCCCTCCAGGTTTTCCATCCACACACTGGTGCGCTGCAGACGGTCCGCCGTGCGCACGTAAAACATCAGAACCCGGTCAATGGTGGAGACCAGTTCCTCATCGTTCAGATCCGTGGCAAACAGGTCGCCATGGCGCGGGCGCATGCCGCCGTTGCCGCAGACGTAGAGGTTCCAGCCGTTTTCCGTGGCAATCACGCCAATGTCCTTGCTCTGGGCCTCCGCGCATTCGCGGGTGCAGCCGGACACCGCAAACTTGATCTTGTGGGGCGCCCGCAGGCCCTTGTAGCGGTCTTCCAGGTGAATCGCCATGCCCACGCTGTCCTGCACGCCGTAGCGGCACCAGGTGCTGCCGACGCAGGATTTCACCGTGCGCAGGGCCTTGCCGTAGGCGTGGCCGGTTTCAAAGCCGGCGGCGATCAGCTTTTCCCAGATCTCCGGCAGCTCGCTAAGGGTCGCGCCAAACAGATCGATGCGCTGGCCGCCGGTGATCTTGGTGTAGAGGTTGTATTCCTTGGCCACCTGGCCCAGCACAATCAGCTTGTCCGGGGTGATTTCACCGCCGGGTACCCGCGGCACGATGGAATAGGTGCCGTTTTTCTGCATGTTGGCCATGAAGGTGTCGTTGGTGTCCTGCAGTGGCACGTGGTCGGTGGCCAGCACGTGCTCGTTCCAGCAGGTGGCCAGGATGGAGCCCACCGCCGGCTTGCAGATGTCGCAGCCGTGGCCCTTGCCGTGGTCGCGGATCAGGGTCTGGAAGGTGCGGATGCCGTTCACCTTAACCAGATGGAACAGCTCCTGGCGGCTGTAGGGGAAGTGCTCACAGATGTCCTTGCTGACCTCCACGCCGCGCTTTTCCAGCTCGCTGTCCACCACGGTTTTCAGCAGGGCGGCACAGCCGCCGCAGCCGGTGCTGGCTTTGGTTTCACTCTTGACCGCACCCAGGTCGCTGCAACCTGCATCAATCACGCCGCAGATGTCGCCTTTGGTGACGTTGTGGCAGGAGCAGATCGAGGCGGTTTCCGGCAAAGCATCCGGGCCCAGAGCGGGAGCGCCGCCTTCACTTTCTGGCAGAATCAGGGTTTCCGGGCTCTCCGGCAGGTCGATCTCGTTCAGGGCGTACTGCAGCAGGGTGTCGTACGGGCCGTTGTCGCCCACCAGAATGGCGCCCAGCAGTTTCTTGCCGTCTTCGCTGACTACCATGCGGCGGTAATGGCCCGCCTGCTCATCGTTAAACCGGATACTTTTGGCTCCGGGGGTCTGGCCGTGGGCATCGCCGATGGAGCCCACATCCACGCCTAGCAGTTTGAGCTTGGTGCTCATGTCCGCGCCGGTGAAGGCGGCTTCCTGATCGCCGTTCAGTACCGAAGCCATGGTACGGGCCATGGTGTAGCCGGGGGCGACCAGGCCGAAGATTCTTTCGCTCCACAGGGCGCATTCGCCGATGGCGTGAATGTTCGGGTCGGAGGTGGTGCACTGATCGTTGATGACGATGCCGCCGCGCTCGCCAACGGTCAGGCCGCAGTCCCGGGCCAGGGCGTCCTGGGGGCGGATACCGGCGGAGAACACAATCAGGTCGGTTTCCAGATGGCTGTCGTCGCTGAAATTCATCCGCAGGCGGGCGTCTTCGCCGTCGACGATCTCGGTGGTGGCTTTTTCGGTGTGGACCTGAACGCCCAGCTCCTCGATTTTATGCTTCAGCAAGGCGCCGCCGTCGCTGTCCAGCTGCACCGGCATCAGGCGCGGGGCAAATTCCACGACGTGTGCCTCAAGGCCCAGACTTTTCAGGGCATTGGCCGCTTCCAGCCCCAGCAGGCCGCCGCCGACCACCACGCCGGTTTTCACGCCCTTGGCGCTGGCACGGATGTCGTCCAGATCTTCCAGGGTGCGGTAGACCAGGCAGTGGGGGTTATCGTTGCCCTTGATGGGCGGAACAAAGGGGTAAGAACCGGTGGCCATCACCAGCTCATCGTAGGGGTATTCGCCCTGGGCTGTTTTGACTACCTGGCGGTCCCGGTCGATTCCGGTAACACCTTCGTCCAGGTGCAAGTCAATCTGGTGTTCGGCGTACCATTCGGCAGTACCCATGGCCAGGTCGCTGTGGGTGGAGCCGCTGAAGTATTCAGACAGGTGCACCCGGTCATAGGCCAGCAGTTTTTCTTCACCGAAGACTGTGATGTTTAAGTCGGTGATCGCAGGCGTATCCACCAGCTTCTCAAGGAAGTGGTGGCCGACCATGCCGTTGCCGATGACGATCAGGTTTTTCTTGCTCATGACGTTTCCTCTCTCTTGCTGGCGGCTAGGCCGCTTCGCAGTAATGCTTGCCAAAGGCCAGATGATCGCGGAATGCGCTGATGTCATCGGCTTGTTGAATGCGTTCGCTGAACCAGGGACCGTCGCTGGTGTCGCCAACCAGAACCACGCCTTTCAGTCGCTGATCGCAGATCAGCAGCCGGCAGTAGCGGTTGGTTTCAAGGTCCTGCCAGACCACCGATTCGGTGTGCCGATCTGCACGGGTCTGGCCGCAGGAAAAAATGGGTATACCGCTGATCTTGAGCCGCGCGGGAATAGTGGCCGGTTGGAAGGCGCTGTCACTGGCCGGGTTGGCCAATTGTTCTGCCAGTACCCGGGCCTGTTGGTAGCCCGGCTCCACCAGGCCAAAGGTTTCGCCGTCGAACTCACAGCATTCGCCCAACGCGTGGATGCACGGATCGCTGGTGGTCATTTGCGAGTCCACTACAATGCCCCGTCCGCAGGCCAGGCCCGCGTCCTTTGCAAGCTGTACGTTGGGGGTAATGCCCGCAGCAACCACAACAATGTCGGTACTGATCAGGGTTTCGTCGTCCAGTTGCACGGCGCGAACCAGGTTGCGCCCCAGGAAAGCCGAGGGCGAAGCGCCGGTGCGGATGTTCATGCCCCGGTCAGTCAGGGCATCCGCCAGCAGGGCGCCGCCGGTTTCATCCAGCTGGCGGTTAAGCAGGTGCTGGCTGCGGTGCAGCACGGTCACGGCCATTCCCCGGCTTCGTAGCCCTTCTGCCGCTTCGAGTCCGAGGAAGCCGCCACCGATCACCACCGCGCGGCGGTGGCGCTGACTGAGCTCGATCAGGCGACGGGTGTCATTGAGATCGCGAAAGACCAGAACGTTTTTGAGCCCCTCGCCCGGAATGCCCAGCGGCGCCGGCTGTGAACCGGTCGCGAAGACCAGCCTGTCGTAGCGTTCGACCCGGCCGGCAGCCGTTGTCACGGTGCGGTTTTCCCGATCCAGGCCGGTGACCGGATCGCCCTGGTGCACGGTGATGTTGTGGCGGGTGAACCAGTCGGCGGAGGACAGGGCCAGGCTGCGTTCGTCTGCCTCACCTGCCAGCACGGACGAGAGCTGGATTCGATTGTAGGCGGGCGTGGGTTCGCCGTTGAAGACCACAATCCGGCCATAAGGGTGCCGGGGCTGGTTAACAAGCTGCTCGAGCAGGCGTTGCGCCACCATGCCATGGCCGCAGATCACCAGCGTTTGCGGCTGCTCCGTATCCATCGTTTCGATTCCCGCAATAGGTCCCGCCATAGGTCCGTTCGCTCCCGTCCGGTCTGGCTTTTCGCCAGACCAAAAAAAGCCGGAGTACCAATTCTTCGAAAAGATTTGATAGCCCGGCGCCAATGCCAACAACAATGATCTGATGGTCCGGCCGAATCCGCGGCCGGGACAGTCTTCCTTGTCTATCTAATACGTTGCGAAGGTCGTGCCAATTATTAAAAGCCCTAAAAGTCAAGCAGTTACTGATAATTTCGGTTCTTCTTCCTGCTCTTCTGTGCGCCGTGATAGGGCGGGTTGCACCGCAGGGGTGCCTTTATCCTCGGTCTTGCCCGGGAAACTCTGCTTTTCATAGAGGAACGACAGAACCGCCTGCCGATAGCGCACATACTCCGGATGATCTGCCAGCGTGACCCGGTTCCGGGGCCTGGGCAGTTTGATCTGCAGCTCCTCACCGATAGTGGCGGCGGGCCCGTTGGTCATCATCACGATGCGGTCCGATAGCAGCACTGCTTCGTCCACGTCGTGGGTGATCATGATCACCGTGCTGTTCAGGTCCTGCTGGATTTTCATCAGCGAATCCTGCAGGTGGGCGCGGGTGAGCGCATCCAGCGCGCCAAAGGGCTCGTCCATCAGCAGCACGCTGGGCTTCATTGCCAGGGCGCGGGCGATACCAACACGCTGGGCCATACCGCCGGAAATCTCGCCGGGGCGCTTGTCCAGGGCGTGGTCCATATTGACCAGCTTGAGGTTGTGAAGAATCCAGTCCCGGCGTTCGCGCTTGCTCATGCTCTTCTTGAACACCTGCTGTACCGCCAGCTCGACGTTTTCATACACGGTGAGCCACGGCATCAGCGAATGATTCTGGAATACCACGGCCCGTTCCGGCCCGGGGGTATTCACTTCATGGCCATCCAGCACGCAGCCACCACGCGTAGCCTGCAAAAGCCCGGCGACAATGTTCAGAACGGTGGATTTACCGCAACCGGAGTGGCCAATCAGCGACACAAACTCGCCTTTGCGAATTTTCAGATCAACGTTCTCCAGCGCCACAAATGGCCCATTCTGGGTGTCGAACGCCATCTGTACGTTGGTTAGTTCAAGATGTGGCTTATTCATAGCATTTTCCTCTTGCTTCGGAGTACGAGCTGGCAGGGAGGGTGGTCCGGGGCACGCTGTGAATACGTCCCTGTACGCTCGACAAAAACATTCATGTTTTTGACGTCCCCGAACCACCCTCCCTGCCAGTTCTATATCGAGTTTTATTCATTCCAGGCGACTTTCTTCTGGATAACGAGCATCACGCGGTCCAGCAGAAAGCCGATGAAGCCGATGGCCAGTACCGCCACCATGATCCGGCTCAGGGATTCGCTGCTGCCATTCTGGAATTCGTCCCAGACAAACTTCCCGAGGCCGGGGCTCTGAGCCAGCATTTCGGCGGCGATCAGCACCATCCAGGCGATGCCCAGGGAAACTCGGAGGCCGGTGAAGATCATGGGCACCGAGGATGGAAGAACGACCTTGCGAACATGGGTCCAGAAAGACAGGCGCAGCACTTTGGAAACGTTCAGCAGGTCCGGATTGACCGCCGACACACCGACACTGGTGTTGATCAGCGTGGGCCAGAGGCTGCACAGGGTGACGGTGATCATTGACGTCAGGAAGGATTTCTCGAACATCGGGTCATCGCTGACGTAAGTGGCCGAGACAACCATGGTCACCAGCGGCAGCCAGGCAAGCGGGGATACCGGCTTGAACACCTGGATCAGCGGGTTTACCGCCGCCGAGAAGTGGCGGTTCAGGCCCACAATGATGCCAAGCGGTACGGCAATGACCGTTGCCAATGCAAAGCCCGCCAGCACGGTGACCAGGCTGGTCAAGATCTGGTCGAAGAATGTGGGCGCACCGGTGTAGTCGCGGATTTTCACGTCCGCATCCGGATTCTCCGCCAGAATGCGTTCGTTGCGCTCCAATTGCATCGCCAGAAACTTGTCGGCGCGTTCACGCTGGGCGCTGTGTTCCTGCCACAACTGGCCGGACTGGTCCCACACCTCCGCCGGGCCGGGGAAGGCGCCGAGGGAGGTCTGTACCTGGGGGGCGGCCAGATGCCAGAACCCCAGGAACAGGACAATGCCGATGGCGGGCAGCAACATCTGCCGGCCGGTTTCCGCAAGGCTCCGTCCGGCCAGTCGATCGGCCAGGGCGCGGAGCCAGCGCATTCCCGACGAGGTTGGAGCGTTCTGGCTGATGGTGGTCATGTGATGTCTCCTGACATTCCGTCGTTACTGGTCGTCTTTACTGGTTGTTGCTACGGGGTTTCAGCGCCGCTCAGGCCGATCTCGAAACTGTCGATGTAGGCGTTGGGCTCGCGGGGAGTGAACGCTACGCCGTCGATCAGTTCGCCCTGATGGGGACGGGCGAAGTTTTCCGCGTCCAGGTCCGGGAAGTCCCCGGCGCTGAGGCTGCCGTCTTCGATCAGGGATTTAGCTGCTTGCTTGTAGATGTCCGCGCGATAAACCTTGGCGGCGGTTTCCATGTACCAGTCGTCGGACTTGGGCTCGGAAATCTGGCCCCAGCGGCGCATCTGGCTGAGATACCAGATGGCATCAGACGGATAGGGATAGGTTGCGTAGTAGCGGAAGAACACATTGAAGTCAGGCACTTTTCGGACGTCGCCCTTCTCATACTCAAAGGTGCCGGTCATGGAATTGGCGATGACCTCCTCATCTGCCCCGACATAGCTGGAGCGGGCCAGAATTTCCACGGCTTCCGGGCGGTTGGCATTGTTGTTTTCATCCAGCCAGTGGGCGGCACGAATCAGTGCGCGCAATAGGCGAAGGTGGGTGTTCGGGTTCTTCTCGGCCCAGGCTTCGGTCACGCCAAAGACTTTTTCCGGGTTGTTGGGCCAGATTTCATAATCGGTAATCACCGGTACACCAATGCCCTTGAACACGGCCTGTTGGTTCCAGGGCTCGCCCACACAGTAGCCTTGTATGGTTCCGGCCTCCATGGTGGCCGGCATCTGGGGCGGCGGGGTTACTGACAGGTGGACATCAGCATCGATTGTGCCACTGGTATCGCCTCTCTGCGGTGCATAAAGGCCGGGGTTCAGGCCTCCGGCGGCCAGCCAGTAGCGCAATTCGTAGTTGTGGGTGGAAACCGGAAACACCATGCCCATGCGGAAGCGTTCTCCCCGGTTGCGGTAGGATTCGATCACGGGTTTGAGGGTGCTGGCGCTGATCGGATGAACCGGATTGCCCTGGGTATTACTAGGAATCTGCGGGCTCATCTGCTCCCAGACGTCGTTGGAAACGGTGATGCCGTTGCCGTTCAGGTCCATACTGAACGCGGTGATGATGTCCGCCTGAGTGCCGTATCCGATGGTGGCACCGAGGGGTTGGCCCGCCAACATGTGGGCGCCGTCGAGGGTGCCGGTCACTACGCCGTCCAGCAGCACCTTCCAGTTGGCCTGGGCAATTAACTCCACAAACAGGCCTTCATCCAGGAAAAAGCCTTTCTCCCAGGCGACGGCCAGTGGCGCCATATCGGTGAGTTTGATGAAGCCCAGTTTCAGATCCGGTTTTTCCGCCGGTCCGATCTCCGCCTGGGCGGTACTCAGGCCTGTTGCCAATAGTAGTGCGGCGGCGAGTATTCGTAATTTCATGCTGCTCTCTCCCTGTGTTGCGCCTGAAATGCGCGCCTGAAGGTTTTACAGGCAAAAAAAAGCCTGCCACCCGAAATCGGGGGCAGGCGCCAATGCCTGATGATCTGTTTAAGGTTTCACCCCGATCGACGGAGGACCGGGAATCTGGATTGTCTGAGAGGTAACAAGCAGATGGTGTGCCAGATTTCTATCTCATTGAAAAACATGAAAAGTTCAAAATCCCGCCGGCAAAGAAAGGGGCTCCAGAGCTCCGCGACCTACCGTTTTAGTGCGTGACGCTTCATTCCTGGGCGCCATGCGGGGTCATGCTCAGTCCACCGCACCGACTCGCCAGTCGTGAAGTTGCTCCCCCAGAAGACGGTCGCTTGCCACACGCACGGGGCCATACCGACCGGACAGGGTGAAGGGTTCCTGATGCCGCCCTTCCGTCTTGCTGTCGATCACCGGTGTATCAATGCCCATGGAGGCGGCGGCCTCCCGGAACAGATCCGGACGGTAGACTTCTCTGACCATTTCGCCGGTCACCGATCCTAGTTGCTGACGTAATGCCAGGCGCGATGCCAGCCAGTGCCCCTGTGAGACCCAGGGGAAATTGGCGGAATGCTGGAAGAAGTGCTGATGCAGGCGCGGATGGAACAGGCTGTAGGGGTGGCTGTCCAGGGCGTTAATGCGCTCACCCAGATATTCGGGGCGGGCAAGGATCTCCCGCAGCAGGCCATGGTTGTGGGCATTGTCCAGCCACTGGCAGGCGGCCAGCAGAGCCCGGATCAGGCGGCGATGAATGGTGCTGTGTTGTTCGGCCCAGTCTGAGCGCATGCCCAGTACCTTTTCCGGAGCGTTCTGCCATATCTGGTGTCCGGAATGAAGAATACGCCCCAGTTGTTCGTACTCCAACAGGCTGTTCCAGGGTTCGCCAACGCAGCAACCCTCCACCACTTCCGCACGAAAGGCGTCGGCCATCTGTACCGGCGACACCGGAATAATCTGCACCTGGGACTGGGCATCCGGGCCCGCGGATGCCAGCCAGTCCCGCAATTGCAGATCGTGGCAGGACCAGGGTGATACCGAGGCAAGCCGTATGGGCTCTTTTCGGGAACGGGCCAGTGCCACCAGCGAATGAGCGGTGGCAATGGGGTCGTCCAGGTCTGTCCCGGAGGTGATCAGATGGTTGTAGATGGTGTTGTTAAGGGTGATGCCGTTACCGTTGCGGCTGAGCACCATGCCCACAACGACCGGCACCCGGGGACGGTCCATCGCCAGCGACATGCTCAGTGGCATGGGGGCCAGCATGTGTCCGCCGTCCACCAGCCCGAAGCTGACTTTGTCCCGCAGTGATGCCCAGGACTCCTCGCGCACCAGTTCAACGTCCAGGCCTTCCGCATCGAAAAGGCCGAGCTCTTGGGCAACGATCAGCGGGGCACTGTCCAGCAGTGGCACAAATCCCAGTTTCACATGGAAACCGGAGTGTCTGTGTAGCGGTGTCGGGTTAACCATTCGGGCTCCGTGGCAGTCTGAGTCTTTTTTACGAGGCTTGCTGAATCGAACCGGTGCGGCTGCGGCCCTCGGTAACGGCGATTACCCGCCCCGCCATCACCGCCAGGCGCTCGCTGTGTTCCATGGCGGCGCTGCGCAGCATGCGATGGGCGGTTTCCTCGTCGCAGTTCTCGTGGCGCATGATCAGGCCCTTGGCTCTCTCGATCACCTTTCGATCCTCGAGGGCGGTGCGGGTCTCTTCCAATTCGGTCCGCAGGGCCTGGAAAGACTCGAACTGCACCACCGCTGAGTCGATGATAGACCGCACCCGCTCGGGCTGGATGCCATCAATGACATAGGCGCTGACGCCGGCCTTGACGGCTGCCTGCATGGTGGCCCGGTCACAGGGTTCGTTGGCTGAGAATACGATAGGCCGCGGCGCGTGAGTGTTCAGCGTGCTCAGGTTCTCCAGGGTGTCCCGGTCCGGCGAGTCCATGTCGATAATGACCATGTCCGGCTGGTCCCTGGCGACGGCAGCCGTCAGCCCGGAGGCGTCCGGACGCTGGCGGATGACATCGTGGCCTTCATGCCGGAGGGCTTCACACACCTGGCTGGCCCGTTCCGGATCCTTGTCGATTAGCAGAATGCGAAGGGGGTTTTGCGAACTCATGATGCTTTCCTCGGTACAGGCACTGAATGCTTGGTTTGTCTCTCTGATGCCGGTTACCAGCAATAATGTTGCCAGCCATGCGCAAACGCCTCTATTGCACGGGCCTGGCTGGCGTCGGGGTTCCGCGCCACCCACCATTCCTGCCAGCTTGTGGGGCATTTTTTCCGGAACTGCACCGTAATGTGACCTGCGCCGCCCTGCTTGATCCGGGAAATCGGGGCTTTCAGGAGCTGGCCCTGGATTTGCAGCAAAGTGGTTCAGGACTATTAATGACAATGGCAAAGAAGCCCGCCGGCCTGCTCTCTTTATGAGAAAGCAGGCCGGCGGGCTTTTTTGTTTACAGGAGACGCCGTGACGACTGAAGGCACTGCCCCGGACACTGACGAAAGCCGCGTTCGCACGACCTGCCCTTATTGCGGTGTGGGGTGTGGCGTAATAGCAACTGCCGATGTTCAACAGGGCGTTGAAGGTGATCAGGCCCACCCGGCTAATTTCGGACGGCTTTGTGTCAAGGGTGCCAGCCTGCACGAGACCACCGGCCATGACGGCAAACTGATGTTTCCCATGGTACGGGGCCGTCGCCGTGACTGGTCTGATGCGATTGACGAAGTGGCCGGCGCCATCGGCAAGAGTATTAAAGATTACGGGCCGGAATCGGTGGCTTTCTATCTGTCCGGGCAGCTGCTGACCGAGGACTACTACATCGCCAACAAACTGGCCAAAGGGTTTATCGCAACGCCCCATGTGGACACGAATTCCCGACTCTGTATGTCGTCTGCGGTTGCCGCCCACAAGCGCGCCTTTGGGGCCGATGCGGTACCGGGCTGCTATGAGGATCTTGAACTGGCGGATCTTTTAGTACTGGCGGGCAGCAATGCAGCCTGGGCCCATCCGGTGCTCTATCAGCGTATGAAGGCGTCTGCCCGGGAAGGCCGCCGGGTGGTGGTGATTGACCCCAGGCGCACTGCCACCACCGAGCTGGCGGATCTGCACCTGGCTCTGCGGCCGGGCACCGATACCATCCTGTTTAACGGATTGCTGGTATGGCTGGCCCGGCAGCGGTTTCTGGATAGCGATTACATTGCCGACCACTGTCAGAACTTTGAAGCGGCACTGGCCATGGCCGAAGCAGCGGCGCCGTCCGTGGCATCGGTGGCAGAGCAGTGTGATCTGGACCCGGACGACGTGGAAGCCTTCTATCACTGGTTCGGGCAAACGCCCAGAACGGTGACGGGATTTTCCCAGGGCATCAACCAGTCTGTCGCGGGAACCGACAAGGCCAACGCCATCATCAACTGCCACCTGGCCACCGGTCGTGTTGGTAAACCCGGTGCCAGCCCCTTTTCCCTGACCGGCCAGCCCAATGCCATGGGTGGGCGGGAAGTCGGCGGGTTGGCCAATACCCTGGCGGCGCATATGGATTACCACACCCCCGGGGCCAGGGAGCGGGTTCAGCGCTTCTGGGGATCCGAGGCCATTGCCGACGGGCCGGGTCTCAAAGCCGTGGATCTGTTCGAAGCGGTGCACCGGGGCGATATCCGGGTGTTGTGGATTATGGGTACCAACCCCGCCGTCAGCCTGCCCGATTCCGAACGGGTACGGCAGGCGCTGGCACGCTGCCCTACGGTGATTGTCTCGGACTGCACCGCCACCACCGACACCACCGTTCACGCGGACATTCTGCTGCCCGCCGCCGGTTGGGGTGAAAAAGACGGCACGGTGACCAATTCGGAGAGACGTATTTCACGGCAGCGATCCTTTCTGCCCTTGCCCGCAGAGGTGCGACCGGACTGGTGGATCATGAGCGCGGTGGCAGGGAAGCTGGGCTTCGGCGACGCCTTTGGTTACCAGAACCCGGCTCAGATATTCCGTGAGCATGCCGCCCTGTCAGCGTTCGAGAACGATGGCAGCCGGATCTTCAATATTGCCGGGCTCGCCGGGCTGTCCGATGCCGATTATCAATCGCTTCAGCCGGTCCAGTGGCCGGTGAACGACACCACAGAAGATGCTTCAAGGCTCTATGGTGATGGTCGTTTTACCACCGACAATGGCCGCGCCCGGTTTGTACCAGTGGCCACCGTGCTGCCCACGCAGCTTCCGGACCCGCAGCGCCCGGTGGTGGTGAATACCGGCCGTATCCGCGATCAGTGGCACACCATGACCCGCACGGCAAACACTTCCCGGTTGCTGGCTCATCGCCAGGAACCGTTTGTGGAGATGCATCCGCGGGATCTGCACCGCTACGGAGCTACCCCGGGACATCTGGCCACCCTGACCCTGGAGGGCGACCGGTTTGTGGGTCGGGTCAGGGAGAGCCGCCAGCAGCGGCCAGGTGAGGTATTTATTCCCATCCACTGGAACCGGCAGTTCAGCTCCCACGGCATTGCCACAGTTCTGACCCGCAGCGTGACAGACCCGGTGTCCGGCCAGCCGGAATCCAAGCATGGCGTGGCGTCCATCACTCCCTTCCGGGCAGCCTGGCACGGTCGCCTGCTGGTTCGTAAGAATCGCCCCAAACGCTGGCAGGCCGACTACTGGTGTCGTGTACCCCTTACCCACAGTGAAAGCTGGTGGTTGGCGGGCCGAACCCCTCTGGAATGGCCTGGAACCTTGCCCGACTGGCTTAACGGAAAGGCACAGCTGGTGATGGCCGACCCGGCGGAAGGGCGTTACCGGGCCGCCCGGATTGTCGACGGTCGGCTGGAAGCGGTTCTTCTGCTGGACCGGGACCCGACGAGACTGCCGGACGTGCAATGGCTGGATGGCTGTTTTGCGGAGCAGACACTGTCCCAGGCCCAGCGCCGAAACCTGCTTTCTGCCCGGGATGTGGAGGTGGAGGACACTGGAGCCATTGTCTGCAGCTGTTTTCAGGTGGGGGAGAAACAGATTGCCGGGGCGATTGGCGAAGGGCGGAATACCGTCCAGGCCCTGGGCAGCGCCCTGAAGTGCGGTACCAACTGCGGCTCCTGTATCCCGGAATTGCGCACCCTGATTGACCAGACAGTGCCTGCAACTGAGGCGGAATCGGACTGAACGATCAGGCGGCGGTTTTGCGCAGAAGCTGCATGGGCACCCGGTAGCGTACGCCCCGGGAAAATCCTGTGCCCCGGACCGTGCAGGTCTTGCGATTGACTCGAAGAATCTCCCCGCGCTTCTCACCCTTGCCGGTGGCAAAGGCGACGGCATCGCCGATGGCCCAGCATGAGCGGTCCCCTGCCAGGTCTGGCAGTTCAAAACCCTCCGGCGACAACGCCAGCCCGTGGCTCTTGGCCAGATCTGCCAGTGCGGTTCGTGCCGCCCGTGCCTGTCCGTTGGCGTGAAGCTCATCCAGAATTCCGTAGAAGTGCCGGTTATGCACCGACCCCCGGTATCGCTGGCCGGCATTGTGTTGTAGCAGGTGGGCAAACTCATGGCAGCAGGTGTGGGCCAGCAGATTCAGCGGGCTCAGCTCCCCGTCAAAATACCCGCGCTGCTGGATTTCCCGACCCGACAGCCAGCCGCTGGCGGTTTCCGGCCGATACTTGGCCTCAATCATCTTCGCGCCATAGGTAATCTGATGCTGCCCCGAGCCGGGGTCAAACCGGTGATAGGTGGCCTGCCCTGACCCCACGCGGCAGATCAGCTTGTTGTTGGCGGGCGACCAGAGCACCTGTTCCGTCACGGTGCACATCAGTTTGCCGACTTGGCGGGCGTTGCTTGGCTTCGAGGTCGTCATTACGTCCAGGGTTCAGCGCTCTAAAGTGGCTTGCTTGATTAGTGGGGATAAGGTTAACGATGGAATGACCAGTTTGCTATGGCTTGAGTCTGTAATGTTGTTTAGAGTCTCTCCACAATTTGTGTAGTGGTAGTTTCAGGAGACGCCTTTCCATAATGAATGCCGAACAGCTAAAACAGCTTGAAGACGACCTCTGGTCTGCCGCCGATAACCTGCGGGCCAATTCCGACCTCAAGTCCAGCGAATACGCCACGCCTGTGCTTGGGCTGATCTTCCTGAAATTTGCTGACAACAAATACAAGCGGGCAGAGGCGGCGATTACCAAGGAGCATGCAGCATTACAGGGCACTCGTCGAGAAAAGCCGATCTCTGAAATTGCGATCGAAAAATGCGGTTTTTATCTGCCTGACCATGCTCGCTACGAGCATTTGCTTGAACTTCCCGAGAAGGAAGATCTGGCCAAAAAAATCAAGCAGGCGATGGAAGCTGTCGAGGAATACAAGCCAGAACTCGATGGTATCCTACCCAAGGACGAATACGTCGCTCTGACACGGACCAGCAATACCCTGCTGGCGGAACTGCTGAAGAACTTTTCCGACATTCCGGCCGATGCCAGCGGCGACATTTTCGGAAAAATCTACGAGTACTTTCTGGGCAAGTTTGCCCTGAGCGAAGGCCAGAAGGGTGGCGAGTTCTTTACTCCCACATCAGTGGTCAAGCTAATGGTCGAAATCATCGAACCGCACCATGGCACGGTATACGACCCAGCCTGTGGATCGGCGGGGATGTTCGTGCAGTCTCAGCAACTCGTCGAGCGCCACCGCAAGAAGCTTGATGAACTGGGCGAAGCCCATGATGAAGATCAGCTCTACGTCTACGGCCAGGAAAAGACCCTGGATACCGTCAAGCTGGCGAAGATGAACCTCGCGGTCAACGGCCTGCGGGGTGAAATACGCCAGGCCAACAGCTACACCGAAAACCCCTTTGACGGCTTCGGCAGGTTCGATTTTGTGATGGCCAATCCGCCGTTCAATGTGGACGACGTGCCGTTGGCCTCGGTGGAGGACGATCCCCGTTTCAACACCTATGGCCTGCCCCGCAAGAAAACCAAGGCCAAAGCCAGCGAAAAGGGCAAGGAAACCGTCCCCAATGCCAACTATTTGTGGATCAACCTCTTTGCCACCTCTCTAAAGAACAACACCCCGGACAGCGGCCGGGCGGCACTGGTTATGGCCAACTCCGCCTCCGATGCGCGCCACAGCGAGGCGGATATTCGCCAGACCCTGATCGAGAACAACCTGATCTACGGCATGCTCACCCTGCCGTCCAACATGTTTTATACGGTCACCCTGCCCGCCACCCTCTGGTTCTTCGACAAGAACAAGCAGGACGACCGCATCCTGTTCATCGATTCCCGCAATATCTTCACCCAGATCGACCGGGCCCACCGGGAGTTCAGCGAGGAACAGGTTCAGAACATTGCCATTATCAGCAAGCTGCACAAGGGCAAGCGTGCTGACTTTATCAGGCTGGTGGACAGCTATTTCCGAAAAGGTATAGAACAACTGCTGGCCAACCGGGAAAAAGTGGAGCCGGTCAGCGAGCAGTTACTGGATGTGCTGGACGATAGCCAGGGCAAACAGGCTGTGGGCGAACTGGTCAGCCAGTGGCAGGGCCTGAAAGCCCTGCAGCAGGCCAGCGATGCCTACATCCAAGCCGCTGACCTGCAACTGACCACTCCCGAGGCCATCAAAACCGCCAACCGCACCCAGCAGGCTCTGAGAGCGACATTCGATCCTTTCTTCCAGCAACTGCACACCGGCCTGAAGAAACTGGACAAAGTGGTACGCCAGCACGAAAAGGCCAGAGCTGAAGAAGCCAGACAAGCCGGCAAGCGCGCCACCTCCGACCGCAACGCCCGCCGCCTGAAAGGGGCACTTGAAGAGCTGCACAAGGAGGTTCGCAGTGCCGAGGCTTACTACCAACGTATTCACTGGCTGCAGGAGCGCTTTCCGAATGCCGAGTACGAAGATGTGACGGGCCTGTGCAAACTGGCGACACCGGAGGAAGTGAAAGAGCAGGATTACTCCCTGAATCCGGGGCGGTATGTGGGGGTTGTGATTGAGGAGGATGGGAAGACCGAGGAGGAGTTCATTGATGAAATGTCCCTGATGAACGATGACTTGGTTGATTTGAACCATGCCGCTTCTGATTTGGCATCATTGATTGCGAAGAATATGGAACAGGTGATCGGGAAATCATGAGTCTTTTCCCTGATACCTGGAAATTCGCTGAAGCTCGCGAAATCTGCAGCGAAATCGTGGACTGCGTGAACAAGACTGCACCTGTTGTCGACTACGAAACGCCCTACAAAATGATTCGCACAACCAACGTGAAGAACGGCCGGATTGATTTGTCTGGTGCCAGGTGCGTGGACGAGGCCACTTTAATCAAGTGGAATCGTAGGCTGACTCCAAGAAAAGGTGATGTTGTTTTAACCCGGGAAGCGCCGTTGGGTGACGTCGGTTTAATCAGAACTGATGACAAGGTGTTCCTTGGCCAGCGGACCATGATTTTCCGAGCCGACGAGATAAATCTAGACCAGCGGTTTCTTTATTACTCGCTTCTTGGTCCGACATTGCAAGCTCAAATTTCGGGATTGGGATCTGGGTCTACAGTTGAGCATGTCAGGGTACCGGATGCAGAAAAATTGGTAATTCCACACCCGCCAATTGGGGAGCAACGAAAGATCGCTGGTTTGTTGTCTGCCTACGACGACCTGATCGAAAACAACAAATGCCGCATCACCCTGCTGGAAAACATGGCCGAGGAAATTTACCGCGAGTGGTTTGTGCGCTTCCGGTTTCCGGGGTGGCAGGAGGCGGAGTTTGAGAAGGGGCTTCCAGCTGGTTGGTCGATCAAGAGGCTCAATGACATCTTGGCTCTTCAGTATGGAAAAGCGCTTAAAAGTGAGGATCGTGTTGAGGGCACTATTCCTGTTTATGGCTCAAGCGGCGTTGTTGGTTTCCACAACGAAGCTCTCGTCGAGCGGCCGGGGATTATCGTGGGTCGGAAGGGTAATGTAGGGGCGATTCATTGGTCAGATGTTGCCTTTTACCCAATCGATACCGTTTATTACGTTGTGTCTGATCTGAGCGAACATTTCCTTTATTACCTCCTGCATTCCGTAAATTTTATAAATAACGATGCAGCCGTACCGGGTTTGAATCGAAAACAAGCCTATTCAAACGAAGTTTTGGTTCCGAAGAGCGGATTGATCGAGCAATTCGAAGTGCTGGTGAAGCCTCTTTATGATCAGAAAAGATCGTTGATCAAAATGAACGACAACTTAGAGAAAACCAAAAAACAACTCCTCCCCCGCCTGATCTCCGGCAAACTCTCCGTGGAAAATCTGGATATCCAGTTTCCGCCGTCGATGGAGAGTGATTCGTCAGACAGCGCCGACGAAGCCGCCGCTTGAACCCTCAACGGTATTCAGACAAACTGTCACCAGATATTAATAAGTGGTGACGATTTGTCTGACCCAGGCTCTGCCCGATCTTCCCGGGCACAACTTCAAACCCTGTTCCGACAGCATGGCGGCAAGCTCCGACTGAGCGAGGCGCTGGCCCGGGGCTTTAGCCGGTACCAGTTCTATCAGCTTCGCGACGAGGGGCTGATCGAACCGGTCAGCCGTGGTCTTTACCGGCTGGCTGACCTACCGCCCATCGAAAACCCGGACCTGGTGGCCGCTGCTACTCGATTCCCGAATGCGGTGCTTTGCCTGATTTCCGCGCTGGATTGGCACGGCATCACCACGCAGATTCCCCACCGGGTGCATCTGGCGGTGGAGCGGGATGCCCGCCTGCCGGTGCTGGATTATCCGCCGGTGGCCGGGTACCGGTTCTCCGGGCGAACATTCAGTGCAGGCATTGAACAAGTCGACGTGGATGGCATCACCCTGAACGTCTACAGCCCGGAGAAAACCCTGGCGGACTGTTTCAAGTTCCGAAATCGGATCGGCATGGATGTGGTGCTGGAGGCATTGGAGCTTTATCGCACTCGTAAAACCTTTCTGCCTGGCAAGCTGATGGAATACGCCAGAATCTGCCGGGTCGCCAATGTGATGGCACCGTATGTGGAAGCCAAGCTGTGAATGGAATCAGTCAATCACCGGAATAACCAAAGTGAAAGGAGATCACGATGGCCAAAAACACCGCCGCGTCTGTTCGTCAGAAACTGTTCAATAAGGCTAGGGAAGAAAAACGACCCTTTCAGGAGCTTTTGCAGTATTACGCCATGGAGCGGTTTCTCTACCGGCTCAGCCAATCAACCCACAGCGGCTGCTTTACCCTCAAGGGTGCGCTGATGCTCTGGGCCATGCAGGGGCCGACCAGCCGCCCGACCCGGGATATCGATATGCTGGGCCAGACCAGCAATGAGCCAGCGGTGATTCTGGCCCAGGTGCGTGACATTATTGGGGCTGAGGTGATGGATGACGGCTTGCACTTTGACCCGGATACCCTGAAGGCAGAAGCCATTACCGAAGACGCGGACTACCAGGGGCTCCGGGTGACTTTCACCGGTTTTCTCGATAACGCCAGAATCCCGATGCAGCTGGACATCGGCTTTGGCGATCCCATATTTCCGTTTCCCTCCTGGCTGGAGTTTCCGGCTCTACTGGATCTTCCCGCTGCACGAATCAAATGCTATACCCCCGAATCGTCCATTGCCGAGAAGTTCCAGGCAATGGTGAACCTTGGTGAGCTGAACAGTCGCATGAAGGACTTTTACGATATCTGGTTGCTCTCGCGCCAGCACGAATTCCGGTTGGAAAACCTTAAGGGGGCGGTTGAGCGCACCTTTCGGAAGCGTGGGACGGAAATTCCTGAAACCAGCCCCTTTTCTGCCGCTTTTATAGACAGCAAGCAGCCACAGTGGCAGGCTTTCCGTAAACGCCTTGGCCAGGACCATGTGCCAGAGGCATTTTCGGAGGTTGTAGAGGCGGTTGTTGAGCTCCTCAGTCCTGTGATGACGAGCAGAGACGTAGACGCCCCCAGGGAAATCTGGCACCCACCCGGTCCATGGAGTCGGCAGGCCGATGGCTAGTTTTGTTTCGGAAGACAATATCGAGCAGGCGCTGTTGCAGCGCTTGCAGCATATTCACGGCTTCAATGTGCTGGATTGCTATACCGCAAAGCCGGAAGAGCTGAACGATGGCTCCCATCGTGCCGATAAGCGGGATGTGGTTTTCCCGGTTGAGTTAAAAACCGCCTGCCTCCACCTGAATCCGGGTATTCCTGAAAGCAAGATCGATGAAGCTATTGAAAAGATGATGGACCGGCGCGCGGCTATGTCTCCGATTGCCGCCAACCGGGAGTTGTATGACTTGATTCGGGATGGCGTGCCGGTGCAGTTTGATGATGAAAGTGGCATCAAACAGCATGACAAAGTCCGGCTAATTAATTTTGATGACGCGAAACAAAACCGTTGGCTGGCGGTCTCCCAGCTATGGATCAAGTCGGTAGGTCAGGCCCCAAAAGCCGCCTACCGTCGCCCGGATGTGATCCTGTATGTCAACGGATTGCCCCTGGTCTTTATCGAGCTTAAGAACTCCAATGTGCGGCTGCGCAATGCCTTCGAGGATAACTTGCGCAGTTACCGGCACGACATTCCCCAATTGTTCCACTGCAATGCCTTCTGTGTGCTATCCAACGCCCTGGAAACGCGGGTGGGCAGCTTCACTGCGGGTTGGGAGCATTTCTTCAACTGGTTCCGGGTGGAGAGTGAGAAGGAAGCGGTCAGTCGCAAGGAAATAACCGAACAAGCCACCAGTCTGGAACACGCAGCAGATGGCCTTTGCGAAAAATCTCGCCTGCTGGATTACTTCGAGAACTTCATCCTGTTCCATAAGAGTGAAACCAAGATCATTGCCCAGAACCACCAGTTCCTGGGGGTGAACAACGCCTATGAGCGTTTCCTGAATCGTCGGGAACACGATGGCAAGCTGGGGGTGTTCTGGCATACCCAGGGCTCGGGCAAGAGTTTTTCGATGATCTTCTACGCCCGCAAGATTTTCCGTAAGGCCACGGGCAATTTCAGCTTTGTGGTGGTGACTGATCGACAGGATCTGGACGGTCAGATTTACCGGAATTTCCTCAATACGGAGACGGTTCGCAAAGAGGATGCCGCGCAGCCCGCTAATGCCGAAGAAATGCGGAAGTTTCTGGGGCAGAACAAGAAGGTGGTGTTCACGCTGATCCAGAAGTTCCGTTACGACAAGGGCCGAAAGTACCCCCAGCTGTTCGACCCGGACAAGGAAAACCGGGAAATCATCGTGATGGTGGATGAGGCCCACCGCACCCAATACAAGAACCTGGCGGAGAACATGCGCGCCGGCCTGAAGGGAGCCCATTTTCTTGCCTTCACCGGCACGCCGCTACTGGGGCGTGATCGCAAGACCAACAGCTGGTTTGGCGATTACGTGTCCGAGTACAACTTCCAACAGGCGATGGAAGATAACGCTACCGTGCCGTTGTTCTATGAGAAACGGGTGCCGAAGGTCTTGATCCAGAACGACGATCTTGGTGATGAGTTTTACGAGTTACTGGAAGACGAAAGCCTGGATGAAGCCCAGCAGGAAAAGCTTGAGAAAAAGTACGCCCGTGAACTGGAAGTGATCAAGCGGGACGACCGGCTGGATACCATTGCCCGAGACATCGTGTATCACTTCCCCCGCCGCGGTTATCTCGGCAAGGGTATGATCATCACGCTGGACAAGTTCACTGCGGTGCGCATGTACGACAAGGTGCAGCAGCACTGGAAGGACGAGCAGAAACGCCTGCTGAAGCTGATCAAGGAGTCGACCAACGAGGTCGAGAAGGCGCGCTTCAAGAAAATCCGGGATTACATGAAAACGGTCGAGATGGCCGTGGTGATCAGTGACCCGAAAGCAGACGAGGAGAGGTTCGAGAAACAGGGGCTGGACATCAAGCCCCACATCAAGCGGCTGGACCAGCTTGATGAACACATGCACGACGTGGAATACAACTTCAAGGACCCGGAACACCCCCTGCAACTGGTGTTTGTCTGTGCCATGTGGCTGACCGGGTTTGACGCGCCCACCGTGTCAACGCTCTACCTCGACAAGCCCATGAAGGGTCACTCCCTTATGCAGACCATTGCCCGGGCCAATCGGGTCGCTTCATATCGCGTCAAAGGCCACAGTGGTGATCTGGTCGAGAAGAAGAACGGCGAAATTGTTGATTACTACAATGTGTTCCGGAACATGCGCAAAGCATTGAAAGATTATGCACAGGGTGCGGATGGCGAGGAACAGCCGGTTCAGGAGAAGTCCGAGCTCTTTGAGTTACTCGATGATGCCGTTACCCAAACGCTGGAGTTCTGCCGGGAGCGGGATATCGAGATGAATGCCGTGTTTGAGAAGCAGGATACGTTCAAGAATATCGGGTTCTTTAATCAGGCGGCGGATACCCTTCTGAGCAAAGAAGACTGGCGCAAGCAGTTTAACGTTTACGAGAATACCGTGACGGCGCTATATGAGGCCTGTAAGCCGGAGATCTTCCAGCAGCATGACAATCAGCGTATTGCGGCTATCCAGTATCTTCGTGGGGTTGTGGACGCGTTGGTGGAACAGGCTGACATCGATGAGATCAGTCAAAAGATCTCGGAGCTCCTGGATGAAAGTGTGGTGGTGGACAATGCCGAGGCCTTCAACATTAAGGAGCATCGCGCGGAATACGAGATCGTCCAGAAAGGCCAGGGCTGGGACCTGAGCAAGATCAACTACGACAAGCTCCGAGAGGATTTCAAGAAAGCTCAATACAAACACATTGAGATCGCAGAGTTGCGAGCCTTCATCGAAGACAAACTGAAGCAGCTTCTGGAGCAGAACCATACGCGCACTGACTTTGCCCAGCGGCTGCAGGAAATCATCGACAAATACAATTCCGGGAGCTCTTCTGCGGATGCGCATTATGAAAATCTCGTTCAGTACGTTGGCAACATTCGAGAAGAATCAGAACGGCATATTCGCGAAGGGCTCAGCGAAGATGAGCTGGAAATCTATGATCTTTTGAAAAAGGAAAAACTCACCAAAGCCGAGGAGCAGAGAGTAAAGCTGGCGGCAAAGGATCTGATCATCCGGTTGCTCGAAGGCCATCCAAAAGTATTGGTGCAGGACTGGTGGAAAGATGGTCAGACTCAACGAGCTGTAAAGGCAGCTATCGAGGAGGTTTTAGATAAGGATCTACCGGAGAGCTATGATCGGGTGGCTTTCAAGGAGAAATGTGACAACGTTTTTGAGCTGGTTGTGGAGTTTGCGGCCAGTGGCCGGAAATGGGTGGCTTAGCTTATTCCTTGGAAACGGCTCAGATGCCAGAAGAAATTGTCTTCGCTACTTTTTCAAACGTGTCATCTGGAAAGCTGAAGATGAGCATGGAACTCGGATTTTCCTCATCTATAAAGTAGCCCGTTTCATAGCCACGAACCTTAGCAGAAAACCCTTCGAAGCCCGGATACAGTCCGAGTGCTTGAGTCTCGACGGATTCAGACTCTGATGCCGATCTGAGGGTGTTGATGAACTCTGATGTCGACGGGGCATCGGCGGGAACTGTTTCCACACGGATGAACCCGAGAGCCTTTCCGTCACTGAATAGGGTTATGTCATTGTTGGCGACGCGGACCGCATCGAATAAGTTTGACTGCACCGATACAGCGTAATTCTCGCTCGGTGAGAACTTCACTGATGATGTAGAGGCGCATCCCGTAAGGATCAGAGAAAAAATGATTAATAGTGCGAATCTCATCGTCTTGATACGTCCATGTTTACCGTAAAGAGGCTTCTATCGGGCTTCTGAACTGTAGTCCGCGGGTAACCTTGCAGGTGAAATTGATTTCGATGTTACCACGCATAAATGGTTCTCCGGCAGCCCTGATTACGCGAATTGCCCACTTTCGGATGCTGTTTGTTGGAGTCAGGAGGTCCTTGGGGTTTGGAACAGCGTCAATCCATTTGCTGCAAATTTCGGTTCCAGTAATGAGCTGTGCCGCAAGTTCCAGTGTCTCAGCGGTTATGCTCCCTGCGTGGAAACGGCTCGCAAGCCGCTCACCGTAAAAGGCCGTGATGATTGCTTTCACCGAAGCAACCTCCTCTTCAGTGAGATTGACGTCACTCACTATCAAGCTCCTTTTGATAGTTTGAAAGGGAGGGCCGTTGCCGCTCCCTCTGTGTTGCTGAGGCTGGACCTACGCCTCGACCGGTGCACGCCAGTCGTCGCCACCGGAAGTACCGGCAACAGCGTGTTCCCAGGTAATCTTGCGGTAGGACAGGGAAGCGGTGACCAGCTGGGTGAAGTCAGCGCTGGCTGCGTCCTGGCAGTGGGGCATGTTGCAGTTGATGTCGATGATGGTGGCATCTTCCAGGATGGTGGAGAAGAAGTGCTCCTGCTTGCCTTCAACCGAGGTGCGGTACCACTTCAGCTCGACCTTGGGCAGCATTTCGCCGGACGCCAGAGCGTTGTACATAAGCGGGGTGGCTTTGTTCAGCGCAGAGGTGAACTTGAACGGCTTGTGAACGCGCTGGCCGGAAGGCTGGCCGGACTGGGGATCAGTCGGAACGGTTACAACGTGGCTGAATTCCTGAACCAGCACTTCGTCTTCGTGACCTTCAACGTAGATGTTGCCTACGGAATCGGAAGTGAATGCGCCGGCGGTGATGTTGCCCTGAGTCTGGCCTTCGATGCTGATATAACAAGGAGTTGGCATTAGTCTGCTCCATGACGTGTGAATGATTTGGTGTCCCGAGGGTGTTCCCTGGGCACAAACACCATTACAAACGGCGTGCCAAAATAAAAAGTCCTTATAAAGCAGTTGCTAAGGCATTGATCGTCACGGGCGGAGAGATAACAGGCAATTCCTTGCTGAAATCGGGGCGAGAACTTGCTGGCCGGGCAAAAAATTGCTCAGCGCAGGCTGAATCGCACCGGCAGGGCGTAGGTAAAGGTCTGACCCTTCATGGAGTCCGGTACTTCCGGCAGAGGTTCAGCGGCTTTGAGCATGTCCAGAGCGGCTTCATCCAGCAGTTTATGGCCGGAGGACCGGCTCAGGGAATGCTGCACCAGTTCGCCGCTGCGGCTGAACTCGAACACGATGACCGGTGAGCCCTCCTGACCCAGCCGGCGGGACCGACGGGGGTACTCATAGAACCGGCTCAGATGGCGGCCCAGTTCTGTGAGGTAGCTATCCACGGCCGCGGAATTGCCCGCCGTCAGTTCCACCTGCTGACTGAGATTTTCCTGCTCTGCCTGTTTTTCCGTGGGGTCTTCTGACGCTTTGGCGGTTTTCACCGGTTCCGCCCGGGCAACGTCTTTTGTCACTTCCGGCTCGGGTGCCGGCTTGGGTTCGGGCCGGGGTTCCGGTTTTGGCTCGGGTTTCGGCTTTGGCTTTGGCTCTGGCTCTGGCTTTGGCTCTGGCTCTGGCTTTGGCTCTGGCTTTGGTTCGGGCTTGGGTTCAGGTTCAGGTTCAGGTTCAGGTTCAGGTTTTGGCTCGGGTTCAGGCGCAGCCTCGGGCTTCTCCGGCTGTGGGGTTGGCGCTTGGGGAGTGGTGGGGCTGGCCAGTTTTATTCTCACGGCGGGTGCCTGGTTGACCACGGCGGCTCCCTGAAGGGCGAGCTTTGGGGTTTCGGACGGCAAAGCCAGAACCAGGGTGCTGAAGGTGACGACAACCGCCACCGCCAGCAAGAGCCAACGTATCAGCGGAGCCTGGTTCATGATCCGGCCGGCTCGGTCAGCAGCACAACATCCGCATAGCCGGCGTCGGCCAGGGTGCTGAAAAGCGACTCCAGATCCTTCATCGAGGTGCCGGCGTCGGCCCCGACGGTCAGCGACGGCTTGCTCCTGGCATCAGGCAGATATCGGGCCAGGTTGGTGGCCGTCACTGTCTGACCCTCGACCTGCCAGGCACCGGAAGCAACTACGACCAGGTCCGCCCGGGGCCTGTCGCTTCCGGTCTCACCGGCGGTGCCGGGCAATGTCGGCAGGGCCCGGTTCTGCATCTGACCGGCCACAATAAAGAACATCAACAGCAGGAAAACCAGGTTTATCAGCGGCAGAAGCGCGTCTTCAACCCGGTCCAGCAGCGACTTACGGGGGGTAAGGGGTGCAGAGACAAAGTCCTTCATTTCACCCTTCATTGCACACCATCACCGGTATCACTGCGCATCCATCGTGGTTCGATGCCGTTGTCGCCGAGCGTGCTCAGGGCCAGGGTGAAGTCATGGACGGTAGCTTCAGGGGCGGACGTCAGGTAGACGCGGCTGACGCCTTCTGCCGTCAATTGCCGTACCAGATCATCCAGCGAGTATCTTTGTTGATTCCACCGCAGGGTTTCGCCGGGCATGATCTGTATCTCCGGCACCGGCTCTCCCTGTGATCCACCGGATTCGGACTGCACGCCGGTGCTGACTTCCAGCAGATTGACCGGCAGCAGCCGGGTGGTCAGCATGAAAAACACCAGCAGAATGAACACCACGTCGATCAGTGGTGTCATTCTTATGGCCAGTGGCCTTGCCGGGCGGGGTTCAACGAACAGCATTGGCTACGGCCTGATGGCCCTGCCAGTCAACTTCGGGTTCGATGGGCTTGGCTGCCGGCTGGCTGGGACTGGTTGCGGGCTTTTGAACCGGGGCCTCGGTTGTGGCTTCTGCTGAGGCAGGAGCGGCCATCAGCGTGTCCATCAGCACCAGGTTCAGATTGGTCTGCAGGCGGCGCAGGCGGAATTCAATCCAGGCCGCCAGGGCGGCAAAGGGAATGGCCACGACCAGACCGGCCGCGGTAGTGGTCAGCGCCTGGTAGATACCACCGCTCAACTGTGAGGCGCTGGCCCTGCCTTCAGCGGCCGCCATGGTACTGAACGCCTCCATCATGCCCATGACCGTGCCCAGAAGCCCGAGCAGGGGCGCCAGCGCGGCGATGACTTCGACGATCTTCAAAGGCGCTTCGAACGGGGTAAGGGCAAGCTGGGCTTTCTGCGCAACCGCCTCACGAATATGCTCGGCCGATTCGTTGCGCAGTTTGCGATCCATGACCATCAGCACCAGCTGATTCAGCGGGTTCAGGCGGTTGAGGCCGCGGGTCCGGGCGCGGAGCTGATCCGCGACTTTAGGGTCTGGCCCGGATTTCCACTGCTGCATGGCACGGCGCAAGCCACGGGTCTGCCGCGGTGCATAGAGTACGCCGTAGAGCATGAGGTAGACGAAGGTGATTGTCCCGGCGATCGCCATGGCGATCAGCACAACCATGACAGGACCGCCCATCTCGATGAGTTCACCGAGGGGGCCGGATGAGAACAGCTCGCCGGAAATCAGTGCCTGAAACATAGCGGCTCCAAATCAAATACAGGTCACAATAATAATGATTATCATTGTGTATCACAAGCCCGTAATCATGGCGGCTCCCAGACTCTGTTAAACTTGTAGCATGTGTACTTCAAGCATTTTTTACTGCCGGCTTCGCTGCTCCGGGGCCTTCCCATGGAAGGCCGTGGCGGGAGTGTCCGAATGCCCGGCCTGATCAGACGCTGGTACGCCAGCCTGGTAAACCGTGCGGTCATGTTCATGACGGCTGGTATCCTGCTGGCAACGCTGATTGTGGTTATTTTCGGTTCCCTGGCTTCCCGTGCCGAGCTCGAGGCCCAGGCGCGCCAGCAGCTTTCGACCATCGCAGAGTTGGTGGCCGGTGATCTTGATACCCGCCTGTCCCAGCGCCGAGATACCCTGGCCCATGTGGCCCAGAATCTCACCATGACAGCGGAGGTGCTCCATAACCGTGGCGAAGTCTTTGTGCGGCGGTATGTCGCGCTTCAGCATCTGTTTGATGTCGTTTTCCTGTTCGGCGCCAATGGCGATCTTATCGCCGGCTATCCCCAGAAATATGTGCCTAATGGCCTGAACGTGGCGTCGCGCCCCTACTTCATCCAGACCTCCAACCAGCTCACGCCGATTATCAGTGACCCGTTTATCTCCCGGTACCAGGATAAACCGGCGGTGATGATGACGGCGCCGGTGTTCGATCACCGTCAACGGTTCATCGGCGTGATTGCCGGCGGGGTGCTACTGGAGGGAGACAATTTCATGACCGAATCCAGCGGGATTGAGGTGGGCAAAACCGGCTATGTCACCGTTGCCACCCGCGGCGGTATCGTGCTGACCCATGGCCGTACCGGGAATTCGATGGTGCCGGTTCAGCTGGAAAGCCCGGTTGTCAAAGAAGCTATGGCCGGTTTTGAGGGGGCGACGCTGACCCGCAATGCCGTGGGCGTGGAAATCATTATGGCGGTGCGGCAGCTATCCCAGGTGCCCTGGTACGTCGCAGCTGTCTGGCCGGCCAGGGAGGCCTATGCGTCGGCCTACCGGCTGACCGACAGCTTCATTCTGGTGTTGCTGGGTGTCCTGCTGCTGGGCATTCCCATTGCCCTGATTGTGTTCCGGCGGCTGATGGCGCCGCTAAAGCTGCTGGGTATCCAGATCAGTGATCGTCACCTGGGTGTCCGCACCCGGCCGGTGGACGAAATCGGCGGTATTGAAATACGGCAGGTCGCGGAGACCTTCAATACTGTGATGGAAGAACGGGACGAAGTTCTCGCTTCCCTCGCCGAGCGTGAGGCTTTTTTCCGGTCCCTGACCAGAAGCGCCCCGATCGGGATTGTGCAGACGGACGTGCTGGGTCGTATCGAATTTGCCAACCCGGCGTTTGAACAGATCGTGGGCGTTGCCTCCAACGATCTTCAGCAGACCACACTGATTCAGGGCGTATACGAGGAGGATCAGGCCGGCGCTATGGAAACCTGGCGTCAGGCGCTTCGCGATCGAACCATTTTCCGGGCGCGGTTCCGCCTCAAGAGTCTCAGCAACGGCCTGGTCTGGGCTGACGTCATGACGGCCGTGATCGAGACTGAAGAAAAGACTCTGGGTACCATCACCGTCGTACGGGATATCACCCGCGAACTGGAGATCGAGAGCCAGCTGGCGGAAGAACAGGCGCGGGCCGACAGTATTCTTGGCGTGCTTCAGGAGGGCGTGCTGATGACGGACACCGGTGGGGCGATCCGCTACGCCAATGCCGCTGTCGCGCAATTTATGGGTCTGGAAACGATCGCCGAAGTGGAGAACTTCTTTGATCAGGTCCGGATATCTGACGAAGACCAGGAATGGCCGGCTGAGGCGTTCCTCGGCGGCGGGGACCGGGACAACCTTTACGTCACCCTTCATAACGCCAGCGGTCAGAGCTTTGATGTGGCCCTGACCGTGCTCCATCTCAGACCGCACAGTGACCGCCACCGGGTGGTTTTCGTGATCCGGGATGACAGCGAGCGCCGCCGCGAGGAAGAACGACTGTCCTGGGAGGCCACCCACGACAGTCTCACCGGCCTGCTCAATCGTCGCGCCTTTAATGCATCACTGATCCGCTGCCTGACGGAGATGTCCGCCCGCACCAATGAAAGCATACTGATGCTGATCGACCTGGATTATTTCAAACCGGTCAACGATGAGGGTGGCCACCTGCTGGGAGATGATCTGCTGATGCAGCTTTCTGAACTGCTGGTCAGTACTGTCCGTCAGTCCGATACGGTAGCCCGGCTTGGCGGCGACGAGTTTGGCATTATTCTGCCTACCTGCGGCCTGGCGCGGGCGGAAGATCTGGCGGAGAAGATTCGCAGTGGCATCGAAGCGTTGCGGCTGGAGAAGGATGGCCGCTATTTTGGCGTGACCGCCAGCATCGGGCTGACAGCCCTGGCTCGCTCCGATTCCGGCATTCGCGAGGCTCTGGCACGGGCTGACGAGGGCACCTATGCGGCCAAGGCCGAGGGCCGTAACCGGGTGGTTGTTATGCCCTCACCCGCCGGTGAATGACTGTACTGCCTGCCATACCAGCCTTAGAGCCAGGAGCGTCAGCACAACATTGAAAATTGTGCGGAAGGCCTCGTTCTCTATGTTCTTCAGCAAGTGCAGACCGATCCAGGTGCCGGCAAAACCGAACGCAATCATCGCCAGGATGAAAAACACCCACTCGTGGAACACGAAGCCAGCCAGGCCAAACACCAGCGCCTTGGGCGCATGCTGCAGGCTCATGGCTGTGGCAAAAGTGGCGACGGTTCTGAAGCGATCCTCATGCATCTGCTTGATAAACGCGGCGACCAGCGGCCCGGTCGCACCGACAAACAGGCTTACGAAACTGGTCAACGCCGAGGCAATAAGAATGCCCGGGGGGCCAAAGGCGCCTCTGGGTAGCGCAGGCCCCCAGCAGAGATAGAGCACAAAGCCGGCAATGGTCAGTTGCCAGAGATGTTCCGGAAGATCCACCAGCAGCCAGGCGCCCAGGCCGGCACCGACCACTACGCCCGGCGCAAAAGCGGCGATGGCCCGCCAGTCGGTATGTCGCCAGGTCAGGCCGGCCCGCCCGACATTGGAGCCCATCTGGATCATGCCGTGCACCGGTATGATCGCGGTCGGTGGAATCCACAGGGCCATCAACACCAACAGCAGCAGGCCACCACCAGCACCCAGGCTGGCGGTGATCATGGAGGTGACGATCGAAGTCAGCATCAGCGCAACGGCGAGGGCCGGGCTCAGGCTTTCGGGTAGAAGGGCAAGTTCCACTCGGGCTCCGTTCCTGGATTGATCAGACAGTGGGAATGACGTTTTCGGGGTCGAGTGCGACGCTGATGGATTTGAAAGCAGGCGTTTTACTGCGGGGGTCGCGATCCCGGCCCACGAGCACGTTTGCTTCCGGATAATACGTCATCAGGTTGCCCCTGGGCAGGTGAAATGTCTTCACGGCCAGGTTATGCATGACGCCGGTCTGGGATTTCATGCTTACCAGGTCACCTTCCTTCAGAGACAGCGAGGCCATATCCTCGGCGTTCATCAGCACCGTGGATCGTTGCGTGACGCTGCGGTAGCTGTCGGTTTCCTCGTAAATGATCGAATTGAACTGGCCTTCGGAACGCACCGTCATCAGTTTGAACGGGTAATCAGCCACCTGGTCGGGGGCTGCGGTGTGGTGGGTGACAAACCGGGCCTTTCCGGATTCAGTACGAAACTCCGGTTTGTGCATGATGCGTTTGCGGATGTGAAACTCTTTTTTGGCTTTGTCGATGTCTTCAAGGTCTTCCATGCCCGGAATGCAGGCGGCGATGGCTTTGCGGATGCTGCTGTGGCTGGCGAATCGGGCAAAATCAAAGACGGTTCTGTCAATCAGCCGACCCCCAAGTGCGCCCAGAATCTGCGATTCAGGCCTGACGTTATCCAGACGTTTGATGCCGCCATCGCTGAGCCGCACGTAGTTGAACATGGATTCCTGGGTGGTGGGCTCGAACTCTTCATCCCGGGCAGTCACCGGCAGAATCAGCGATTCGCTGTGGTCGTTACCGTAAAGATGGCCCTGGTTCAGCGTGGTGGTCAGAAACAGCTTGAACCCGACCCTGTCCAGCGCCTGTTCAGCCCAGGGGCTGTCCGGGGTGGCGCTGTAGAGGTTACCCCCCATGATCAGCGCATTATCAATTCTGCCTTCCTCTGCCGCTTCCAGGCAGGCCATGGTGTCCATGCCCCGCCCGGTTGGCAGGCTGACACCAAGGTGCTCCTCCAGCGCGGCGATTACTTCGCCGGCCAATACCGGTTTCACGCCAATGGTTCCCACGCCTTGCACATTGCTGTGGCCCCGCAGGGGCAGTAGGCCTGCTGCTGGTTTACCCACCATGCCGCGAAGCAATGCCAGGTTGGCTATGTATTCCACATTGTCACTGCCAGTCAGGTGATGGGTAATGCCCATACCCCAGGCGAACACCACGTTGCGGGCGCTGGCGTAGACCCGGCTGACGGTTTCGATATCGGCCCGGTTCAACTGAGTGTGCTTTTCGATGTCGGACCAGGAGATTGCTTCGATATCCTTGCGGAAGTCTTCAAAGCCCTCGGTATGGGCCTGGATAAATTCCGGATCTTCAGCGCCCAGTTCCAGCACGCCCTTGGCGATACCCTTGAGGGTCCAGAGATCGCTGGCGATATTGGGTTGCAGGTAATAGGAGGCGATTTCTGTGCCGCCGCTGAGCATCGACGAGGGGCTTTTGGGAACGGCAAATCGCACCAGCCCCGGCTCCCGTGCCGGATTGATCACCACAACATCGCCGCCGCGGTCCCGAATGCCCTTGAGCTGGTGAATTAGCCGGGGGTGGTTGGATGCGGGGTTGGCGCCAATCACAAACAACAGATCGCAGTGGGCCAGGTCGTCCAGTTCCACGGTTGAGGTCCCTGCGCCAATCGTGGACTTGAGGCCGATACCGGTGGCCTGATGGCAATAATAGGAGCAGTTGTTTACGTTATTGGTGCCGTAAAGACGGGCGAACAGATGCAGCAGAAAGCCCGCTTCGTTGGAGGAGCGTCCGGAGCAGTAGAAAAAACTCTTTTCCGGCGGCGATGCTGCAAATCGCTCCGCCGCCAACGTGTAGGCCTCGTCCCAGGTCAGCGGCCTGAAATGGTTGCTGTCTTTCGCTTTAAAGAGCAGAAAATTCAGTCGCCCGAGGTTTTCCAGCTCAAGGGCGCTCAGTTGCCGGAGTTCGGCAACCGGGTGGTCAAAGATTTCCCGGGGAATGGGCGGCTGGATATCGGTGGATTGGGCCTGAATGCTCTTGTTGCAGACGGAGGGGTACTCGCGCTTCTCGTTGGTCATGCCCCCAAGCTGGCCACCCATGCCAAGACCGCAGGCCTTGCAGGCGTTACGGGCTTTCAGTGCCTTGGCCGAATTCAGCAGGCCGATCCGGCGGACGGTTGCCAGGGTGTAGAGTACTTTCTTGCCACCGCCACCGATTACTTCAGACATGACGAGCTACCTCAAGCGCAATGTAATATCTGCATAATGGAAGCAGCCCTCGCCCAATGCAATCGGGTAAATGTCGCACAGCACAATGGGCTATTGGCAGAAGGGATCGGTTTTCAATGTCTGCGTTGCGCAAAGCGCCTCAACGGCCAGTTGCACGTCGGCCACGTAGTAAAGCGATGCGAGCCCGAGCCGCTCCCGCCCCAGGTTGTGGAAAATCATGCCGAACAGGATGTCGCCGGCGCTGAAATTCTCGTGCTCGCGGGCGAAATAGGCTGCCGGTTGCGACAGTTCCTCATCCTCCAGCAGCGAGACCACCCGTCCGACGCCCCCATGATAGGCCTGAACCAGTAGCAGGGTGAAAAGCTTGTCCTGTTTTTCGGACGGCAGATGACCGAACCGTTCTGTGAAAGCCGGTTTCAGGTTGCGGGCGTTCTGCTGCATCAGGCGCAGGGCGCAGTCTACCTGTGCCAGTCGGTGCCAGTAGTTGGCGGGCTTGATGCGACAATCTGAGAGCGCCGAGGGTGATAGTTGCAGAATGCCCTTGGCATCGGCGATGGAATGGGCCTGGGGGTTGGCACTGCTTTCAATCAGTATCTGGCCGCCCAGGTACCGGGGTAGCGAGTCCGGCAGGTCCAGCCGCTGCTGGGAAAGCCGGGTTTTGTGGACATACAGCAACGCCTGATGCAGCGATCCCGGATCCTCCCGGGACGCAAAGTTCAGGTCATCCCAGGTGCCCCAGAGGCGGTCCGGTTCTGCCCGGCCCAGATAGCGATCAACCGCTTCGGACAGGTTGACGTGGGGCTGGCTGCAGGAAAGTGCAAACGGGTAACCGGTGTTGCCGGGATCGCCGGCTGCCCAGGCTGTCACCCTGTCTTTTTTGGCGTAACCGGCTCTTGTTTCGTTGAGCAGTGTCTGGGTAGCCTGTTTCGTTGGCCCGTCCTGGATATAGCCGAGAAATTTACCGCGACGATCAAACAGGATGTGGCGGTCGGGCTCGGAACAGTAGCCACGTTCCTTGAGCACCCAGCGGCGGATGGTGGTTATGTTGTTATAAACTCCCTGGCTGACCCAGTAGGGAGAATCCTGAACAATCGTGACCCAGTTCTTTCCCGGCGCAGGCGGCGGCTCGCTCGCCCACGCAGCGGGTGCAATAATGGCGAGCGCCATTGATGCTTTCAGAACACAACAAAAAACGGAAATCCTCATGAAGCAATCCGAATACCTTCGATTTGATGCCGTCGCGCTTGCTGACCTGATCCGCCGCAAGGAAGTAACCGCCCGTGAAGTGTGTGATGCGGCCATTGAACGCGCATCAGCGGTAAACGACCGGCTGAATGCCATTTGTCACCCCCAGTTCAAGGAAGCACAGGCCCAACCCTGTCCTCCCGATAGTACCTTCTGTGGCGTACCAATGCTGCTTAAAGATCTGATGCAGCAGCAACAGGGCCATCCCTGCACCTATGGAAGCCGCAGCCTGAAAAATAACATTGCCAGCCAGGACTCGGAATATGTTCGCCGTGCCCGGGCGGGTGGGCTTGTTTTCCTGGGCCGCACCGCTACCCCCGAATTCGGCCTCAAAGGTGTAACCGAATCACAGCTCTGGGGGCCAACTCGCAATGCCTGGAATACCGAGCTCACGCCGGGCGGCTCCAGTGGCGGCTCTGCGGCGGCCGTGGCGGCCGGTATCGTGCCCATGGCCGGGGCCAACGATGGTGGCGGTTCGATCCGGATTCCCGCCGCCTACAGCGGTCTGTTTGGCCTGAAGCCGTCCCGGGGACGTATCTCTGCCGGACCATTTTCCGGCGAGGGGTGGACCGGTGCTTCCATGGATCACGTGGTAACCCGCACGGTCAGGGACAGCGCGGCCATGCTGGACGTTCTGGCGGGGCCCGCTGTTGGCGACCCCTTCCGGATTCCCCAGCCGCCGGCCCCCTACAGCGAGCTGATGCAGCAATCTCCCAGACCCCTTCGCATTGGCATTTTTACCTCATCCCCCTATGACACGGCCGTGGCCCAGGAATGCGTGGACGCGGTGGAAGAGGCGGCGCGGGTTCTGGAGAATCTCGGCCACACGGTGGAGTACGCCCGCCCCGATTTTGATGGCCTGGCGCTGGCCCGCTGTTACCTTGGGCTCTATTTTGGCGAAGTGTCCACCCTGATGGATTATGCCCGCACGGAACTGGGTGCCCGCGATTCCGATTTCGAGCTGGATACACGCGTGCTGGGCATGCTGGGCCGCACCCTGCCCCTGCCGGAATATGTCCGGCGTCGTCAGCAGTGGAACGACTTTTCCCGGGCACTGGGTGCGTATTTTGAAAGCTACGACATGTATCTCTGCCCGACAGCGGGCCAGATGCCGGCAAAGATCGGCGAACTGGACACACCGGCCCATCTGCAGTTCGCGATGAAAATGATGTTGAAACTAAATGCCGGGAAAATGGTCCATCGTAGTGGCCAGGTTGACCAGATGGCCTTGGAAAGTCTGGCAAGAACCCCATTTACTCAACTAGCGAATCTGACAGGAACACCGGCCATGTCGGTGCCACTGAACTGGAGTACGGACGGCCTGCCGGTTGGCGTTCAGTTTGGTGCCCCCCACGGAGCCGAGGATCTGCTGCTACAACTGGCAGCACAGCTTGAAGAAGCCAGCCCCTGGTTTGGCCAATATGAAAAGCTGGAATCCCTCGTGTGATCCGGACGTGTCAGTTTCACGTTTATCTTTATGGCAGGAACAGTCTATGCTGTGAGACAGGAAGACCCTTTCTTCCTGTAAGACCCTGATGGCATCGAGGAGGCGAGTGAAGTATGAACCAACCGATGGCAATCGACGAACTGGTGTCTGTAGCACAGGCCGAAGCCATGGGGGAGCTCGACGCCCCGATGATGGCAATCGTACTGTCCAGCGAGCAAAGCTACGATCTGCCCATTAACTCTCTTGAAACCGATGCCGACAAGGCCCGCTGGGGATTGATCCTTCGCGCGGCCCGTGAGCACGTGGAAGCCGATGCGGTTGCCGTGCTCTACCCGGCCTGGACCACTATCCGCAACAAGAAACCGGCCGCCACGGTGGTTGAACACGATGAGCCGGAAACGCTGAAAGCCGAGGATTCCGAGTCTGAATTCGACGAGCCCGTGCGTGGCGAAGATCCTGCGGAGCCGATCGATACGCTCTTTGTTCAGCTCCACACCCGTGATCGCATCTACTGGCGCGGGTTCGAACAGATCCGTGATCCCAAGCACCAGCGGATCATCGGCTTCCGGCGCATCAAGGCCTTGTCGACGGAATACGGTCGGGACGAGGCTCCCTCGGTCACTTCCTGGCTCAACACCCTGTTCGAGCCACTGCCGGACGAAGGCGAGGAAACCGAAGTGGATCGGGAACTGGCGGACATGCTGGAAGAGCCCGAAGTCAGCGCGGCACTCTATCCGCGCCAGATGCGGGCGCTGCACTAGCGTCTAGATGGCTGTGGCGCGCTCGGCTACCCAGTAAAGGCTGAGGGCGCCCGTTGCTACCAATACCATCGGCACCACAAACCGGCCGTAATGGCCGGTCTTTCCCCACAGATAAAGCACCGGAAACACCAGCAACAGCAGGGCGATCTGCCCGGCTTCCACGCCGATATTGAAGCCCGCCAGGGCCAGTGCCGTCTGTTCCAGGCCGCTGGTCAGATCTCCCAGGACGCTGGCAAACCCGAATCCGTGAACCAATCCGAACCCGAACGCCAGTTTCCAGGTTTTGCGCCCCAATACCGGCCAGGCCACGTTCAACGCTGCCAGAGCAATCGATAACGCAATCACGGTCTCGACCCAGGCGATGGGCAGACGGACCAGGTCCAGGGCCGCCAGTGCAAGGGTGATGGAGTGGGCGACCGTAAAGGCGGTAACGATGCCGGTGAGTTGCCAGATGCGCTGTTTGAGGCTGTATTCCGGCCCTGTCTTCCTGCTTCTGAGCGTAGCCGGAAGCATCAGTACCAGCAGAAACAGGATGTGATCCAGACCAATCAGCAGATGAACAACGCCTTCGTAGACAAAGGTGCCGAACAGAGTCAGCGCGGATGATGGCCCCGTCAGCGACGTCGAGGACTGGTTCGGGGACAGCGCCGCCAGGGTTTCGCTGCCCTCACGGGTTATGCTCAACAGTCCCCTGTGCAGGGGGTCCTCTTTGAACAACAGCTGATAGTCAAGGGTGCCCGGGACTTCGCCATTCGGGCACTGAATACTGTAAACAGCCGCCGCGTAGGGGCCGTCGCTGTGGCTGGACAAGCCCCAGGATTGCCCGCTCAGGGCACAGTTTCCAGACGCATTGGCAAGCGTCAGCCCGGATTCCACGTAGCGGGTGATTTGCCCACGGCCGGACCGCAATTCTGCGCCTGTCAGGGCCTGGTCGTTATTGCCATCCAGTGGCAGTACCCGGGCCAGATCCCTTAGCGCAATATCCAGCCGCAGCTCTGAGCGGTCCTGATTCAGATAGATAAAACTGTCACTGGCCTTGTGAGCGGCTGCCGAGGAAGGCAGAAGGATCAGGCACATCAGCCACATCAGGCTGATCATTACTGGGCGAAGGTTCACGGGCGGGTCTCCGGATAGCGGGCATCCCGCTGGTTGTTCTCAGCCAGCCAGGTGCGCAGGGTTTGAATCCGATTATCGACGCCAGCCGCATTGGCGGCACGCAGAAGCAGGCGGGTGTCGGCGGGTTCACGTTGGTCTTCCCAATTGGCGTAGGCCGAATCCAGGGCAGCGCGGGAATTGCCAACAATATCGAGCTGGAAACGCGCAAAATCCCGTTTGTGCAGCAGGTTGCCCCGCCATTGGGCCTCTTGAAAGCGCTCTTCAAGATCCCTGGCCAGGCGTTCGGCATCGCTCTCGCCGGTTGCTTTCAGGGCAATGGCGCGGATCACAGCCAGGGAATCCACAGACTCGTAGCCTTTGGTCAGTGCCAGTGTCTGGTCCAACGCGCCCCGGTTGAGGTGCCAGTCCGCCAGTTGTGCCCGTGTATAGAGGTCATCCGGGTCGGCTGCGAGCACGGTCTGCCAGTGGAACGCGGCTGCCGGATCACCCAACTGGGCGGCAATGTCGCCAAGCGTGCCTTCCGCCCAGAGGCGTTCGGTCTTGCTGGCATTGCGGGTTTGTGAGACCTGCTGTTGCAGTTGCTGGTAGGCGGCTTCCGGCTTGCCGGTTCGGGCCATGGTCTGGGCCTGGCAGCTGGCAGCGATCAGCCCGGGCATCTGCTGGCGCAGTTGCGAGCAATGGTCGGCTGCCGCACCGTATCGGCCCTGAACCAGGTGGATATTGGCCAGCATCAGCCGCGCCTGGAGTGACTGCCGCCCATCATCGCCGTTGCGAATAATGTCGGTGAGCTGTTCACGGGCCGCGTCAAAGCGGTGGTTGCTCTGGTCAATAGTGGCCTGGAGTACCCTTAAACGGGCGGTGGGCTTGCCCTGCCACTGCTGTAGCAGGCCTTCGGCATAGCCCAGAAAACGCGGGTCGCCGGTGCTCCTGGCCCGTTGTACCTGAGCCTGGACCAGGTCGGCGAGCCGCTCCGGGTCAGTGGGTGCCACGGTCGTTGCCAATGAAGGCTCCGGCAGTGTCACCAGAATCTGTTGGTCTTCGAACTGGGTGTTGATGGGCGACGGTCCGGCGCTGGCTGGCAAGAACCAGAGGCCGAGACAGCCCGTCACACACAGGCGAAAAAAGCCGCCCCGAAGGGCGGAAGATAAAGCGGCCGGAGCCCGCGCAATGCGGGAACGGCCTGGGGTTTTACTGGGTAAACAGGTCATCGAAAGCCTGCTCGTTATTCTGATCATTGAAGCTGAACTCCTGATCATTGATGTCCACCGGTTCCCGGGTGTCGTCGGTATTCTGGATCTCACTCGTTACAAACGTTGTGAAATCCACTGCCGGGTCGGGTCGGGTATCACCACCGTCGCTGGAGCCGTCGAAGCAGCCTGTCAGCAAGAGGGTGAGCGCTGAAAGCGCTGCGAGGTTGAGTAAACCTTTCATGTCTGACCTCCTCTTAGTTTGTTACGGCACCGGGAATGGGCGTAATCAGGTAAGGGAAGGATTCGTACTCATCAGACAGTGTGGTCGGGTCTGAAGCCAACTGAACGCCATCTGTGAACGGCGTGTTCTGGTTGGGAGCGCCATCAACGAGTGCACCCATGGACACGCGAAGCGCCACATCGACCACGTCGTCATAGGGGCGACGGCCGTTCGGGAAACCGGCCAGGTCTCCGGCAACAAAGCCGAGATCGTTTTGCGAATCCAGGGCCGTCGGTGCCACCGCTGTGTTCAAACGCACCATCTCCGATGCCTGCACGCCGACGGGGCTGTTTGCGGGTACACCGGTCAGGAAGGCGGCAACCAGATCGGTCCGCGGGAAGTTATTGGGAGCTTCGGCACCGGCGCCACTGAACAGGATTTCCAGCAGTTCAGGCAGAGTCGGATGGGTCACATAAGTGGCGAACTGAGTGTCGTCCTTGGGCTCACTGGCGTTAAACAGGTCCTTGTCCTTCAGGCCGATAACCACTTCGTTGACCAGAGGCATGCCCAGGCGGGAGACCTGCGTATAGGCGCCGCCTTCAACCGTCGCTCCCTTTCCATTCTCGCTGGGTGCCGGGTTGATCACGCGAGCCTGGCGCACGCTGGCGGTTGTCCAGGCACCAATGATGGGTTGGTCATCGGCGTTGGCGGCGGTACCGGTCAGGCAGCTTGTGGGTACTTCCAGAGCAAAGGAAGTGACGTTCTTGTCGGCCAGGTCGTTGGTCTCCGCGTTGCGGGGGCCGAGAGGGTTGGTGTTGACCAGATCGAAGATCTCGCCAAGGTTTACCGCGAACGCTTCCTTCCGCTGACCGACAAACACCCGGCCGTTGGTGGCACAGCCGGGAATCGCCATGTCGAATACGTGGTTGTTGGCGTAAGTGGCGTAGTCCCCGAAGGACTTGTTACCGATATTGTCCAGTGGCTTGTCAAACGTGCCCATGCCGGTGGTGACGTTGGTGATGGTTTCCACGGTGCCGGTGCGACGGTCGCCACGAACCACCGAGACGGTGTACTCCTGGCTTAGCTGGACGTTCGCCGAATTTGTAGCGTCGCCAATGTTCTTGAGTGGCACAGATACCATTTGCTGGTTGCCTGCCTCGCCTACTGGTAGCTGGATATCGTTCAGCGTGTCGGAGAACTGGAAGCGGAAGGTCAGGTCTTCCTGGGCGTTGCCGGAGTTGTCGATGTGGATTTCATAGATGGCGTCCTCGTCCAGGTCGAAATAGTTTGGCCCGCCATAGGCGTCCTGCAAAGGCAGGTAGTTCGCAATCAGAGTGGTGAAGTCCGCACGTCCGGTCTCGTAACTGCGGAACATGTAAAAGTCGGTGCCGTCCACTTTGGGCATTTCCGTGATGAACGGTGCTTCCCGGTGACTGGAGGCCTGGCTCAGGCCAGTGGTGACGCACAGTCCGGCTACAGCAACTGCCAGACCGGAGCGTTTCAGAAATGTGTTCATTGCAATGTCCTTCTGTCGTGTTTGTTGTTCACAACGTTGTGTTGTTCAAATCCAGGTACGGGGTGGGGCATTGCAGAGTTGCAGCGTTGGCAAAAAATTATTTAAAAGCGTCCGCGCTGCAACTTCTGCCAGGGGTGATCCGTAGCTCGTTCAACCAGAACGGCAAATCAACCTTCGACGGATACGGATCTATGGCCATTGAAATCGAGCAGGACGAGTTAACAGGGTTGCTGGTGGCGGTTGCCCGAGAGGATAGGCAAGCGTTTCAGCGTCTGTATGAGAAAATTTCCGGGCGCATGTTTGGTCTGTGCCTGAAACTTGCCAGGCAACAGGACCTGGCAGAAGAGGCGGTGCAGGACGCGTTTGTGCAGATCTGGCACCGGGCGTCGGAATATCATAACGATCGCGGCGCGCCGCTGAGCTGGATGATGACCATCGCCCGCTACCGTACGCTGGATCTGATGCGCTCCCGAAAAACGCGGGCCACCGATGGTGACGGCGCTCTGGAGTCGGTGGCCGATCAGCGTGAAGGCCCGCTGGATCAGTCGTTGCGGTCGGCCGGCGCGGAGGCATTGACGGGTTGTCTTGATGAACTGTCGGAATCCCAGCGCGACACGATCCTGCTGTCCTACTATCGCGGACTGACCCACGATGAACTGGCCGTTGCCCTGAGCTCTCCCGTTGGCACAGTGAAAAGCTGGGTTCGCCGTGGCCTTATGGCTCTGAAAAGGTGCCTGGAACGATGAAAAAGACACAGGAAAGAATAGAAGCACTGGCGGCGGAGTATGTTCTGGGCTCCCTGATCGGGTCCGCACGCCGGCGATTTGAGCGCTGGATGATGGAATCTGTCCGGGTGCGGGAAGAGGTCTGGTTCTGGGAACAGAAGCTGGGCCAGCTGGGCGACCGTGTGGATGACCGGACCCCACCAGATTCTGTCTGGAGAGGTATCGAAGCACGGCTCTGGCCCGGCGTGGTTAGCGCCAGGGGCGCGGCCAATGACAGCCCGGGGGGCTGGCTGCTGCCAGGCTGGAGCCTGATGGCCACGGCGGCTGCGCTGATTCTCGCGGTGATTCTGGTGCAGCAGCCAGACCCGCAGCCGGATGAGCGTCTATCCGGTGCCATTGTTCAGGCGAATGTGTCGGATCCTCTCTGGCTGGTCAGTGGCTCTGAAACCAGCCGAAGTCTGAAGCTGCGGCCTGTGGCGGCAATGGCCGCCGAGCTTGGAAAAGATTATGAGCTCTGGATTGTGCCCGGAGATGGCCAGCCGGTATCACTGGGTGTCATTCCGGTGGGTGCCACTTATCAGATTACCCTGGATGACAGAACCCGGGCACTGCTGGCCAACAGCCGAACCCTGGCTATCAGCCTGGAGCCAGTGGGCGGCTCACCCACCGGAGCGCCCACGGGGCCGATACTCCATGTGGCGACGCTCTATGAGCTTTAGTGCCCTGTCAGTGATCCGACATCAGGGTCAGACATAGCTGGGCGTTTTGCACAAAATGCGCGAACGCCGTGAGCTGGTCCTGGGACGGCACATAGTCAGCGGCGGCGTTGTCCGCGTAGAACAGCCCGATCAGACGGCCTTTGGCCTTGATTGGCGCGATCAGTGCCGGCACCTGCCCCAGCCATCGGTCAAAACTGACGGGTTGGGCATCGCGCTTTGGTTGATAGATATAACAACTGGCATGGGGCAGCAGCACCCCCAGGGGCCCCGTGCCGTCCCGGGGAATGGCGAAACTGTCCTTCCAGGCGTCGGTGCCCTTGCCGCCGAGTTTGCGGGGGATCAGCTGATGCCCGCTGCGGTCGCTCATCAGCAGTGCCACCCGCTGCATACCCACCGCCCGGTGGATGCCTTCAATAACCAGCTGGCAGACTTCGTTGATGTCCGGTTTTTCTGCCAGGGTGTTGGTCAGGTCCCGCAGGATCTGGAGCTGAAGCGTCGGGTCCACTTCCGGTGCCTGGTGGACGCTGGCGGTCTGGTCATTCTGGCTGCCCGGCATTAACGCGGTCACCTGGGGAATGCCCAGTGAAACGGCCACCCGGGCGGCTTCCCCGGCATTGACTTTGACCCGGTCCCGCACGGTTGCGGGGGCTTCGCCAATGTCCTCGGCCAGTGCGTCCAGGGCTTTGTCCATGTCCGCGCCGCGCCAGCCCTGCTCGGAAAGCCTGGCCATTTCCACCGAGTGGCGTACCAGGCTGGCGGCTTTGGAGTTGGCTCTTCCTGCGGATACCACCTCTTTGATAAAGGGCCCCAGGGACCAGGCTTCCACCAGCCCACGGGTGATCTCGGTAAAGGTGGAATGAAGGACGCGTTTCTGTGCCTCCACAGGGGGCTCGTCCAGTCGCAGGGCCTGCTCCAGTTCCGCCGCCTGTTCAGTGTCGCAGGACCAGAACGCCAGCTCGCCGATGTTCATCAGAAGGGCCCCGATAAACACCTCTTCCAGCGCCTGCTCGTTGCGCCTGGGTAGCAGGCAGCGGGCCTGCACGGCGGCATGTATGGCGCGCGCCAGGCAGTGCAGCAGGTGGGGCCGGTCGTTACGTTTGAGCAGTGAATCCACTATCAGGGAGGAAATGGCCATGGATTTGACCGCATCGAACCCGATCAGCGTGATCGCCCGGCTGACGGTGCTTACCTGGGTGCGGGTCTGGTTGTAGAACACGGTATTGGACAACCGCAGCACCTGGGAGGTGAGCTGGGCATCGTTCAGAATCACATTGGCCAGCTCGTTGACCGTGCTGTTGCTGCTGTCCGTAAGCTCATCGATCCGCCGCAGGGTGTTTGCCAGTACCGGTAGCTCCACCTTGCTGAGATAGGTGACCCAGGCGGTGGTGGAATTCATTCTGGTAACGGTGTTGCCGGTGTCTGTGCTCAAAGTTGCGCCCGTCCTGAAAACTGCGATTGTTTCAATTCTAGTTTACCCTGCAAGGACCTGTCCGGTCTGCCTCCACATACGGGGATTTACCAAGGTCGTGAACTCGGGTTTGGCGGTGGATTGCTTTATACTTTCCGGTTTTACCAATGACTTTCAAAGCATCGGCAGGGTTAACCCGTGATTGTTTTTGACCAGGTACAGAAGTCCTATCAGGTGAAAGAGCAGGCGATACCGGCCCTGCATCCGACCAGCCTGACCATCGATACCGGCGAGATCTTCGGCATTGTGGGTCACTCCGGTGCCGGCAAGTCCACCCTGGTGCGCCTGATCAATCTGCTTGAGCCCCCCACGGGCGGCCGCATTCTGATCGACGATGAGAACATCACCGGCTATAGCTCGTCGGAACTGCGGGCGTTCCGACGCAAGGTCGGCATGATTTTCCAGCATTTCAATCTTCTGTCGTCTAAAACCGTGGCCGACAACATCGCCTTTCCCATGAAGCTGGCGGGCATTTATTCCCGGCAGGAAATCCGCGACCGTGTGGATGAATTGCTGAAACGGGTGAGCCTCGCTGATCAGGCCAACAAATACCCAACGCAGCTTTCCGGTGGCCAGAAGCAGCGGGTCGGCATTGCCCGAGCCCTGGCCTGCCGCCCCACCATTCTGCTGTGCGACGAGGCCACCAGCGCGCTGGACCCGCAGACCACCCAGTCGGTGTTGCGGCTGCTGGCGGACATCAACAAGGAACTCGGACTGACCATTGTGCTGATCACCCACGAAATGGACGTGGTGCGCCGGGTTTGCGACCGGGTTGCAGTGATGGACGCGGGCGAAGTGGTGGAAATGGGAAAAGTCAGTGATGTGTTCCTGCACCCCAAACACCCCACCACCCGGGATTTCGTGTTTGAGAGCGAGCACCTGGATCCGGAAGACATGGAGCGGGATCTGGAACACGCCAAAGGCCGCATCCTACGGCTGACGTTCCGGGGCGAATCCACCTACACGCCGCTTTTGGGCAGTGTCGCCCGGGAGTCCGGGGTCGATTTCAGCATTCTTTCCGGCCGCATTGACCACATCAAGGACACACCCTACGGCCAGCTCACTTTGTCTCTGGTGGGCGGTGATCTGGGAGTCGCCATGGATGCGTTGAAAGCCGCCGATGTTCACGTGGAGGTGCTGCGCTGATGGAAGCCATACTGACGAGCCTGAACACCGTGGACTGGGGCCAGATTGGCTGGGCAAGCTGGGACACGCTGATCATGGTGGGGACCTCCCTGCTGTTCAGCGTACTGATCGGCCTGCCGGTGGGTGTACTGTTGTTCCTGTTCGGCAAGCGCCAACTGCTGGAGCAGCCGGTGGCCTACGCGGTGCTGTCTTTTGTCGTAAACGTGTTGCGTTCCGTGCCGTTTATCATCCTTCTGATCGTGATGATCCCGTTCACGGTGATGCTGATCGGCACGTCGCTGGGCGTTGCCGGCGCCATCCCGCCTCTGGTGGCCGGTGGCGCCCCGTTTTTTGCCCGCCTGGTGGAAACCTCTATGCGGGAGGTGGACAGGGGCATTATCGAGGCCACCCAGGCGATGGGCGCCAATGTGCGGCAGATTGTTTTTGGCGCGCTGTTGCCCGAAGCGTTACCCGGCCTTATCGCCGGTATAACCGTTACTGCCATTACGCTGGTTTCCTATGCCGCCATGTCCGGCGTTATTGGCGGCGGTGGCCTGGGCGATCTGGCCATTCGCTTCGGTTATCAACGATTCCAGACTGACGTGATGGTCATTACCGTCGCGCTACTGGTGATTTTTGTACAGGTTTTACAGATGGTCGGTGATCGTCTGGTACTCCATTTCAGTCGGAAGTAAAACAGGAGAACAATCTATGAATCTCAAGAAAACACTGGCAGCGCTGGTCGCTGCGACCACCCTGTCCGGTGCCGTTGCCGCCGAAGAGCTCTCGGTAGCAGCCACGCCGGTACCCCATGCCGAGATTCTGGAGCATGTGAAGCCGATGCTGGCAGAGCAGGGTGTGGAACTGGACGTAAAGGTGTTCACTGACTATGTCCAGCCCAATATCCAGGTCAGCCAGAAGAACATGGATGCCAACTTCTTCCAGCACAAGCCCTATCTGGACTCCTTCAATGAAGGCCGTGGCACCAGCCTGGTAACGGTAGTTGGCGTTCATGTTGAACCCTTCGGAGCCTACTCAACCCGAATCAGTTCTCTGGACGAACTGCAGGATGGCGCAGTGGTTGCCATTCCCAACGATCCCACCAACGGCGGTCGCGCGCTTCTGCTGCTGCAGAAACACGGCCTGATCACCCTGGAAGACAGCAGCAAGATCACCGCAACGCCCCAGGATATTGCCAAGAACCCGAAAAACCTGGAATTCAAGGAACTGGAAGCGGCCACCCTGCCGCGGATTCTGAACCAGGTGGACCTTGCGCTGATCAATACCAATTACGCGCTGGAAGCGGGCCTGAACCCCACCGAGGATGCGCTGGTCATTGAAGGGTCGGATTCGCCCTACGTGAACATTCTGGTGGCGCGTCCGGACAACAAGGACAGTGAGGCCATGCAGAAGCTGGCGGATGTGCTCACCTCTGAAGCGGTCAGGGAGTTCATTCTGAACCAGTATGAAGGGGCTGTTGTTCCGGCGTTCTGATCGTCTGAGCAGGGTTCCGCAAGCATAAAAAAACCGGGCATTTGCCCGGTTTTTTGGTTACCCAGTAACCGTTATTCGCCGCTCCAGTTAACGGAGGGATCGGGCGTCATCCGCAGGTAAGGCCTTACCGCTTTGTAGCCTTTCGGAAAGCGCTTGTTGATCTCTTCCTCGTCCTGCAGGGACGGCACGATCACCACGTCTTCGCCTTTCTCCCAGTTACCCGGGGTGGCCACTTTGTGGTCGTCGGTCATCTGCAGTGAATCCACCACCCGCAGAACTTCGTTGAAGTTACGACCGGTACTCGCCGGATAGGTAATCATCAAACGAACTTTCTTGTTCGGGTCGATCACGAACAGCGAGCGAACCGTCAGGCTGCTATCAGCATTGGGGTGGATCATGTCATAAAGCTGAGAAACCTTCCGGTCCTCATCGGCAATGATCGGGAAGTTGACTGTGCAACCCTGGGTTTCGTTGATGTCCTCTATCCACTGTTTATGGGAAGGAACGGCATCAACGCTCAAGGCAATCGCCTTCACATTCCGTTTGGCGAATTCGTCTTTCAGTTTGGCTGTCAGTCCCAGTTCGGTGGTGCATACCGGCGTGAAGTCGGCCGGATGGGAGAAAAGAATGCCCCAGCCGTCACCAAGCCAATCGTGAAAACGTATCGTGCCTTCGCTGGATTCCTGTTCGAAATCCGGTGCTGTATCGCCCAATCGTAAGGTCATAGTCTTTCCTCCTTTAACAATGTTCGATGCCGGCCTGATAATTTGCCGATCCATTTGCTGGTGTTCATATAACTATGGTGGCAGATGTTTGCAAAACCAAGGGGCACGTCATCAGGTTTTACAGGACTCTTGTTCTGATTGTAGACCGACCTGTTGAGCTGTAAACAGCCGGTGCTGGTGTAAATAAGCAGTCTCTGGGTTAACCTGATGGTAACAGAGATCCGGAGTGACATTGCATGAGCCATGCGCAGAGAGAAACAGTAACCGGCACACTTGAACGGCAAGCCGGCACGGCAGAGCCGGAAGCCTTTTTTGTAGACGTCGGCGAGCTGGAATTCTGTGTGGAAACGCGCGGTGACCCCAGGGGTGAACCGGTCATATTGGTTATGGGGCTCGGCGCCCAGATGACGCTCTGGCCCGAGGCGCTGCTGGAGCACTACGTGCGGGAAGGTCATCGGGTCATCCGTTTCGACAACCGGGACATTGGCTTGTCGTCCCACCTGCGGAACCGCCTGAAAGGCAACCCCATGGCGGTCATGGCCAAGGCCCGCATGGGGCTTAATATCTCGGCGCCCTACACATTGCATGAGATGGCCGCGGACGTTTGCGGCGTAATGGATGCACTGGGGCTGGCCAGCGCACATCTGGTGGGCGTTTCCATGGGCGGCATGATTTCCCAGCTGGTGGCGGCAACCTGGCCGGAACGGGTGCGTTCGGCAACCCTGATCATGACATCCACCAATAGCCCCCGGCTGCCGATGCCAAAGCCGTCACTGATTGTGCGGCTGGCAGGCGTTGGCAAAAAGGTAAGCGATGAGGAAACCGTCGTCGAGCGATCCATGGACTTCTGGAAGCTGATTCAGAGCCCGGGCTTTCCCGCGCGGGATGATGACTTGCGTGAACGCATCACCTATAACTTCCGTCGCAGCTATAACCCGGCTGGCATCCTGCGCCAGACCCGTGCGATTCTGGCTACGGGCAGCCTGTCTTCGGCCACACGCCGCATCCGGCAGCCTGTAGCCGTGATCCATGGCCTGGCTGACCCGTTGGTACGCCCGGCGGCGGCGAAACAGCTGGGCTATCTGATTCCCCATGCCCGCCTGGAACTGATCGACGGCATGGGTCACGATCTGCCAGAGCCCCTTTTGGGGCGTTTCGCTGAAATCAGTTTCGAAACCATGGACCGGGCAAGCTGAATCAAATGGCCTATATTTAGAGTGAGCAGTACCGGAATCCGAACCCCGAGGGAGGGAGTCTGCCCATGCAATCGCTGAAAGCCTCTGATGTCATGTCAAACCACATCGAACCTGTTCGCTGTGGGACGCCGTTGACCAAAGTGGTCAAAACCCTGCTGCACAACCATATTTCCGGCTTGCCGGTGGTTGACGATCACCGACGGGTCATCGGTTTCATTTCCGAGCAGGACTGCATTCACGCCCTGCTGGTCAGCAATTACCATCGCGAGGGTGATCCGGTGGTGGACGATGTGATGTTTCGCAACCCCCTGACCATTTCCCCCGAGATGTCGGTGGTGGATCTGGCCCAGAATCTGGGGGCGGGCAAGCCCAAGGTGTATCCGGTGATAGATCACGGCAAGTTGATTGGCATCGTTACCCGCACCGCGATTCTGGCGGAGCTGGCAAAAGTCGGCTGTGGTATCGAAGTGCCAAAAACCGCCTAGCCATTTTCTGAACACAATGAGGTAACCATGGAACTGATTTCGACAAATGTCTGTTTCAACGGCGAACATCGGCGGTACCGGCACCGCTCGGCGGCGCTGGACTGTGAAATGGAGTTTGCCGTGTTTCTGCCGCCCGCTGCCATCGGCAGTGAATCCCGCAAGGTTCCCGTGCTTTACTGGCTGTCTGGACTGACCTGTACCGATCAGAATTTCATGCAGAAGGCAGGCGCCCTGAAGCGCGCAGCGGAGTTGGGTCTGGCCATTGTATGCCCTGACACCAGTCCGCGGGGTGTGAATCTGCCCGGTGAAGACGACAGTTATGATTTTGGCAGCGGGGCGGGATTCTACGTCAACGCCACCCAGCAGCCCTGGGCGCCCCATTACCGCATGTACGACTATGTGGTGAAGGAAATCCCGCAGGTGATTGAATCCAACCTGCCGGTCATGGAAACCCGTTCAATCAGCGGTCATTCCATGGGCGGACACGGTGCTCTCATCGCCGCCCTGAAAAATCCGGGGCATTACCGGTCGGTGTCAGCGTTTGCACCGATTTCCCATCCGTCTGTCTGCCCCTGGGGTCAGAAGGCCTTTGAAGGTTATCTGGGCAGCGACACGGCCACCTGGGCAGAATGGGACGCGGCACTGTTGATTCCGACCGCAAAGGAGCGCCTGCCGCTGCTGATTGATCAGGGCACGGCCGACAATTTCCTGGAAGAGCAGCTGTATCCGGAAGCGCTGGCAGACGCCTGTGAGAAGGTGCATCACCCGATCCACCTGCACATGCGCCGGGGCTATGATCACAGCTATTACTTTATTGCTTCGTTTATCGACGAGCATCTGGACCACCACGCCCGGGCCCTTGGCCTGCTGCCGGGCTAGTGGAAGCCCCAGATCTGCCCGAAGTCCATGGAGGGCATCACTTCGGGCATTTCCACGTCGACAATGCCAAAATCCAGCCTGCTGCAGTCTCGCTCGAAGGTGCCGTTGTAACGGTTGCCCCTGGGGCCGATGATGGCTCTGGCGAACGGTCCGCGGTTGCGCCTGGGTCTGGCAACAATCACCGCGATTTCCTCATTCTGTAGTTTCACCAGGGTGCCCGGCGGGTAGTCGGTCAGCACCTTCAGTAGTGCTTTCGGGATGGCGGGCCGGAACACGCCGCTGCCTGCCAGATTGGTGATCAGCTTACGGGCTTCCGTAACCTTCATACGTTGGCGATAGGCCCGGCGCGTAATACTGGCTACGTAGCGTTCGGCCAACGCCAGAATTTCTGCTTCACCGCGGATTTCCGTGCCACTCAGGCCGTGGGGATAACCGTTGCCATTGGCCTGTTCGTGGTGCTGTTCGATGATCTTCATCAACAGGGAATTGGTGATGCCTGCCTCCTTCAGTGCCTGGATGCTGCGCACCGGATGCTTGCGAATCACCGCCCGCTGGTCTTCCGTCAGAACCTTGTTGGAGGCGTTCAGCTTGTCGGCGATCGGCACCAGGGCCAGGTTTGCGGTCAGCGCAGCGCCTATCAGAACCGCGGTGCGCTTTTCATCCAGCCCGAACTGCCGCGCGGTGAAGCGGCAGAGAATGGCGTAGAACAGGATCTGCTCGTGAATCGTGGGTTCGATAGAATAGAGATGAACCAGCGCAAGACTGGCCTCCGGGGAGGCCTCGCACATCTGGTCAATGATACGGCCCAGCCCCAGCAGCCTTTTCTGGGCATTTGGATCCTGATCAGTAACGGCTTTCAGGGCCGCTTCCAGGGTGTGCAGCAGCACCGGGTATTCGGCAAAGGGATTGAGTACACGAATGTCCTCGGGCTCTTCCTCTTCCGGGCGTTCGATTTTGCGGGGCAGAAACCGCCCGCGCTCGAACAGCTGTTCAAGCTGGGCATCGTTGTGTATTACATAGCCCTGGCGTAGGAGCACGTTGCCGTCGGCGTCGTAGACTGTCCACGGCAGAGGCTTTCCAATGGTGAGTGCGCCAGGCGCGATGCGGACAAGGTTCTCCACTCGATAGCTTCCTGCTGTTTTTTATAATAATAGCCGAGTCTAACCGCTAAGCTGTTATTAACTCCATAGAATTCCCCTCTGCGATTGTTAAATCCCGTCACTTCGTCATGGCGGAATGATAGTGAAATGCCTGCTGGATCTGTTCCCGTATCTGCTGGTCATCCCAGGGTTTGGTCAGGAACTTGTAGATGGCCCCCTCGTTGATGGCGTCGGTCACCGATTTAAGGTCGGTATAGCCGGATAACACGATGCGAACTGTGTTCGGGTGAATATCCTTTACGCTACTGAGGAATTCGGTGCCAGACATCTCAGGCATGCGCTGGTCCGATACAATCACCTGGACGTTGTGGGTTGCCAGCAGACTGAAAGCCTCTTTCACGCTGGTAGTGGACAGGATGCGATAGCCGTCGCGCCTGAGTATCCGGTTGAGCGCCCGCAAGATGTTTTCTTCGTCATCCAGCAGCAACAGGGTTGGCTGATTATCGGGGGGAGGGTCTGTGTCTGCAGTGCCTTGGTCTGCGTTTGCCTGGTCGTTCATAAAGGTGATCAGCTCATTGAATGGCATTGGCCGGGCAAAGGCAAAACCCTGCAGAAGATCGCAGTGGTTTTTGCGAAGGAAAGCGGCCTGGGCCTCGGTTTCCACCCCTTCCGCGACCACCTCGAGGCCCAGATGGTGTGCCATGGAGATGACCCCCTGGGTGATGGCAGCGTCGCTGCGGTTCTCTATGACTTCCCGGATAAACGAGCTGTCGATTTTGATCTTGTTGGAGGGCAGCAGCTTGATATAACTGAGGCTTGAAAAGCCGGTGCCAAAATCATCGATGGCAATGCCCACACCCAGGTCACGAATGGCATGGAGCGTTTGTACCACCAGGTTGGTATCGTGGATGATTGCCGACTCAACCACTTCAAGCTCCAGGTTGCCAGGCGGCAATCCGGAGGCCCGAAGAGCATCCGCTACCATCTCGATAAATCCCGCCTTGCGAAGCTGAATGGGCGACACATTGACCGAGATCGAGCAGTGACGGAATCCTTTCGAGTGGAGGTGCACCATTTCCCGGCATGCCTGTCGCAGAACCCATTCCCCCAAAGCAATTATCTGGCCGGTCTCCTCTGCCAGGGGAATGAAATCCCCGGGCGAGATCAGCCCGCGCTCCGGATGCTGCCAGCGGACCAGTGCTTCCACGTGACGGGTCTTACCCGAACGGGCATCAATCAGCGGCTGGTAATAGACCGATAGCTGTTCCCCTTCGATGGCATCTTGCAGCTGGGTGCGCAATTCAACCCGGAAACGCGCTTCCTCGTTCAGTTCCCGTGAAAACCACTGGTAGGTGTTCCGCCCATCCTGTTTTGCCCGGTACATGGCAAGATCTGCCTGTTGTAGCAGTTCCATGGGCTTTTCAAGCTTGACGTCGGTGGTCGAGATACCAACGCTGGCGGTTAGATGAATGGTTTCACCATCCAGGTGATAGGGTGTGGCAATTTCGTGAATGATGTTTTCCACCACCATGATGGCGTCGTCGGTTTGGGCCAGGTCCGGCAGTAGCACAATGAATTCGTCGCCACTGATACGGGCAACGGTATCGCCATTGCGCACAAGCGTCTGAAGTCGCGTGCCCACCTCAATCAGCAGCTGGTCGCCCAGCCGATGCCCGAGTGAGTCATTGATCAGTTTGAAGCCATCAAGATCGATAAACAGTACGGCCACGACCCGGCCGTATCTTTCGGATAACTGGCAGGCCTGGGTCAGCCTGTCTTCAAGCAGGCTGCGGTTGGGCAACCCGGTCAGAACGTCATGGCTGGTGTTGAAAGCCAGTTGGTGTTCGGCATTCTTGCGCTCTGATATGTCGTTCTGGACCCCGATAAAGTGGGTGATTGCTCCTGTTTCATCCCGCACCGGTGAGATGTACAGGTCGTTCCAGAAAGGCGTTCCGTCCTTGCGGTAGTTTCTGAGGACAGCCGAGAAATCTTCACCTTTGGCCACGCCCTTTCTGACGTTGGCCAGACCCTGCTCGTTGCTCAGATCGTAGTTGTCGCCCTGAAGGAAGCGGCAGTTTCTGCCCACGGCCTCCTCACCGGTGTAGCCGGTGATGCGCTCAAAGGCGTTATTGACGTATATGATGGGCATGTCTTCCTGCCGGGCATCGACAATGATGATGCCGTTGGCGCTGGACTCGATGCTGCGCTTGAAAAGCCTGAGCTGGCGGCTGTTTTTAACCTGTGTTGTCACATCTGTCAGCATCAGGAGTTTTAGCGGGCGATGATTGAGCGTGATGCTGTTGCGGGTTATTTCAACAATGATCTCGGTATTGTCGCTGCGCCGGTGTAACTCCAGCGCCCCGCCGGGCCTCAGGATAATGTCGTCGCGTGAGGACGAAAACCGGCTGTTGCCCGGCGCTCTGAGCTGATCCAGGGTCAGTTGTTCTACGTCCTCATTGCGATGCCCATAGAGGTCCCTGGCCGCTTCGTTCATTGATACCAGCTTTTCATCGGGCGTCATCAGGCACATGGGTGCCGGATTGCTGTCGAACAACAGGCGATAGTGCGCCTCACTGGTGGCCAGGCTCTCAGTGGCCATGGCCCGGTCAATGGCGTAGCGAATGCTGCGGATCAGGGCATGCCCGTCAACGGTGCCCTTGACCAGGTAGTCCGCGGCACCCAGTTCTACGGCATGGGCGTCCAGCTCTTCGTCACCCTGCCCGGTGAGCAGTATAAAAGGGGTTTTAATGCTGCGCTTGCGGGCTTCACGGATCAGGTCAGTGCCCGAATCGGGCCCGAGCCGGTAGTCCACCAGTGCAACAGCATAATCCCCGTACTCGAGGGCCGACAGACCTTTCCCCGCAGAATCTACCCAGTCCAGCCTGGTGTTGACTGGGCTGGTGTCTGTCAGCAGGTCACGGGTTATCAGGTAATCGTCTTCGTCATCCTCGATCAGCAGGATACGCAGCAGGGGGGCGTTCTCAGTCATAGCGCTCCTTTTTCTTCGGCAGAGCAACAGTCTTTGTCCAGTAGCTGTCCAGCGCTGAAACGATGCTCAGCAGTTGTGAGTAACTTGATGGTTTGACGATGTAGGAGTTGGCTCCCAGGTCGTAGCAGAAGCGGATGTCGTCCTCGTTATCCGAGGTTGTCATGACCACGGTCGGGATCTGTCGCAGGGCCGGGTCCGCCTTGATCCTCCGCAGAGCTTCACGCCCGTCCATCAGCGGCATGTTCAGATCGAGAAGGATCAGATTCGGGTGCTCTCCAGACCAGTCGCCGGTATGGTCCCCGGGTGATGCCTTGTTACTAAGCAAACGCATCAGTTGTGCGCCATCCCGGGCAAAGTGAAGACGGCATTCCCGTGCTCTTTCGGCGAATGCCTCGGTCATCATCAGACGGTCATCCGCGTCGTCTTCGGCAATCATTACTAACGGCCGTAATACTGTGTCAGCCATGGTGTTTTACCTTTGTGTGATTGCCTGTTGGAAAATAAATCCGGAAGGTTGTTCCCTGATCAATAACGCTTGTCACGTCAACGGTTGCGCCGTGACGGTCCAGTATTTTTTTGACAATGGCCATGCCAATACCGGTGCCCGGGAACTCCCGTTGATGCAATCGTTGAAACGGATGGAACAGTTTTTCGGTGTAGCGCTGGTCAAATCCTACCCCGTTGTCGCTTACAGCCAGGGTCCAGCCGTCGTCAGTCTGGTTCTCTGCGTGTATTGATACCTCCGGAACTCGGTTAGTGTCATGGAACTTGAGGGCGTTGCTGATCAGGTTCTGGAAAACCTGACGGATCTGGGTGGCGTCACCGATGATCGGTGGCAGAGGGGCACTTTGAATCCTGGCGCGCTCCCGGCTGACAACGGTTTCCATGTCCTGCAAAACTTCGGACAGAATTTGGTTGGTGTCGCAAACGGCTAAAGGTTTTGCTCGTGTCGTGATCCGTGAGTAGCTGAGCAGATCCTGGATCAGCGCCTGCATGCGCCCGGCGGCGGACTGCATGCGTTGCAGGTAATCCTGCTCCTGTTCGTCAAAGCTGCTGGAGCGGGCCCTTAGTCGGTCGGAGAACGCCTGGATTTTCCGCAGTGGCTCCTGCAGATCGTGAGAGGCGACAAACGCGAAGTCCTGCAACTCGCGGTTGCTGCGTTCCAGCTCCGCCATTGTCTGTTCCAGTTTTTTCTGAGCCAGCTTGCGTTCCTTGATGCTGCGATAGTAGACAGCCAGCCCTTCCTCAGAGGGATAGGCGCTGACCTCGAACCAGTCATCCAGAGGTTCGTAAAAGGATTCGAAGGACACCGATTCACCGGTTTCCACCGCGCGCCGGTACTGGGCCTCAAATTCACCGCCCTGGGCGGCCGGGAAGACTTCCCAGAGGGTGTTGCCCAGCAGTTCCTCGCGTCGGTGCCGGAGCAGTTCCTCGGACCGCTGGTTCACATAGGTGAAACGCCAGTCCTGGTTGACGGTGAAAAAGGCGTCGGTGATGCTTTCGAAAATGGTGGCCTGTCGTTCCGCCAATCGGCGGATCTGTTCCATGGCCTGATGGGATGCCGTCACATCCTGGAGGGCACCCTGGATCTGCACGATGCTGTCCTCATCATTCTTGACGGCCTGGCCAATGGCCCGTACCCATCGCAGGTGACCGGCCTGGGTGCGGATCTGCAGCTCCTCATCAAAAGGGATGCCTCTTTCCCTGCAGGATTCAACTGCCCTGATCACGGATTCGCGGCTGTCCCTGGTGTAGAAGGCCATCGCTTCCTCAAGGTTTGGCACCTGATGGGCAGCCATTTCGTGAATTTCGAACATGGCATTTGACCAGCGCAACTCTTCGGTGGCCAGGTCTATGACCCATCCGCCGATGCGCGCAGCGCGCTCGGCGATATTCAGCAGCCGTTCGCTTTCCCGGAGTTTTTCCTGGGTGATGCGGATCTCCGTGGTGTCCCTTGCTGCCACGTAGATGAGATCGTCAGAACTGAGGGTTGCGCTGAGTTCAAGCCAACGCTCGGTGTTGTCTTTGCTGATCGCCCGGATGTGCAGGTCGCTGATGTTATCGCCACGGGTGAGTGCCTCAATGGCCTCCACGATTTTCGGCCTGTCTTCGCCATGAATCAGCTGCAGGTAGGAAGCGCCCAGCAGCTCTTCGCGGTTATAGCCCAGGACCTGCTCAAAGGCCCGGTTCACTTCAAAGAAATGACTGTTCAGATCGACAATGCAGAACATGTCCGGCGACAGCGAGAAGAACTGGTCACGCTCGTGCATCAGCAGCTCCGCCGCCAGCTGATCGGTCATGTCGCGGCCAACGCAGAACAGCGCCTGATCCTGCTTCGACCAGTCCGCCGTCCATGAAATTGTGACAATGTGGCCATCCCGATGGCGCAGGTGGTTGCGGAAGCTCTTGCTGAACTGATGCTCGCCGGTCTTGAGCTTTTGCAGCACCTCGGCAGTGGCCTGGCGGTCTTCCGGTGGTAGTAGGAGATCGTAGGGTTGTCCGACAAGCTCGTCCGGACCATAACCAAGAATAGCTTCCGTGGCCGGATTGACGGATATGAAACGACCCTGGTCATCAATCGAACAAAGAATGTCCCGAGAGAAGGCCATGATCCGTTCATTCGCATGCCTGAGGTATTGTTCCCGGCGGAGGTGGGCGTTAACGCTCTCGTTAAGCTGTCGCAGGCTATGGGAGCGTCGCTCTGACTCCCTCCAGAACAGGTGGCTTAGCATCACCAGAAAGCTGAGAGTCAGGCCGGTAAACAGCACCAGTGGTGGCAGATAAAGCATGTTCCAGGAGGGACTGCCCTCTGGCAATTGAAGGCTACTGCTTTGGTGTACCCGCATGTTGTGCCAGATGCCGACGGTCAGCGCGATGGCTGATACGCCAACCAGAATCATCCCAGGGGACAGCTCCGGTAGTTGACGTCTGTGCAGGGTGTGAAGAAAAGGCAGGGACAGGCCAATCACGACCACCAGAGGGCTGACAATAATAGTGGACTCGGGGATGGTCCCAAGGTTGGTTCCTTGCAGCGATGGCATCCAGTACGAAGCCATGGAAAACAGACCCAGCACCATCACCAGGGGGCTAGCCAGCAGTCCGAAAAGCCTGCCTTTCTCCAGATGAATTGCGGCAATGAGTGTAAGCGCGGTCACTAGAACAACCAGAGCCAGGGGTAGCTCCAGGGCAAAGGCTCTCAGATCCAATACAGGCGCCAGACTGAGTTGTGCCAGCGCCAACATAAGGGTGACACATGCCGCCAGGGTTGCCAGCCTGGATTTGTGAAACAACAGAGCCAAAAGCGAAGCGCTGACGAGCAACGATACCAGCCCGCCACCGGGCGACAGGGAAATCCGACCGTGGGTGGTTGCTTCCAGGCTTGCGAAATCCAGAAGAATGACCAGGCCGATCGCCGTCAGCGCGATGGCCAGTGAGAGAACCAGACAGAACCTCACAATGGTCACGTTACGGTTTTCTGTCATTCGTTCAGCACCTGTGGCCCAAGCAGCCTCAGAACTTCGTCAGGAGTCGTCAGTCCTTCCCGGAGCTTTTCCAGAGCATCGTCCAGCAGTACCCGCATGCCCTGCTCCCGGGCAATGGATTCGATCTGCATGGCGCTGGCGCCCTCGGTAATGGCCACCCGTAGTTGATGGTTCATGGTAAGGACTTCATGAATGGCAACGCGGCCCTTGTAACCCTTATGGCATTTGTCACAACCCTTGCCGTGGTAGAAAACCAGTTCCGAAGACAGGAAGTCAGGCCCGAGCTGCTCCAGGGTCTCGACCGGTGCCTCTGTCTGCTCACAACAATGGGGACAGATCCGCCGTACCAGTCGCTGGGCAATGATGGCCTCAAGGGTTGAGGCCAGTACGAACGGCTTCAGGCCGAGATCCAACAGGCGCGCGACCGTGGCGGCGGCGGAACTGGTGTGCAGCGTGGAGTAAACCAGATGGCCCGTCATGGCGGCATGGAAGGCCACGTCAGCGGTTTCCTCGTCGCGGATCTCCCCCAGCAGAATGACGTCGGGGTCTTGCCGCAGAATGGCCCTCAGCACGCTGGCAAAGTCCAGTCCGATCCGGTCCTTGACCGGCACCTGGCCCGCCATGTCCACGTGAAACTCCACCGGGTCCTCAATGGTGACGTAATTGCGTTCCGGCGAAGCATTGTGCTGCAGCAGGGCGTAGAGGGTGGTGGTCTTGCCGCTGCCAGTGGGCCCGGTGGCGAGAATAATGCCCTGGGGCTTGGCGACGACGTGCATCAGGCGTCTGAGGTTATGCTCGGATAGCCCCAGATCTTCCAGGGACTGGGCAGACGATTGTCGCTCCAGTACCCGCATCACCACTTTCTCGCCGTTGATGGTCGGTAGTGTGGAGATGCGCAGATCGACGATTTTCATCGGGGTTTTGACGGTAATGCGCCCGTCCTGGGGTTTTCGGCGCTCGGTAATGTCCAGTTCCGCCATCACCTTGATGCGGGAAACCACCGACATCAGCAGGTTTGAAGGAATATGGATTTTGTCCTGAAGCACACCGTCAATACGATAGCGCACCACCAGAGACTTGGTGCGTGGGTGCACGTGGATGTCACTGGCACCGAGGCGCAAGGCTTCCAGGATGATCGCATTGACCAGCCGGATGGCGGGTGGCTCCTCGGAACTGCCAAGCAGCTGTTCCAGGGACTCCTGATCGCTTTCGTCATCCAGAACGATTTCGATGCCCTCATAGGGGTCATCAGTGCCAACCTTGGTAGCAATCTCATCCAGCTCACTGGTTTCCCCGAACACTTCGGCCAGCTTCGCCTGCATCTGGCTGGTTTCGCAGAGCAAAGGATGAATGGTATAGCCGGTCATGAATCCCAGTTCGTCAATCAGGTTCACGTCCATGGGGTCCACCATGGCCAGCCTCAGGCGCTGGCCCTGAGCCCTTAGTGGGATTACGAGCTGCCGCGTGCAGATTTTCTGGGGCACCAGTGATAGCAGTGCTGGATCGGGCTGGAATTCCCGCAGGTCGATTTCCTCGAACAGCATGTCGTCCCGCAGCATTTCGAAGACCTTGCGAAAATCCACCCACTCATGCTTGAGCAGCTGGCGTACCACGGGGGTTTTGTGGCTCTGCATTTCCCGGTGCAACTGCTGGATCTGCTGCGGGTTCAGCCAGCCCCGTTTATGGAGCAGTATGGCAAGCTGGCTGCGGTTGGTGGCCGTCAGCTTGCTGATAGTCTCCAGATCCTTGTGCTGTTTCTTTGTCTCCTTTTCCAGCGCCCGGGTGCGCTGGATCAGTTCGTACTGTTCCAGTGCCAGGGCAATGGTCAGGCGGATGTCGTCGTCATTCCAGGGCTTGAGAATAAACCGGTAAACCGCCCCTTCCTTGATGGAGCCCATCACCGCATCGGTATTGGCATGGCCGGTAAGCATGATGCGGATGGTGTTGGGCCAGCGCTCCCGGACCTCTCTCAGGAGTTCACTGCCGTTCATGCCGGGCATCATGAAGTCGGTCATGATCAGTTCCGCTGGCTGCTTTTCCATAATGCGCAGGGCTTCGTTGCCGTCTTTGGCGAAAAGCAGCTCGTAGTTCTCACGCTGGAATACCCGGCGCAGGGAGGCCAGAATATTGGGTTCGTCGTCTACCAGCAGCAGGCGGTAGGGTGCTTTTTTGTCTTCCGTGACCTGCTGGGAATGGTCGTCTGACTCCTGGTTGACGAACAATGAGGCATACCGTTTGGCCATAGTCAGTCCTTACCGAGCGGCAGTTGAAGCGTGACGCAGGTGCCTGCGCCTTCTTTACTGTCGATCTTGATGTTGCCCCCATGGGCGCGCAGGGTATCCCGCGCAACAGTCAGTCCCAGTCCGGTGCCGGCTCCGACCTGCCGGCTGGTGAAAAAGGCGTCGAATATCTGCCCGCGGATGTGTTCTTCGATGCCACAGCCGTTGTCCTGAATCACCACCTCAATTGCCCCATTGGTGACCTGGGTTGTGACCAGAATCTGCCCGCTGTGATTGTCCTCCTGCCGTGACCTGATGGCCTGGGCGGCGTTGTCCAGAAGGTTGTAGAAGGTCTGCGATAGCCGCGATGGATGGCCGGAAATCCTGGGTAGTTCGCCGGGCATTTCCGCAATGTCCAGGTCATGGCCATACTCGGTCTGCAGCAGATGGATGGCGCTCGCCATCAGCTCGTTGATGTCGCACAGAGTGCGGTCGGCCTGATCAATGCTGGAGAAGGTTTTCAGGTCCGACACGATGCTGGCGATGCGGCGGGCACCGTCGGCGGACTCCCCGATCAGGTCATCGAAATCATCCAGTAGCTCCCGGTTCGGGTTTGTATCCGGTACCAGTTCCCTCAGATCCTTGACGTACTCACTGGCTACCTTGAGGTTACTGGACATGAAGCCGATGGGATTGTTGATTTCATGGGCCACGCCGGCGGCCAGTTGGCCTACGGAGCGAAGGCGTGCGCTTTCGTACAGGTCCATCTGGGCCTGTTTGATGATCGCAACCTGCTCGTCCACTTTTTCCTGTAGCTGATCTGACAGTTCCCGGTAACGGGCCTCGGAGGCCCGCAGGGCTTCATTCTGTTTCTGGAGCTCGGCGTAACTGGCCTCGGTCGTATCATGGTGCAGGTTGGCGGCCAGCCGGTACTTGGCAATAAACATCATCAGAAACGAGACCAGCTCGGCTGCCGCCAGTCGCTCATTGTCGGAGCTTCCGCCAGACAGCCAGCCGATGGTTTCAAGATTGAATTCCAGCGCCACAGACGCGGGTTTCCGGTCGCTGCTGATTTCCACCGGTTCCCGGCAAAGGGCGCTGAGCGCCCGGTTCAGGCGTTGCAGCTGTTCCGCGTTTAGCAGCTCGCGGAGTGTGGGGTCGTCTTCGAAACTACGCACTCGTGGCCTCGCTAACGGAGCTGAGCTGTCGTACAAAAGTGTCACGATCGATACCGTGACTGGTATGCAGTGCGTATTCCCTGTCGGCTTCCGTGTAGAGTCGGTCCAGAAGCACTTGAAAGGTCTCGATAACCCCCTTGCCATTCAGCGCGGACGCCATCTGCAGGGGTGCCCAGGGGGTGCTCGCCCAGCGGGACTGGAGTTCCGCTTCCGCAACCACGGTCGGCAGGTCACGTTTATTGAACTGTACCGCCATTGGCAGGGTGTCGATGTCCAGGCCGACTTTCTCCAGGTTTTCCTCCAGGTTGCCGAAGGCCATGGCATTGTTGTCCTGCTGGTTCTGTTGGGAATCCGCCACAAACACCACGGCATCAGCGCGGGACAGAACCGCCTTGCGGGTGCTGTCGTGCTGTACCTGCCCCGGCACCGTGTAGAGTTTCAGGCGCAAGTCCAGGCCGGAATCGCCTTTCAGACCGATGGGCAGCATGTCGAAAAACAGGGTGCGGTCGTCGCGGGTTTCCAGCACCATCAGTTCGCCCTTGCGCTGAGGGTTCAGCAAGGAATGAAGTTGCATCAGGTTGGTGGTTTTGCCGCTCAGCGCCGGGCCGTAAAAGACCACCTTCAGGGCCAGCCGGTTTTCTTCCGGACTATAATCCGCCATCGGAACTCCTCGCCTGGTTGCCGATCAGCACAGAGCCGTCGGCATCGCGCTGAACCCGCGTAATACCGGGATGATCCTGCTCCAGACGCAACAGTTCCTGCTCGCGGGCCCTGATGATCTGGCGCTGGGCCTGGACCTGATCAAGCAGACGCTGGTTCTCGGTTTTCAGCTCGTAGACATCTATGGCTGACTTGACCGCTGCCACCAGTTCATAGTCATCCCAGGGCTTGGACAGATAACGGTAGACCTCCGCCTGGTTGATCGCCTTGATCATGGAATTGCGGTCGCCATAGGCACTGAGCACCAGGCGCATGGCGTCGGGCTGGCGCTGTTTGGCAAACTGTAGATAGGTGACGCCATCGGCGGTGGGCATCTGGTAGTCGGAGATGATTACCGCGTAATCGTGTTCCAGCAGGCCGCTCAGGGCCTCCTCCACTTTGTTGTAGGCGTGGATTTCCCAACCATGGGGGCGCAGCAGCCGCTTCAGTGCATTGAGAATGTTGGGCTCGTCGTCCACCAGCTGAATCCTGATCATGATGCTTTCTCCGCTTGGTCTTCGTCAGGGCGATGCACATAGACTGTGTAGCGGGTACCGTCCGGCTCGCCTTTCTCGAACGCCACCAGTTTGTCGATCAGTATCGATGTCAGTTTCTTGCCCTCGTTGAGCAGCAGCATGCCCGAGGCTGCGTAAAGGTTGCGGGCCAGTACCATGCCGGCTTTCAGACGCAGGGTGTCGACCGCCAAAATGTCCGGGTCGTCCTGCTCCACGTCCGGTGCAACCTGCTCGCAGACCTCCAGAAAGCGGTCGGCGATCTCCGGATCGTAAAGCCGGTCGCGGTAGCGCCGGATTAGTTTCAGGGCATTGTCCCGTGAGACTTTGCGCTCGAGAACCAGCCCGTACTGCAGTTCCATGAAATCCACCGCCAGACGCAGAATGCGCGAGCCCAGCGGTATCTCCGTTCCCTCCAGCCTTTCCGGAACCCCGTAGCCGTTCCATTTTTCCTGGTGGTGGCGGATGATTCGGGCGGTTTCCTTCAGCGGCTCCAGTGCCATCAGCAGCTGCTCCCCGTTCATCGGATATTTCATGTACTCCCGGCGCTGCTCTTTGCTCAGCAGGTCGGAGGGAGCGTTGAACAGGTCGTCCGGCCAGCCCAGTTTGCCCAGGTTGTATAGCGCGGCGGCCATGTAGAGATCCCGGGACAGATCCTCATCAAGCTGGTAATACTCGGCATAGGCTTTCACCAGCGTGATGACCTTGGCATTGGGCCGGCGATCGGCGGGAAGACGCTCGTTAATCAGTGTCGAGAAGACTTCCGTGGCGGTGACATAGCTGCGCTTGAGCTCCTGATAGGCCAGGTCCAGCATGTCGGCGGTCTCTTTCAGCTCCTCGGTTCGCGCCTCGACCTTTTCCTCCAGGCTGGTGTTCAGTGTCTGTAACTCCCGGTTCTGCTTGCGGGTCAGTTTTTCCAGTGCCAGCCGGCGCCGCTCTGAATGCTGGAACGCCAGGGCCTGGTGGATGACCAGTTTCAGTTCCTCGTCATCCCAGGGTTTGCTGATGTAGCGATAAATCTGACCGTCGTTGATGGCCTTGATGGTGGAATTGATGTCGGCGTAGCCGGTGAGCAGTATCCGGATACACCAGGGCCACTGTTTCTTGATCTCGGCCAGCAGAGTCGGACCATCCATGCCAGGCATGCGGGCGTCTGAAATGACCAGGTCGAATGCCTGTTCATTGAGTAGCGCCATCGCATCTTCCCCGGATGCGGCGGTGTGGAGCTCGTAGGGCTCCTTGCGGAGCACTCTCTGCAGACTTCGAAGAATGTTTTCTTCATCGTCCACCAGCAGCAGCCTGAGGTTGGAGGGAAGCGAGGCGGTCATGCTCAGCCTCTTTGATCGCTATCGGAGTCTGGTTGTTTCAGCGGTAGTGCAATGCGGAAACAGGTGCCCTTGCCGGATGCGGCGTGTTCTGCTGTGATACTGCCGTTGTGCTTCTGGATGATATTGAATGACAGCGACAGGCCCAGGCCGGTGCCTTTGCCAACCGGTTTGGTGGTGAAAAAAGGCTCGAAAATCCGGTGCAGGTTCTCTTCTGCAATGCCTTTCCCGTTGTCCTCCACTTCGATCAGTACCTGGTCGCTGCTACAGCGGGTACGAATAACGATCTCGCCGAACTCCTCAATGGCGTGGGCGGCATTGACCAGCAGGTTCATGATGACCTGATTGATCTGGGAGCTGATGCATTCAACTTCCGGAAGCTCACCAAACTCCTTGATGACCGTGGCTTTGTATTTCAGCTCGTTGTTGACCACGTTCAATGTGGTTTCAATGCCCCGGTGAAGATCCGACAGGGTGAATTCTTCTTCCTCGATGTGTGAGAAATCCTTCATCGCGGAAATAATGGTTTTGACACGCTCGATGCCTTCCCGGGATTCTGCCAGCAGGTCTTTAAGGTCGCCTTTCAGAAAGCTGTAATCTATATTCTTCTTTATGGCCTGGAGGTCTTCAATCCTGGTTGCCGAGTCCACGGCGTCGGTGAGCCGGAAAAGGTCTTCCAGATAGGTGCCCAGGCTTTGCAGGTTGGAATACACATAGCCGACAGGATTATTGATTTCGTGGGCCACGCCGGCTGCCAACTGGCCGATGGCAGCAAGCTTCTCGGACTGCAACAGCTGCCGGTTCGCCTGTTCCAGGCGGGCATTGAGCTGTTCCTGATCCGCTGATCTGTTGTTGGATTCCAGCATAATAATGGTAGGTTCCGGGGTTGAGCGACGAGTGCGACTCGCTGGAAATAAATGCGACTTATAAATATTATATTTTTAAGATGTGCATTCGTGGCACTTTTCAGAATACACAGGTCTGGGCTCATGTTTAAAGTAACATTTGGTATAAGTGTATTGTGATTGTGTACAGGCCCTGGGCGATCCGGCTGCGCGGTTAAATATGAACGGGGTCTCAGAGTCTTTGTAAAATTTGGTTGAACTGGTCCGCATCCGGTTTGTATTGGAGTAAGCTGGTTCTTTAACGGGCTCTATCCCTGATCCGGAAAACACTATGCTCTATCGATTAAAGACCGACCTACGGTTATCGATTATCACGCTGCTTGGCGTCAGCGGTCTGATTGGCATCACCCCTTTTGCGGTGATGCGCTTTATGCAGGAAAACATGCTGGCAGGGGCAGTAGACCTGGGGATCATGTCAGCCATCTTTGGAGGCATGGTCTATGCCTGGGTGACTGGCGATACTGCCCGAAGTGGATTTTTCATGGCTGTGGTGTCGGCTGCAGGGGCTGTTGCCGTTGGTGCCGTTGTGGGTGAGCCCGGGCTGTTCTGGCTTTATCCGGTGCTGGTGACCAGCTTTTTTCTGACTGAGTCCCGTTACGCCATGGTCATTAATATAGCGGCAGTGTTGGGGCTGATGGTTCACGGTGTGGCGTTCAGTTCGTCGGTGCAGATGTGGACCTTTGCCACCACAGCTGTTGTGGTCAGCTGCTGCGCCTACGCTTTTGCCCATCGCAATGAAGACCAGCGTGAGCGGCTGGAGCACCTGGCAACCGTTGATCCTCTGACCGGCGTAAAGAACCGCCGTTCGATGGACGAGGAACTGGCCGTTGCAACCTCGGTGTCTGCCCGTAACGGCATTTCCCAGGGGTTGGTGCTGCTGGATATCGACCATTTCAAGAAAGTGAATGATGTTTACGGCCATAGTGTGGGCGATGAAGTACTGAAAGAGCTGGTGTCGCTGGTACAGCAGAATATCCGGCGCTCTGACCAGTTATTCCGTTTCGGCGGTGAGGAATTCGTGCTGTTGATGCCCGGCGTTGATGAAGTGGGTTTGCGGGCGGTAATGCACAATCTGCAGGAAATTATCCGCCGGTTCCTGAAACACCCCGGGGGATCGGTTACCGCCTCTTTCGGGGTTGCCATACTGGGGTCTGAAGAAAGTTCTGATGAATGGTTTAGCCGCGCCGACGCCGCGTTGTACCGGGCAAAGGAATCCGGACGCGACCAGGTGGTTTACGCGCAAGATCTCGCTACGCCGGTTGCCCCTGTCCTGCCGGCCTGAACAGGAACAGACGCGCACCCAGTAAAACGCTTGCGGTGGCCAGCCCGCAGGTCAGCCCCACCCAGAAGCCCGGCGCACCCATGGCCGGTACCAGCCAGTCCCTGAATGTCAGCACCCACCCCAGCGTCAGGCCCACGCCCCAGAACGAAAAGAGCATGATGAACATGGGAATGCGCGTGTCCCGGTAGCCCCGCAGGGCGCTGATGCAGGTGACCTGGATCACGTCGGCAATCTGGAAAATGGCCGCAAACACCAGTAGCTGGACCGCCACCGCCTGGACGTCCGGGGCGTTGGTATAGAGCGCGGCAATTTCCTCAGAAAATACGAACAGCGCCACGGCAAAAAATAGCGCCACCCCGACCGCCAGAATGAGTGACGTGAGGGCGATCAGCCTGGCGGTATCCGGGCTTCGCGCGCCCAGCAGGAAGCTCACTCTCAGCGTTAGCGCCATACCGATGCTCAGTGGCAGCATGAACAGCAGCGAGACCACGTTCAGTGCAATCTGGTGGCCCGCGACGACGACCGGCCCAAGCGGCGCCAGAAACAGCGCAATCACCGAAAACAGGCTGGCCTCCACAAAGATGGTGAAACCGATGGGCACGCCCAGCCGCAGGATTTCCAGAATGCCCGGCCAGTCCGGCTTTGCCCAGTCCGCCCAAAGATGGAAACGGCGGTAGACCGAGCTGCGGTTCAGATAGATGACCAGTGCCGTGACCGCCACTGCGTTGGAGATCGAGGTGGCCCAGCCACAGCCCACACCGCCCATGGCCGGCAATCCGAATTTGCCGTAGATGAAGATGTAGTTCAGCGGCAGATTGATCAGCGTACCCAGCACCGAAAACGCCATAATGACCCGGGTGTGGCCGAGCCCATCCGTCAGCCCCCGCAGTGACATCATCACCAGCATGAAGGGAATACCCCAGGCGAAGGCGTCGAGATAGCCCTGGGCGATACGGGCGGTGTCGGCCTCCAGCCGAAGCAGATCTAGCACCGGGAAGACGTTGGTTAGCAGGCCGATCATGATCACTGACCCGCCGGCTGCAATGTAAAGGCCCTGCCAGGTTGCTGGCATGACTTTTTCAAAAGATCGGGCGCCGTTGAAACCGGAAATGATCGGCTGCAGCGCCCCCAGCAGGCCCATGAAAAACAGGAAAACCGGCATCCACAGGCTGCTGCCGATGCCCACTGCAGCCAGGTCTTCGGCGCTGGCGTGGCCTGCCATTACGGTATCGATCACGCCATTGGCCATCTGTGCCACTTGGGCAATCAGAATCGGGCCGCCCAGAATGGCCAGCGTTCGCCACTCGGTCAGCGTGCGCTGGATCAGCGGCTGGCGGACTTCGGGTAACGGCTGGTGAGCTTCATCCATAGGGTTGCGGGCCGGGCCAGAAAAGTGAGGAGGCAGTATTCAGAAAGCGGGATGGTACCCTATTCGCGGCCGTCGGGGGCATAGGGTGTTTCCGTGGCGCGGTATACAGGGGAATCCGGGAAGCGGTAAAGTGCGCGGCCTGACAATGCGGAGGTGGTCAAACGTGGGTCTTCTGGTCTTTGTAACGGTACTCTGGGCGTTTTCATTCAGCCTGATCGGCGAATTTCTGGCCGGCCAGGTGGACAGTGATTTTGCTGTTCTGACACGGGTGGTGCTGGCCGCCCTGGTGTTTCTGCCACTAACGCGCTGGCGGGGCGTTCCGGGTGGGCTGAAACTGGGGGTGCTGGTGACTGGCATGCTCCAGTTCGGTATCACCTATCTGTGCCTTTACCGCTCGTTTGCCTACCTCAGCGTTCCCGAAGTGTTGCTGTTCACTATCTTCACACCCCTGTATGTCACGCTGATTGACGATGCCTTTTACCGCCGATTTTCCCCGGTGGCACTGATGGCCGCGGCCGTGGCTACTCTGGGGGCGGGTATCATCCGCTACGATGGCCTCAGTGAGGACTTCATTACCGGGTTTCTGCTGCTGCAGGTGGCCAATTTCACCTTTGCTGCAGGACAGGTGGGCTATAAGCACACCATGCAGCACTTTTCGCTGGATTTGCCGGCCTATCGAACGTTTGGCTATTTCTTTTTCGGCGCGCTGATCATTGCCCTGCCTTCTTTCCTGATCTTCGGCGACGCGGAACGTCTGCCGTCGACCACCCTGCAGTGGGGCGTTCTGTTCTGGCTGGGCCTGGCAGCCTCGGGTGCTGGGCTGTTCCTCTGGAACCGCGGCGCGTGTCATGTGGATGCGGGCACCCTGGCGATCATGAACAACGCGCTGGTGCCTGCAGGGTTGCTGGTCAATCTGCTAATCTGGAATCGAGACGCCGATCTGCTCCGCCTGGCTCTTGGCGGTGCGGTGATCGGATTCTCGCTGTGGCTGAATGCCCGGTTTCACCCCAGGGCGCGCATTACCGCCTAGCGGGTTGGCATTGGGATTCCCTGCTGGCAAAATCGCGCCCCGCGATCCAAGGCACAGGACCCGACTATGACCAAACCGACCAGAACATACTCCACTCCGGCCCATCGTGGGCTCTGGTCGTCCCGGCTGGCCTTCATTCTGGCGGCCACCGGGTCGTCCGTCGGCCTGGGCAATATCTGGAAATTTCCCTACGTTACCGGCGAGAATGGCGGCGGTGCCTTCGTTCTGGTGTACCTGCTGTGTATAGCGATTATTGGCATCCCCATCATGATGGCGGAAGTGTTCATCGGCCGTAACGGTCGCCACAACCCCATCACCAGTTTCCGTCTGGTAGCTGCCAGAAACCTTGTGTCCCCGGCCTGGCGTATATCCGCGATTGTCGGCGTGCTGGCGGCGTTTATCATTCTGTCGTTCTATTCGATGATCGGCGGCTGGGCGGCTTCCTACGTTGGCCACGCGGCCATGGGGGATTTTAGCGGCCAGAATGCAGAGGCGATTGGCGAGCTGTTTAGCGCACTGCTGGCCAGCCCGGTAACCCTGCTGATCTGGCACAGTGTGTTCATGGTGCTGGTGATTTTCGTGGTGGCCCGGGGCCTTAAATCGGGGCTGGAGCGTGCGGTCACCATTCTGATGCCAGCGTTGTTTGGTCTGCTTCTGATTGCGGCGGCCTATGCGGCCACGACCGGCCACTTCAGCGAAGCCGTCTCATTCCTGTTCACGCCGGATTTCAGCGTGCTGACAATGGATGGCGTGCTGATTGCCCTGGGCCACGCCTTCTTCACGCTGAGCCTGGGCATGGCCGTGATGATGGCCTATGGGTCTTACCTGGGCGATGACATTTCCATCGGGCGTACCGCCGTGACCGTTTCCATTATGGATACGGTGGTGGCACTGATGGCCGGGTTGGCGATTTTCCCGGTGGTGTTCGCCAATGGGCTGGAACCCAGTGCCGGCCCCGGCCTGATCTTCGAGACCCTGCCGCTGGCCTTCGGCCAGATGCCCATGGGCATTGTGTTCGGAACCCTGTTTTTCGTGCTGCTGGTATTTGCCGCCTGGACCTCCGCGATTTCCCTGCTGGAGCCGGTGGTGGAATGGCTGGAAGACAAGCTGATATTCGGCCGCGTCGGCAGCACCGTGGTGGTCGGGCTAGGCTGCTGGGCGTTGGGTATTGTGTCTATCCTTTCCATGAACCTATGGTCCGGCTTTGCGCCTCTGGGCATGTTTGAGCGCTTCGAGGGCCAGACCATTTTTGGCCTGCTCGACTTTTTCACCGCAAACGTGATGCTGCCGCTTTCCGGCCTGCTGACGGCGGTTTTTGTTGGCTGGTTCGTGGCCAAGGAATCGCTGGAGAAAGACCTGGCCCTGAAAGGCACAACCTTCAAACTCTGGTATAACCTGATCCGCTATGCCACGCCGGTGGCGGTGGCCGTTGTGTTTGCCTACAACCTGATGGCCTGAGCAGGTTTCAAGGCCACCGGGTTGCAGGGGTTTCGGTTGATCAGATGCGGAACCGTGCAATCTGTGTGCTGAGGCCCTCGGCCAGTCTTGCCAGTTCCTCGCTGGCCGCCGAGACCTGCTCCGCAGAGGCAGCGGACTGATCGCCTCCGTCACGGATCTGGGTGATGTTCTGGTTGATGTCTTCCGCCACGGAAGTTTGTTGCTCGGCGGCGGTGGCAATCTGGCTGTTGTACTGGCGGATTTCCTCAACGGCTTCCGCCATTTCCTGAATCGCCGTGCCGGCAGATTCCGCCCGCTCAAGGGTCTGTTCTGCCAGCCGGTTGCCGGTTTCCATGCTGGCCACCGAGGTTTCCGCACTGGTGACCAGGTTGCCAATCAACGATTCAATCTCGGTTGCCGAGCTCTGGGTGCGCTGGGCCAGTGAACGTACCTCGTCGGCCACCACCGCAAACCCGCGCCCCTGCTCACCGGCCCGGGCCGCTTCGATGGCGGCGTTCAGTGCCAGCAGGTTGGTCTGTTCGGCCACGGACTTGATGACGTCCAGCACGGTGCCGATGTTATTGGTCTCCGCCTGCAGGCCGTTGAGCTGTTTCATCACCTCTGCGCTCTGTTTGTTCAGGTCCGCGACAAAGGACAGGGTTTCCCGCACGGCCTTCTCGCCGCCGCCGGATTTTTCGCTGGCGTGGTTGGCGGCCTGGAACGCTGCTTCGGCGCTCCTGGCGACGTCGTTAACCGTGGCCACCATCTCGTTCATGGCGGTGGCAACCTGGTCGGTCTGGCTTTGCTGTTCCGCGACGCTCTTGCTGGTCTGATTGGTGACGGTGGACAGCTCTTCGGAAGACGAGGCAATGCTGGTGGCGCCGGTATTGATTTCTCGCACCAGCTCGCCGAGGTTAGTCACCATGGTGGCGAAGGCCGCCTGCAACTGGCCGAACTCATCGCCACGGTCACTCTTGACCCGAACGGTGAGGTCGCCGGAGGCCACTTTGTTGGCAATTTCCACGGTGTCGCGCACCGGCCCGGTGATACCGCGGGTAATGGCCAGGCCGATAATCGCCGCGAGCACGGCCATCACCACGGAAATGATGATCAGCAGGTTCACCGCGCTGTTGTACTGTTCTTCCATCCGGTTGACCTGGAGCTCCTGAAGCCCTGCGGCCAGGCCGACGATGTCGCGAGCGGTTTGCTGCAGGTTTTCCTCAATTGCTTCGACAACCTCCGGGCTTTCATCGATCTGCGCCTGGAGCCTGCCAATCAGCCGGTTGTAATCCTTCACACCATCAATGATGCCCTGGGCTCTTTCGTCGTCCTCTGGCACCACCAGCAGTTCCTTGAGTGCTTTGGCTTCTTCTGCCGCGTCAGAGGCCAGAGACCTTGCCTGATCGGCGTAGGTGGCCTCGCGACGGAGCTGGAAGTTCTTTTCTTCCAGTCTGGCATTCAGCAGGCTGACTTCCGCACTGCTGGCGCCTGCTACGATGACTGATCGGTCATGGTAAAGGCTGAGAGTGCTGATGCCCAGAGTTGCAATCACGACCGCCAGAAGCACCACAAAGGTGAAGGCGGCCCCGAGTTTTTTGCCAATTGAGATATTGTTGAAGGTGTCTGCAATGGCCATTTTCTGTCCCCGATCCCGACCGATTAAAAGATGTTTGTACACCGCCGAATTTAAGACGTCGCGTATATATCTTTAGCGGCTGGGTGGGGTAAATCTTGATAAAATTTAGTCAGATTCTTCGAATCACATGCTCCCTTTATCAGCAGTTGCAGAGCGGAGTGCTTCCAGATGTGGCCGCACTGCCTGCTTGTCTGCCTCAGGCGCATTGGCCGCGCTGTCCATCGCTGATTGGGCGCCTCCCATCATTTCACGCATCTGCTGTTTCTGGGCTTCGCTCATGTTGGGGTTGTTCTCGATCTGCGCCATGGCCTTTTCCATTTCCTGGTTCATCTGGCCGGCGTTCTTGCCCATTTCAATGGCGCTCCAGGCACGGAGGATTCGGTCTCCGGTCTGTCCCCATTGCTCAGGACCGGAAAAGCCATGCTGCTTGACCACACGGCTAAGGTCGTCATACATCTCATGGCCTTCCATCCGCTCCACGGATGACGAAAAGATGCTCGACATATCGTCCATACCGAGATCACTCTCTTCGGTGGCCAGTTCGTCGGGCAGTGTGTCGTATTTGTCTTCCATGCCCTGAAGTGCTTCAAGGCTGTTGATAAAGGATCGGACTTTCTGATCGGTCAATGCTTCGGCATGTGCCGGAACCGAGGCGAATGCAAGCAGGCAGAAAAAGGTAAACAGAATGGCGTACAGTCGTTTCATGACAACGTCTCCTTGTGATTTGGACCTCCGGCTTCATCCGTTGATCCGGATGAAAGTCCTCTAAAGATAGTCCCCTGTCTGTCTGCTGGCAAAACGCTGGCCCGATCCTTCTTCGGGGCTAGGTGAAGGCCTGAAGGCCGGTCTGTCCTCGGCCAAGAATCAGCGCATGAATGTCGTGGGTGCCCTCGTAGGTGTTCACCGATTCCAGATTCATGACGTGGCGAATGACGTGGTATTCGTCGGAAATGCCGTTGCCGCCGTGTAGGTCACGAGCGGTACGGGCAATATCCAGCGCCTTGCCGCAGTTGTTGCGTTTGAGTAGGGAAACCGCTTCCGGCGACGCGGTGCCAGCATCCATCATCCGGCCCAGTTGCAGGGTACTTTGCAGGGCCAGGGTGATCTCCGTTTGCATGTCCACCAGCTTTTTCTGGACCAGCTGGTTGGCCGCCAGGGGCTTGCCGAATTGTTTGCGGTCCAGGGTGTACTGCCGGGCAGCGTGCCAGCAGAATTCCGCCGCCCCCAGCGACCCCCAGCAGATGCCGTAGCGGGCCTTGTTCAAACAGCTGAATGGCCCTTTCAGGCCTTCGACGTCCAGCCGGTTTTCTGCTGGCACAAACACCTCGTCCATGAAGATGGAGCCGGTTTCGGAGGCGCGCAGAGAATATTTGCCGTCAATCCTGGGCGTTTCCAGCCCGTCCATGCCCCGCTCCAGAACAAAGCCGGTGACGGTTCCGTCCAGTTTTGCCCAGACCACGAAAACATCGGCAATGGGGGCGTTGGTAATCCAGGTTTTTGCCCCGCTGACGACATAACCGCCGTCCACTGCTTTGGCGTGGGTGACCATGCTGCCCGGATCAGACCCGTGGTCAGGCTCGGTCAGGCCAAAACTGCCCACCAGTTCGCCGGACGCCAGTTGAGGCAAAAGCCGCTGTTTCAGTGCCTCCCCGGCAAAGGTGTGGATGGGATGGATGACCAGGGACGACTGCACACTGAGCGCAGAGCGATAGGCGGAATCCACCCGCTCCACCTCGCGGGCGATCAGGCCATAGCAGACGTGGCTGAGGCCGGGTCCACCGTAGGTTTCCGGCAGTGTGGCGCCAAGCATCCCCAGACTGCCCATATCGTTGAATATCTGACGGTCGAAGGAGCCCTCGCGGTTGGCTTGAAGAATGCCGGGCATAAGCCTCTTGTCGCAGAACGCCCTGATGCTGTCACGGACCTGACGTTCATCTTCGGCGAGCTGGCCTTCGAAATCGAGCAGGTCATTCCAGGGTGATTGGCTCATGGGTGGCTCCGGTCTGTCGTGATGGAATTGTGAACTTTCGGGGTTAGACTGATTGCAGTCCCAACCCACGAAGCGACTCCGTGCATTATGAACCGAAACGTTCTGATTATTGAAGACAGTCCCGGCATCGGCGACCTGGTGCGAATGCAGGTTGCCGATCTGGGCATGACGCCTGTTCTGTGTGATCGGGGCGATACCGGGCTGGCCCGTTTCCGTGAAGGCGGCATTGATCTGGTGATTCTGGATCTGATGCTGCCAGGGCTGGACGGGCTTTCGGTGTGTCGTGAAATTCGGTCCGGTGCCGGCTATGTGCCGGTGCTGATGCTGACGGCCAAGAGTACAGAGCTGGACCGGGTGCTGGGACTGGAAATGGGAGCGGACGATTATCTCACCAAGCCGTTCAGTGTCGCGGAGTTGTCTGCCCGGGTAAAAGCGCTGTTCCGCAGGGTCGACGCCATGGCCGGGGCAAAAGAAAGCCCGGATGAGCAATCCGAGCTGGTGGTGCCTGGCCTGAAAATGGACCCCGCCCGTCGACGGGCCTTTGTGCGGGACAAGGAAGTGGAACTGACCGCCCGGGAGTTCGACCTGCTGTGGCACTTTGCCAGTCAGCCGGGGCTCGTGTTCAGCCGGGTGCAGTTGCTGGACAAGGTCTGGGGCTACAACCACGAGGGCTACGAGCACACGGTAAACACCCACATTAACCGGCTGCGTGGCAAGATCGAAACCGACCCCGCCCAGCCTGAATTCATCGAGACGGTCTGGGGTGTGGGCTATCGCTTCCGGGAGTAGTCCATGTTGAAAACCCTCTACACCCGCCTTGCGCTGGGGCTGTTTCTGCTACTGCTGCTGGTGGGCCTGCTTTACGCCTTTATTACTTTTTATTCCCTGAAAGAGTACAACGCCTCGGTAAATCAGGAGATTCATCGCGATCTGGCCAGCAACCTGGTGGCGGATCGCAACCTGGTGAGCGATGGTGAGCTGGATCGAAGCGCGCTGAAAGAGCTTTTCTCGCTCTACATGACGATCAACCCCAGTATCGAGATCTACTTGCTGGATCTCGACGGCACTATCCTCTCGTACTCTGCGGACCCGGGCAAAATCAAACGTAACAGGGTTTCACTGGGCCCTGTCCGCAGGCTGCTGGCGGACATGGGGGAATACCCGGTGCTGGGAGACGACCCCCGCAGTCACCAGCGCCAGAAGGTGTTTTCGGTGACCCCGGTACCTTCGGCAGACAAGCCCGAGGGCTATCTGTATGTGGTATTGCGGGGTGAAGAATACGATGCCGCGGAAACCATGGCCCGGGGCGGCCAACTGATCGGGCTTAGCGCCTGGGCTCTGCTGATCAGCCTGGTGGTGGTGATGATTGCCGGGCTGGTGGTGTTCCGGCTGCTGACCCGACGGCTGACCCTGCTGACCGGGCTGGTGGAAGACTTTGAGGCCGGTGACATGAGCCAGCGCCCGGAGCAGACCTGGCGCAGCCAGCGACCGGTGGTGAAGGACGAGATCGACTATCTTGGGGCAACCTTTGATGAAATGGCCCGGCGTATCGCCAGCCAGATTGACCAGCTCAAAGACAAGGACGCTCAGCGTCGTCAGCTTGTGGCTCAGGTGTCCCATGATCTGCGCACGCCCCTGGCTTCCATGCAGGGGTATATCGAGACCCTGAAGCTGCGCCGTGACCGTCTGAGTGATGAAGAGCAGGCGCGTTTTCTGCAGATAGCGCTGCAGGAGGGCCAGCGCCTGAGCCGACTGGTGGATGAACTTTTTGAACTGGCTGCCCTCGAAGCAAGAGAGAAGCAGCCGATGCCGGAGCCTTTTCCGCTGGCAGAGCTGGTGCACGATGTGGTTCACAAGCACAGCCCTGAGGCTGGCAAAAAATCTGTGGCTTTGCAGGTCACTGGCAATCCGCAGATTCCGCTGGCCTTTGCGGATCTGGCCATGACCGAACGGGTGCTGGACAACCTGATCGGTAACGCCATTACCTATACCCCGGAAGGTGGGCAGATCACCATCGGCTTTGCTGATGCCGATGGCCTGCCGGAGGTCTGTGTCCGCGACAGCGGCCCTGGCATTCCGGCGCAGGATCTGCCTCACATATTCGAGCCCTTCTACCGGGGCCAGGGCACGGGTGAAGCGGGCCACGCAGGGCTGGGGCTGGCCATCGCGCGGCGAATAATGAGCCTTCAGGGCGGAAACATCCGTGCCAAGAACGCCGACGAAGGCGGCGCCTGCTTCTGTATCCGGCTACCGGTATCGGGCACTACGGATGCATCCGGAATGATCCCTCCGGCGTTATAGAAACGTAATTAATGCAAGAAACCGTTGTGACACGTTTGATGCAGACTAAACAATCAGTACAGCTCAGTCTGTTTAGTCAGTAAAGCTCAGACTGTTCACAGGTATACAACGCAAGAGGTCTGGTTATGAAACGCTATCTGTTATTGGGCACCCTGGCAGCCATCATTGGGCTGACCGGATTGCAGGTGGGTGCCGCTGATGAGGCGGACACCGAATATGCTCCGAAAGATCCGAGCCTGGAAGTGGCTACCTTTGCCGGTGGCTGCTTCTGGTGTGTGGAAGAGGCATTTGAACAAAAGGCGCCCGGAGTGGTTGAGGCCGTGTCGGGTTACGCCGGTGGTGAAGAAGCCAATCCCACTTACCAGCAGGTAGCCGGTGGCCAGACCGGCCACACCGAAGCTGTGCAGGTCTATTACGACCCCACCAAGATCACCTACGAAGGCCTGCTGCAGACGCTCTGGCGTACTGCCAACCCTACCGATACCAAGGGCCAGTATGTTGACCGTGGTCGACAGTACCGTCCAGCAATCTTCTACCACAACCAGGAAGAAAAGCGCCTGGCCGAAGAGTCCGTAGCTCAGCTGGAGGCCTCAGGCCGTTACGACAAGCCGGTGGCCATCGAGATCGTGCCGTTCGAAAAATTCTATCCGGCAGAGAAGTACCACCAGGATTACTACAAGAAAAATCCGGTGCGGTACAACGTTTATACCTTCAATTCAGGTCGCTATCAGTTCATTGAAAAGGTCTGGGGTGACGATCAGAAAGTGGATTACTCCAAGTACCGCCCCGAGACTGATATGAAATCCCAGTCTTCGATGGGTTCTCAGTCCTCCAGCAATGACAGTCAGGGCTTCAACCCTGAGACCTTCACCATGCCCGACAAGAAAGCTCTGAAGAAGATGCTTTCGGACATGGAGTACTACGTCACCCAGGAAGACGGCACAGAGCCTGCCTATGACAATCAGTACTACGACAACAAACGACCGGGTCTGTATGTCGACGTCGTCTCTGGCGAGCCGCTCTTCTCATCGGCAGACAAGTACAAATCCAACACCGGTTGGCCGAGCTTCACCAAGCCGATCGAGCCCGATATGGTCGTGGAAAAAGAAGATAATTCTTTCTTTATGTCCCGCACCGAGATTCGCAGCCGCTATGCGGATTCGCACCTGGGCCACGTTTTCAATGACGGCCCGGCACCGACAGGCCTGCGCTACTGCATGAACTCGGCCGCACTGGATTTCATTCCCCTGGAGGAGATGGAAGAGCGTGGGTACGGCGAATATATCGATGATGTGAAAGGCAACAGCTAAGGCCCGGACACCTTAGAGTCAGAGATTAGAGCCAGAGATCGCCGATCGGGGTCTCTGGCGAAAAGTGGTGCCGGATTTGGGCCATCAGCAATTCCGCCGTCGCCAGGGCGTCCACCAGCGCGTTGTGGGACGGGTAGTGGGGCAACCGGTATCGGACGCGGCTGTCAGAAAGTCGGATGGATACGGGTTTCCTGCCTCTCAGTTTCTGCAGCAGCGTCGGCTGACGATTCGGATGCAGAAAGGCCTCGATCGCCATGGTGTCAAGCAGCGGAAAGTCGATACCCTCGCCGGTGCGCCAGTTTACGGCCACATTCATGAATGGCCGCTCGATGGCCCGGTAATGAACCACGGGAATCCGGCCTTTCAGGCTGTCCAGAACCTCCTCAAGTACCTCGTCCAGGTCGGGCGCCTTATCGATGTCACTGTGGGTGATACCGTGAATGGTGACCGAAGTCTGATGTAGAGGAAGCGGCGGTTTTACCAGCCAATGCCTGGCGCCTGACAGCTGGATATGATTCAGGTCGAACGGTACAACCCCGATACTGACGATGGAATTGTGGTTCGGGTCCAGACCGGTGGTCTCGAAATCCACCGCCACCATCGGCACCTCTTCCATGGGTGTGTCCGCGGACACACACCCCGCCTCATAGAACTGCTTCAGGCGCTGGTCTTTTGCCTCCTGGGCAAGAGTTTCGAAGCGTGCGGGCCAGTCAGTGGCGCTTTTTTGCCCATCGGTTTCATTCGTGGTGTCTATCCCTTCAGACATTGCGAACCGCCCCCGCGTTGTAGCGGAACCGCAGGAACTTCTGAGCCTGGCTGAGCACCTGAAACGCGTCTTTCAGGTGGCTGCGTTCGAAGGGTGACAGATCTTCCGGGCGCACATTGTTATCGGGCTCCTTGCCTGCCTCGATAGCCAGCGCCTGATGGCGGATACGCACAATGGCGATGAACTCGAAGGCATCCCTCAGGTTGCCGACTCCATCCTCGGGAATCAGCTCGGTATCGCCGATTGCCTTGAGCCGGTTGAAGGTGTTCTGGGCTTTGGAGCCGCAGGCCAGGGCGTGGATGCGTATCAGATCCGACATGGGCGCCGTGCCCCGGCGTTTCAGGTTGAACGTCTTGTTGTGCTGGCCGTCCTCTTCCATCACGAACTGGCGGAAAAACCCCAGCGGTGGGGTGCGGCCAAGAGCATTGCGGGCCATCATGGCGAGGAACCGCGGGTTCTTGCTGGCCCGGCTGGCAACGAATGCCTGCAACTCATCGGTGAACCCGGTTTCCCCGTGGATGCCATCCAGATCGAAGAAAATGTTGCTGTTCAGAAGCGCTTCCGCCTTGGGGTTATCGATCCAGTCCGCGAAATAGTCTTTCCACACCTTCAGGGGCTGACGCCACTTGTCGTTGGTGGCCATGATGTCGCCGGTGCAGTAGCTGTACCCGCATTCAGCCAGGCCGTCACTGACAAATTTCGCCAGGGCCTTGAAGTACTCGTCATGCTCTTCCGGGACAAAATCATCCGACAGCACCATGGCATTGTCCTGGTCGGTCACTACCAGCTGTTCGTCCCGGGCCATGGAACCCAGTGCCATGAAGCAATAGGGCACCGGCGGCGGCCCCAGTTTCTCTTCGCCCAGTTCCAGCAGGCGCTGGCTGAAACTGCGCCCGATGCCGGCGATGGCGCTGCCGATCATATGGGAGTTGGCGTCCTCGTTAACCATTCGAACGAAAGTGTCCGGCACGTCCTTGCTCAGGCGCTTCAGGCCTTTGCCGTCCTTCTGATGGTAGATATTGCTGACCAGATAGAGGCTGTTCTGGGACTCGTGCTTGATGATATCGGACAGGGCAATCACACCGCGCACGGTACCACCGTCCATGACCGGGAGATGATGCACGTTGTTGTGCAACATGGTCAGCATGGCTTCAAAAATGAACGCCGTGGATTTGGTGGTGGTGATGCCGGTGCTCATGATTTCGCTGATGGGTGTTTCCGATGGCAGGGCGGCGCTCAGCGCCCGGGTGCGCAGATCCCGATCGGTCACGATGCCGCAGAGCACTGGCTTGTCACCACTCTCGTCCATTATCGGCAGCGCCGAGACGCCCTGCTCGGTCATGATCCGTGCTGCTTCCTGAAGCCGAACCGTATTGGGTGCCGTGACCGCCGCCCGGCCAATCAGCCGGGTGACCCGGGCGGTCATCAGCTGGTTGGATTTCTCCCGCCGGGAAACGGCCGACCGCAGTCGGGACCGGTCTTCAATCTCGACAAAATCGGTGAACTCATCGTTTTCGCAGAGGTACTGGAACAGCTCGTAGGGAATCAGGTAGGCCAGCGTATCTTCAATGGCCCGGGCCGGAAACCGGACGGTGCGGTTCATCATTAGCCCGAACTGCCCGAAGATCTCGCCCTCGGTCACCCGGTTATAGAGCTCGCCGGAGCGACGGAAAATCTCCACCGCGCCACTGCGGATGTAATAGAGGTAGTTGTTGTTCTGACCGAATTCGAGGATATCGGTCCCTGCCCGGAAATAGGACACTTCGATCCCGGAGACCACCCGATCGAGCATTTCCTCTGGCAGATCATCAAACGGCGCGTGCTGCACCATGTGATTACGGATGTCGATCAGCTCTGCCTGCATGGCATTGTTCCTTTTTGCACCGGTTCAGCGATAGGCATGGTTCTGCCAATATAGCAGTGGTGCGGGGTGGGGTTCCATCCAGTGGGCTTTTACCCCAAGGTTGACGCGGCCAAAATCAATTGACCAGCCACAGAGCGGTTGGTAGCCTTTGCGCTCGTTTTCAGGTGCTGCCGTGCAAAGCTGCTCGGGAGTGAAACGGGAAGCCGGTGTAAATCCGGCGCTGCCCCCGCAACGGTAAATGAGTTAGAAGCGATCGAATGCGCCACTGTGCCGAAGCATGGGAAGGCGATCGCCCAGGGTGCCACTCGCCCGCTCACAAGCCCGGAGACCGGCCTGTTGACACACCAGACGCTGCGGAGGGCAGCGGAGGTGGGTGAACCGGCCTGTCGTCTGCATTTTTGCATCTGCCACCCTCCGCCCGCCTTCCCGAGACGCTTTCTGGCCCTGTTAGGGCAAGTTCATAGTCTTCTCCTCTCGCAGCAGCCTTGAATCGACCACGCGGGTGCGTGTGGTTCTGCAGTGAGTAAGAATTATGAATGTTTACAGACCCCTTGCCTGTCTTCTGTGGGCTGGCGCCTCGATTTCAGTCTTCAGTCTTCCCTCAGCTTTTGCCGATGAGTCGGATCAGGCGGCAGAGCTTGATCCGATCGTCGTGACGGCGACTCTGGGGCCCAGAACTGTGGGTGAAAGCCTTTCCTCTGTTACGGTTATTTCTGCAGAAGATATCCGTGAACAGCAACCGAAAGAATTTTCTGAATTGCTTGAGTCGCAACCGGGAGTTTCTGTGTCCGGTAACGGTTCCTTCGGCAAACAGACAAGCGTTTTTATGCGCGGACAGGCGTCTGACGCCACAGTGCTGCTGGTAGATGGTGTTCGTATCCGCTCGGCCACGGTCGGCGGGCCGGCCTGGCAGTATCTCCCGCCACAGCTGCTGAAGCGTGTAGAGGTTGTTCGTGGTGGTCGCAGCAGCCTCTACGGCGCTGATGCGGTGGGCGGCGTTGTCCAGGCATTTACAACGCCTCGGGAGCGCGGGGAAAGCGGCTGGGTGGAAGCAGGTGGCGGCAATCTGGACACCCAACAATACGGCGCAGGGTTTTCCTCGGTGACCGATCAAACCAGCGTCAATATTGCTGCCAACTATTTCCGGACCGACGGCGCCCCGGTTATTGAGGGTGGAGAAGACAAGGGATACGACAATATGTCCGGGGTCGCCAGCGCCAGGCATGAGTTCAATAACGGTGTTGAGGTTGGTTTCAGTTCCCTCAGCGCCGTGGGTAATTCAGAGTATGAAGGTGGTGACCAGGATTTCAGGTTCCAGACGGTTGGCGGCAGCATTGAGGTGCCGATAACCAGTCACTGGCGCTCCTCTTTGCATTTGTCTGAAGCCCGCGATGAGTTGGAAGTATTCAGCTCGTTTCCCGGTGTTTTTGATACTCGGACTCGTAATTCGCGACTGGAGAACTGGCTGACAGCTGGTACCCATGAGTTTGTGCTGGGCGCAGAATATACGGTGGACCAGGTCGAAAGCACAACGGCCTACGAGGAAAGCAGCCGCTCCAATGAAGCCTATTTTGGCCAGGCACTGCTCAATTTCGGTCCTGCTGACCTGCATTTGAGCCTTCGCAACGATGACAATGAAGCCTACGGCAACCAGACAACCTGGGGCGTAGGTGTTGGGTATGCCCTGAGCGCCAACTATCGGGTCCGCGCCAACACGGGCACCTCATTCAAGGCGCCTTCGTTTAACGACCTTTATTTTCCGGGTTTCGGAGATCCGACCCTGGAGCCGGAAGAGGCCATCAGTTACGAGGCGGGCATTGAAGGCCGATATGACCAGTGGTTCTGGGACTTGGCCGTTTACCAGAGCGACGTTGAGGATCTTTCGCTGCCTTCTCAGAATCAAGCAGGCAGCGTGCCTGAAGCCAGGCTACGTGGCGTTGAGCTAAGCAGTGGCTGGGAAAACAATGGCTGGTCTCTGAGGGCCGCAGTGTCGGTGGGCAACTTCGAGAACAAGGAGACGAGCCGTCAGCTTGCCCGCCGTGCAGAACGCACTGCGAGACTGGGCCTGGACAAACAGCTGGGCACCTGGGGTTTCGGCACCACTGTTCGTGCTGAAAGCCACCGCTACGATGATGTATTCGGTGTTGGCCGTCAGCGGATACCTGGTTACGGGGTCTGGGACCTTCGTGTCAGTAAAGAATTTGCAAAGGCCTGGCATGCCTATCTGACCGTGGATAACGTACTGGATAACAAATACGCTACTGTAAAGGATTTCAACAACAACGACTTTATTGTTGCCGGGCGCACGGCGTTTCTTTCGGTACGATATGACTTTGCACGGTGATACCAGAGGGTGTTCCTAATCCGCTACTTTTCCTCTTCCTGTTGGCGACTTGCTGTCAGCCTGATCGGCATCATGATGGTCATTCTTCTGTCACTGATTGCCAGGGCCGCACAGGCAGTTTGTGTTGAAGATGACCTGAGCAGATCCGTTTGCCTGGACCGACCTGCCGAACGGGTCGTTTCCCTCTCCCCCGGAGCCTCCGAGCTGTTGTTTTCCGCTGGCGCCGGGGACCAGGTAAAGGCGGTCAGTGCCTGGAGTGACTACCCACCGGAAGCGAGTGAGCTGCCGCAGGTAGGTGATAGCAACCGGCTGGATCTCGAGGCCATTATTACCCTCAGGCCTGATCTTGTAGTGGCGTGGACGGATGGCAATTCAAAGGCCCAGCTGGCAAAAATCGAAGCGCTGGGAACCCCGGTTTTCTGGCTGCAGCCCCGCACCTTTTCTGATATTGCCAGCGCGGTAGAGCGCCTTGCGATGCTCACGGGTCACGAAGAAACTGGTTCCGAGCGCGCCTCGGCCTTCCGTTCGGGCATCGCCGGGTTGCGGGCGCGTTACCAGGACGTTGCGCCTGTCAGAGTGTTTTATCAGGTATGGCATGAGCCTTTGATGACGATTAATGACCAGGAACTGATCGGCCGGGCGATATCGCTGTGTGGCGGTGATAACGTCTTCGGCGATTTGCCCCGCCTGGTACCGCGGCTGAGCACCGAGGCAGTGCTGGCGGCCAATCCCGAGGCCATTATTACGGGAGGCAAGGGCCCGGATGATCGCCGCTGGCTGGACCAGTGGCGGCGCTACCCTGGGTTGACGGCGGTGGCGGAGGATAACCTGTTCCTGGTATCCCCTTCGCTGATCCAGCGGCCTACCTTCCGTATGCTCGAAGGCGCCGAAGAGTTATGCCAGGTTCTGGAGCGGGCCCGTGCAAACCTATAGTCGAGCACTGGTGGTCCTGGGGATTATCGGCCTGCTGAGTATGGTGCTGTCCGTGAGTGTTGGCAGCGCCTCTATTTCCCTGTCGGATACCTTCGCGGTGCTGACCGGCTCCGGTACGCCGATACAGCAGACTGTGCTGCTGGAACTGCGCCTGCCCCGAACCCTGACCGCATTCGCAACAGGCGGTTTACTCGCCGTTGCCGGTGCCCTGATGCAGGTTCTGCTTCGAAATCCGTTGGCCGACCCTTACGTTCTGGGCCTTTCCGGCGGTGCGGCTGTGGGCGCACTGCTTGCCATGATGGCGGGCGTTGCCGGCGTCGTGGTCTCCGGTTCGGCGTTTGCCGGTGCGCTGCTATCGACCTTTCTGGTATTTGGCCTGGCCCATGGCACTGGCAGCTGGACACCTTCCCGCCTGCTACTGACCGGTGTTGTGGTCGCGGCGGGCTGGGGCGCGTTGATTGCCCTGATCCTGGCGATGAGTCCGGCCAGGCAGTTGCCCGGCATGCTCTACTGGCTGATGGGTGATATTTCCCCGACGGCCAATCCTGCGCCCGCTCTGGGTCTGCTGGTATTGGTCTGCCTGCTGGTTTTCCCGCTCGGGCGCAGCCTGAATGTGCTGGCTCGTGGCCCCATGCAGGCGGCCGCTCTGGGGGTGTCGGTTCGCCCGCTGGAATGGACCATCTACATTCTCGCCAGCCTGTTGACGGCAACCGCCGTGACTATGGCCGGCAGCGTGGGCTTTGTCGGGCTGGTGGTGCCCCACATGCTGAGGCTGGTTCTGGGCAATGATCAGCGCCTGATATTGCCCGCCTGTGCTCTTGCCGGGGGCGCGCTTCTGGTGGTGGCGGACACTCTGGCCCGGGTGGTGATAGCTCCGGAGCAATTGCCGGTTGGGGTGATCACGGCGCTATTGGGCGTGCCGACTTTCCTCTACCTGCTGCACCGGAGCCGCTGATGAATCCCTTGAAGGCTGAACAGCTGGTGATTGACATTCCCGGGCGTCGTAGCGGGCAACCTCTGAATTTTACCCCGGAAAGGGGGCAGGTCTGGGGCATACTCGGGCCCAATGGTGCCGGCAAAAGTACTCTGCTGCATACCCTGGCTGGGCTTCGCGCGCCCCGCGACGGCAGTGTTCATCTGGGCGGGCGCCCGATGACCGAATGGAAACGCCGGCAGATTTCCCAACAACTGGGGCTGGTGTTCCAGGATCAGCAGGACGGCTTTCCGGCCACGGTTCTGGAAACCGCGCTGATTGGCCGCCACCCCTGGCTTTCGCCCTGGCAGATGGAATCCGGCGAGGACGAACGTAAAGCCCGGGCGGCGCTGGATGCGCTGGATGTGGGCCACCTGAAGGACCGGCTGGTGAATACGCTGTCCGGTGGCGAGCGCCAGCGGGTGGCCATCGCCACGGTACTGACACAGAATCCCGACACCTGGCTATTGGATGAACCCACCAATCATCTGGACCTGCATCATCAGGTGTCTGTTCTGAAACTCCTGACGGAGCAGGCCCGCGGGGGCCGCTCCATCTTCATGTGCCTGCACGATCTCAACCTGGCGGCCCGCTGGTGTGATCATATCCTGTTGCTGTTCCCGGAAGGCGAAGCCTGCTGGGGCCCGGCCAGCGAGATGCTGGTGCCGTCCGCGCTGGAAAGGCTCTACGGCCAGAAACTGATTACCGTTGAAGCCGACGGTGCCCCGCTTTTCGTGCCGGCGCGGTCGTAACCGGAAACGCGCGGGTTATTCCGCCGGCTCGTTCAGCAGTGATGGCTTTTTCAGGGCTTTCAGGAACAGATCCCGCTCTTCCGCAATCGCCAGGGCACACTGCTCCGCCTGATCTTCGGAAAGGTCTTTTACTCGTCCTTTCAGAAACACCATGATTTCCTCGGACAGCTCCAGCATCTTGTCCCGGGCGTCGGCCTCTGCCTTGTTCGCAAACAGCATTTTTTCCGGGTTCTTTAATGCCATGTCCTGCCCGTCCCTCTCTGAAAAATAAAGTGCCTGTACAGCCATGAACGTTTTCTCCTGTTAGATTCCCGTCGGGATGTATAGTGAACGGGAGCCACTGTTCAGGCGAGAGGGTAGCATTATTACTGTACAAAGATACAGTTCTCGAACGTCGCCTTACAGGTTTCAAGGAACTTCGACACCGTCGACAACACAACAAGGAAGCAAGAAAAAATGAAGCTGGTTATCGGTAACAAGAATTACTCCTCCTGGTCCCTGCGCCCCTGGCTGCTGATCGCCCAGAACGACCTCTCGTTTGAGGAAGTGCGCATCCCACTGGATCAGCCGGATACCAAAGAGACAATCCTGCAATACAGCTCCGCCGGCAAAGTGCCCGTTCTGGTGGATGGCGATGTGACCGTCTGGGATTCCCTGGCGATCTGCGAGTATGTATCCGAGCAGCACCTGGAAGGCCGGGGCTGGCCCGCTGACAAAGCTGCACGGGCGGAAGCCAGAGCCATCAGCGCCGAGATGCACTCCGGCTTCCCGGCCATCCGCGGCCAGATGCCGATGAATTGCCGCGCCACGGGCCGCAAGGTGCCGATGACGCCGGAGCTGGAAAAAGAAATTGCCCGGATGGATCGTCTCTGGAGCGATTGCCGCGCCCGTTACTCGGCCGGTGGCCCCTGGCTGTTCGGCGAGTTCTCCATTGCGGACTGCATGTTTGCCCCGGTGACCTCCCGGTTTGCCACCTACGGCGTGTCACTGTCCGACCCTGCTCGCGAGTATCAGCAGCAGGTTCTGAACTCGAAAGCGATGCGTGACTGGGTCGAACAGGGCCGCCAGGAGACCGAAGTGGTTGAAGCGGACGAAGCCGGCGCCTGATCAATCCACCAAGACGAACCGCCCCAAAAACTGGATAATGGCCGGCACTGAAAAAGTGCGACACGCTGCACTGAAAAAAGCCGCGCCACATCCTCTGATCCGGGTAGTTTGCTCATGGAAATCAACGTCAACTTTCTCGACAACCTCAGACTTGAAGCCAAGTTTGACGATTTTACTGTCGTTACTGACCAACCCATCCGCTACAAGGGGGATGGGTCGGCACCCAGCCCGTTTGACTACTTCCTGGCGTCTTCCGCCCTGTGTGCAGCCTACTTTGTGCGGGTGTACTGCAAGGCCCGGGACATTCCCACGGAAAATATCCGCCTGTCCCAGAACAACATCGTGGACCCGGAAAACCGCTACAACCAGATCTTCAAGATTCAGGTAGAGCTGCCCGAAGACATTTCCGAAAAGGACCGTCAGGGCATTCTGCGCTCTATCGATCGCTGCACCGTGAAAAAAGTGGTCCAGACCAACCCCACTTTCGAGATCGAGCAGGTCGCGAATCTGGACGAAGACGCCCAGGCCCTGCTGATGACCAAGCCCCTGGGCGAAACCAGCACCTACATCGAGGGCAAGGACCTGCCGCTGGAGCAGACCATTGCCAATATGACGTCGATTCTGGCGGACCTGGGCATGAAGATCGAAATTGCCTCCTGGCGCAACATCGTGCCCCACGTGTGGTCCCTGCATATTCGTGATGCCGCCTCCCCCATGTGCTTTACCAACGGTAAGGGTGCCACCAAAGAGAGCGCGCTGTGCTCGGCGCTGGGCGAGTTTATCGAACGCCTGAGCTGCAATTTCTTCTATAACGACCAGTTCTTTGGCGAGGAGATCGCCAACAGCGAGTTCGTTCATTATCCCAACGAAAAATGGTTCCAGCCGGGCCCCGATGACGAGCTGCCGGAAGGCATTCTGGATGACCACTGCCTGGCCATCTACAACCCCGATGGCGAGGTGCACGGCAGCAACCTGATCGACACCAATTCCGGCCGCACCGATCGCGGTATTGTCTCCCTGCCTTTCGTGCGCCGGTCCGACGGGGAGGTGGTGTACTTCCCCTCCAACCTGATCGAGAACCTGTTTCTCAGCAACGGCATGAGCGCAGGCAACACCCTGCCTGAAGCCCAGGTACAGTGCCTGTCGGAGATATTCGAGCGGGCGGTGAAGAAGCAAATTATCGAAGAAGAAATCGCCCTGCCGGACGTGCCGCAACATGTTCTGGATAAATACCCCCACATCGTGGAAGGCATCAAGGCGCTGGAGGAGCAGGGCTTTCCGATTCTGGTGAAAGACGCCTCCCTGGGCGGCCAGTTCCCGGTGATGTGCGTCACCCTGATGAACCCGAGAAACGGCGGCGTGTTTGCCTCATTCGGCGCGCATCCCAGTTTTGAAGTGGCACTGGAACGAAGCCTGACCGAACTGCTGCAGGGCCGCAGCTTTGAAAACCTGAACGACGTACCGCCGCCCACCTTCAACAGCCAGGCCGTCACCGAGCCGAACAATTTCGTTGAGCACTTCATCGATTCCACCGGCCTGGTGTCCTGGCGATTCTTCAGCGCAAAGTCCGATCTGCAATTTGTGGAATGGGACTTCTCTGGCACCAACGAGGAAGAGGCGAAAGGCCTGTTCGGCATCCTCGAAGACATGGGCAAAGAAGTCTACGTGGCCACCCATGAAGACCTGGGCGCGCCGGTATGCCGCATACTGGTGCCCGGCTATTCCGAGGTTTACCCCGTGGAGGATCTGGTGTGGGACAACACCAACATGGCCCTGGACTACCGGGAAGATATCCTCAATCTGCACGCCCTGAGCGACGACCAGCTTGCGGACCTGGCCGAACGACTGGAAGCCAGCCAGCTCGACAACTACATGACCATCATCAGCCTGATTGGCATCGAGTTCGACGAGAACACCGTGTGGGGCCAGCTCACCATCCTGGAGCTGAAACTGCTGATCTGCCTGGCCCTGCAATGGCACGAGGAAGCGCTGGAATTTGTCGACATGTTCCTGCAGTTCAACGACAACACCGTCGAACGGAACCTGTTCTACCGCGCGGTGAATGCCGTACTGGAACTCAACCTGGACGACCAGCTGGAGCTGGACGACTACCTGGCCAACTTCAAACGCATGTACGGCGACCAGACCATGGACGACGTCGTCGGCCTGGTGGAAGGCAGCGTGCGTTTCCACGGCCTGACGCCTACCAATATGCAATTGGAAGGGTTGGAAAAGCACCAGCGGCTGATTGAGAGCTACAAGAAACTGCATGCGGCGCGGGCGGCCAAAGCAACCGCCTGATCAGATCGGGACCGGGCACTCAGAGTGGGTGTCCGGATATACAGTATGATTGAAAGAGCAAAATGCGGAAGTCGCGATATTACATTAATTGAATGAGAAATATTCGTAAGTTACTAGTTTAAAAGTGAAAACCAAGGAGTCAGGCTCTGTGGTTTTGCGTAATAATGAAGAAGTCACGTTTTTGCAATATCGGAGACTTCGGTCTAATTGCTGTTAGCTGGTAGTGCCCTGGTCTTTTTGTGGTGGTTGGGTGCCATCGGGCCTTGGCCTCAAATTGGCAGGAAGACCGATGGTTTCCGTGGTTTGCCAAGGCCGTCAAAGTTCGTCGTCTTGTTGGTAGCTCAACGGGTTTTGGT